>Ga0307508_10007233_pt1 | contig 10336 bp, 14 predicted proteins | sample 9_EM_MG_FD_203089 | JGI IMG/M metagenome (GOLD analysis project Ga0307508, IMG submission 203089) | Populus trichocarpa ectomycorrhiza microbial communities from riparian zone in the Pacific Northwest, United States - 9_EM | ecosystem: Host-associated > Plants > Roots > Unclassified | place...
CGTGGACCGTTTCGCGTTACGCAGGTAAATTTTATGGACGTAAAAAAGCTGCTTAAAAGTGAAATTTCACGTGCTTTGTTACACATAATAAATCCTTCGCTTTTCAAGAGTAGGAAAACGTAAAAGATGGGACATCGGAATGAAAGACTTTCGTAAGAAGTCAGAAAGTGCCGCTACGCATCAGCAATTTCACAATTTACTTGTCCGCTTTTCTACGTTTTTTGACTTGTCACAAGTCAAAAAGCGAGAAAGCCAGAAAAGCTACCGACACAATTAAATGACTGTTAAATAATTATACTAAATGACTACTAATCCGACAAAAATTCATGACAATGGTGATCAATATAAGGATTGACGAAGTAGGTCCGGAATAGGTCCAAAGAATTCAAGTACGAGACGTGGTCAGGTAGTGATCCGACACCATATTTCGGCAAAAGATGGGCTCCTCGAGCAATACTTTTGAGATGTATAACCTGGACAGGGTGCGATGTTCGCGTTCCCTCTGGTTTGACTGTCCACATACCAGTGTCCGGATCACGACAATTTGAAGCAGGAACAAACCAACTGACAAGTGCACATGGCACCGTCTCTCGATCGACATCATCAACGAAAGAGAAAAATAGAAGGACCCTCGCTACAAGCAGTCCCTGCATTCCCGGCTGGTCTTCGTCCGTGACAATGAAAACAGTATCGCGGCGAGGATGGCCATGCCAGGAAGGGTTGGACCGGATACGTTGCCGATACATCCCTCCGGCCCCACAGAGGTCACTTGGTGAATAAAATCGAGCGACGGCGGAGTGAAAGACGTGAATTTTGCCCATAAAATTGACTCGAGTAATGACATCGTCAGGGACGGAACGGTTGGGATGTCGCCGAGAGTACAAAAACTGATTGAAAGCCAATAGGAAGCCAGGCTCATTAATATAACGTGCCAGCATAGCCAGATCTTTGGGATATCTTCGTTCTTACAAATGACAGTCAGTACCCGAATAGACCAAAAGAAATATTGTCCAAAACATACCAGGTGTTTCAGCAAGCACAATGGAGGAAAGTGCTCGTGGTCCGTCTACAGGCCCGGCGTCGTGCAGTCGCTCTTTTCCAGCTTCTTGATCCTCTGTACCCGGGTCTTGCTCACCATCGGCATTGTCCATCAAATCGGACTTGACATCATTCATGGACACGTCACCGACATCATCCAAATTGTCGGCTTCACGGAAAGATTGGGCAATAGATCCCGCGGTGCTACCGACCAGCATGCCTTGGTGTCGGAAGCGTCACCGTAGAGCTGCGAGCTTTTCTAACCTGACAATGGTGCGCAGCATTTGAACAAGGGCTCGGAAGCGGCTCGACCGTCGCCAAGGTTCCTTGACAGCCTTGATATGTTTTGACTCTGTGATCGACGAGCATAGGCCATTTGGGGATCCAAACAAGGGAATGGAAGTGAGGTAATGCAAAAGAGCATGCTGACGGGGCAACGACGTTGAAGTGCGAATACCTGCATCAACAAAGAACTGGCGAAGTTTGTGAAACCGATCCAGGAGGGCCTCGGCATTCTTCAGGGCGGTGCTCGTGATCGCATTCCGGCGAAATATATAACAGAGCTCCATAAAAGTTGAAAGACATTTCACAATTTCGGAAGGTACGTGCCCAGCAATGGCTGCGATGTAGACCTTATTTCAAGTCAATAAAAAAGAATAACAAGGGACGATCAAAGATCATCGGAAGATGGACACACCTTCATCAATGCCTTTGAATCATCACCCGTCCATTGTTGAAAATTCCGACCATCGCTGAAGCGCCGAAGACCTGCATATGAAGGAACTGCAGAAATCCTGAAATGAAGAATTGATATCAGCATTCAGAGCCTGTACAGAACATATGGTTTGAATTACCGTCGATCAATGTCTGCAATTATCTCCAATGCACGACTTTTGCCATAAGTGATATGTAGATATTGATTAACCCACTCCACTAGGTGATCCTTGAATGTTCCTTTGATGAGTTGATGAAGTAAATCTGGTGAAAGGAGGGTATGAATGTCGGCGCGAGGGAATCCATGTGTAAAGGGCTATTATTGATTGATATCAAAGTATGATCATGGTAAAGAAGCGGAAATTCTCACCACAACATCGCTTCGAATTCCATGTTCAGACCACACAATACCAGGATCAAAAGAAGTGATGATAAAGTCGCTTCGTTCATGAGACCGACGGTGAGCATTTTTGTCGTCCAAATTTTCCGGCCACGCATCACATCTGAATAACACTTAGACCATTATAAAAAGACTTGTGAATCTAAGATACGTACTTTGGACACCACCACTGAACAACTGCCGCAAGCCACACTTGTTCTGGGTAATCTGCAATATATGGACCTAACGAGTAAATTGCACGTCGAAAGTGACCGTCAGGACAAAGAACGACCTCCGGTTCTGTCATTCCTGCCTTGAGGGGTGCAAAAACTCGTGCTAGGCACATGTGATACACTTGGCGCACAAATCTCTGGAACTCCGGACGCTTTGCCTCGTCTTGGCTTGCTAGATTGGGAGCTACATTTCAGCAATGAGCAGTGGGTGGGATTTGGAAACTTACTCTTTGGAATGGGAAGAAAGGCCACAGGAAGGACAGAGTTGCTGTGTCCACGCCTTGCGGTATTCGTGAAAATACCAGGCGATATGTAAACGGGATGGTATTCTTGATGACCGGTAGCGACGGAAACTGTTGTCTTGTCACTTCCTGCTACAATAGGTACCAGCATTGCACCATGGGTGCGAGGATCTTTGGCGATGGTGTCCTGAATATATGATCAGCGGATGGCACAATTTGTAATAACTGGGTATATCTTACTGCTTCAGTCCACGCCCAATCTCCCGACATTAGATTAGACCAGACTCGGTCACCCTGATGATTGAATTGACGGTATGGCCTGAGATTGACCTGGTCTTTGAAGTCGGAGGTGCGAAGTTGATTGTGCAGCAGCATACGTGAATCACGCGTACACAATTCATACGTCTCCGTCATCCAACGAGGTGGGTTAGGTGGGAGCGGTCCTGAATATTTGAAAGAAATTGTTTCGAACGGTGCATCGCCTTCTTGGATGGAGTCGATTGTCGTGTACATTTCAGTGGCCGAAGACCATGGGAGTGGTGTATCATCTCCAGCTTGCAACTTCGCAGCTAACCAAAGATCCAGTCCCTTATTGATACTCTTTGCCGGCGCTTGAAGTTCAACGAAATAATAATGCGCCCAATCGAAACTCAGGCGACTGTCAAATGGGTGCCAGGAATTCTCTTTCGTGGCATCAGGAGTGGCTGGGGTTGGAGGGCAACTGTGTACAGAGATAAAATTGCCATCTTTGTCGCAAGGAAGAGCTGCAATAGAGATAAGCAGATGAAAAAGAATTCAGCATCCAAAACGTACCGTTCAACTTCGGATGGTATTCAGTGGGAAAATTCAACGCGGGGTCCGGTTCTGAATCTGGAGAGATTTCTCGGTGCTGGCAATTGAAGTGCTGCGTAAGGTTAGCTTGACGCTTGAACGTGCGATCGCAATTTGGGTAAGGGCATGGAAAATCAATCATGGGTGCTGGCGAATCGTTGAAAATGCTGAGGAACGAAGAGTTGAAATTGAAAATGAAGTTGAATTGATGGGAAGTTCTACGAATTTCGTGGAAAGTTCTGGAGCTTTGGGGAGAAAACAAACAGACGGGCCGCCAAATCAACAACTCCTCCCCAAAAAGAATCGACCCACAATCCAACAACCCAACAACCAACAACCAGCCTTTCATCCTACGCTATCTCCAACCATGTCTCCATCTCTGCGCCGTACATCCAACCGTGGCAAGAAGATTGCTGACGCGACTACCCCGGCATCGAACGACAATCAGAAGGTTGTCGCAAAGGCATCCACAGGGAAACGTGTCCGTGAAGCTGAAGAGACCGTTGTTGAGTTAGAACGAGCACCAGCAAAAAAGGCCAAGGTACCTACCACGGACACCCAGCCAGGTCCTCGACGGTCTGGGCGAAGTCCCAAGCCTAACGGTAAAGGAGTCATAGAGAAGAGGAAACGACGAACAAAGGCCGAAGTCCAGGCAGCGAAGGCGGCCGCTGAAGAGGCCAAAAAGAAGAAAGAAGAAGAACGCAAGGAAGCGACGCGACGTTTGGAACAGATGGACGTCGACGACATTGAGGACCGAGCACAAACAGCCGCAAAAATGATCAGGAGGCTTTCCGATGTTGAGTCGAATGACGGTTCAGACGGTGGCGAGGAATTTGTTGGATTCAAAGAGGTGGCTTCACCTTCATCCAACGAATCTGAAGGCGATAATGAGTTGGAGGTTAGTTCAATTCCTGAGACCAAAATCAAATGCTTACCATTACGCTTCGATGCAGGTGAACTATAAAGCCCTTCAGAAAGAGATGGAGGCCTTGCGAAAGCAAATTGAGAATGGTGGTGGTGGTAAGAAGCGAAGTGTGGGTGGGAAGGGTGGGAAGAAAAGGTATGCTGTTATCAGTGATAAATCACAGATCACATCGATCACACATGAGACCTGACAGGTCAACAAAAGATGTTGCCTACGCATCTGGTCTTCTCCCTGATTGGAACGCTCGTCCAGCCAACAATGGCCCCAAGAAATCCTCCCGTCAAGTCGACATTAGCTGTGGTGGACTCGAAGACGACGACGCAGACGCAATCAATCCATATTCCGCTGAGAAGGACAACCATTCGAAGGCTCTAAAAAAGGTTGTTGAGGTTGGAAAGCGAGATCTCTCACGTCAGAACGAGGTACGCTTGTGTCGTTAAATCTTGCTGTGGATAAACAGCTGACTTCTGATGAGCTTGGTGCCATTGTTCCCCAAATAGTCCAGCCGCCTGTCAAGCAGAACGCGTGTTCCGATTCGTCTAAATCCTCCAGTAGAAAACCTATCGCTACATCCAAGGACATCCCAATTCCTATCAACATCAAAACCGAGGGCGAAGAAAGTGCGCCAGCACGCAACAAATCCAATGAGAAAGCTCGTGAGGATAACGGCAAGAAACGCCGCGTCCTGAAAGTTACTTCTAATAATGTTCGAGTCGACAATTTCCCGGATTTTGCCAAGGATAAGACGTGGCGAAATAACTTTTTACCAACTCTATACGATAAGTTCTTCGCTTCTTCAAAGCCGTTTTCTCAATTTGCGAAAGGTAGCAAGGAGTTCGTTTCCTTGTTGCAAGTTGTGATGAACGAGGTCTACCCTCATGTCAAGTACAAGGTATCGGCATCGGACGCCATTCATGCATTGGTGATTTTGTCTTCGGTTCGCAATGATGACTGTGATATCTGGACTAATATTTCTCCATCTCAGGCTTACAACAGGGTCAATGAGAAAAGGTCGACTGTTGGTTCAAATGCCGTCAAGATCGTTGAGAACCACATCCGCACTCTGGATGGGACCAAAGCGAGTCGCGATTGGCTCCTCTGGGCTTCTCGCGGTGATGGCCCTCTCTTCTTCACAAAACCTGTCGCTCCGGATGCACCCCTTGACCGCAAAGATCCTAATTACGTGGTAAGCTTGCCTTTAACCTAGTTAATACGAGAATTTTAATTCAAATCTCTTTTTGGTGAAGAAACCAGGTGGAAAACTTCTGACTAAATTCATCATCGACCTTATAACACCATTCCTACGTCTGAAGTCTGGCTCGGCATCCAATAATGGCTACCCGCGTGGTCTCGTTTCACTTGCGATGGCAGCGGTACGCCCCGTTAGCATCCTTAAATATTCACATCTAATAACCTGAGAATTTTGTAGCTTGAACGTGCTGTACAAGTTCTTCTTCAGGAGGACACCACCGAGTTTTCGAGTGGTTCCTGGGGTTCGAAGGCTGCTGCGTATTATACTAACCTCGGAAATATCGAAGACACCCGCTGGATGGAGCTGCTAAGTGCGTGTAACGGTACTACCACGACCGGAGATGAGGTGGATGAAGAGTACCAGGCTAATCGGTCCTTTTTGGACCACAATCGCGCCGTTCTGTTCGATTTTTCAAGCCTGTGAAGCCATAATTCCCTAGCCATACGTAGATTACAATTTCGTGTCTGATTCTCTGATTCCTGTGCCTCTTTTTACGCTTTTTCGCACTTTTCGTAGCTTTTCAGACTTTTCCTTGACTAGAAAATACCCTGCTTTTTAGAAAAAGGGACGCGGACTGTCCAACTTCTGGCTTTCACGCTTTTTTACGCTTTTTTACGCTTGCACAAGTCAAAAAAAGTAAATTGTGAAATTACTGATGCGGTTTCGGGCTATCATCAATTGATTGTTCTATCGGGGGCGGACGGTAACGTGCTTGTTCTTGTATTTGGCATCTTTGAGGCTATTAAGAAAATGTCAGAAACTTGCCCGAGAAAATTGTTGAGGACGTCATACCGCGAACTCTGTTCACGGGTGGGAAATGCAACCGTATGCTTCTTCTTTTGCTCATCCTCACCCTGTTCCATTTCTTCTTGCCTCCGTTTCTTCGATTTGGAGTTACTGGTACTCCCTTTCCCACTTTGCTGGGCGACTGTCTTCAAATTCGGAAGGACTTGATTAGGTGCATCGATGACGATTCCATCCGAGTTAGCATCCAAAATACCAAGATAACCTGCTTCAGCGACTTTTTTAATTGCAACTTCAATCATGGACTCTGATAACAGTGCGGTGGACTGGGGGGGTGGACTGATCACAGGAGGAGTTGAAATTAGCGACATCCGATTGTAAGTGCCCTCGTCCCTTGGAGAAGCAGTACTGGTCTCGCTATCGGTTGTGTGTTTCGGAGGATGAATGGGTGACTCTGATCGCTCGCTGACATCGTTATCTGGTTCGGTGGTCGCATTGGCGCCATCATCCCTTTGTGAAGATAGCTCAATGATTTCTGAATTGGAACCCGCATCGGAATTGAAAGTGTCCCCGATCGAAAACTCCAACATGCGTACTCCAGAATCCTGGCCCTTCACCAGAAGTGCAAGAACATCGTAGACATCGTGAGGAGACATCCGCATTGGGTCCAGGGTTTTCACATGCGAAAAAGGCTCTGGGTTCACCAGCAGCTTTCTACGGAGTGACACTGTGTCCAGCAAATCCCAAGGAACTGTGTCCAAATTCAATTCTTGGACAAAAGCTGGCTTGGTCATGGTGAATTCTAGGTGTCCAAGTTGTCGTGGTAAGTGAAGTACGACTAACGGGCTAAACTTGAGAAACTCACTCCACGTAAGCTCTATATACGCCTTCAGCATTGACCGTGCATCGTTTGGTGCAATAAGGTCAATATCGAAAACTGGGAGGCGTGGAATTCCATCCTCCTGAAAATCGTATTTTCGGTCGGCTGCAACGATGAATAATGAGTTTTAGTACTAAGTCCAAAGTGTATCAGATGTTATATTTTGCGCGCTCACCTGGCAAGGCTTTCTCTGCCCACTCGCGAAACGGCTCACGGAGAACCTTTTTGTAATCAGAAAGTGTCGAAGCAAAGCTGGTGATCTTGGCATCCGAACTGACTGATACACTGTTGCCATTGGTAGTAGGTAGCCATATTTCATGTTCAGATTTGGGAACTTACTTGAATGACTTCAGGACATTGTCTGCGTTTCGGTACGCTCCTTGGACAAAGAAGGTTGCATCACCATATTGGTACCAATCCCATCCAATGAGATTGTCGAGCGCTTTCACGACTCCACCGATGATGTCTTCCTGGTTTCTGTGACATGGCTGTACGTTAACTTTGGAGATGGAAGATGGAAGCTCACTCACTTGAAAATCTTAGATTTTTCTGGTGCTTCTTTACATGCTTCATTTTTCGCTACCGCTTTTGCTTCATACGCATGTCGCTCTTCATCGGTGAGTTGATTATAAAGTTCCTGCTTGATTGTACGATATCGCGTGAGGTTAACCTGTTTTGGGTTGCCACCCTCCTGGTCTTGATGCTCTTCCATTTTCTTTGTGATCTTCACCTTCTGCTCTTCAGCAAAAACATTGGCACCGTTCGTGGCACGCGGACGCTTAGGAGAGGAAGCGAGGGTAATTAATGCAGCTGAACCTGGGCCAGAACTTCGATGAGATGAATGATTCGTGAACCATCGCAACAGTTTCTACTACAATTCCAGCGACAATGGACATACCACAATAGATAACTTACAATTTGTAATGACTGTAGCCGAGGGCCGCCATTCTGGTCGCTCGAGAATTGCTCCACAAATAAAGGAAAAACCTTGGAAAGAACCCAATCTTTCTTGCGGCCTTTAACGAGTTGTGTCCCCCTTAGCCCTCTTGCTTGTTCTCTGAGCTGGCGGCATAGAGTTTCATACGCAGGTAAATGTGTTTTCAGGAAATCTGCCTCTCCTTTACTGAATTTACCTTGTTCAGGTCGCTCTGGCTCAGGAGTCATAGTGGAGGGGTCGTCAGAAGTGGCAGGGTTAGAGGTCAGGGCTGAGTGGCTTTCCATAGGGATAGCGTAGGTGACAGCAAACCACAGAGAAATCGGAAAACCGCACATCTTGGCTTTTGCCGCTTCCGCTGAGGATTTTTTCAGACCCCTCCGATGATGAGAATTTGTTTTCTTCGTTCCTGAAAAATGTCAGTGGACGAACTGAATGTCCGATGTCGATCTTAGTTCAACTCCAGAATTGGAAATTCCAGGCTTTGATTCGTGAGGCACAATTTCAGTTTTTGGAAATTGCTATCTCATCACATTTGCAAGACAAGACGATGTGCCAGAACAACAATGGTCGAGATGGGTCTATTAGACCACGCTTCCAGTCGCACATTCTCCGATGTAAGGACCCGATGTTCGCGTTCCCATGCTCGGAGAATTCATTGACAGATGGTCGGTACCCACGGCTATGACTTTTTTTGGCTTCACTGGCATGACCCCCAGGCTCCTAAAACCAGCCTCTCAATCGAAACTGTCCATGAACATCTGATCGCTTTTCATGCATCAGCCTGAGTAATTTCCGTATATGGTACGGACCGCCGGTACATACCGGTCCGTACCATAATACCGGTTTATACCGTCCACTGCTAATTATAGACCGTGTATAGATTTGACTGTGGTGGAGGATTTTGTATTTCCTATGGATGTGTATAGATTTGATATGGATGACTATGCATCTATAATGGGTCTCCATGTAGTGCTAGAGAGCAGTCTGGTCTAGTTTGTAGTGCCACATATCCACAGCATATCTCATCGAAAGTCGCCGAAAAATTCCTTTTTGGGATTTCAACAATTACTAAATTTAAAAATCTACGCATGCGCTGCGCGCAGCAAAATTGAGCATAGAAAATAGATTTCCTAACTACTTGAACCTGAGCAAGTGCAATGAGAATAGATTCGGTAACTGGCAACTGGGAGATGTAAACCGACTAGTAATTAAGCTTAACGTCGCACTTGCCTCAGGCTTTAAAGCAATCGATGTTTTAGCCCATGCGAGACAATACTTTGATCTACATACCTGGACTGGGGTTTGTGATACACCATCCATCGGAGGCGGACAATGTTGAGATGCTCGATTCACGGTCCATGTAAGTTAAGACTCGGACACCAGGGAACAATCAAAATTGCTTACCAAGAGCATGGAGGAGCGTGGCGCTGTGTGAATCGCAGGAAGTCGATAGGACGAAAGAAAAACGGAAAGGAGAAACAGGAGGTGTGGTTTATAATAGCATTCGAATCTGTTTACTGTCGTCATCAGGTTGGTGTGACGGTAGGATACGACTCCGAGTCCCATCCCTTTTCACTTCGGAATCAGCCATTTATCATCCTCTCCTTCGCCAGTTGTACTTCTTTGTCATTCCAGCGAACGAGCCAGCACTGCCTGCGACTTGACACTTGATCATCCTGGCAATGAGACAAGGTCAGAGGAGATTTCGAACGAAACTTCAGAGATGTAATCACCTCCTAGAAAGCATTGATGGTCGTTTCAGGATTCCTGGTCACGGCGGGTAAATACCAGTACGCCCACAAACGAGAAGCAAAAAACTTACTGAATGTATGGTCGCCGCCCCTTCAGCACTGAATAATCATCCCATTGGCTTGAGTGTTCACCACCTAGCGGCGTCGCCGCACTTTTCTCGAGCTTCCTCTTTCCGTTCGAAGCACAAGGGATGTCGTGATCATCTTGGAGCCAACTAAATGCATTTGAATCCTCACTGACTCGGAGTCTTTGAACTTTCGAAGGTCGTTCGGCGTTGGTTGTTTCTAATCTTTATTGCGATACCAGATCGACCACAATCATGGACTTCGAAACACTGCCGAACATCGGCATCGCACATGGACACAAGATAAACGAAGCTGTCATCGTTTGTTCTTGCGACACCACCACA
>Ga0307508_10007234_pt1 | contig 10334 bp, 13 predicted proteins | sample 9_EM_MG_FD_203089 | JGI IMG/M metagenome (GOLD analysis project Ga0307508, IMG submission 203089) | Populus trichocarpa ectomycorrhiza microbial communities from riparian zone in the Pacific Northwest, United States - 9_EM | ecosystem: Host-associated > Plants > Roots > Unclassified | place...
AATCATCAAGTCGTCAGCAAAACAAATATGAGAAATTTTTTCCTTCTTGCATCTCTAGTGGAACTTGAATTTTTGGTTAGCACTCATCTTGCAGAATAGCCCTGAAAGGATTTCCATACATAGGAAAAACAAATATGGAGATAGTGGATCACCTTGTCTCAGCCCTCTCCCCCCTTGAAAGTAACCTGCAAGCTCACCATTAATGTTGATAGAGAATTGACATGATGTAACACAAACCATGATCCAATCAATGACTGTTCTAGGGAATCCCATTTTTATTAACGTAGCGTCAACGAAATCCCACCGAACCGAGTCATAAGCCTTCATCAGATCAACTTTCATAGCACAACGCCCAGGTCCCGTAGATTTATGATAGCCTTTCATAAGTTCCTGAGACAAAAGAATGTTGTCGTTGATTCTCCGTCCAGAGATAAAAGCAGTCTGATACGGACCTACTAAGGATGGCAAAACAGCTTTGATTCTCCCAGCTAGAATCTTAGCGATGCATTTGTACACTGTATTGCAGCAAGATATAGGACAAAAATCTGTCAACCTCCTAGGATTAGCAACTTTAGGAATAAGGGAAATGGATGTAGCATTCATTTCTTTAAGCATTCTACAAGTCTGAAAGAAGGAGCTAACAGCGTTGTTTACATCTTCCCCAACTATGTGCCACATTCTTTTGAAGAAACCTGCATTGAAGCCATCCGGACCAGGGGCTTTGTTGTTCTTCAAACTAAACATAGCATGCTTAATCTCCTCCCTTGTTACATCTTGTGCTAGTACATGTTGTTGCGTCAAAGACAGTTTCAAGTTAATTGCCGATTTCACCGCTTCCTCTTTCAGAACCCTAAGCATCTGATCCACTCCTAACACACGCTGGAAGGACGCAATTACTTCTGATTTGACTACCTCGTGTACTTCGACAACCTCTCCATCCTCCCTTGTAAGTGAGAGAAGCTTATTTCTATTTTGTCTTCCATTTACTGATTTGTGAAAGTAGCTAGTATTCTGATCCCCCAAGCTAAGCCATTGTATCCTTGCCTTCTGTTTGAAAAAACTCTCTTCAGCCCTGACGATAGAAGCGTAGTTACGAACAGCATCCCTTTCTCGCATGCACAAAGTTGGATTCTCCTGCGCTGTATGTAGAGCCTGTTGAGCCTTATCCATTTCGTTTTTTGCATCTTTGACTCTATCTAAAATGTTGGAGAAGTAAGTCATATTGAAAAGTTTCAATTCCAGCTTTAGCTTTCTTAGTTTGCAACACAGCTGATACATTGGACAACTCCCCGAAATCTGATCCAATACCTTCTTCACCAAGGGCATGAACTCGTCATGATCCATCCACATATCGAAGAATGTGAATGGTTTCTTTATGTTCTGATCATTGCCAGTAACCTTTACCACCATAGGAGAATGGTCTGACATACCCGAAGGCAAAAATCTCGCTTCTGACAATGGGAAGTTCAGATTCCACTTCTCATTGACAAGCACTCTATCTAGTTTCCGCATAATCAGATTCTCATGACATTGGTTCGACCAAGTATAATACATACCTGAATACCGAAGATCATCTACTTTCGCTTCTCGAATACATGTTTTCAATCTGTCCATAGTACCAGCCCACGTAGAAGACCCTCCTAACCTGTCTGACTGGTTGCGGATAGCATTAAAATCGCCCATAAGAATCCATGGGGTTGACTCCCATCCTTCACTACGACTCATTGTATCAGACCATAATGCCTCACGTAAGGAAGCATTATTGTCTCCGTAAATAATTGAAGCATTGAAACAGATATTGGTAGCTAATATAGTGACAGAAACATGAATAGCCTGGTCTGACATTCCGAAGACATCCACCTTCACCACATTAGCATTCCAACAAACCCAAATACGACCACGACAAGAGAAATCATAATTATACAAGAAGGACCAATTACGGAGAAGAAGTTGAGAAACTTTATCTTTATTCTTGTCTCTAACCCGAGTTTCAACCAAACCAAAAGGAGCTATCCTCTCTTGATGTATGAGTTGACGCAATTCTGAATGCTTTATAGGATCATTCAAACCTCTAACATTCCAACATTCAATAATCATAGGAAAATAGAGAGTATTACAAACAGCAACACAAAGATTACCTTGACGTGCCCCCCGACAAGGAGCTAGATTTCTTATTCTTCTTTGAAGAGGCTTTTGAACCCTTCTCTTTTTCTCTAGAGAGTCTCTAGCCTTAATAGCTAACTGATTAACAGTTTCCTTTTCTCTGGAATTCAGAGTTTGTGGACTTGTCAAGATCGGTGACGTCAACTCCTTATCGGTCGTTCCCCATCTGTATCACCTCCCATTGCATCAAAATCAACATTCAGCTCATGACTATTAACAAAAAGAACCTGGTTCACAGTCGCACAATCAGTTGTATTGGAGATGACTAAACCTTGATCTAAAGCAGTAATTGTATCCCCCTGCTCCTGCTTCATGTCTCCTCATAAACTCTTCAAAACAAGAGGAGAGGTAGGATTTTCATCTTCATAACAATCATCATTGCGCACATCTGATGCCGCATGATCATTCATTTACAATCAGACATATGTATACCAAATGTTGAACAACCATTCTCAGTACAATTACGCACTTTAGATGCCAAAGGACCAGTGTTACCACTCACAGAACCCTTATTTCGTTTAACAACTACCTGCCATTGAAACTAATTCTGCTTGTTATCCGCAGATTTAGAGTTCGCAACTCCTACTTTCCTCTTACCCTCTGCCACCACTATAAGATTATCAACGTTATTAGTAGCACATATCGCTATGGTGTGTCCAAAGACATTACAATTATTGCACTTCGACAGTATCCATTCGTAATCAGCTGAAATAGTTATGAATGGTTATTTGGACAGCGAAGGTCGTATTCCTTAACTAGCATCTTCGAAGCATCTATGTCAACGCAAACTCTTGCATAACTAAGCTTTTTACACAACAATGTAGTATGATCGATATGAAGGGGAACCCCAATAGCACTCGCTACACAACTCAACCCCTTAATATTACAATACTCGAGAGGAACATTATACAACCTAACCCATACCGGAACTCTGTCCAAATCTCCTTTCAAAAACTGCATGTTTGGTTGCCAACGTTTAAGCACCAAAGGCCTGTTTGCCATGTGTCATGGGGCTCTTTCCAGCACATTAGTGGCACGATCAACAGAATCAAAAGTGAAGAGGAAGAAATCATTATCTTAAGATAAAACTTCTGATAGACCATAGAAGCCCCATATTCTTTTGGCAATAGAATTAACAACGGGATACGGTAATTTCTGACCCAGAAAATGACCAACTAGGGTGGATTTCCAAAGTTCACAACCATCTTCAAACACATCAAGTGGAGGAGCTACTGTCACACGACCATCCGTTGTTGTAGGGGGAGCAAAGTGCAGATTACAAACTGGATTATTACCAAGGGTCTTGCCACCCTCATTGTCATCAACATCAGAACCCTTCACAGCATTTAAAAAATTCAATTTGGGTCTAAGGCTTAGCTGTTCTTGTTACTAAGACCCTACCTTCAACTCATCAACTTTAGAACCCAACACACGGTTCATTTCTGGAACAACATTAGAAGCTTGGACATTAGAGTGTTTCTCTATGCTAACATGAGAATCAGCTTGAAACTGAGAAATCCTCATCCCATGGCTATTCAACATATCTTGTAGTTCTAATCTTAATATATGTCCAGACATAACTTTATTGTGTTGTTCAATGTTAGAGCTAACCATTGGAACATTTTCCACAGAAGAACATAGAGACATTATGGCAGCATACAAATACTAGAGAGAACAAAATTCTAAGAAGAGAAATTGAGTCCAAGAAGCAACCTAAGCTCAGAAATAACAACCTAATCTCATAAACAACAAGATTCAGATTAGTTCATGAAGGAAGAAGAGAATTACAGAATTACGAGGCCATTATCTCCCAGCACATTGATTGTAACGATGATCCGTTCGGTCAAGATGTACTAGATAGTACTAGATAGATTTTGGGTGCTATTGTAATTGTTAATCGTAATGTGCATTCTACTATTGAATTTTCACCATTTGAAATTATGTATGGATTTAACCCTTTAACTCTCATGGATTTGATTCCTTTACCTGTTGATGAAAGGGTTAGTTTGGATGGTAATCGTAAAGCACAAGTGGAGAAGACACTGCATGAGAGTGTGCGATAATAAATTGAAAAGAGAAATTGTGTGTATGCGACCAAAGCTAATATGGGGCGTAAACATGTTGTCTTTCAGCCCAACGATTGGGTTTGGGTGCATATGCCCAAGGAGAGATTTCCGGCCCATAGAAAATCAAAGCTACAAGTTATCCTTGTACTTCTCGTTCGCGAATCAATATTCGTTGGGTGGGGGTTTCTGTTTTCAATAGTGCTGGTGCCTAGGTACAAGTTGTACCTAGGTACAAGTTATCTTTGTGTCATACTCCTATCAAACCTGATTTACTTGGCTTTCCGGGCATTGGTGTCTTTGCGTGTGGGTCGCGTGACCATGTGATCACAAGGTTCGCATCAGGGGATCCTTATCGAATACGCTAGTTGGGGAGATGAGAAATGTGCAGCATGTTGACATCCTATTTGCCCTTATATTTTATGGATTGAAAGGAGCTGTGGGCATAGGTGGAGGCTAAACTATAAATGCTTGACCACGTGTTTGAAAGGTTCGTATCTAAGCCATTCTCAAGAACCCAAAACTTTTAAAGAAAAGTCACTACTAAACTAGTCCTCCTAGTTCCAAGACTAAGACAGAAACATTAAACCTAAATTTTGGGACATTTGATAAATAATACTTTTAAACTTTTTAGTTTAATGTGTGAGAGATTTTTGCATTTTTTGGTTCTTGAACGAACTAAAATCTCAGTTATCAAAGATTAACTGGCTTTGTGGCATCATTCGACTTCATGCCAATAGTGTTGGTGCCCAGGGACAAGTTTCTATTATGTCACACTCCTATTAGACCTATTTCGGCTTTCCGGGATCAGATCTCAATCTTAATTGTTGGTTGCGCGACCACATGATCACGAGGTTTGCATTAATTGGTATCGAAGATAAGATCCAAGAATAGGTCAAATATTTATGAAATTTTCATTTTCCTAGTGTTTCATTAAGTTTTCGGTGGTTGCATCAATCTTCTTCTTCTTCTTCTTTGTGTCTGTGGCGTACTAGTTAAAAAAATCAATATTTCATTTTGTTACTATCTCTAAGATATTAGTAGCATACAAGTAAAAAAAAAAGGGATATTATTTAAAGCTTGTTGCAGTTCTACCATAGAAAAATAACTCATAGAGAACCCTACAGAAGACCTTAGAAATAATTGAAATTGCATATATTTACTGGGGTAAAATTGCACTATATATCAAATTTGAGCTTATTTCGATATCATTTTCTTGAGGTTTCAATTCAGGGTCTAATTCTTCCACAAACTGATCATAGGGTTTTGATACCTAGACAAGATAACAACTTATAAACTTAGATTTCTAGTTTGTTGGGTATCAGGATACTATATGTTTAATTTGAGATCATTCTAATATCATTAGGTCTTAGTTTCAATATTGATGCTTTAAAATTATGTAACAGGTTAGATTTGCGTCAAGTTATAAAATGTGTTTGTCTACTATTTGTTTTGACAGAATTACCTTGTTTCTATTATATTGGAGTTATTTAGGAGTCAAATAGGTGTCTTCATTAATTTTCATTTGCATCAAGTTATACAATTATTTCGTGTCTTCGTTTCGTCCACAATTTGTATGAATTTACATTGGTACTCGCAAAATCATAATTGTAGATTTGTTTTTGTTTATTTTCAGTATATTTATTAATTCTTGAGTCTATACTCATAATTTGAATGTGTTGTAAAAGCCTTTAACTTTGATTAGTAGGATTTTCAATTTTGAAAGAACCGAAAGAAATTGTGAAGTAAAAGGCATAGTGAGTTTATTGGAGTGAAAAACCTAATTTTGAGTGAAACACGAGTAATGTGAGAAATTGTTTTATACCACTAACCAGTTTTTGCAAGTATAATCATGTCAGAACAGAATAACACACCACCCCCTCTCTAGGGAATGTAAAGTTCCAAATTCAAGCCTTGGTGAAGATGATGGTGAGGGTGAATTTTGTGGTGGGAAACATGTGTAGACTTGACAAGGTGGAGAAATGTGGTAATGAAGCTGATACAAGTACCTAAGATGTAAAGTGGGGACTGATCCGAAATCGAACAATGGCAGTAGCTCCAAAAAACCAAGGTGGGCTGATTATGAGGAATTTGAAGATGTTGATGATTTTTATGATGGTGTGATACAGTTCAGGTTCAGCCTTGGATTCCTTATAGTAAGCATTCAGTTATGTGTTTGAGATTGGTTATTGATACGGTTCAGTATATAGTTCAGCCTTGAGTTTTTCATGATGGGTTTTTACCTAGAGTTGCCTTCGGTCAGATTGAGGTTTTTATGGATGATGGGTTCCGCACAATTCTTTTGGTGGGTAATTAGGTCATATAATGATACAGTTCAAGTTCAGCCTTGGATTCCTTATGATAAGCATTCGGTTATGTGTTTGAGATTGGGTTGTTGATACGGTTCAATATATGGTTCATCTTTGGGTTTTTCAGCATTCGGTCAGATTGAGATTCTTTTGGTGGGTAACTCGGTCAGATCAAGACAAGCTATGCATGAGATTTTTTAGGCAATTAAAAAAGTTTATTTAGAGTGTATTATGGGTCTGGTTTGGTCCCTTTTAATGAAAATGGGTTTTGGCCACATGGAGTCCAAAGTTGGCTTAGGTTAATTAAGATGTTGAGATCAGATCAGATTTTTTTAGGGTTGATTTTCTAATTCTACAATGACTTAAATCAATAAAATATTCTCCTAAAATTCAAGGAAATTTTCGTTCATTATTTTCTCTATTATTTAGGAGAATATTTATCTACAAAGCCATTCAGAATGTAACGAGGGATGGTCAACTTTTGACTAGACACAACCTGAGAATACAACTTCAGGAGATGTTGCATGGCCATGATACTAAATTTTCTCAATATTCTGATGAGATCAAAGTTGCTACTGAAGGTCACGCTCGGTTATGTGTTGTTGAACTAGATGAAAGTAAAGGAATCAAGATACCTCTTGGGGAAGATGAAAGTAGAGGAATCAATTAATGCTAGTTTGTTCAATGTCCAAGAAAAGAAAGTTTCAGAACAACAGATGGGTAAGCAATGAGTCCACTCCACCTTTATAGCCAAAGAAGGAAATATGCCAGTTGCCTTCATACATCCAGAGTTGTCACGCTCAGATTTTGAATTGGAAAATATGGCAAATCCCTTGCAAAATGTGTCCTTCACACCTGTTAGTCTACATCCTATTATCTCCAAGCAATCCAATGGGTGCAAGTTAAACTTCTTAAACGCTGTTAGGTGAGGTCAACTTGGACGTGAAAGTTGGCCATACTTTACAAACAAACTGAAATTTATGTTTCTTACCTCCCTCGCTGGAATCTGATCAGGTGATAGCAGGTCCTCTAGTTGAAGTCTTTGAAGAAGGTTGTCCTCTTTGGCAATCCACCATCGTTGGGCCCTTTATAGGTCAGAAACTTCCATTCCCGGTGGTTAATTTTATAGCTAACAGAATTTAAGGATCACTTGGATTATTAGAAGTGTTGTCATCAGATAACGATTTCTTTCTCTTCACCTTTGATTTTGTTGATCATGCTACTGCTATTCTGGACCGAGCTCCATGGCACATGGTCAATAGACAATTGGTCCTTAGATGTTAGACACCAAACATGCAATTCTCCAAAGATGATTTGTCCAGAATTCTTATTTGGATTCAGCTTCATCATGTTCCGTTGGAATATTGGACTAACAAAGGGCTGAGTTATGTTGCCAATGTTCTAGGGGTTACTACATGCTAATGTTACTAAACGCCTAAGTTATACAAGAGTTTATGTTGAAATTGATGCTTCAAAACTACTAGTTAAAGAATTTGATTTACAATGCTTCCTAATGGAATGGTAATTACTGTTTCAGCTGAGTGTGAATGGCTTCTTTTCAGGTGCAGTTCTTGCAATGTATTCGATCACAACTTAGCTACATGTCCGGCTAATCATAATGATAAGTCTTCAATGATGGGAGAGGCTAAGATGAAGAAGGGGGTTTATGGCAATACCTCATAGTATAACTTGCATAATAAATTTCAATGGCAGGAGGTTGGGAAGAAGAAGAAAGACAATCAAAAGACTATGTCTAGTTGCTCTAGTTAGGAGAAGGGACACAAGTATTGAACAAAGAAGAGAAAGATTGCGACATGAATTGTCCAAGTAGAGGAACTGGGAACGTCCAGAGGAGTAGATGTGATACTTTGCCATAAAGGAACGTTGATCCAGCAATTTGCATGAGCACAACAAGCGTATTACCTTGCCAATGTACTTTGGCCATTTATGAGGAGTGTATGGAAGCGGAGGTTGATAATGATGTTGGGGAGAATGCTTCTGATAGTGATTGTCCTAAATCTTCAGCTGCAACTAGCCCTTCCTATCAATTCCCTTTGTTTTCGATTAGCATCGATAATGTTAACCAACATGCAAGAAAAGCTAAAGATTCTCTTGAGGATAAGAAGAAGGGATCAGGGGGTTCTAATAATAATAAGAAGAAGTTAAGCTCCTTTGGAGGGGGCAATTCGAGGTAATCTTGTGTTGGTAGTTGGTTTCGGCATTCACTTATTTTTTTTCTATGTTTATCAGATGTTGGAATATTAGAGGTTTGAATGATCCCTTAAAACATTCATCATTTTATTGTCTTGTACAAAAGCATATGGTAACTTGTTTTGTCTTAGTTGAAACTCGGGTTAGAGAGGTGTGAATAAAGATAGTGTTTCTAGACTTCTTTTTTAGAATTGGTTTTACTTGTTAAATTATGATCAATCACTAGGTGGTTGTATTTGGGTGTGTTGGGATCCTAATGTTTTGAAGGTTGATCTGTTGGGTAGTTTGGATTAAATGACTATCCTGAGGATTTTTTTGGGAGATTTTAATGCTATTTGATCCCTTGATGAGAAGAGCGGTGACACTATGTCATGGTCGGGGTGGCAATTTGATCTTAATAATTATGTGATGTGAACCTCTTGATCAAGCGGTCAAGCAACCCATACAATTGGAAAAGCCAAGTAAATCAGGTTTAATAGGAATGTGATACAAAGATAACTTGTACCTAGGCACCAGCACTATTGGAAACGAAAACCCCCACCCAACAAATATTGATTCACGAATGAGAAGTATAAGAATGATGCCATGAAGTCAATTGTTCTTTGATAAGTCATTTTTCAACTCTTTAGAGAACCAAGGAAGACAGATTATCCCACCAACACACAACAAGTGCGACAAACAAGATGTTTTATTAATCTGAATTGTCTAACTTACATATCTGTTTATGCCTTTATTTATATGACTCTAGAGTGAAACAAAACGTAATGGACCCCTTATGTGCACTTATATTGATGCGAACCTCGTGATCACGTGGTCACGCAACCCACAATCAAGATTAAGATCTGATCCCGGAACATCCATTGCATGTGAAAACAAGACTAATCTAGGTGGATTTCAAGTTCAGAACGTGTTCTTTCTAGATTGTCCAACCATGATTGCAATGGATGACTTCAAATTCGGGTTCAAATTCATTTGCTGTTCTGACCATAAACAACATCAATTCCTTCACTTATTTGCATATCAACCCAATTTCGAGTAGCCCAGCATCAAAAGAACAATTAAGGGCTTTTCTCATCTCCAAGTTCCAATTGTAGGCAAATAAACATCCTTGAACCAATTTCAAACTGATTGCTAATTTTTAACTCTGACGCAGGTTCAATCATTCCAATTTGACTCGTCAAGGCCCTTTGTAGTTGTTTCGCTCTCGCTCTTGTCATTGGACCATCTGAATCCTCTTGCACATTAGTTTTAGCTTTACAAGATGGATTATAATTCCCATGATGCACATCATCAGCCCCGGGTTGAAAATGATTTGTCCTCAAATCAGAATCGTCATCGTCATCCAAGTATGGAGTCAAGTCTTTCACATTAAAAGTAGCTGATACGTTGTAATTACCAGGAAGATCTACCTTATACGCATTGTCATTCACCTTCTCTATAATCCGAAATGGACCATCAGCTCTTGGCATCAACTTGGACTTACGTTTGCTTGGGAATCTGCCCTTGCTAATATGAATCCAAACAAGATCTCCAGGTTCAAACCTAACCATTTTCCGCCCCTTGTTAGCCTGTTTAGCATACTTTATCG
>Ga0307508_10007235_pt1 | contig 10334 bp, 7 predicted proteins | sample 9_EM_MG_FD_203089 | JGI IMG/M metagenome (GOLD analysis project Ga0307508, IMG submission 203089) | Populus trichocarpa ectomycorrhiza microbial communities from riparian zone in the Pacific Northwest, United States - 9_EM | ecosystem: Host-associated > Plants > Roots > Unclassified | place...
TTCGGGGCCCACCCACCCGCGGGCGGGGGGGGGGGGGGCCCGGCGCCCGGGGGGGGGGGGGGGGGCCCCGGGGGGGGGGCGACGGCACGGAGCGGCGGGCTCTGTCCGGCTCCGGCGTCGGGTCCCGTGGCTCATGTCGGGGTCCCTTCCCTCGCCGACCTCGACGATCCGCGTGGCCGTACTCGCCGGACGTGTGCCACAACGTCCGCCCGGTGCGCGTCCCGGTGGGCCGGGCAGGGGAGAATGAGGGCCGTACCCAACGGTCGACCTTGCGGAGGAGTGGGGACATGCAGCACGCGCGAGCGGGGCAGGTCGCCGGGCCCGATGACCTCATCGATGTGGCCCGCCTGGTGACGGCGTACTACGCGCTGCACCCCGACCCGGCCGAGCCCGGGCAGCGAGTCGCGTTCGGCACCTCGGGACATCGCGGTTCGTCCCTCGCGACGGCGTTCAACGAGGACCACATCGCGGCCACCAGCCAGGCCATCTGCGAGTACCGCACCGCCCAGGGCACCGACGGCCACCTTTTCCTCGGCGCCGACACCCACGCCCTGTCCGAGCCCGCCCGGATCACGGCGCTGGAGGTGTTCGCCGCCAACGACGTGAGCGTCCTCATCGACCAGGCCGACGGCTACACGCCCACCCCGGCGGTCTCGCACGCCATCCTCGCCCACAACCGGGGCCGCACGTCCGGCCTCGCCGACGGCGTGGTGGTCACCCCCTCGCACAACCCGCCCGCCGACGGCGGCTTCAAGTACAACCCGCCGAACGGCGGCCCCGCCGCTTCCGAGGCGACCTCCTGGATCCAGGACCGCGCCAACGAGATCATCACCGGTGGCCTGAAGGACGTACGGCGCATCCCGTACACCCGCGCCCTGGCCGCCCCCGGCACCGGCCGCTACGACTTCCTCGGCACCTACGTGGCCGACCTGCCGAACGTGCTGGACCTGGAGGCGATCCGGGCCGCCGGTGTGCGCATCGGCGCCGACCCGCTGGGCGGTGCCTCCGTCGCCTACTGGGGCCGGATCGCCGAACAGCACCGCCTCGACCTGACGGTGGTGAACCCGCTCGCCGACCCCACCTGGCGTTTCATGACGCTGGACTGGGACGGCAAGATCCGTATGGACTGCTCCTCGCCGTACGCCATGGCCTCGCTCATCGAGCAGCGCGACCGGTTCGACATCGCCACCGGCAACGACGCCGACGCCGACCGGCACGGCATCGTCACGCCGGACGGCGGCCTGATGAACCCCAACCACTACCTGTCCGTGGCGATCTCGTACCTCTTCTCGCACCGGGAGCAGTGGCCCGCGGGCGCCGGGATCGGCAAGACCCTGGTGTCGTCGAGCATGATCGACCGAGTGGCGGCGGACGTCGGCCGACCGTTGGTCGAAGTCCCGGTCGGCTTCAAGTGGTTCGTGGACGGACTGTCCGACGGCACGCTCGGCTTCGGCGGCGAGGAGTCGGCGGGCGCGTCCTTCCTGCGCCGCGACGGCTCGGTGTGGACCACCGACAAGGACGGCATCATCCTGGCCCTGCTCGCCTCCGAGATCACGGCGGTCACGGGCAGGACCCCGTCACAGCACTACACGCAGCTCACCGACCGCTTCGGCGCCCCCGCCTACGCCCGCGTCGACGCCCCGGCCTCCCGCGAGGAGAAGGCCCTGCTCGCCAAGCTCTCCCCGCGCCAGGTCACCGCCGACACCCTCGCCGGCGAGCCCGTCACCACCGTGCTCACCGAGGCCCCCGGCAACGGCGCCGCCCTCGGCGGCATCAAGGTCGCCACCGCCAACGCCTGGTTCGCGGCCCGCCCTTCGGGCACCGAGGACGTCTACAAGATCTACGGGGAGTCCTTCCTCGGGGCCGAGCATCTGGGGCGGGTTCAGGAGGAGGCCAGGTCGGTGGTGTTGGGGGCGTTGGGCGGGTGACGGGGGAGGAGAGCGGGGTGACGCGCGGTCACCTCGCGACCCGCCCCCGCGGGAGGGCGCTCAGTCGCGGGCCGGCGGTGTGTAGAAGTCGCCGACCGACGTCCAGACGCCGTTCTTCACGACCACTCGCTGCACGCTGCGGGTGCCGAGGTGGTCGCTCGCGCTGAAGTTCATGACCGGGGACACCCCCGGATCCACCTTCGACGCCTTCTCGTACGCCGTGGTGAGGGACTGGGACGTGACGGGGCCCTTGACGGTCCTGGCGATCTGGGCGAACACCTTCGCGTTGCTCCAGCCCCACAGGGCGAGGAATCCGGCGGTCTGGCCGGGCTCGTACTTGGCCATCGCGGTCCGGAACTCCGCCACCGCGGGGTCCTTGTCGGAGGGCGCCTTCACCAGCTGTACGGCCTTGAGGCCCTCGGCGGCGTCCTTGGCGAGGGAGACCGTCGACTCGGCGGCCACGGGCGCGTAGGCGTAGGTGGGCAGGGACAGGCCCTGGAGCTTGGCCTCCTTGAGGAAGGCGGCCGCCTCGGGCGAGGTGAGGATCAGGACGACGGCCTGGGTCTTCGCGGCCTTCACCTTGCTGATCACGGGGGTGTAGTCGGTGGTCTGGTACTTGACCGGCAGCCGGTCGACCTCGACCGAGGGGTCCACCTTCTTCGCGACGGGCTCCACCTGCTTGGCCACGTTCACGAACGCGGCCGGGTCACTGTGCACGACGAGGATCTTCTTCGCACCGTCCTGCACCGCCCACGCGGCGATCGCCGCGGCCTGGTCCTCGTAGAGGGTCTGGGTGCCGAACAGGCCCGAGCGCGGCGGCTTGTACCAGTTCTCGCTGCCACCCACCTCGTTGAGGACCGGCACCTTGGACTGGTTGAGCACGAACGGGAAGGCCGCTTCCGCCTGGGAGGTGCCGTTCGCATTGACGATGGCCACGACCTTGTCCTGGCCCACCAGTTCACGGGCGATCTGCACGGTCTGCTGCGGGTCGGCCGCGTTGTCCTTGACGGTCCAGCGGACCTTGCGGCCGTTGATGCCGCCCTGGGCGTTGAGCATCTTGAAGTACGCGTCGGCGCCCGCCTTCTCGCCCACGCCGTACGTGGCGGTGGCGCCGGTGAGCGGAAGCCACGCGCCGATATGGATCTCGGAGGAGCTGCCGGCGGCTCCCGCGGAGTCCTCACCGGCGCACGCGTTGGCGGTCAGCGCCACCGCGGCCATGGCGGCCATCGCACCTGCGGCGCGGCGGAATTTTCTCATTGTCCGGAACACGGTCCACCTCGTTCACAACGGGATTGTCAGTTCACTGGAGAGGTCCGGGCGTCTACCGCCGCGGCCGTGGCGGCTTCGTCCAAGCCGCCGCTGAAGTACGCCGCTTCCGCCAGGGCCGCGAACTCCGGGTCGCCCGGCCGCCCTTGGGCCGCGACGACACCTTCGTGCAGCACGGCCACTTCGTGGCACACGGACATGGCCCGGCTGAGCAGCTGTTCGAGCAGGACGACGGTCAGTCCGTCGTGAGCCAGCCTGGCCAGCCGGTCGTACACCTCGTCGACCAGGGCGGGGGCCAGACCGAGCGCCGGTTCGTCGACGATCAGGACGTCCGGCGCGACGATCAGGGCCCGGGCGATGGCGAGCATCTGCTGCTCTCCGCCGGACAGCCCGCCTGCGGAGGCGGACATCCGGTCGCGCAACCGGGCGGGCAGCCACTGGACGGTCTCCTCCAGCCGTTCGCGCAGGGGGGCGCCGGTGATGCCCGCCGCGTAGGCGGCGACTTCGAGGTTCTCGCGCAGGGACAGCGTCTTGAACAGGGCCCGCCCCTCGGGCGCCAGGCTGGTGCGGACGGTCCCGCCCGACACTCGTTCACCGCGATCCGGTTGGAGCGAGCCGTGCAGGATGCCGGCCAGTGTGCTCTTGCCCGCTCCGTTGGCACCGGCGATGCCCAGCACGACGCCCTGGCGGACGTCGAGGTCGATGTCCTTGAGGGCGACCACGCCGCCGTACGTGTGGCCGACCCCGTGCAGGCGGATCATGCTGCGCTCGCCCACCCGCTCGGGCGGCCGGGTCCTGCCGTCGACCGTACCCAGGTACGACGACCGCACCTTCGGGTCCCGCAGAACGGTGTCCGGGGTGCCCTCGCCGATCGTGCGGCCGAAGTCGAAGGCGAGCACCCGGTGGGCGACCGAGAACAGATCGTCGAGGACGTGGTCGATGACCACGACCGCGGTGCCGCCCGCGTGCAGCCGCCTGATGTGCCCTGCCAGCAGCGCCCGTTCACGCGCGTCGAGGCCGCCGAACGGCTCGTCCAGGATCAGCAGCTTCGGGTCCTCGGCCATCGCGCGGGCCAGGTCGAGGCGCTTCTGCAGGCCGAACGGCAGCTCCCCGGGGCGGCGGTCGGCCACGTCCGCGAGACCGACGGAGTGCAGCAGCCGCGCGACCTCGGCCCGGTCCCGGGCGGTGATCCGGCGACGGGTGCACAACACGTTCTCCGCCACGGTGAGTTCGGAGAAGACCTCCGCGTGCTGGAACGTACGCCCGATGCCGAGCCGGCGCCGCGCGGTCGCCCTCGCCTTCATCAGCGGCTGCCCGTCGAAGTCGGCGCTCCCGCTCACCCGACCGTTTCCGGTCAGCCCGGACAGGGCGTTCAACAGGGTTGTCTTTCCAGCCCCGTTGGGCCCGATGACGGCCAGCACCTCGTTCTGCCGCACGGACAGCGAGGCATCCTCCAGCGCCTTGAGCCCGCCGTACGACACCGACACATGCTCCAGGTTCAGCAGCACGGGGCCCTCGCCGACGGTCTCGCGTGGTGCCGGCTCCGCCAACGACCTTGAGGGCGAGGGGTGTTGGACGTCCGGTCGGCGCAGTACGCGCCGTAGGACATCGCGCGCGGGCCGGGCGAGGAACGGTACGACCCCGCCGGGGAGGAAGAGGAGCACCGCGATCAACACCAGGCCCTGAACGACGGGTTGGGGCAGTCCGACGGCTGACGAGAGGGACGGGTTCCAGGTGAGGTAGATGCCGCCCGCCACGGCACCGACGATGGTGCCGACCCCGCCCAGCACGCACGCCGCGATCAGCGAGATGCCGAACGTCAGCGAGAACGGATCCGGGCTCACGAACCCCGTGAGCAGCCCGAGCAGCACGCCCGCGAAGCAGGTGCACGCCCCGCTCACCGCGAACGACAGCGACGACTGCGCCTCCGGCGCGATGCCGATCGTACGGGCGGCCAGGGGGTGCGACTTGGCGGCCACCAGCCGCATCCGCAGCCCCGACGCGGCGGCCGGCACGGCCAGCGCGAGGACGACGGCGGCGGCACCGACCGCGAGGTACTGGGCCTCCGTGCCACCACCCAGGAGGGTGCCCAGGCCCAGGGCGCTGCGCAGCTGGACCACCGGCACGCCCTGGTCGCCGCCGGTGACGCTGCTCCAGCGGTTGATCAACTCCAGGGTCACGGTGGTGAAGGCGAGCGTCAGCAGGGCGATGTAGAGCACCGAGAACCGGGCGCCCGCGTACCCCAGGAACGCGCCCAGGACGGCGCCGGTGGCGAGGGCACCGAGGACCACCGTTTCCAGGGGCCAGTCGTGGCCGCTGCCGTACGCCGCGAAGTAGGCGCCGATGGCGAAGAACGCGGGGTGCCCCACCGACCAGATGCCGGACCAGCCGGCGAGCAGGCCGACCGACAGGATGACGATCGTGTACACGGCCGCGAGCCCCACCGAGTACATCTGGTAGGCGGGGATCGCGCCCGAGGCCATGAACGCCATGAGCACCGCGCCGGCGGCCGGGCCCAGGGCGGCCCGCGCCAGGAGGGAACGGTTGAAGACCATGGATGCGACCCCTCAGACCCGTTGGAAGGTGCGGGTGCCGAACATGCCCTGGGGGCGGATCAGCAGCACGAGCACGGTGAACGAGAACACGAACGTGTCCCGGAAGCTTGCGGAGACGTAGTTCGCCGCCAGGTTGTCCAGGACGCCGATGGTCAGCCCGCCCAGGACGGCGCCGTACATGCTGGTCAGGCCGCCGAGGAAGATGCCGGCGAAGGCCCGGAACAGGGGCGCGACCAGTGCGGTGGGCACCAGGCCGGAGCGCGGTGCGTACAGACAGGCGGCGAGTGCGGCCAGGCCCAGGCCCAGCGCCCAGGAGATCCGTGCGAGCCGTTGCGAGCTCAGCCCGACCACGCGGGCGGTGTCCGCCGACTCGGCCGCGGCGCGCATGGCCGAGCCGAGCGTGGTGCGGGCGAACAGATAGCCCACCAGGGCCATCGCCACGGCGGCGACGGCGATCGTCATCAGACTCTGGACCGGCACCGCGGCCCCCGACCAGCGGACCGTCCCGTCGACCAGGCTGGGGAAGGCCTTGGGCTGGTCGCCCCAGATCGATCCGGCCACGCTCTCCGCGACCAGGGACACGCCCATCGTCACGACGAGCGCGGAGAACAGCTGACCCTGCCCCAGCGGCCGGATCACCGTCTCCCGCACGACCAGGCCCGCCGCCACGGTGATCACGACGGCGGCGAGGATGCCGAGCACCGTCGCCACACCGCGGTCGTGGAGCGAGAGCGCCACGTACAGGCCCAGGGTCGCGAGCGACGCCATCGCGAAGTTCACGACGTCCGTCGCCCGGTAGATGATGACCAGCCCGAGACCCATGAGGCCGTACACGGCTCCACTGGCCACACCGCTGACCAGGACAAGCAAGAACTGACTCACAGCCCCTCCCTCGGGGAAGAGCGTGTTCGCGCCACACATGCGAGAAGCATGATCACCTCACGAACCGCATAGTTAAAGTGAACTCAATTCAGTAAGCTAGGCACTGCGGTGCCGGACGGGCAAGACTCGTGCACGGGATTTGTGCCGAACGGCCCGAGCCGGGCTCAGCGTCCGACGGTCGCCGGCGACTCGGTGAGCGCGGTGCGCGCCGCCGCCAGGCCGAAGACCAGGGCGGGGGCCAGGCCGCCCGCGTAGGCATGCCGGTACAGTCCGCCCGCGTCCGCACCGGCCGCGAGCAGGCCCGGGATCGGCGCCCCTCCGTCCGACGGATCCGCGGACAGCGCGTGCGCCCCGGCGTCGATCAACAGGCCGCCGAAGGTGAACGTGATCGCCGGGGCCGCCTCGACGACGTAGAACGGCGGTTCGTCGAGCGGTTGTCGGTCGAGGCGGCGGCCGGGTGTCGTGCTGCCGTTCGTGCCCACGGAGGCGTTGAACTCCTTGATGCGGTCGCGGATCGTGGCGCCGGGATAGCCCCACTCCTCGGGCATCGACGCGAAGTCCTCCAGGCTGTCCGCCACCGCGCTGCGGGCGCCGGCGCGGTGGCACAGCTGGAACTTGTCCACGCCGGGGATGCCCTCCACGTACGACGCGTTGATCCACTCGCGGTGCACCCGCGCGTCGGCGACCAGCAGGCCGCGGGCCTCCGGCCGTTCCAGCAGCGCCATGGTGGTCAGATGGTCACCGACCGTCTCGTCGACGAAGCGCTCGCCGGTGGTGTCGAACAGCAGGGCGTGCTCGCTGTAGTAGAGCGCCAGGTCGACGAAGCGCGCGGGGTCGATGAGGGAGACGCCGGCCGGCATGAGATGCCCGTAGAACCCCGCGTCCTTCTTGCCGAACGCGGCGCCCGCGGCCCGCCCGAGGGTGAGTCCGTCGCCCCGGCTGTGCGGGTTGGCCCGCAGTCCGATGTCCGCCGCTCGGGGATGGATGTGCTCGGCGCGCAGGCCCGGATCCCCCTGGAAACCGCCGGTCGCGAGCAGGGTCCAGGTGGCCTCGATCCGGCGCGTGGATCCGTCCGGCAGGAGGCAGTCGGCCCCTTTCGCCACGCCCTCCTCCAGCACGAGGGACTGTGTCCAGGTGGCGGTCAGCACTTCCTGGCCCCGGTCGCGGATCAGCCGCTCGCACGCGTCGAGGTAGTGGTTGGTGTCGACCTGGTGGCCGCGGCCGAAGCCGAGCACCGGCACCGGCGGCCGGCACTCCACGCCGAGCGATCGGATCCAGGCCACGCCCTCGGCGAAGCCGTCCAGCAGGGCGGTGGCCAGTTCGGGGTCGCCGTCCGGGTTGACCCGGCGCATCTCCTCGACCGTCGGGGTCGTCCATACGAATCCGGCGAAGCGGGCGGAGCCGCCGGTGCGCTCCGCCTTCTCCACCAGCACCACCGAGCCGCCCTCGGCGGCCACCCGGGCGGCGGCCGAGAGACCGGCCATGCCGCCGCCTATCACCAACAGGTCCACCGACTCCGCATGCATAGAGGGTCCCACCGCCTTCTTGTCGCCGAATCGGACAAGACGCTAATTGAACTCACTTCTGGAGTCGATAGGGTGGCGGGCGCGAGGTGTGGCGGTACGGGTTTCGGCCGGATCAGTCGGGGACCAGAACCGCGCGCCCCCGCACCTCGCCGGAGCGGAGTCCTGCGATCGCCTCCGCCGCTCCCGACAGCGCGAACCGCTCCACGCCCACCGTCAGGGAACCCTCGCGGGCCAGGGCGACGACCGCTTCCAGCTCGGGCAGGGTTCCCCAGAACGGCAGGGAGATCCGCGTTCCCGGCGGGAGCGCGCCGGGCTTGCGGACCATGAGCTCCCCGCCGCCGCTGCCCACCACGGCCAGGCCGCCGTCGGTCCGCAGCACGCTCACCGCCAGGTCCAGACTGGAACGACTGCCGACGAAGTCGAGCACGGCCACCGCCCCGACCCCGCCCGTACGGCTCCGCAGGACCGTCGCGGTGTCGGACCGCAGGAGCGTGCCGAAGTGCGCGCCGCACTCGTCGGCGAGGGTGAGCGCCTCCTCGCGTACGTCCACCGCGAGCACCTGTGCGGCCGTCGTGGCGCGCAGGATCTGGACGGCCAGATGTCCCAGGCCGCCGACGCCCAGAACGATCACGCTCGCATCGTCGCTCAGGGCCCGCCGGACCGTGGCGACGGTGTGGAACGCGGTGAGTCCGGCGTCCGACAGGGGTGCCGCCTGGACTGCGGTCAGGTCGCCCACCGGGACCAGCAGCCGCCCCGACGGCACGAGCAGCAGGTCCGCCATCCCGCCGTCGCGCCCGAGACCCGCCCCGGTGCCGACGCGGTCGGCGTCCAGAGCCGTACGTCGGTCGCAGTAGTTCTCCGCCCCGGCCGCGCAACGTGCGCAACTCCCGCAGCCCCAGGGGCCGTAGACGACCACCCGCTCGCCCACCGCGGGACCGACGGCGAGCGGGCCACGCTCCACCACGCGGCCCGCCACCTCGTGCCCGAGGGTGAACGGAATCCGGTAGGGGAGGTCGCCCGGGCGGGCGTCGATGACATGGAGGTCCGAACGGCAGAGGCCGGCCGCCTCCACCTGGATCAGGACCTCTTCGGCCGTCGGGGTGGGGCGGGCCACCTCGGTGAGGACCGGCGGTGCGCCCCAGCGGGTCAACCGGACCGCTCTCGTTCTGCCTGTTGACATACGTGGGACAGTAACAAAAATGAAGTCAGTTCAGTAAGGGACTGTGGGTGGTGACCATGGGCGGTGAGCACACGGGGCGCTTCGACGGGCAGGTCGCGCTCGTCACCGGTGCGGGATCCGGTATCGGCGCGGAGGTCGCCCGGCGACTCGCCGCGCAGGGGGCGGAGGTGTTCGCCGCCGATGTCGACGGCCCGGCGGTCGAGGCTGTCGCGAAGGAGCTGCCACACGTGCGATCCCTGACTGTCGACGTGGCCGAACCCGCGCAGGTCGATCGGGCCTTCGACGAGGTCGTACGACGGCACGGGCGGCTCGACATCGTCGTGCACGCCGCCGGGGTCGACGATCCCACGGCCAAGGAGTGGATCGCCGAGGCGCTGGTCGGGGAACGGCCGCCGGTGGTGACGGGGCGGCTCGGTGACGATGCCTGGCGGCGGGTGATGCGGGTCAATCTGGACGGCACGTTTCATGTGCTGCGGGCCGCGCTGCGGGTCATGGCGCCCCATCGGTCCGGGGCCGTCGTCACGATCGGCTCCTCCTCGGCCTTCGACGCGCAGGCCGGCTATCCGCACTACGCGGCCTCGAAGGCGGGGGTGCATGCGCTGAGCCAGTCCGTGGCCAAGGAGGCGATCGCGTTCGGGGTTCGCGTCAACACGGTGGCGCCGGGGCCGACGGAGACGGGGATGGCTGCGCGGACGCCTGCGGCGCTTCGGCGGGGGTTTGCTGATCCGGGGGTTCGGCCTTATGCGACGGCGGGGGAGATCGCCGATGTTGCTTTGTTTATGGCGAGCTCGGAGGCGGTGAATCTGGTGGGGGCGGTGGTGCTTGCGAATGGGGGGCGGTTCACGGTGTGAGGGCCCAACTCAGAGTGGTCGGCTGCGGGTTGTTCGTGGCTGGTCGCGCAGTTCCCCGCGCCCCTGAGGTGGGTGTGGTCGAGGGAGGTCTTGGATGTTCCGGCTCGATTTTGATCCCGCGCTGCTGGCGGAGGCTGAAGAGCGGC
>Ga0307508_10007236_pt1 | contig 10333 bp, 17 predicted proteins | sample 9_EM_MG_FD_203089 | JGI IMG/M metagenome (GOLD analysis project Ga0307508, IMG submission 203089) | Populus trichocarpa ectomycorrhiza microbial communities from riparian zone in the Pacific Northwest, United States - 9_EM | ecosystem: Host-associated > Plants > Roots > Unclassified | place...
CCAGCGCTGCACATTCCGCATCGTACGCTTCTTGGTTGTATCCCATGTGGTTCTTGATTCCCACCCAGGATTGGCCGTTTTGCCATACGACTGCATACCCAGCTGCCCCGCTGTCAAGTCGTGATCCTCCGGGTGATATGGTGCGCACCGGGGAAATCACAAAGGAAAGAACAAAAGAAAGAACAAAAGAGAGAACAAAGGAAACCGTGACCACCCCCCTACGCTTCTTGCCGCACATGCCATGAAGGAGGATGTCGTCTCACTCCCTGCGTCCTCCTCTGCCGCGGCCGGGACCAGCTGCCTTCCCACGTTCGTGGTGGAGAGGAAGTGTAGTGCTGCCTGGCTGGCCTCTTATCGGCAAGAAGGTCCTGGATTGTGAACCGGTCCTTCTCCCTCCCAGCTTCCTTCCCACAGGATCTTCTATTGGGCGTTCCAGCGGGGCAGTTTTTGGAGAAATGCTCCCGCGTCTGCGTTCTATACGGACACCACCAGCACTGAGCGGTGGGCTGACTCTCCGTCCAGCGTAGGTACCGCCCACTTCTCGGAGATCTCTCGCTTAAGGTGTGCGAGGAGTCTGGGGAGCGGCATCGCGCGCACCTCCGCACAGTTCGAGTATCCTAGCCATTCCACTCCGCGGGGTCTGGCTCCGCTTGGCCCATTTGTCGGCTTGGGGCCCTCTTGTGCGACGGGCACCACCGAATCTCGATGGTGATGTCCGGCTTGGCCCTCCGTAGCACTGCAGTGTGCTTCCTTGCCTGGAGCGCGTACATCTGGCCGGGGCTAGGCTCCCCCGAGGCCGTGCGCCTGGTGGTGGCCTGGGCGTCCGTGAAAGATCGTGACCCTTTTTGGGGGGGGGGGGGGGGTTGTCTTCTCGAAGCCGTTCCCAGAGCCCTGGCGAGGGCGGCGCTCTCCGCGCCGTACGCCATGTGGGTTTCGATACCTGCCCAAGATTGCCCGTTCTGCCATATCATCGAGTATCTGGTAGCTCCATCGTCCGGTCGCGACCTGTCCGTGAACATGGTCAGTCCGGGCCGACGCTTCTCTGCCTCAGCACTGGCTTCGGCTCATCTTCCTTCTGCAGCTCCGCGTTGAGTGCCTCTGGCCCCCCCTAGCAGAACCGTGCTCTCCACCCTCACCGAGCACCCGCTCTCGAGCCGTTCCCCGATGGCTGTTGGGGCGCCCACCACGCATCTTGCCTGGTTATCCTGTGAGACGCTGAGCAACCGTAGCTCGAACTGCCGCTGCCTGCTCTCCAGCTGGGCTGCTGCTGGTCTGAGTCCCGACCATCGACAGAGTCCCCAGATTGGTTGTCCGGAAGCAGCCTGTGGTCGCGTACGCCTCTTGGTTGGCCGGAAGCTACAACTCGTTGCCTGGCCGGTGGTGCCCTGGGATTGGTCGCCCTTTCACCGCAGTTCCGAGCCGGGCGTGGCTACTGACTGGATGCAAGCCGTCATGACTTTCCTACAGTTGGCCGGCGAGAGGTCAATCTGCCCTGCGAGCCGGCGGAGCAGGGCCATCGCGTCCTTCCCATTCTTCAGCCAAATGGCGTGATGGCCCTTGAGCGTGAGCTAGGGGTCCAGCTAGACCCCGAGCAAACGCGTCGCCCGTCAGGAGAAGCTGCTTGTTGTGGGCGACAATCCGCCTCCCATGTCGATGGTGCCATGAAACTAGTTATGTCACATGCAATCCATGATTAACAAATTCTTTTTTACCTCGCCATGATCTATCGAGGTTGCATGCAATTAATAAGTAAACAAAACAAAAAGATTAAACAAAAATAAAGCGGTAGATTACTTTCCCAATCTACTGGTCGGTCGCGGAGGCAGGTTCCCGCACAGGTACCGTATAACATTAAGCAGCTCCCTGCGCTTCGCACGAGAGGTAATACTAATTAGCTGTGCGGGAGTACCTACTGCTTTGGGGTGGTTCGTCTAACGATTAACACTGGTCTAATCTCTTCGACGCTAATATTCACGCTTATCCAGTGAAAGTAATCCGTCGGGGCCGTATTAGTCACACCACCGGGGGAGCAACTAGCACGAGATGCCGTGGAACACTCCTGGTGGTACCAGACCGGGCTAGTACGACCCGACCTGACAACCAGAGAAATGATTCACCACAAGCTCCTGAGACAGTGGCAGCACAATCCCGTGGTTTCCAAGCTGGCGGCGGACGGGCCCAACGCCCATGGAGTGGGAATTCCTCGGGTACGGCAGCCGGTATGGGAGAAGACGTCTCTCCTACGGTCCCTCCTAGCGTTGTATCACAGCAATGATAGCGCAGTCGTTCCATAATGGCATTGCAGCCGGGAGGGATCTTCCCAGTCCAGGTATCATCTGGAGAAGGTTGTGCAAGTCGGTAGCCCCCGCAGTAGCCATCCTTGCGTCGCGGTTCCTGCGCATCTGAACGATCATCTGATAACCGTGGCTAGGTTTGCTCCTCTTCAGCGTCCGCTATGGTCCGTCCGATCCCGTCCCGTTCAGACGTTTGACCGGCCCGGTCGGATCCCTCCGGTCTGTCGATCTGTCAGGGCAGCGGGGCGGATCAAACCACTACCTAGACTGGATTAAATCTGGTTTATCCGGTAGGTTCGTGGAACTGGAGGTCCAGAATCTAGCAAGCCCCAATGTCTTTGCTCATAGACAAGTGCGAGCCGGTGACCTACGACCGTCTATCTCTATCCGGACCTCTCAGGGGAATATGTGAAGGAAATCAGCCGTATGGGCTTTCCCGAATCATATGTTCCACTCGGTTGAGGACCTTGGATTAATAATATCGCCATATGCATAGTGAACCATCACCATATTATCATCCTGCAATTGTCTCGGCATAGAAGAACGGGCAGCACTGGGTGGGCATCAAAACCCACATGGAATACCGCGAGGAGGTCTTCGATGCGGAGTGCGCGGCATTGGCCAGCGTCCTGGAGGTAGCAGCGAGGTGGCAGACCACCCCGAAAAGAGTCACGATCTTCACCGTTGGGCAGGCAGCCATCAGGCGGATGGTCTTGGGAGAGCCTGGCCCGGGTCAGAAGCACGCCATCCAGGCCAGGGAGTGGGTCGCTGTTCTAAGGGCAGCGAGATAAGGCATTCGCATTGAGTTCCACTGGTGTTTGGCTACAAGGGATTGGAGAATGAGAAGGTAGATGCGCGGGCGAAGCTGGCACCGGAGGGGCCGGACGTTCCCAGAGTCGAGCGGTTGGGCTACGGAGGCAGGTATGGGGGACGACCGATGCTTACCCAGATCCCTCGCGAACATTAAGCGAGAGATGTCGGAGAAGAATTTGGCGGGAGACTGGATCGCCGAAACGAAGCATAGAATGCCGGAGAAGCAGCGCCCGAACAGTACGGTGGCCGAATGCTCGAAGCGGCTAGCCGGCAGGTTCCACCAGCTGATGACGGGCACTGTCTCACTGGGCAATACCTCCGATGGACGAAAAACTGGACCGCCGCGAAGTTGCCCGTACACGGTGCAGACGCGGGAGCACACTTGCTCACGGATGCCGGCCAATCTTGGATTTCCTGCGCAGGTCACAGGGTGGAGCCGGGATGAGCGGTGCACTGGAGCAGTCCTGGATTTCTTGAGAACGACGAGGGTGGGGGCGAGGACGGGGCCACCAGACCCGGGGGGGGAGAGGGGGAAGGGAAGCGCTCAGTCCCCTTAACTCGCTCCTTCCTCTTTTTCTCTCTTCTTTCCTACTGTCTTTCTCTCTTTCCTTCTTATCTTGGGACAGGCCAGGCGGGGGCAGGGGGAGTCGCCGCGAGCCGCTGGCGGACTGTTCGAGGGCGCAGCGGACGGCGAACGGGAAAGGACTGTATATAATATCGTCATGATCCAATAGGGTCGCACACGATCAATGAGACATCATCATCATCATCATCATCAGGGTGGAGCCGGGTGGGGCGAGAGAAGAGGCCTAGAGCCAGCACTCGGATCGGGAAGAGGAAGAGGGACGCGGACGAGACTGGGGCGATCTTCTCTTCTTTTCTTTTGTCTTTGCTTTTTTGTTGCACTTTCTTATGTCTTGCGAAGCGGGGAGAGGCCAAGTGGGGGCAGGGGGGTTACAGTGTGCCGCCTCGCCTGCGGATTGTGCCATCATCCGATATCGCAGCCTTTGTACATACATATATCTACTAAACATAAATCAGGTTATTAAAATCAAAGGTATACATAGTTAGTCAACATAAATTTAACCTTTAGATATCTCGCTTCCTTCGGGGGGGATGGGCAGCAGGCGCGGGTCCCCTCCCTCTTTGAGTGAGGGGTGACAGGGGAGGGACGGTGACGTGTCAGTGTGCCGACGTCCCTCTTCAATGAAATCCCCAGGGGGTGGTGGCTAATGGAATTTGGGTAGTCTATTGGGCTCTTGTTTATCTCCCACACTTTTAGGCGACTCTCGGGATCTTGGCTTCTATCTCTGTACGACGGCACTACAAAACTTCGGCGAAGAAAAAATAGTTTTATATAATATATTGTACAAGTTTTTAGTGTTGTTGCTCCGATAACCCAAAGATTTGTGTTTGACCCAATAACTAACCCAAGAAAAAAAGAATTTGGTTAGTATATTGTGATTTCCACAGCCGTGCTAACGGGTCGATAACATAGATTTCTCCCTTATCTTGCAACCCACACTTCTCAAGCCATCTTACCGTAATGCCTCTGCACTAAGTCTGGTTTAGAACGCCGGAGAGTTTTAGAGGCGACCCAGCTTTTTTTTTGTTTATACATTACTCGCATGCGACCTGTCTAGATCATGGCGAGATTACGTAGAGTCCGTTTCCTGTCCGCTGTCCGCGCAGTGGCGGCACGTTGCAAGCTCCCCTTTACCCTCCGCCCAGAACCACAGCCAAGGGAACGGGCTTAGCAGAATCAGCGGGGAGAGAGGGCCCTGGTCCCAAGAAGGTATGTTGCGCCCCAAGGAAATGACAAAGGAAAAGACGAATGAAACCGCTCCCTCTCCCACAGACGCCATGAAGGCAGGCGTGGGCAGGAACAGTGGTGATTCCCCCCCGGCGCCCACCTCCTCGGCCTCCTACTCCCGTAGCTCCGCTTCCGACACCTCACTTCCGGCGTCGCTCTTCTCCGGAGGTGGCACTGGCCTTCCCACATCCGTGGACGCGAGGAAGTCAAGTACCGCCCGACTGCACCTCTCATCGGCCAGGAGGTCCCTGATCTTCCACCGGCTCTTTCACCTCCCAGTCTCCTTCCGCACCACGGCCCACAGGAACTTCTGCTGCACTTTCCACTCCGGACACACCTTGAACACGTGGTCTCTTGTTTGCGAAGGGCACTGGCACCACCAGCACTGGGCGGTAGGGTGAACCTTCGCCCAGTGCAAGTACTGTCCGATGCGGCAGTGCCCCGCTTCAGCTGGTAGTATCTTGGCTCTTGGTACTTCCAGCAGCCGTGCCGTCCGGCTTGTGGCTTTTCCGCAAGGAGGCGACCCTGCGGTTCGGAGGTGGAGAAGGGGTTGTAGAAGGGTGTGGTTCGGGGGTGTGTTGAGTGAGTAAAAAGGTGGCTGCTACTAAGTAAAGAAAGCGAGAGAGCAAATGTTGTAAATTGGGCAACGTGTAGTAGATATACTGATAACTGTCACTCGAGAAAAGTGGTCTATCCTAGGAAAAAGCCGCAAGTATCAACCTCTAGCGGGGCCCTGATTTTTTTTATTTAGATCACAGAAACCCACCAACCTCAGCCAGTACACGCGGCCGGCGTCGGCTCCATCTGATGACCATTTCTAGCCCTGGCTCAGCTTAACGGGATTAAAATTGGCTGAGTTTTGTTGATATTTCTATTTAAGTAAAGAAAATCAGGGCTCCCAGTGTTGTCCTCCTCATCCTGCTTAGCGATCATACCGACTGATTCGGACGGACGCCGAGGCGAGAAAGTAAGCCTGAAATCGGCATTCGCAGCGGATCGCTGTTTTCTGGTGCTGAAGGGAGATGATGAAACCCGTCCGACTGCACCAGAACGGTCTGTTTGAGGATAGAGCTTTTTAGGTGAGACTTAGCAGATAAGGCACTAAACTAAAACTTGATGCGAAGACGGAGGACCGCTGTCCAACTAGAGCCGGAGAAAAGCAATTTATCGCTACATATCCGGGGCGGGTGGTGCTGCGCCGGCCTCCTGCTTTAGTGCGACGTACTAGACATATCTAGCGCGTCAGTGCAGGGGTTGCTAGATATCCATCCTCGCCTGCTCGGCTCGATTTGTGCATCGAGCTAACTCTGCTGTGGTTTTGGCGATTGATGGACCTCCACAGCTATCGCTATCTGGTCGGAAAATAGCTGGCTGGACTGTTGGTACGGCTCGGGTGATGGGCGTCCATGTAGCTTTCTGGTGTCTGCGACCATAGCACGTCAACTGCAGCCCTTCCAGCTATCAGCTCGCCAGGACCGGACTATGCTGGACGTTGCTCATCTTCCCTGACACAGTACTTTTTCACCGTCCGTCCGTCCGTCGTCGGCGATCAGTAATCGCGATGCGCTCTCTACTGGATATTCTCTCCGGGGACCAGTGGTACAACAGGAACGGATCTGGGTAAAATGAGGAGCGAGTCACGCCCGGAGGGAGCCAACGCTGCGCAAACTAACCACTGTTTTATTAATCACTTTACTCTGACGGTCATCCTGCATTGGGGGGCGATTTCGGTCTCCCTCTACGCAACGAGAGGTGGCCAGGCAACAGACTGCGACTCAGGAAGGATTAGCCAGACAAGGTCCGATTGCGTGGGCGTCCATCGTGGAGATACGGGTCCTGCACTGGTGCGAAAGATGGCAGTGCAAACTCGATCGGGATGGGATATAAAAGAACCCGTGCGTGCCAGATCTGGGGGAGCACACCTCGAGCGGCACCAATCGATATGGCTCCATTTCTCTCGCACTTAACGGTCCTCCAAGCGGCTGCATCCGAGCACGCCACTGCCACCGCTTTCTTGATCGCGCTGGGGAGGCCCTTCTCCCCAATGTCAACCTCGTGGGAGCCGATCTCGTACCAGCGTTTCCAACAGGATGTCGAACTTGCCTCTCGCTACTGGGATCACAAGCTGTCGGCTGGTGGGGTGGCTCGACGGGATGTCGTCGGCCTTTGGCAAGTCCAAAATACTCACTAGTTTGACGCCTCGCTGCGAGCCAGTGCTGACCGATTCTGACTGCAGGCTAACGGGACTGTGCTACGACGATGCCGTGACCATATATGGCGTCTCCCGCGCCGGATACGTTCCACAGCTGATAAGCCTGCGCTTGACGAGCGGGGCCGCAGTGTTCGATCTCTTGCGAGCCGCGGGGGCAAAGGCCCTGGTGGTTGATCCGTCGTATTCCAGTAAAGCCGGAGAGACTCTGTCGTCGCTGCCTATTCACTTCTCCTTGGCGGTCCGCCAGATGGACGGACAGAGCGTGGCACCGCTTTCACCGCTTCCCGTACTGTCCGCGGACGAGACGGTAATGATATTTCACACAAGCGGCTCCACAGGGGGAAGCCCTAAACTCGTCCGGTGCTCGGCGGCCTGGGTTGACAGTGTCGTCGTCAAGGCACGGGAGGCGTGCGCGCCTGTTGATACGAATCGGCGGGATGTGTGTACCTGGATGTAAGGCTTTTCCGCTACTCGTACGGTCGTACCCTGCTTCGCCCTGACTCCCCTATCACGTGTAGCGGCAGCATGTGTCACTGCGCGCAGCACTTCACCCTCATCGGCTCGATGCAGCACGGGGCCTGTACGATACAGCCGACCGAGATCGCTTTCGGCGGCGCGGAGCTGATGGCGATAGTCTCACGCTACAATCTGAACCGCCTCCACATGTTCCCGACGCCGATGAGCGGCCTTATCACGCGAGCCAGGAGTGACAGCGATCTACTGGCATGTCTCAAACAGTTAGACACGTTGATGTACACCGGTCTGTCATTGCCAACCGACGAGCAGCGCTTCGCACACGCAGCTGGGTTGAAGCTTTTCGTCAGCACCCATTCTTTCACTGTAGTGATACGTCCTCTGACACGGTTCTAGTCTCTCTTCGGCAGCACCGAGTGCAGCGGCCTGCTGATCTCGAGCCGCTCCGCTTCCAGTGCCCACCTGCTCCGGCCGATTACGGGACTCAAGCACCGGTTCCAGCCCCTCGAAAACGGCGGCGATGTCGATGGGTGCCTCCAGGAGCTGGTCATCTGCAAGTCCTCGCCCGACTGCCCGCCGCTGTCCCTCGGCCGGGACCCTGTGTCCGGCGACTTCCACACGGGAGACCTATTCAGCGAGCCGGAACCGGGTCTATACGTGTTTCGCGGGCGTGCCGACGACTGGATAAAGACTTCGACGGGGCTGCGCTGCGATGCAGGCGCCATCGAGGCGAACATCCTATCCGCGTGCAAGGGGCTCGTCGGCGCGTGCGTGGCGGTAGGCTGGGGACGGCCTAATCCAGTCGTGTTCGTGGAGCCGGATCGCGCCGCTAACACGACTGAAGACGATCTGCGGAACGCTGTCATCGGCAGGACACGTGACTTCCACGAGTGCAGATACATGCACGAGCGCATCGACAGCCCAAAGTGCGTAGTCGTCGTCCCACATGGCACGTTGCCGAGGACTGTGGTGAGTCGACCTCCTGGGCCGAGGGCTGGTCTGCCGATTCGATACTAATGGGCGGTGCAGAAAGGGAGTGTGCAGAGAAAGCTGGTCGAGAGGGTCTTCAAGAAGAAGTTAGATGAGATATACGTGTGTCTAGCACCAGTGCCCACATCATCTCCTGTATGATCGGCATTCTTTTGTTTCTCCCTAGAAATACAACGGTTGATTCCACAAACTTTCCTTCTATCTTCGTATCATGTTGGTTTCGAAGAGAGGTGGCTGATAGGCTGGAGCTGGAGGGCTCATAAAAGCTGTTATAACAGAGGGTCAAATATACGCGTCGTTGCGATATTTTGCTGCCGGGAGTATCAGTCGCAGTCAATTCCGCCATCCGTGCCGCCGAGCGATGAAGTGTGGGCACTTCCGTCTGCCCATCCGTCCGAGGGCTGTTCTTTTGTTTATTCATCATTCGCATGCGGCTTAGGCAGATCATGGCGACGTACCCAATGTCCATTTTCCGTCTGTATGTAGTCCGCGCGAAGTCGGGACGTTGCAAACTTCCCTTGCCCTACCGTATTATCTCACTCAAGAGATCCCCCTATAAACGCCACTGTTATAGGTACTAGCCCCCACAGGCGCGCACTAGTGCGCTTAAGGGCTAGCGCAGTATCAAATCGCGCTTGTAAAAAAGTATTGAATTTTCGTGAGCACAGTGCTCCGTCCACAGAACCCATATACTAGTACACACGCAGCAACACACCACCTACAATCCAACTACGCCCCGCCTGTGTGCCAACGAAAGTCGCACCCCTGCTGTGGGTGGACACGTCGTGTATTCTGGATTTACTTCGAGTTGCATCAGGTGCTGATGGTAGACCTAGTTCATCGTCCGATGATGTGAGACTTCTAAGGTGTCGCTGCTGGTACTCATTGTACCTTCGCCTGCAGTAGGTGCTCCTCGAGTCTTCCAGTCCTTCAGAGCAGGCATCAGGTGGGGGGTCGGTAGCCCTTTGTTGGATATTTCGCTGTCAGATGACCCATCGATAGTTAGTGACGTGTCAAGTTCGAATGATAACCTCCCTCTTGTGCCGACAGAACCTCCTCCAAGCAGCACTGACACATCTAATCACAAACCTAATTCCTCCTACTGCGCTACTTCCCATGATATCCTCTGGATTGATAGGTATTGTTCCACACGTGTAGGTTCCGTTGTCCACCATCCCACCATCCACCTGAACAACTTTGCGAGCATGAGACGATGCTTGAGATTGCTAGAGATCTCGCCACCGGCACCCGAGCGCCCTTATACATATATCCTCTGGCTACCACACCTAGAGCAAAAATGCAAGGAAGAAAAACACACTAAACTACCCCTCTTTTTCCTCCTACCATCCTTGCCTTCCCTCACATCCACCTGCCTCATCAGCAAAAAATTTAATTCTTACCGGAGCTACGGGAGCTAGCGAAGCTTACGGGAGCACCGGGAGTAAAATATAACTTTGTCCTTCGCTAAACTAGCAAAGCTAGTGAAGCGACCACCACCTTACCGACGCTACCACCACATTAGGAAAGCTAGGGAAGCTAGAAAAGCTAGAAAAGCTAGCAAAGCTACGGACGCACCACCAATCTTACCGACGCAACCACCAACCTTACCGACGCAACCACCACCTTACAGGAGCTAGGGAAGCTAGAAAAGCTAGGAAAGCTAGGGAAGCTTACGGGAGCAACGAGTGTGCACTGTGAGCAGTTTCATTACTAGTTATAATGCTACTACACGCAGTT
>Ga0307508_10007237_pt1 | contig 10333 bp, 14 predicted proteins | sample 9_EM_MG_FD_203089 | JGI IMG/M metagenome (GOLD analysis project Ga0307508, IMG submission 203089) | Populus trichocarpa ectomycorrhiza microbial communities from riparian zone in the Pacific Northwest, United States - 9_EM | ecosystem: Host-associated > Plants > Roots > Unclassified | place...
ATAGTTTAGAATGTACGATTATAAATATAAAATACATATTATTTGAGCTCTATAAGACACTGAATCAAAAAAAGGCCCTTCCTAACATAAGGAAGCGGGCAAGACTCAAGAGCTATCGGAGTGCCCACATTGTCACTGACGTTCGCGGTTTTTTCAAATATTATTCCCATCTCACTACCCCTGATTTGAAACGGTGGACGTCTTCAGGAAGCGTTTCAGATCAATTCTCACCATTTTTTGAAACCGCGCTTTGAGAGGGGGCGGATGAGTGTTAGTTATCTGATAGGTCTTGTTTTGGTCTTGGTCCAGTCCGAGTCCAGGACCAGGACTGGACCTATAGTTCGGTCCTGACGCCGGTCCGGTCTGGTCTTTGACATTCGCCCAAATGTCAGGACCGCTAGTGGTCCGGTCTTGCGCTGTGGGGGTCAGGACCGGACCAAGACCGGACTTCGGCAACCCTAGATATATGGGGACGACCATACGACGCTCACCTCGACCAGCACATCTACCAGTACTGGCGACGCTCGTCCTAAGACGTCGTTATTACTGATCTTAGTTGGCCATTCTCGCGTAAAGGTTTGCTTGTTGTGGTGATAAGGTGTGATGTCATGGAGAACAAGGCTGGGGCGTGCCGACTCCGGAGCTGAGCGCCGGGGTCAAGCGCTACATTCACACGGGTGTCACCGAGTCACTGTGTTCGAGGCTGACACCAACGCAGATTTGAATGGTAGAGCAAAGGTTTTCGCGCGATCGTTTCCCGATCATCCCTCTTCTGCACCGATCATGTCCATCGTCGAAGCCGCCGCATTGAAAATCACCACTCATCCAAAAGCAAGCATCGACACTCTCGATACCAGCGGTGTCGGCAGCGACGGGCCGCGTACACCTGCAGACGAAGCGATATTCTTCTTCGAGACATCCGCAACGACAGACGCGCAGCCTGTCCAACTGTACGAGCTCCGACTTGAAGAGGACGGCGCTCCAAGCAAAGATAAAGCGGTACGTGCGCTGTGGGAGCGCATTAATGTCGCAGCAGAAACTCACATATGTCGTCAGTACATTCGATTGCCTCCGCCTTACGTTCCATATGTGCTTCGTGTATCCATAGATGCAGGCTCGCCAGCTACGAGGAATGGCGTCTTTAAAACCAATTTTCCCTTAGATGGAGGAATATTTGATCGAGACAGTATTCAAGAACGAATGTGAGTGAGATAAATTGGTGCTCCTTTTCAGCGCAATAATCATGGGACCAATCTCCGTAGCCTTCCAACCGACTTATCCAAACAGATCAAGATCGATCTCCCTATCTCTCATCCAGGCGCATTCGTTTATTGGGTTGAGTATGATACCAAGACCGACACTGGCGAGTTAGCACGGATCAAAGGCCGCGAAGGGTATTTCAACATAGATCCTATCTTACGCATTAAGAAACGTTCGCCAATATTCTCCGAAGAATATCAAACTCTACCCGGAAACACGGGAGGCTCTGTGATGCCAGATTATACCGACCTTCCCCTCGATGGACTTGTTGTGCTGACTGTTGTATCCAAATGGATGGGTTCATTGCCCGAGTGGAAGCCACATCTCAAGGAAGCAATGCTCCGGGGATACAACATGCTGCACTACACACCCCTGCAGCAACGCGGGGAGAGTATGAGCCCATATTCTATTTCGGACCAGCTCGCGTTCGATTCTGAACTCTTCGGAGAACGATGGAATGGTTCCCGCGAAGATGGTGTGAAGTTGGTCAAGGAGCAACTTCGCATCTGTAAAGAAGAATATGGTCTAATGTCTTTGACGGATGTCGTTCTCAACCACACTGCTAACAACACTGCGTGGCTTTTGGAACATCCCGAAGCTGGTGTGCTCTCCTCGTTCTCGGGCTTGGGCCGTGAAGTTGACCAGGTTCATCATTTCAGGCTTCAGCCCATTAAATTCGCCCCATCTTGCCCCTGCACTCGAACTGGACACTGCAATCATAGATTTCTCTTCCACTCTCGCCGCCAAGGGCCTTCCAACAAGAGTCACATCGATGGCTGACCTTGATGCTATCATGACCGCGTTCACGTCTACGTTCGAGTCCCTCAGATTATGGGAATACTATGTCCTGAGTGTGGAAGCCGAAAAAGCCGCCATTAGATCTGCTATTGTCTCCTCATCCGCCGTCATTCCAGAATGGGTGGGCGAAGCCGTCGCTGGTCGGTCCGTTGTCGACCTAGCTAATATCGTCCGGGCAAGCGGAAGTTTGTCTGGAGTGTCTACGTATGCAGATCGTTTCGGCGCGCGTGTGGACCCGTTGTACGCCGCGTCTCTTGTCATGGCCGCATTCTCAGAGCCTGGCAGTAATGCTGAAGCACTAGCAGAGGCGTGGGGAAGTGTGGTGGATGTGTTAAATGTTGATTTGTACGCTGAAGCGGAGGATGACAAGAAGTCTGCCCTGGATGGAATACGCAATCGTATCAAATATACGCGGCTCGATGATCATGGACCAAAATTAGGCGAAATTTCTACAAAGTGAGTCTCGTTAGTACCATCACATCATGCATTGTGGTTCACGTCCTCCGATCAAACTAGACTTCCGCTCGTGGAGACGTACTTTACACGGCTTCCTCAGAACAAACAAACTGCCAAACATAACAAGTCGGCGCTCTGCCTGGCAAACAACGGCTGGATTTGGAACGCCAATCCATTGGAAAACTTTGCCGAGCTGCCCTCCAAGGCTTACCTTCGGCGCGAAGTAATCGTCTGGAGCGACTGCGTCAAACTTCGGTATGGCTCTGGCCCGCAGGATAATCCATGGCTGTGGCAGTATATGAGCAAATACGTGCGGGACCTTGCGAGCATGTTTGATGGTTTCCGCATCGACAATTGTCATTCGACTCCACTGCACGTTGGTGTCGCGCTGCTGGACGCCGCACGCGCGGTGAATCCGAATCTCTATGTCTCCGCCGAACTCTTTACTGGTAGCGAGGAGACGGATTTGCATTTCGTTAGCCGGCTGGGCATCAATAGTCTTATTCGCGAGGCGATGAATGGTCACGATCCCAAAGAGTTCTCGAGGTTGTTGTACAGATATGGTGTAGGAAAACCCATAGGTAATTTGCACCTTTTCCCGATTCCTAACGAACAATAAATCGGATCCTTAGGGTCAATGGACACCACGACGCTGACAAGCACAGAGGACCTTTCCCCGCCAACAGGCAAAGGCCCGACGCGCTCATGCTTGGTCACCCCCCTCCAAGGCTCTGCACCACATGCCCTCATGTTTGACGTGACCCACGATAACGAATCGCCCTTGGACAAGCGTTCAGCGGAAGATGCGCTCTCGACAGCAGCCCTTGTGGCGTTTAGCTCTTCTGCTATCGGATCCAACAAAGGGTTCGATGATATCTATCCGAAACATATTGATCTCGTTAGGGACGACAGAAAATATGAGGCATTCCCGGATGAGCAGACTAACGGTATCAGCGCTGCAAAGCGTCTCTTGAACCATTTGCACACGGAGATGATATTGGACGGCTACAACGAGGGGCATGTGCATCAAGAGAACGATGTGAGATATATTGGATTTTGCTCTACAGATCAATTTACTTATTCCATCCGGGTCAGTATATCGTGATTCACCGAATACAGCCGTCGACCCAGAATGGGTATATCGTCGTAGCTCACTGCGCATTTGCAGATTCGAAGGGCTGTAGTGACCGTGGTTACAGTATGTGTTTTGGGCCGAGATCATTTCTCGGTGCTGATCATCGTAATCCAAGTTAATCCGATCAAGTTGCGAAGACAAAAAGCCTCGCATATCTTCGGCTACAGCATATCCATTCCCTCCTACAAACTCGCCAAAGACCCTACCCTCGTACAAGGTCTACCTTCGGAGCTGTTATCCGTTCCTCCTGGGGTCTTGGTTGAAGGCTCAGACGCAGAGGGCCCTTTCACAGATATCATTGTTCCCGAGAACTTCCCACCGGGGTCAATGATGGTACTTGCGACAGTGATGACCGATCTGGATCCAAAGCTTGAAGAATTTTGTCATTCTGGTGCAGCCGAGGCCTGCAATGACCTCGGTCTGGTGGATCTCAATGTTCTATTATATCGGGCCAACAGGGAAGAACGCGATGCGACTGGTATGTGTCGGCATCAACATTCGATATGGAGACTATCTGATCAATTGGGTCAGACGGTATCATTGGTACTTACAATGTGTCTGGCATGGGCGCCCTGGTATATTGTGGTCTGGAGGGTTGGATGTCACCCCTCCGACATATCACGAAATACAACGACCTCGGCCATCCTCTTTGTGGCCACTTGAGACAAGGTACTTGGGCCATGGATTATGTTCATGCTCGCCTTGAAAAGTATGCGATTTTTCCCATCTTTCGAAATGCGTCTCACATTCTGTGTAGACAACTCACGCAGTTCCCTCGACTCGCCAAGACAGCGGCGTGGTTCCGGGAGCGATTCGATCGCATCAAGTGCACGGTCCCACCATTCCTTCGTCCAAAGTATTTCGCGATTGTCGTCGTCGAGGCGTACAAGGCGGCGCGTCGGGCTGCAGTAGAACAATGCTCTAACTTTATCTCCTCGGGGCATGCTTTCACACAACATCTGGCAATGTGTTCTGTACAGATGTATGGCCAGGTGAAGTCGGCTTCGCTCAATCCTGACCCCATCAAGTTTACACCGTCGCTGGCTGCTGGCCTCCCCCACTTTTCAGCTGGCTGGGCGCGGTGCTGGGGTCGCGACGTGTTCATTTCATTGCGGGGTTTGTTCCTCGCTACAGGGAACTTCGCTGCAGCAAAACAGCACATTTTTGCCTTTAGCTCAACACTGAAACACGGCTTGATACCCAACCTTCTCGACTCTCTACGCAATCCGCGGTATAATTCTCGCGACTCCCCTTGGTGGATGCTACAAAATATCCAGGATTACACTTTGTTCGCTCCAGAAGGCTTAGAAATCCTCTCGGAGTCGGTAAAGAGACGCTTCCCTGCAGACGATACATTTGTGCCATGGAACGATCCGCGTGCATACACGTACTCGAGTACTATTGCGGAGATCATCCAAGAGATTCTTCAGAAGCATGCTTCAGGCATCAGCTTTCGCGAACACAACGCCGGCGCGAATCTCGACATGCAGATGCGCGATGAGGGTTTTAACATTGACATTCACGTGGATTGGAACACGGGCTTCATCTTAGGGGGGAACGAATGGAACTGCGGGACTTGGATGGACAAAATGGGCGAGAGCGTGAAGGCTGGAACCAAAGGCCTTCCTGGTACCCCACGTGATGGCGCGCCTGTAGAGATAACGGGACTCTTGAAGAGCACATTACGATGGCTCGATGACCTCTCGAAAAGTGGGAAATTCCCTTTCAAAGGCGTGGAAGCCGAAAGTGAGTTTGCTTCTTGGTGTTTCCCTCCAGGTTTGGATGACATTACTGCCCCCAGTCGATGGCAACAAGCGACTTGTCACATATGGGGAATGGCAGGAGCTCTTACAAACGTCGTTCGAGACACATTACTATATTCCACTTGGTATGTTCTCTTTCCGGCATCCCCTATGTGACATATCGCTCAGAATGTAAATAGATCCTTCGGAAGATAGCAAGTATAAGGCGGACACCCGCGTCGTCAATCGTCGAGGCATCTACAAAGACGTTTATGGATCAGGACCGGGACGTGAATGGTCCGATTATCAGTTCCGATGCAACTTCCCGATAGCGATGACTGTTGCCCCCGAACTCTTCGATCCACAACATGCCCTCGACGCTCTCCGTTTGGCGGACAGTGTGCTCCGCTCTCCGCTCGGAATGAAGACATTGGATCCAGCGGACACCCAATACCGGGGGAACTACGATAATTCGAACGACTCTGATGATCCTGCCATTGCAAAAGGTCGAAACTACCACCAGGGCCCAGAATGGGGCTGGCCTCTTGGATATTTCTTGCGCGCATATTTGCACTTCAGCATCGCGGCTGGCAGCGGCAAAGAGGTATACCTCATGTTCCATTTGCCAGATCACTCACTGATTCCGTTGGTATTTTAAGGACCCCAATGAAACGCTGCACTACCTTCATGGATTGTTACTTGCCGCGCGACGACATGTCGCTTCTGACCCATGGGCTGGTCTACCCGAGCTGACGAACATTAACGGCACCCTCTGTCACGACTCATGCGCTACGCAAGCATGGAGTGCGGGCACTCTGCTCGACTTCCTGCAGGACGTGTACAGTATTAGTCAGACTGAGTAGAATTTTGCGTTTCAACACTTCGAGAACGCGCAGTAGTGACGCTTGCAGAGAAATGTATATTACGAGTTGCATAATGGATGTGTGCAAATACTATAACTAGAATGTTTTGGGGACGTTGATGATTGGACCACTGAGGCTGGAAGGACGGTGTTCCTTCGCGGTCACATGGAGTGTTCTGCAAAGAAAGGCTTCATCAGCATGAGGCTTGACAGAATCTGGGAGAGGAGTGGGAAAGCAGAGGAAAATTTCAGAAGTGGCAGGCCTCTCAATCCGCCAAGGCAGAGGGAGAAACCAGTAGGTAGCGGAGTAGATTTCTGCAACGTCCAATTGGACTAAAGCCAAATGCCTCAAACATCATGTAAAGGAAGAAGGATGGACGCGTAGCTGTAGGATGCAAGCACTCACCATCGAAAATTTTGTTGGGGGCGTGAAAAAAAAAGGTGAGGCTTATATAACCCAGATTCACGTGACTCGAAACGTCCACCGCCTTCGCCCGTGGCAACTTGCCCTGAACAGCGGTTCCTTCATTGTCTAGCCTCAATGATGATTATCGATAAAAAGGATGAAGATGGGAGAATGAACCTTATCGTGCGTTTCTATTTCCTCGTCATATTAGCTATAATGATGTCAATCGCCTTTTTTGTAACAGGGAGATCTATCACAGCAGGATGCTGCGCCACCTGCGTATGATGCCAATGGCCCTACGGCAGGCCCTTCTGCTTCACGGGCTCCGCCGCCGCCTGCCTCGCCCCCTCTCGATCGAGGGCCACCGACAGGACCCGATCCGAATTCTGAGAGGTCAATCGAAAATGTCAAAGCCCGCATTCGAGCCAACCCATTCATCACCCCACCCACAAATTTTGTTTCTATCGCTGAAGGAAATAACGCAGTCAAAGGTAGTTGGACAATTGACACATCCCTTTCGCCACCGGCTTCATTGCTCGCCCCATTGAGCCCAGGGGAAGTGAGGCCGAATCTGAAACTCGATTGCCACAATGGCTCCATACATGCCAATGTTAGGTTTGTACAGGGGGATGTCCATCCAAGAGCCTTTGTGCATGCAAGTACGTATAACGGCAGCGTCCGAGTCGCTGTGGTAAGCGTCTTTCGTTTCCCTGCTTCCGATCCACGCAATTGTCCTCTCCCTAACTTCTGCTACTGCTTCATGTACTGTAGGTGTCCCGAGGCAATCAGCGAGTGGCGATAAAATGTCAATCGCACAACGGCGCGATCAAAGTATTGCTTCCTCGCGATTTCACCGGACTCGTGGGCTATCGAACGCATAATGGCAACACACTTTTCTCCCCGGCAGTTAAAGGATGCACTACTACATTTTCTGTGACGCGTGGGATCGGGAAATGTTTCATCGGGGACTGGCAACATGCCGAATTCAGTCCCCAGACAGCCACCGAGCAGCCAGTGGATACCCCACGACAGTGTTCACCAACCGGAACCGCCGGCACCAACAACGCGTCTAGTTGTCCGTCTTCTCCGGGGTCTCAGAACCCCCGTTCACACATGAGACGGACGTCAGCTACCTCAACTCATTACGAAGCCCCTATTTCAGACCCTCAAGTGAGGGTATGGTCTCCCGAACCGTCCTCATACGGTGATTATGAATGCGCCGCATCGAGCGTTGGCTCTAGTTCTGGCGTGGCATCTGCGGCGCCTTACGGCAACAGGAGCGCCGTTTCATCATCCACACTTTTGCCGTCCCAGTCTGCTTCTCAAATCGGGGCCGGTCAAAATATTTTTCCAACCCCCTCTTATGCTAATGCGTCTACCGGCATTGGGACACCTAATCCATGTCCGAAGTCTCACCCTACTACCCCTACACCATCAACCATTTCCTCATCTACCTATGTTCAACCATCTACTTCCCTTCTAGACAGTGCATCCCTATCATGGCAAGGCGATCTACTGGAAGTGGATACCGTTAATGGAACAATACGAATATGCTTTGTTGATGAGCCGAAAGAGTCGAAAACGAATATTGCACAGGGAGCAGCGAGGCTGGTGAAAAGCTGGTTAGCAGAGAAAGGGGTAAGTGCCGACAGATTTGTTGGACTTACGAGGGAGGCGAGTGGATGGATGAAAGGGGTATAAAAGTCTGGAGCTGGTTTTACATGTAATTACGCTCTATCTCTCGAGTTCAGAGCCGCCCAAACACGTGACGCGGTCTGAAACTCTCTTTCAATATGGTGTCTAAACCTCTCGTTTTCTTTGATTGTATCTGGGGCCATAAATCAAGGTTTAATTTGAATCACTAGATGCGTTCAGTGAGTCAGCAAATGACGCCTACACGCCTTTGACTGACACAAGGTCGGCCACTTATTGGAAATCCGGCAACTAATCCTTACTCCGATAGCTAGGCTGCGGAAGATCTATCCTAACGTATTACCGTGTGCCACTGTCTCCTCTTACTATCTCCCTCTCTCAACTGCATCAGCTGCAATGGCGCCGGACATGACAAGTGAAGGCTGTGGCGACGTGCCTCGCGTTGAGATGCCGAGCGAATATACCCCCAAGGGTGTTCAAAGGACGACACCGAATGGACTTAATTACTACGAGGTCGTACCAGCCAGCGGTGTGAGCAGGTGTGATTTCGCTGTCATCCAATATTACGATGTGAGTCCATGAACAATGTCGACGAGACATTGACATTATCCGGAAGTGATTAACATTCGTTCCATGTGTCCTGTAGCTGATGGGACCTGAGTCAGATGCGACTCGCCAACAAGCTGACCGTATCAGCGCTGGTTTGAGTTGCAAAGTCGTTTGCCCGGACTTTTTTATGATCGGCACCGGGTATCCTGGAATGCTGGGACCGGGCCACAGACGTGAAGTGGGTTGTCTCGTCAGAAACACCGCAGCTGATTTCCCCTGATGTACCCCCGTTCGATCTAGACTTTATGGGAATGGTAAGTTGTAAAGGCTGTCGTCATAAGCCTAAAACCAAACCTCACTAGGTTCGAACGAGTGGCACCTTTCGACAAGGTCGTGGAGAGGACCGCCGATATTCAAACTGTTCTCAAAGCAGAAGGTTAGTGTTGCGTTTGCCCGGCAGTGGATGACCGTAATCTCGATCAACAGGCATTACCAGGTTTGCGGGCATCGGTCATTGCTGGGGTGCGATTACTGGGTGAGTGGGTGCGTCGCACGCCTGGCGGTTGAGTATTATAGTAATACACATACAAACAGCGTTGGCTTTTCGAAATTGCCCACCTACTTCATCGGGTTTGGGTTACTACATGGTCGTGCCCTCGCCCCTGAGGATTGTGCTGCATCACAAATCCCTCTTGCCAACTTCCCCAGTTCGATGGAGGGTGACCAGCCGCATTTCTTCCCTAGCTTACCGGAGGGGTACATCCGCGATAAGAGTGCATATCATTTCTTCTATGATGTTCCCCATGGGTGGTCAAGTGGTCGCGGGGATTGGGGGAATCCGCTGAAAAGGCAGCGTGCACAGGAAGTTATTGAGGATTATGTTAGGTATGTTGAGGCAATCATAGAGGCACCGTTGCCTTGATGTTGTGCATCAATATGCCGCTTTTCAAGCGAAATCAATTTGATTCTCTAAATGTAGTTTCCCCGACTCTGGAGTTTACGTAAGAGAAGGGTTCTACCGCGAGATTTAGGCTCACGTGATCGTCACGCATCACGCTCACGCGTCACCGTCAAGCGCCGGCCGCGTGGGAGGTCAGGGGAGAGGGGGAAAAGCATGGAATGTACATAGGTAGTCGCCCGATCAATACAAACCGTAGAATACAGGGCCGTTCGCAAAGACTGAGCGCCCGGCCCAAAATTGACTTATTTGGTGAAAATGTCCTTATTTGGAAATTCACGTGCCCTAAATCTGCTAAATCTCGCTAAATCTCGCCTAAATCTCGAGTCTTGAGCAAAAATCGTGGTCTTTGAGGGGTTCCCTTTGATTTTCCGGGGTTCTCGCTGCGAAAGACCACGGTTTTGGGTCATACCTGTATGCCCATCAACTTTTTTGGCCTCTTAGATATCGGGAACGGCATTCGCGCGAGCATTTCCCTATTTGGTAACTTCCTTTTTGGGCAAGTTGGGACTTT
>Ga0307508_10007238_pt1 | contig 10332 bp, 7 predicted proteins | sample 9_EM_MG_FD_203089 | JGI IMG/M metagenome (GOLD analysis project Ga0307508, IMG submission 203089) | Populus trichocarpa ectomycorrhiza microbial communities from riparian zone in the Pacific Northwest, United States - 9_EM | ecosystem: Host-associated > Plants > Roots > Unclassified | place...
ATATACACCCATCGATTGACTGACTTCTCAAAGATAGGGATAAGAGGCCCCTTGTTACGCCCCCAAATACACCCCCAGACCATCAACTTTACCCCAGGACCCTTTGTGACCCCATGGATACAGTCTTGTGGTACTTCTGAGGCGGTGTGCGAAAGAGCCAAATCCTCGGCGGATCTTTACTCTTCTCAACACTGGTTCTGGGATGGAAAACGCCCCAGAATCTAACGGAAGTCCAATCCTTCCTAGGATTTGCCAATTTCTACAGACACTTCATCAAGGACTACTCCCGAGTAGCAAGACCACTTACGGAACTAACAAAATAAAGGGAATAGGCCTGGAACCAGGAAGCAGAAGCAGCGTTCCTAGAACTAAAGTAGCGATTCACCACGGCACCAGTGTTGGCCCACTTCGACCCAACAAAACCGGTCATCATCGAAACTGATGCATCAGATTTCGCGATAGGCGCCGTCCTGTCACAACAAGACGAGAAAAACCGGCTACACCCAGTAGCATTCCATTCCAGAAAGTTCCAACCCGCGGAGATCAACTATGAAATCCACGACAAGAAACTCCTGACAGTAGTCGACACCTTCAAACACTGGAGGTACTACTGCGAAGGGGCCACCCACCAGGTCCAGGTTTTCTCGGATCACCAAAACCTGGAATACTTTACGACAACCAAAGTATTAAACTGGAGGCAGGCATGCTGGGCGCAGGAACTGGCTGGCATCGATTTCAGAATTTATTACCAACCAGACACCCAGAATGGGAAACCAGATGCACTGTCAAGGCGTTCGGAGTACTGCCCCGAAAAGAGGAGGGTAGAAAACCAGCCGATAACGATGGTTTTGAGAAAAAATCACTTCGAAGAACGACTATCGCGCTCATTCATCTGTTCGTCAGCCAGATTGGCTTCCCTCCCGCCTAGGAAATGGTCGGAAGAATTTCTGGCGAAAGTGGAAGAAGAAGGGAAAAAGGACGAAGCCTATCAGAAGGCAAAAAAGGAAGCAGCGCAGGAAAAACCAGTACTGAAAGACCGAAAGGTTAAGGAAGGGATCCTGGAACTCAGGGAAGGACTGCTGTACCGAGGGAACCTACTCTGGGCCCCGGAAGGAATAGTACAGCAAATACTGAAATCGGAGCACGACACCAAAGTGGCAGGTCACATGGGACAAGACAAGACCATTGAGCTTGTTCGACGAAACTTCTGGTGGCCCAAAATGAACGAGCAAATCATTGACTTTGTCAGAAGTTGCCCAGAATGCCAGAAGAATAAGACCGCGCGGCACCAACCATACAGTCTATCCTCGCCCCTGGAACTCCCGTATGCACCGTGGCAGACAATAGCTATGGATTTCGTCACAGAGCTCCCAGTCTCGGAAGAAAGCGACCAACTCTGGATGGTCATCGATAGATTTACCAAGATGGCACACTTCCTCCCGCTAAAACAGGAAGGGAAAATGGCGGCCGACCTAGCGATCATATTCACCAGAGAAGTATGGAGGTTCCATGGACTCCCCACTGACATTGTCTTAGACCGAGACTCCTGGTTTACGTCCGAAGTCTGGAAGGAGTTTTTGCAGCTTTCCGGAATAAGACCCCGAATGTCTACGGCATTCCACCCGCAGACCAATGGACAGATGGAATGGCTCAACCAAACCATCGAAGCCTACCTCCGAGCTCTCGTCAGTAAGGAGCAGGATGACTGGGTACACCTACTACCAATAGCTGAGTTTGCCTACAACAACTCGGTCACAATAGGGAACGGCATGTCTCCATTCTACGCCAATTATGGTTTCCACCCGGTGGCTATGGACCCAGCGTTGACAGAACCCCTCAACCCGGCCAGCAGGGTCTATGCACACTGGATGCACACTGTGCATGATGAATCCCGGAAAGGGCTGGAAGAAGCACAGGAACGAATGAAACAGTATACGGACCCGAAGCGGAAGGAACCCCCAACATACCAAGTAGGAGACTTGGTTATGCTCAGCGGACGTAACATCAAAACGTACCACCCCTCGAAGAAACTGAACCACAAAAGTCTTGGTCCCTTCCAAATCGAGAAAATCGTCTCCCCACTCGCTGTCCGCCTCACACTGCCCCAGAAGTGGAAGATTCACAACGTCTTCCACGTCTTGCTACTCGAACCATACCGAACTAGCGAACACCGGGCACCTCCGGACCCCTCGAAGGTGTTGCAGGAAGCAGACAACATCGAACAGTCAGAGGAATACAATGTGGAAGAAGTTATGTCCTCGGTCAAGTACGGCCAGGGAAATAACAAGCAAATTCTCTATCTCATCAAATGGCTCGACTATCCAGAATGTAAGGACTGGACGGAAGAACCATAACAACTTTTCGGTACGCGGTCTGGAGAAACTCCAGGAGTTTCATCGATGGAATCCGGACGCACTGAGGGACTACCAGCTCACTGAGGGCTAGACCAGTTCCACCGAGGACCTGGTGGTAGTAGGCCGAAGGGGCGGAGGACTTCAGCCATGCGCAGACTTTGACACCAAGACCCGCTTTACGGGCAACCCGAGAAGCCGCCGACTGGGCACCCGGCAGGGACTCCCGAAACGGTGGACGTTAAGAGTCAGGAAAACTGTTCAGAACAGATGTATCGACCTCTTGGCGACCGGCTCGGACTGGCGGAACCGGCGTGAAAGGCAGCCTAAGCGGTGAAGTGAGTCCCCGACAGTGCGGTCACTGCTCCAACATAGTAGTTTCCCCCCGGAAGGACGTGGGTGCGGTCACTGTCGAGTATACCGGTTTCTAGTAAGAAGGACACCATGCCTCTCCCGATTCCCTGTGCCATTCACAACCTTGGAACCCCACCGACTCGGCCAACATCAGGAAAAAAAATGTGCATCCGGACGCACAGGCTACGTCCTGACGCACCAGGCACTCGGGACGCTCTGGATGCACCCTGGCAGTGCACATACCGCTTCCAACGCAAAACGCACAGGCAATGTGAATTCGGACGCAGCTTACCATGGCACCATGCGCCTAGACGCAGCTCGCCACAGCATCTGCTTACCGGACGGAGCATGGCAGGGCATTTTCGTTCTGGACACACGGTGTCAGGGCATTTTCCTTCTGGACGCACGGTGTCAGGGCATTTTCCTTCTGGACGTAGCCGTGTCAGGGCAAATGGCATCCGGACGACGCGTGTCATGGCACCGTGGTTACACTGGCTGTCAAGGCATGGAACATCGTAGCAAATACTCGTGTCGTATTCACAAACATGCAGCGGGTTCCAGGCATAGTGACTCAGTCCAGTTCTATTCTCTATATCTAATGTACATCTATATATGCTACTACCACACTTCGCGTTTCCAGCACAAGCACCCAGCGTCATATCCATCGCTGCTGTTTTTGACGCGCGTAGCATTACTGGGTGTCGGAAACAAAGGAATGTTGGCAAATACGACACGACGCGATGAGCCCGACGTGATGAGCACGACGCAATGAACACGATGCGATGAGCACGACGCGATGAGCACGACGACTATGAGGAGGATGGCAATGAGGATGCTGGCAGCGTGGACGATAGCGAGTAGGACACGGCGAGTATGAGAGCGAGTAAGACGTGATGAGTATGGGAGCGAGTAGGACGCGACGAGTATGAGAGCGAGTAGGAGGCGGCGAGGACGATAGCGAGTAGGACACAGCGAGTATGAGAGCGAGTAAGACGTGATGAGTATGGGAGCGAGTAGGACGCGACGAGTATGAGAGCGAGTAGGACGCGGCGAGGACGATAGCGAGTAAGACGTGGTGAGGACGATAGCGAGTACGACGCAGCGAGTATGATGGCGAGCTTTATGGTATGGTTAGCACAGCTCTCAGATTGACAGAGACACCGGGAAGTTGTAGAATACACAGTGACGAGTCGATGTCAATGAGGGTGCCGGCAGCGAGGACGATAGCTAGTAGGAGGTGGCGACCACGATGGCGAGCTTTGTGGTATGGTTAGCACAGCTCTCCGAGTGACAGGAACAGTGGCGGGGAGTAGTATAATACGAGATGAGGAGTACGATGTCAATGAGATTGCTGGCAGCGAGAACGATAGATAGTGAGTAGGACGCGGCGTGTATGATGTCAATGCAAAGCGCCAAGCCATTACCAACACTTGTGCTTGCACAAGGTTCAGCGTCCTCATCACTCCTAGACCCCTTTTTTCTTCTTTCACCTCGTCCTAGATACTCGTCGTCGTCCTTCGCATTGCCATCATACTCGCCGCCATCAAATTAATGATATCTTATTTGTCGACATTTTCCTCATCAACATTTTCCTCATCAACATTTTCCTCATCAACATCTTACTCGTCGCACCATTCTTGCTACGTTACTCGCCGCCATCCTCACTGCCATCAAACACATCGACATCCTCCTCAATGACATCATACTCGTCACATCGTATTGTACCAGCTCCCACCGCTGTTCCTGTCACTCGGAGAGCTGTGCTAACCATGCCACAAAGCTCGCTGTCGTGCTTGCCGCCTCCTACTAGCTATCGTCCTCGCCGCCGGCACCCTCATTGACATCGACTCGTCACTGTGTATTCTACAACTTCCCGGTGTCTCTGTCACTCTGAGAGCTGTGCTAACCATGCCATAAAGCTCGCCATCATACTTGCCGCATCGTACTCGCTATCGTCCTCGCCGTGTCTTACTTGCTATCATCCTCGCCGCGTCCTACTCGCTCTCATACTCGTCGCATCCTACTTACTCCCATACTCGTCACGTGTTACTCGCTCTCATACTCGCCGTGTCCCACTCGCTATCGTCCTCGCCGCGTCCTACTCGCTCTCATACCCATCACATTCTACTCGCTCCCATACTCGTCACATCTTACTCGCTCTCATACTCGCCGTGTCCTACTAGCTATCATCCACGCCGCCGGCGTCCTCATTGCCATCCTCCTCATAGTCGTCGTGCTCATCGCGTTGTGCTCATCGCGTCATGTTCATCGCGTCGTGCTCATCGCGTTGGGCTCATCGCGTCGTGTCGTATTTGCCAACTTTCCTTTGTTTCCGACAGTCAGCAATGCTACGCGCGTCAAAAACAGTGGCGATGGATGTGACGCTGGGTGCTTGTGCTGGAAACGCGAAGTGTGGTAGTAGCATATATAGATGTACATTAGATATAGAGAATAGAACTGGACTGAGTCACTATGCCAGGAACCCACTGCATGTTTGTGAATGCAACACGAGTATTTGCTGCGATGTTCCATGCCTTGACAGCCAGCGTAACTACGGTGCCATGACACGCGTCATCCGGATGCCATTTGCTCTGACACGGCTGCGTCCAGAAGGAAAATGCTCTGACATGGCTGCGTCCAGAAGGAAAATGCCCTGACACGGCTGCGTCCAGAAGGAAAATGCCCTGACACGGCTGCGTCCAGAAGGAAAATGCCCTGACACCGTGTGTCCAGAACGAAAATGCCCTGCCACGCTCCGTCCGGTAAGTAAATGCCATGGCGTACTGCATCCGGACGCACGGTGCCGTGGCGATCTGCGTCCGAGTTAAGCAGGTTGCGTCTGAAACGTCCAGAGCGTCTAGTGTGTCCGGACGCTAAGGACGCAATTTTTTTTTTTCCTGATGAAGCCTTGACACAGCGCGGCGGCGAGTACGTCTCAATATGACACGACGGTAGGAGTACGCACTGGCCTACTCTGAGGGCCCAGTCGTTCCGACAGATTACATATATCCGACGACTGAGAGGGCTGTAGGGGTGGAGGACTACAGTCACGGTAACGGTATCAAAAGTTACCCCACGGAAACAAAAAACCTATACAGAAAGAGATGGGCTACTTAGATAGAAAGAAACCAGCACTCGGGACGAGGCTATGGGAGAGGGGAGGTAGTATTACACTTGAACGAATTATCATGAGTACATAGCGAGATGGAAAAGACCCTGTGGCATACGGACAGAGGAGGCTCAGGCCGTGGCTAGGGAGACAGAGAGTCTAGGTGGGAGATAAGGAAACGAAGTTAAACTTACAGCCAAGACACTGGTCGTAAGAGATAAAACTCCGGAGAAAGAGGGGAACAATTGGTGCAAATGAGCAGCTGCATCACACATGCAGTTCTGGAAGTGGCCCCACTACCTCAGGGAGAGGAAGCCACATCACCTCAGGGTGGACAGAAGCTCTGGACCGGAGATCCCGCTCGGCTACATGACCCTCCTGCAAGCCAGCTCACCACAGGGTGAACGGGGAGCTTATGGGCTGGAGTCCCCGCTCGGCCACATCATGTAGCAAAGCCAACGGAACCTTATCTCCCTTATCTACACCCCGACCAGGACCAATGACTCCACCCACGTTCTCAATGAGGTGCAGCCACCTCGAAGGGATCCAAGTCCGACCCACCCATGTCTCTTGGGAAGTACGAAGCTACCTCAAGAGAAACTACGGTCCGGCTCACCATTTCTCACTCACTTGCTCACCGATAAAAAGAAAGAGATTTCCCACAGGACGAGAGGAAATCAGCATGAAAGACCCTCACCCAACACTACCACCGAACCCACACACAAGATCTAAGATTATTCCGCTGTGAATTATCAAAAGTAGCCTGATTACCTTTGATTCTCCTACACTCCGGTTATGAAGACAACCACAGTTTCACATGTACTTATACGTTTCTACATTCCTGAAGACAAGGTCAAAGGATAGAGGACTACGGCAGCATATGATGATTCAGCACTTATAGGTGTTTGGTGTACCGCGCAAAAGAGGGGGAGGACAGAGAGAAACTGTATTGTTACCCTTTAGACCATTAGCTGTAAATTATTGAAGACCTGATCAAGATATATCAATTATACTGTGACTCAGGTGACCTATTATCATCCCAGTCTCACACTATAGTCTAAGGTAAAAACATCACCTTTTCGACAAACAAGACTTTCTCAACCAGCAAACATGTTGGTCACTGGAGTTGCATCCTCCACTGTTGACATGCTATGCCTTGAGTATCCAAGAAACCTCAAGAACATCTACAATGACACCTATCCGGATATCCATAACATTGAGATACTGGAACCAGCAAGCTGACTGTGCCAACTTGCATATGAACACCAGCTGACACAGACCAACCTGCGGTAGCTCCGTCATATCTGTGGAGAAGAGTTTGATTGGAACAACCATCCCTTCCGTTCAATCGAGTGAAGTTACGAGACCCTGTTGCAAGGTCTATGATATGTATACGAACAAGTGAACCTTAATGGCGGAATCTCACATGAATGAAAGTAAACTGAGCTGATAGCGGCTGCCAATATCTTGCAGCAGTTTACGATAGACGTCTGGCAAGCCATTCTCACCCATAATGAGGAAACCGGACAACAATCCATATACCAGACGATGCAGGCTACACGGATCAATGATATACTCTCGTTCCTACAAACCACAGACCTGCTATGAAACCAGGAACAGGCTATTTTCCATTGGAATCTAAGTGAATGGGCTGACTGCCAACAAACTGCAACCAACCAACTGATTCTGGAACAGCAATGACTGCAAACCAACATTGAATCTACCCAAGTGGCTCATGTCCAGGTTGCGGATACCCGACAATCCGACAGAAGGGCTGGCCTATCTAGTTACTTACAAGTAGCACTGGCTCCCAGTCCCACCAGAAGAATCAGACTACCCACAATCCCAGAGAAGGAAGTGGACCCAACATAAGAATGTCTACCTATATTGGATGACCCACTATGGAGTAAGGAAACCAGGTATAATATGCTACAGAATGAGGGAAATAGGGACTAACTTCTTGTGCACATTATAGTCAAAACATCACCACTACACTGGCAGCACAGGCAACTTGAATGGCCAATCCGAGTGCTTCGGCAGATTTGCAAGCACCCTGGGTCGCCCGACTGAGGCTGGACAACCTGACAAAATTTGACAGAAAGCCAAAAATTCCCTTCCGTACCTGGTGGGATTCAGTTTGCGACTATATCAGGTTCTACCCAGAAACAAGTAGAATACAGAGAATTGCCTGGCTAAGCACCCTATTAACAGATGAAGCTAAAAAATAGCAGCAAGCAAGATGGCATCTGGTGGAAGAAGAGGATATATAGAATGCCTATTCAGAGGCTATCCAGGATGAGTGCCTTGACCCCTGAGAAGCAGTTACCGCTTTCAATCAAATGTTAGCACTGCAGTACAAAGGTGATATAAAGGCCTACCTGATGGCATTCTGGGCCCTCAATATCCAGGCTCGAATAACTGGAGAAGCCCTACAAAGATTGCTATCGTGCTTATGTTTCTTCTTTTTGACATCTTTCTTCAGTGGCATCACTGCTGGAAGCATTGTACAGATAGCACCCAGTTATGTGAGCACCTGCTGTTGCAATTATGTGATCCACATACCCAGCGAGATGACCTGGTTGTGTAGCTGGTCATTGTTTTTGCGAAGTGCAACCATGGTGTCAGCAGTGGACTTCTTAATGTCAGTAGTGATTTGAAGGTAGAGTTGCTACATCACGGTCATGGTGATGATTTCAAAGTCTGACTGCAGAGCAGTGTGCTTGGGGTTGAGGGGAGGTGGTAGTTCGTAAGGCATGTCGCCAGCATCATCACCAATCACCTGGGTCTTGGTGATATGGTCAGAACTGAGGAAGTCCATCCTATCCAGGTTGGGTTCATCGTTGCCAGCTGATCCAGATTCGCTCTCTTCACGAGCATACTTCAAAGGTAAGTGAGGGTGAGTAGTAGTGTTACACCTGAATATTCCACGGAGTACATAGAGTATCTAGATTACTTAGCAACAGAGTAGTAGGAGGGCTATCGGGTGATAGATAATGGATCGAGAGTCTAGGAGGGAGTTAAGGAGCCGGAGTTAGCTTACGGCCGAGAGATCGAAACCTGTGGGTAGAGATCGAACCTTGCGGGGATCGGACGAAGGAACTCCGAGGTGGGGGTCTGAGTGCAAACGGAGCGGTCTTAGCAGAAATGTTCTAACTCCTTGCGGGGAGAGGAATGGGCGCTGGTCTCCCCTTGCGGGGGGAGCCACATACGCAGAAAGACTGGGTCCTCGCGGGGACTGGCTTGGATCCTCGCGGGGGGAGCCACGTACGAAGCCTAGACGCAAGAGTACCCCGCTCAGTTGCATGACGAACTCATCTCCCTTATCTACACCCTGGCCAGGACCAATGATCCACCCACGAGGTCTATGCACCTCGGGGAAATCCAAACCCGAGTCACCACTTCTCACGCGAAGACATCAGATCTCACGACAGCTCTTTCTCTATAAAAGAAAGAGGATTTCTCACCTCACCGAGAGAAATCAGCCAGAACAACACCTACAACACGACCGACCCAAAATCCCCCGAACCCACATACAAGATCTAAGATTATTCCGTTGTGAATTATCGAAAGTAGCCTGATTACCTTTGATTCTACCCACACTCCGGTTACGAGACAACCCCAGTGTCACAAGTAGGGAGGAGCTGGGGGTGCTCAGCGATTGTGACTGCACCTGAACGGACAAAGGCATCCAAAGAGCCCTGTCCGTGGTGGGAAGAAGACATGATAGTTTTGTTTTGATGAGGCTGTGGTGGTTGGGTACGCAATGCCCAAGGTCGTCACAGAGGGAAGGGAGGGTTGAAGGAGGGTCGAAAACAGAACTCGAGCAAATCAACTCTCTAGCTAATGAGGCTGTAGGCCGAGATGCAGAGATCGTTTTGAGAAGGTTTTTGGCGAGATCGATGGTCGGAGGAGATTCTTCTTTGCGAAAAATGTGGGGGGATGAAGGAAGGGGAGCTTGCAATGAGCCACCACTGCGCGGACTGTGGACTGCAAAATGTACACCGCCATGATCTATATAGGTCGAATGCGAGTATGATTAAACAAAAAAAAAGCCACTCTCACTTATCAAAGCGCCGCATTCTGTCTCTCTCCTGCAGAACAATTTCCGTATCATACTACGTAGGAATAGTATCCAGTAGCCTTTCTCGACCGCAGGCACCATACACACCTTTCCGTGCCTACACGCTGAGCAGGATTCTTCATATGGTTTTATGCGTGATGGCTCTAGCTCACTCTGGCGTTGACGGCGGGGGCGAAATGTTCGGCGTGCGAGGTTGCCTCGGACGCGTACCGCAAACCCTCATCACTGGCTGCCATCGCGACTCTCCATCTCGCCACCGCGACGATCACCTCGCGGATGTTAGCGCTGCTCTCGCGCCAGCAACGATATGCTTCTGAGGAACGCAACGGTTCCTACGTCTGCCCGTAACAGAGTATGGTTGCGATCGGCAAACATCTCCTGGGGTTATTATCATTACAAACGAAATTCATCATCCCGCTTGTCCGTAACCACCACCC
>Ga0307508_10007241_pt1 | contig 10332 bp, 9 predicted proteins | sample 9_EM_MG_FD_203089 | JGI IMG/M metagenome (GOLD analysis project Ga0307508, IMG submission 203089) | Populus trichocarpa ectomycorrhiza microbial communities from riparian zone in the Pacific Northwest, United States - 9_EM | ecosystem: Host-associated > Plants > Roots > Unclassified | place...
AATGGAAGACGCAGTTCGCGAAAGGATAGACCCCGGTGTTGGAACGACGTCCTTTTTGTCCGCAAAGAGATTGGAAGCGTAGAAAAGCTTGCTTTCGTCGATGACCGTCTCGATCATCTTTATGATGCGTTTGGTTTTCTTGGGCACGAGGTAGGATTCTTTGGGGGCGAGCGAGGTAACCACATCCGAGGGACGTTTCTTGGTGGCTTTGTCCGACTTTTGGGTTTGGGGCTCCGGTTTTGGTGAAAGGGCGTTCAAGGACCGTTGAGAGGACCCAGAAACAGGTGGCTGCGGCGATGATAGAGGTGTGCTTGAATGGCCGTTTACTTGCTTTCTGTTCTTGGAAGCTAACCTCTCCAGTTTTGTCGCTGCTTTGGGAGAAATGACGCTAACAGCCTGGGAAGGGGTTGGGCCTGGGCTGCTTTCAGGCACCGCTGACTTTATTTCTCCAGAATCAGCCCATGGATCGTCCCAAGCGCTGCTGTCACTTGGCTCATCTACTCCAACGTCTGCGTCGTCATTCCATCCCCAGGCGTCTGACGGATCTGCTTCCGCAGCACCTTCCGCATTATCCTCAGCTTCCTCTACTTCCATGGATTCCGTATCAGTATCGACATTCATCCCTTCGTCTAGTCCCCAATTGGCAGTACCGTCCTCCGAAAGTTTCGATGATGCAGAATCATTGAAACTCCAACTGTCAGCATCACCCTTCGATGCTTCCTCCAATACTGGATCATCTAAATTCCATCCACCTGCCTCATCCTCCAAGGGATTGGCAGTGGATGGCTCGTCAAGACCCCAAGCTTCATCATCCTTGAAATCGTCATGGACGAGTACGACACTCGGTAGTGAAGTTTCGAGGCCACCTTCACTGTAGGCCTGGAAAGTGTCTTTGACATCCTCTACTTCAAGAATATAATTCCTGGTCTCTTCGAGGATATCAACACGTCGCCGACGTTCATAGTGTCCTGAGATGCCATCAGACCATGCCTTGATAGATCCATCATTCCTTTCGCTCTCCAGCAAGCGGCCTATATCATCCCTTTCGAAGGAAACAGAACGGTTAAGCAGTTCCAGGAATGAAGGAAGAAGGCCGAAAGATGAAGGAAGAGAGGGTATAAGTAGCACATTAAGAATACTGGTTGCTACTGGCTTGCTCAATGATCGCACAAATTGGTTTGCCTCGTGCGGTGGGAGATGCGGAAAGAGATGTTCGAACAGGAAATTCATGATTGTCGACAAATTGTCGAGCCGCTTCCTGAGATCTTCGATATGAGACGGTGAGGGGAGCAACGACAGCTTCACCTCATGACTAAAAGTTTGAACAGTTACAGAATATGGGTGTCCAAGAACACGGTCGACGAAATAGTTTATCAGGTCTCTCCGAAAAATTGAAAGATGGTTTGTCAAGGAAGTCGATGTTAGACAATGAAGTAAGGCGCGAAGCTGGATCACAGTCTCAGACAGCCGCACTGTGTAACCCCATCAATGTGCGGCTCAACATATAGATTAATAAAGTTCACCTTGTACTTGAGAGCAAATCAACAAGTCTGTTGGAGATATAACAACACTTCTTGAATAGGCGTTGCTGAGTTGGTCTTGAATGCGAGCCTTCGTTGACTCTAGCTTTCGCTGTCGAATGGAAATTATGAGAGGCCGTCCTAGAAACAAGGGTACAACTGACTTTCATATCCTCCACCACTCGCGTTTGACCCAAAAAGTCCGGCAAGCCGACGACCAAACTCTCGAAACGGTCCACCGCCTCGACAGCCTCGGGCAACTGTCCTGCTTGAAGAGATGATGTAAGGGAAGCGTAATTCTTTCTGCAATCCAGCAGGTAAGACAATGCTTGATACATAATCTCTGCATTGCGGGTGTCTTGTGAGAGAGTGGAATGTTCGGTTAGAGTCTTGACAAGCGTTGGGAAAATACCAGACTGCGCCCATGTCAGGTTTTCGCAAATAATGTTTGCTGTCGTGAACTAACCTTTGAGTTAGAAAGAATGTCATTCAAGTCGTCCACACGGGTTGACAGCGTCTCGTAGCGCAGTTGGACTGACTTGGAAGTTGCCAGCTGCTGTTGGAACTTTGGCAATTCTGACTGTATCCGGTCGTGTATGTGAAGCTGGCAAAAGCGAATCGCAAACTGTTACTGCAAGACCTCCAAATCGTGACGTTTCCACGTACGCACTTTCGTCTTCTCTATCGACTCGTCCAGTTCTCTGATCCATGTTTGAGCCAGAGCTGCATTGAGGGTATCTTTCGTTGCTGAGTCGATTTTATAAAGAATCTGAGAAGAAACATCAACTGCAGTGGGTCGTCTTGGAAGATGCTCTGGTACAACAAAGGCCATTATATGTAGTTAGAGCAAGCCACCTTGTTGCAACTTGTAAGCCACACCAAATACTTGTGACAGGCACGTGTAACTTCCTTTGATTCTTCTTCGAACATGCTGGGTCGTATTTTTCTGGTGCTGGCTGCTGTTGGTACACTACACGGTATCTTTTAATGCTTACTGACACAATAGTTTTGTAAACTCATTACTTGCGATCTGTTCAGCTGCCTTTTCCACTTATGAACGTCTGTGGATTACTGGTCTTGACAGCCAGGCTAACTGAAAAGAAAATCTTTAGATTTCTCTCGTTTGAAGGCTCTTGAACGCCCGGAAGGTTCTGTACCAAAAGATGTTGGTTTCTTGTCGCATTCTATCTCTTTACTTGATGCTTACTTTCACTGGAGATCGTGCTAGAGACCCTCCTCGCCCTTATTCTGGGGATTCTAGGCGCTGCACTCAATGTGCCTGCTTTGAAAGAAATTACGTGGTCGAACGAAATGAAGAACCAGTTCGTTACTTATGCGCCTATGTCTTTCCTTTGGTCTCTAAGCGTTCCATTTAGCAAAATTGATGATATGGATTCTCGACTCGGGTTCGCAAATTATGTGAATCGTAGAACACATGTATTCTAAGACAGGTCTAGAAAGGGAAGCCATTAGCGCCTGACATGGACCGCACTTCTTCGAGTTGGTGGGAAGTCCGGGAAACACCTTATCCACAGCGGCACAGCCTGCACTCAAAGGCTACTTGTATGTTGTATCTTAAACTTCTTTTAATAACCTACCAAGTCGGAGGTTTTGACAGACTTGCTGATAAGACCAAAGAGGAGTGAGCTTGTCCAACGGACAGAAAGCCAGAGTTGCTCTTGGTTGGCGTATTGTTCCTATAACGATCAATTTTCACATGATGAGGGCTGGTGAAACACTTTCGCCAACCTAAGTCATCGATATTAGCGCCTAGCGCTCTATGTATATTGCAGCTTCCGAGTCGGATGGGTCTGACCGGCTTTCAGATCTGCCGCAGATCAAATGTCACTTCTACACAGACTAGTCTCCTTAGTTTCGGGTCTAGAGGGAATAATGTAGACAGTCGTCTGACCAGCAATCCTTTCTTCGGTTCTTGGCGTCAGGGCCTCGTCGCCAGGTTTCGCCTGTAGGCCGCGCCCGTCCGGAACAGGTTTCCGGGTTGGCTTTATAAAAGTCGAACCAGATACACATGTCTGTCAAATATTCTACTCCGAGTCACCCGGGTAGATATAATCCATGAAATTTTGACAATCCACGTTTCCTTTTTACCCTCACGATCCAACGCCATTAGCCGTTTGATAACTGCCTCTCTTATTTGCCTGGATTCTCCGAGTCCAACGATGAAGAATACCACTAAGATCGGATTGGTGCTCGCCGTCAACTCGGCGTTCTTCATAACTGAGATTACAGGCAAGGTCAAACCTGAACAGCTATAAAACTCTAACCTCTGACTCTAGTTGGCTTCAAGACCAGAAGTCTTGCTTTGATTGCTGATGCGGTTCGTCATCCTTTTACCGATACACGAGCATTGACATATGCCTTTTATTAGTTCCATTATCTTAATGTGTGGAGAAATGCTTTCCTTCCTACTCTTTATACTGATTCTGCCCTCAGGACCTCGTGGCATAGTAATTCTCCTTTGAAAGCGGGATAAATATCAGCTGACATGCTTGACTTGATAGCGCCATGACATTTTTCGCGTCCTATGTAAGGTTCTCCGCTCTTGATCTTATCAATTCACTGCTTACCAGCCTCCTCGTACTAAAATTAGCTCCATGAACGTGGACAACACGTAAGTCATGTACCGTACGACTGAAGCATGTCCTCAGGTTGGCTTCAGACCCACAGATTCACATATGCATTTCGTCGCGCCGAACTAGTTGGTACGGAGTCGGTGTGTTCTCATCGTGTTTTTCTAACGTTTCCCCTAGGTGCTTTTTTCAATGGCGTCTTTCTCCTGGGACTCGCATTATCGATTTTCTTACAATCGATCGAACGTTTCTTGAACGTGGAAGTCGTCGACTCACCCAAACTTGTGCTCATAATTGGGGCGATAGGCCTGGCCTTGAATATCATAAGTGCCCTATTTGTCCATGGTTAGCATCTGCAAGTGAATGCGATGACATGAATCCCTTTGTGATCCATTCCTTTTACAGATCACCACGGGCACGGGCACGGGCATGGGCATACCCCTACAGAAGAAGTCATAGAGCTTAACGATAATACCGCCCAAAAAAATGACCTTATTGTATGTTTCATTCTACGGTATCCAGTTAACTTTCAATTCATGTAACTAGCATGCCTCACACCACCACCGGAAAACATCTCCAGCTAGAGCGCACAAATATGACTTGGGGCTCCTAGGCGTTCTTCTCCACATTCTCGGCGATGCCGTCAATAGTAAGTGCCCTTCCACTCATTTACACCCTGCACGACAAGTGACCCCCTTTTCGCCTCAGATATAGGGGTTATCATCGCCGCTTTGATTATGATGAAGGTCACCTCACCAAAACGTTTCTACGCTGATCCAGCAGTGTCTCTTATAATCAGTCTCATCATTTCTGTGAGCGCGATTTTCCTGAGTAAGTCCTGATGTATCGGATATTTTTGCGAGCTGAACCTTCTTTTTCTTGAAGCATACAGGTCTGGGCGAATACTCTTAGACGCTAGCCCCGCTCATCTTGATCTTGCCAGAGTTAAAGAGGACCTGCAATCTGTATGTTTATTTCAACCCTCTGCTCCACATTGTCCATTTCTGAACAAGGTTTAGGTTCCAAACGTTATTTCAGTACATGATCTTCACGTCTGGCACCTATCTCAATCGTATGTGACTTCTTATTCAGTTTTGGCCCTTCTGAATTGAATTGTAGAGTGATATTGGGATCTCTCCACGTCTGCGTTCCTCTGGGAATGTCTATAGAACAATGGGAGATAACGGAGTACACTCTCCAGCATTGTTTCGAAGAATATGGCATAAGTCATGTCACCATTTCACCTGAAATCCACAGGGACTTACCTGCTACATTGGGGTCTTCTGACGACGTGATAGAAGGCGGCTGCCGGTTGCTATCAAAGGACGATTTTGGGTGTGCGGTTGGATCCGATTTGAAGAAACGCAAGGGATTTACTGGGGCTGTTTGAATTGCCCGCTGGCCGGTCAATGTGTCAAATTTCTGTCCCGTAATCCCCTATGTGGATGAACCAATACTCGCACTTTCTCTCGAAACGTATTTAGCATTCCGCACACACCACATTTAACTCCTTGTTGGACCATTCACCTTTTAGCTAGATTTCGGCTACCACTCACGATTCAAGGTCGGATCCTTGTCACGAGATGATGTCCCCCATACTGCCAGTGTCAAAAAAATGTCAACAGTCAAATTAGCTCGTTCCTCGATGAAATAATTGCCGAATGTGTCCAGACGTGTGATCATTAAGAATGGAGACTATCTACACAACTCACGATAACTGGTAAAGACTAGAGGAGATGGGTGTGATATCCACATCTGGGGTTGCCTATATATATGTCTATATTGGGTTCGCATGATCCCACTTGGGTCTAGAAAGGTTTGGACGCACGCTTCTGCTAACTTTGTACATAACAATTTGATCATGAGCTCCATTTTGCATAGTTCTGCATCCGTCGTCAAGTGAAGAAAAAGATTTTGTTTTGATACCGGATCAACGTTAACGATGGTAGACGGATTTTAAGGGCGCTTGGTATCCTAGTGATTTGTGTAAGGTTCAACTTTGAACAACTAAGGGAATCCTTCGGCATAGGTGGGAGAGCTTGGAGTCCAGATAGAGCCCGGCAATCATCCAGCAACAAATAATTTGTGGTGGTGAGAAAAAAAGGCATAGCATGAGAGCCAACGCAGGGCTGATGTTGAAGGTGTGCAAAATCAAAATTCGAAGTAGAACATACAGACAGGAATTTGAACTGGGCCTCCTTTGATGCGATTTGTGTGATACGGCTTGTAAAAGTTAGGATAAATTCGCGTACGTACATATGAAATGTCAGCTTTGAATGACATTGTTCAAGATTGGTTTTGAGATGCATGCGGGGTATGTTGGATCTGGGAAGGATCCGAATACCGGTATATTGTATGGAAACGTCCTGAATGAAGAACAAAAAAGGGTTGTTCGTAGAATGCAGGTTCTGGAAATGAAATCAGAATGTTAAAAGGAAAAATAGAAAGCGAGATCGTCTGGAATCACATGTCGCTCGGCCACGACAAGACCATTTGAACTTTGTTTCTGTGAGAGACTGGTTCTAGGGACGCAGAATTGCAGATTTAATGCATCAGTCCCGCAGGACGTTCCTTTGTTAACCTTTCCCGAGGAGAGTCGAATGAGCCGGGAAATTACAATCAAACCGAGGAAGTCATGTCATCCCAAGCATATCATCGACGGGAAGGGCCAAGGGCTAAACCGTTCACTCATTTGAGCGTATTGATCCCCAATATTTTTTAACTTATGACGTTGTATTGCTGAGTCGGTGACTGCAATACAGCGTTCGAATAATGGCTGTGTCCCCTCCGGCAAATAGCAGTTAAGCGAAGCGGAAGTTCACATTGTTGGAGCGCACTGGGCAGATGTATGATGCAACAATGCATTCCAACCAGCCTTCATGATCGACGAGGTGAGGACGGAGACGTAACGCAGCCTATTACTCCGAATGATCAGCCCTGGTTGGCGAGAACTATCATAGGATTGGTTCGGGATGCAAGTGCAGGGTGAGATGCTGTGGTGGCTATGGGATTCGAGGCAGAGGAGTCACAAACAGAGGAGCAGCTGGACGTCCTCGAGGCAAAACAGGAGGTCTCTGGTACAACATATTAGTCGCACGTTACCAAAAAGGCAAACATGAGGCAGATGCGGTCCCAGAACATGGTGAAAAAAAAGCTTGCCAAGTTGAGGCTATGTAATTTCACATCATCTTATTGAAAAAAAAATGAATTGGGAATATGTGGAAGAACCCTTAATTTAAACTGAAATTAGGCACAACGCATTGCAAAAAGCAAAGGGCATACAGAGAACATACCTTTTTGTTTCTGTTGGAACAATGAGATTGCCAAAGGAAATTAGTCATGTCTAAAGTCATAGAACAGCGAATTTCGAACCAAATGCTTCACAGCTGCGGAAGTCCGTTCAAACCGGTGAGATTTTGGACAGTTTTCAGGCCAAATTCACTTTCAAATTCGGAAGAATGTTTGCGAATGTGCTAGATGACGCGGACTTGTTCTAGACAGGTGGCATCGACCTTAAATTCGAAGCTTTCGACGAGGACAAAGAGTTCCGAGATCTATTGTGAAGGCAAGCGGACCGACTCCGATTGTTCATCTGGTTCGAGATTTCCGCTGGATAACAGGAGCCAATAAAACAAGGATCATGAGGAGCACAACGAGGTCTGAGTCGGAAATTGGAGAAGAAGATACAGCCGACGTCGACACACAGCCCATTCATTTCGATCGGAGATCGAATGGTATCCCCATCTAGATGAGATATATCGGCGAGTCAGCGTCTCGTATATAATGAGTCTCCGTCAAATGTTTTGTACGTTTGATCCGTCGTTCGACTCCGTCTTTCTTTCTCCCCACCTCTCCTTCCGTCCATCCTGGCGATGATGTCCGAGTCCTCGCGGGCATCAAAGGCGGCTGCTAATAAACACTCGAAACCCCTTAAAAGGGGACGGGCTTGCATGAATTGTAGGCAAGTCGACGCGTTCTTTGTCACCGCTGGTTCCTCACTCTAACCATCTGATTAGATTCCTCAAAATTGTACGAAAATCTTTTGGGTCTGGTACATCACTAATCATTCTCGGGGATCTAGAAATGCGACGGCGCTAAGCCGGTTTGCGGACCTTGCAAGCATCATCCGAGAGACGACGAGTGCGAGTACGCCGATGGGCCGGGTAGGTCGAGAACGAAGGTGCTGGAGGATACTGTGTCTAGGTTGGAGGCGAGGTTGCTTGAGTTGGAGAATCCTGAAGCTTCAACGCCTTCCGTCCTCCTACACGATCCATATCGTGGATATGCTGCGACTCAGCGCATTTCCACCTCACCACCCGTGCACGTTCCGGAATCTTCGCTCGTCTTCGGTCAGCTTTCACCGTTCTCTCCTACCTCAACTACCTCAAGTCTCCCTTCCGGTAGGCACTGGCAATCATTCTCAACTCTCGCGGCAAACACTGAATCCACAGGCTCGAGCGGTTCTTCCGGTTCTTCCACTCGACTCCCCATTCCTGTGCCGTTCTCAGGCTATGAGGTAGGTATCACATGTCTCCCATGTTTCTACCCTGCCTCACTGCTGTCTAGGAACCTCCTCTTCCTGCCCTTCAGACATCGTACGCTTATTTCTAATTTTCCTCTTTCTTTCCTTAACACTCCACTTAGAATTGACACTTTCATTCCCCACGCTCAACAATTCGGTTTCTTCTTACACATATCTACCTTCCGCCAAGCGGCCTTTCTAGTATTTCCTCTAGGTCACCCTTCCAGACCTACACCAGGTCTCCTTAATACCGTCCACCTTCTTGGCGTCCACTTCTCTCAACCTGAGTCACAGCAGAGTCAGGAGCCTCTCTTACTCATGAGGGCAGTGCAGCACGTCTCAACTGACTTGCTTGGCACGCACCCCAATAAGGTAATACACACATTGCAGGCCGAGGTCCTACTTGCGTATTATTTTTTCCGCGTTGCCGCAATCCTCGAGGCAAAGGTGCATGCCGCAGCTGCCGTGTCGCTGGCCCTTGGCTCTGGTTTGCACAGGATACGATCGTCCAGCCTCACAGCCCCGTCGACGATTGCCATTGTTCAAGACCAACCGTATCCCTTACCTCCGCCCGTCAACAATTTGCAAGAAGCTGAGCGTATTAATGCCTTCTGGTCCGTTTTGATGCTCCACAAGTTTGTCACCGTCTCGTTGGAGAATCCGGCGAATGTGTGTGGAGCACTGGAGGCTCCTGGTATGCAGATTGACACCCCCTGGCCCATCAATATGGACAACTTCAAGGAGGTATTCAACTTTCAAAATTCCATTCATAACCGTTATTAACTCACTCGGTCTATTCCAGGGAATGTTCCCACCCGAGTTCCAGAGCGAGTCGACGGTCAGAACATTTCTGAACGGTTATTTAGGAGACATTGGAGGCAATGCCTCGAGTTTTGAGATGGCCGCTAAAGCAGCCATCCTGTTCCATCGCTCGGCCCATGTCTCTGGCCAGTGGAAACCTAGTAAAATAATTTTTTCACTTCTCAACTGCGGGAATTTTCTAACGCCACGTCACCCAGATCTAGAGCCACGCGAAAGGGCAGCTTACGAAGCCGCAGCAAGGTCCATGAACATGCTTATTGATCTGTTCCGGAAGCAGTTACAGCCTCTCCCGGAATTCAACTCCCAGGATCCTTCGCTACGCATGAGCATTCTGACTCACGCGCTCATCGATGCTGCGGCAATTAAGTTGCATTGGCTGTTCGCATATGCGTGGTCAACGTCGCGACAGATTTGCCTTACTGCTGCTAGGAACCTTGTCTCGTACAAGCTCAACCTCCAAGAAGTCGGTCATTTCAATCCTATCATGGGTGTACGTGGTGTTTCCTGGTTCCTGTTTCCTTACAAACTTTTTTTTTTCAGAACTTGTGGATGACTGCCTGTCACGTCTTCATCGACGAGATATCCAGAGTTCGACATAATAAAGAACACTATCCGGGAGTTGAGGACGAACTCATGGATAGTTATCGAAACGGATTGAATGTCATGAGCCTATTCGCACAGGAGGGCAAGCTTATGCGTGAGTTGACGACCCTTCACCATTCGGTCATCGACGAATTTAACGACGTCCCTGTCTCATACTCTTGCCTTCCTTATCCAGAGTACCAACTGAGCAAGGTGCACGACTCGTTTGCGGCCATCTGAAACCCAATTTGGACCGTAATTAATCCATGGACTTGTTGCTTTCGACAACACTTTT
>Ga0307508_10007242_pt1 | contig 10332 bp, 11 predicted proteins | sample 9_EM_MG_FD_203089 | JGI IMG/M metagenome (GOLD analysis project Ga0307508, IMG submission 203089) | Populus trichocarpa ectomycorrhiza microbial communities from riparian zone in the Pacific Northwest, United States - 9_EM | ecosystem: Host-associated > Plants > Roots > Unclassified | place...
GCACGACGATCCTCGCCGCGATCGAACACGGCATGTCCAACGGCCTAATCGAAAGCACGAACACCAAGATCCGCGTCATCACCCGGATGGCCTACGGCTTCGCCGACCCGCAACACCTCATCGCCCTCGCCATGCTCGCCCTCAGCGGACACTGCCCACCCCTACCCGGCCGAAACTGACCCACAGATCAGTCACAAGAGCCGGAAAGGTCTTCACCAAACTCAGTATCAGTTCGCGGAGGCAGCTGCGCGACTCGGTGGTTGATCCGTTGCCTCGATGACGGAAACGCTATTCTCGGTGTCGTTTCTGCCACTGACGTGATCGCCGTTCGACGCCGTAAATTCGTGCGGTGCGCGGGAACCAGCCTGGCCGGGCAGCCCATCGTGGCGTGGACGCCGTAAACGACCCGCCACGGTCGGGCAGCGCACCTAGTGCGCCGACCTCGAAGGATCACCGGGTTGGTCCGCCGACGTCGGGGCAACGACGTGTCGCCCCGCCGCTCGACGAAGTCGGTGATCCTTGGCGGTCAGCGACTAGACACTCAGCCCTTCCTCGTCCGCGACGCTGCGGCCCGCCACCACCAGCTGCACACCACAACCGGCAAGGACCCGCTGTGACTACCGACCCCCGCAGTGCCATCACGCTCGACCTCGACCTGGCCCGCGGCGCCGCCACCCAGATGCTCAAGGCCCTTGGCGTGGACACCGACGCGCCGGCCACCGCCGACACACCCGCCAGGATGGTCGCCGCGTACGTCGAGTTTCTCACCGCACGCCCGTTCACCCTGACGACGTTCGCCAACGACGAGCACTACAGCCACCTCGTGACTGTGCGTGCCATCGTATTTCACAGTCTTTGCGAACACCACATGCTGCCGTTCCGCGGCACCGTCGACGTGGCGTACAAGCCCACCGATCGAATCGCCGGCCTGTCGAAGTTGGCCCGCCTCGTCGAACACGTTGCCAGTACTACAGGCCCAGATCTTGGGTTTGAAAGAATCTTGAAACCTGTTTCATGATCGATCGTTGTCCATGGTGTGGATGCGGTCTCGGTGCAGGACATCGATGTGTGGGGCACGGACTTGTCCGCGTTGACCGATGGGTTGGGGTGGTTGTTCGCCCGGCCGGAGCCGAAGGAGACGTTCGGGTTGTTCGTGCGGGCGATGCTCGCGGACGTGGCGAAGAAAAATTGTTGGGCGATGGCGGAGTTGCGGGCTTGGCGAACCCGAAGAAGTTCCAGCACCTGTTGAACAAGGCGAGCTGGGACGTCGACGTGCTGCGGGACTGGCTACGGGAGTACGCGTTGGCCGGGTTGGCGGACCCCGACGGGGTGCTGGTCCTGGACGATACGCAGGCGATCAAGCAGAAGGGGACCAAGAGCGTCGGGGTGGCCCCTCAGCACTGTGGTCTGACCGGTCAGACGGAGAACTGCCAGTGCATGGTGATGCTGTCGTACGCCTCACGCTTCGGGCACACGTTCATCGATCGGGAGTTGTATCTACCGAGGTCGTGGGCCTGTGACCGGGCCCGGTGTGACGCTGCCGGGGTGCCCGCCGATCGGGGTCTGGTCACCAAGCCGCACCTCGGGGTCGCCATGCTCGAACGGGCCCTGGCCGATGAGGCGCTGGTGTTTGGGTGGGTGGTCGCTGATTCTGGGTACGGCCGGGACCCGGTCCTGCGCGGGTTCTGCCATGACAACGTGCTGTCCTATGTGATGGCGGTCGCGGTGGATTTGCCCCTGGTCGGGGTGCGTGGTGAGGCGTTGCGCCCGGATGTGCTGCTGGCCGGCACGGATGAGCGGGTGTTCCAGCGTCGTTCGTGTGGGTACGGCAGTAAGGGTGAACGGTACTGGGACTTCGCCGTGCACGCGGTGACCGTGAAGGGTCAGCCGCCTGCGCCGGGTTTCGCTCACACCCTGTTGATCCGCCGGGCTACCCGTCCGAAGATCACGAAGAAGCATCCGGACGGCATCTATGAGGTTGAGTATTTCCTGGTCCACGCTCCGGTAGCTACCCCGGTCCCGGCGATGATTCTCGCGGCGGGTTTGCGGTGGAACATCGAGACGACAACAAAGCCGGGAAAGATCAACTCGGACTTGACCAGTACCAGGTTCGCGGGTGGACGTCGTGGCATCGGCACGTGACCATCAGCATGCTCGCCCAGGCGTTCCTCGCGGTCACCCGGTCCGGCCTGGGAAAAGAACAACCCCAGTCGAGGACCGAGCACCCCTGCTAAACCCGGCGCCGCTGATCGGATTGTCCCTGGCAGCCCTGCGTGGTCTGCTCACCGACAATCCTGGTGCGTATCGCCTGCGATCACGCGGCAGCAATCGCCCGGGAGGCCTGGCGCCGCGCCCACCAGAGTTGCGCGATGATCAGCCACTACCGGCGCCGCGGCGATCGACTCCCGCCACCTCTACGAATCTAAAACCCGTCCATACCGGTCACCGCAGAGATCTCGGACTGTAGTACCAGACGCCCCCAGCTCCAGGAACGCATGACGCAGCAGATGCTAGCGGACAGTGAAAAATCCTTGTTGACGGACAGTTGAGTCCCTGCTCGCGGACAGCAGAATTCCTGCTGGGCGGTCAGGTGATCTCCGTCTCGGCCACGTGAATGTGGATCTCTCCGGCCGGTTCGATGCAGGTTGCTGACCTTGCACATCGAGCCGCCGGAGAGACCGTGACCAAGTCTGACAGGGAGATCATGGAGATCTTGGAGTCGTACGACCTGACCCGCTGCGCGCATTCCGCGGCGCAGCTGGCCGGGTGTGATCCGAAGACAGTGAACCGGTATGTGGCGTTGCGCGACGCCGGTGGCGGGGATCCGCTGCTGGTGCACAGCGGGCCGCGGCCGAAGCTGATCGACGCGTTCCTGCCGAAGGTGGAAGAGCTTGTCGACTTGTCGAAGGCGAAGATCCGCGCGGACAAGGTCCACGAACGGCTGCTGGCGATGGGGTTCACCGGCACCGAACGCACGACCCGGCGGGCGGTGCGTGAGGCGAAAATCCTGTGGCGGGCCGGGCGGCGGCGCACGTACCGGCCATGGGTGAGTGAGCCGGGCCTGTGGTTGCAGTTCGACTGGGGTGACGGTCCCCGTATCGGCGGCCGCAAGACGCAGTTGTTCTGCGCGTGGCTGGCCTGGTCACGGTTCCGGGTGGTGATCCCGGTGTGGGATCAGACGATGGGTTCGCTGATCGCCTGTCTGGACGCGACGTTGCGCCAAGTCGGGGGTGTGCCTGCGTTTCTGCTGAGTGACAACGCGAAGACGGTCACCGTCGAACACGTCGCCGGGGTCGCGGTGCGGCATCCGACAGTGGTCGCCGCCGGTAGGCACTACGGGGCGACGGTGCATTCCTGCGAGCCGTTCGACCCGGAGTCCAAGGGTGGGGTCGAGGCGACCGTCCGGGTCGCCAAGGCCGATCTGGTGCCCACCGAGGCCAACCTGCGCGGCGCCTACGACACGTTCGCGGAGCTTGTCGCGGCGTGTCAGGCGTGGTGCGAACACATCAACGCCCGGGTGCACCGCGAGACCGGTGCCGCCCCGGTGGACCGGCTCGCGGTCGAACGCGGCCATCTGCACGTGTTGCCGGCCGAACCGCACACCGCCGCGCTGGGTGAGGAACGGCTGGTCAACGAGGACCAGACGGTCCGGGTCGGCTCCGTGCGGTACTCGACACCGCCCGGGCATGTCGGCACCCGGGTGTGGTGCCGGACCGTCGGTGAGGAACTGGCCATCGTCGCCATGACCGCGACGGGCACGGCGGAGATCGCCCGGCACCAGCGGTCCACCCCGGGCAACCCGCGCATCCTCGACGAGCACTACCCGCACCATCCGGGCGGCAACCACCCCCGCCCACCGCGGCCACGGGCCCGCAGCAAAGCCGAAGCCGCTTTCCTGGCCATCGGTGACGGCGCTTATGCGTGGCTGGTCGAGGCCGCCGCGACCGGCGCCAGCCGGGTGCGGGCGAAGATGGCCCGCGCGGTTGAGTTCGCCACCATCCTCGGCCCCGGCAAAGTCGACCAGGCCCTCGGTTTGGCTGCGGCGGCCGGCCGGTTCGACGACACGGATCTCGGCTCGATCCTGGACCACCTCGCCACCCACGGCGAACCCGGCGACCTGGTGGTCGCCGACGAAACCCACTCCGCGCAGCCCGGCACCGCCTCCTGGGAAAGGTTCGGCCAATGACAGCCCCCACCACCTCGACCCCGCCCACCCCGACGCCTGTCAACGGCGTGGTCCTCGACCTCGACGAGGCCGCCGACCTGGCCGCCCTGCTCGACCTGATCGAGGACTGGCTCCTGCACACCGACGACGACGCTCAAGCCGACCTGGCCGGCTTCCTCGACGGCTCCGGCCACGGCCACCTCGCCGCAGCCGGCCTGGTCACCACCGTCGCACACGCCTCCATCGCCCTGCACCGCCGGCTTAGGAAGGCCACCTCGTGACCCGAGCAGCCCCTGCCGTGACCCGATCGGCGCCGGCCCTGCCCGACGACCTGGACAAACTCCTTCGCCGGATGCGGCTGCCCTACCTGCGCGCCGCCGCGCCCGATGTGATCGCCACCGCCAAGGCCCAACGGTGGGACCCGGCCGAAGTGCTCCGGGTCCTCATCGGCGAGGAGGTCATCGGCCGTGACGCCGCCACCAGGCGGATGCGCCGCAAGACCGCGAACTTCCCGACCGGTAAAACCCTGGCCACCTGGCGGCCCGAACAGTCGTCGATCCCCGCCGCCACTCAACAAGGGTTGTCCACCCTGGAATGGATCGACCGGGCCGAGAATCTGGCCGTGTCCGGGCCATCGGGCACCGGCAAAAGCCACTTCGTCGAAGCCCTCGCCCAGAAAGCGATCGAGGCCGACCTGCGCGTGGCCTGGTTCACCCTGGAAACGCTGACCGCCACGATAGGCCGGGCCAAAGCCGACGGCTCGACCGCCCGGACCATCACCCGGATCTGCCGCAGCGATCTGATCGTGGTCGACGACATTGGGATGCTGCCCGCCGGTCAGGACGCCGCCGAAGCGTTCTACCGCATCGTCGACGCCGCCTACGAGAGACGCTCGATCGCCGTGACCAGCAATATCCACCCGTCCGGCTTCGACGGCATCATGCCTAAAACCCTCGCCACCGCGACGGTCGACCGGCTGCTGCACCACGCCCACCTGATCACCACCGAAGGCGACTCCCACCGGCTGCAGCAAGCCCTCGCCGGCAAGGGGGTGAAAACCTTGACCTAGCCCCTACCCGGAGATCACCTGGCCACCAGCATGGAATTCTGCTGTCCGCCCACAAGGAAGATCAAAGGCCATCGGACAGGACTTCGTCCTGACCCTTGACAGCAGATCGCCAATTCACTCAATGAACGGCTCTTACCAGCTGGTGTAGGCGTGGTCATCCGCGCCGAACACATGTGCATGACCATGCGCGGTGTTCGCGCCGCCGGCAGCGAAACGGTCACCACGGCACTGCTCGGCTCGATCCGAACCGATACGGCGCTTCGCGAAGAGTTCCTCCAGCTCGCTCGGGTTTCCTGACCGCTGAATCGCGATACGGGTAGGAACGCCGTACTGCCGGACGCCGACTCGCCCCGGCTCGGGCAACTGGCGCACATCGACTTTGGTACGCGCCCGTAGGGCCGAGCCCACATGTCGCTTCACCGTCGTGCATGAGCTATTGCGGGCTACGCGGCGGCCTACGTGGTCGCCCGTCGGCCGACCACCTGACTACGGAATGCCCATGCCGTTCGTGGTCGGCGGCGGACGTCCGGCAACTGCCAATGGATGACGGAAACGCTATCTTCTGTGGCGTTTCTGCCGCTGACATGATCACCGTCCACTCCGTAGGTTGGTTCTGCGTCGGGAGTCCGGCGGTTGTCATAGGAGGAACGTGAGTGAACATCACCAGAGACAGCCGAAAGAATGCAGAAGTGGAGCATACAGATAGTACCAGCGGAGTGACGCTGGGTCGACGGGGAATCCTCGGTGGCCTCGCCGCCATTCCCGTCCTGTATGGCATCGCCGGGGCAGCCACTCCCGCTTCGGCCGCCCCGGCGCAGCCGGGCAGCGTCCCAGCGGCAGGTGACCTGGTACGCGGCGCGGAGCGGCGGTACCATCCCCCGCTGCTCACGCAGGGAACACGTCTGCTGCTGCCGGCGGGCATCAAGGCCGTGTCCGTCCGCGATTACTACCACGGTCCGCACCTCGCATCGGCCGTGTCGGCGTGGCCATACCTGACGGCCGCCGACGGCACGCGGGTCGACGCGTCTGTCGTGCCCGAGCGCGGTGCCCCCACCCGGATCGCGATCTTGAGCGGGTTCTCCGAGGGCTGGTACGAGCTCAGCCATGCCGGCGGACGCGCCGATCGCGTGACATGGGACGCCGGCAAGCTGCCGTTCCTGTGGCTCTACGGCGAGTTCGGCGCCACGAACGAGGCTCCGTACCACAACCGGTTCTACACGCTCGCGCTGCAGCCGTTTTCCGGAAATCCCTATTCCCACACCACCCTGGCTTCGTAGGAGCGTAATGTCCCACCACTTTGACTATCCGACGGACGAGACGCTGGACATCAGCGACGCCTATTGCTTTGCCGGGGCCGGTGACCGGCACGGTCCGCGCACGGTATTCGGGATGAACACGTCACCGTTCGGCGCCCCGACCTGGAACGCTAAGGGCTACTACGAACTCAAGATCGATACCAACGGCGACTACGTCGAGGACATCACGTTCCGCGCCACCTTCCCGATCGGGCCCGACGGTACCCAGCACGTGCAGGTGGAGCAGCTCACCGGCGCAGCAGCCAGGAACCGCAATGCCGCAGGCACCATCATCACGCCACCCAACTCTCCCATCGGCAAGGTCGTGGAGTGCAGTAAGGGCATCAAGCTCTTCGCCGGGCCACGCCTCGACCCGTTCCGCAACTTCATCCCCTACCCGGTCACGACGACGAGCTGCCTGGCGGCCGGCACCTTCCCCGACTTCCCCTCGCTGGGTCCCGCCCACAACGATTTCGCGAACACCGCGGTCAGGTCCTTCGTGCTGGAGGTGCCCGTCGCGGTTACGGGCCAGCGCCGGGTGCATTTCTGGGCGACTACCGCGTACTTCGACATGGGGCATAAGACCTGGGTCCAGACTCAGCGCGCCGGTAAGCCCAACATGACTACCTTCTTCCTATTCGACACCGGCTCGGCGAAGGTCGCCGACTACAACTCCACCGCTCCTACGTTCGACCTCGTCGGCAGGCCCGTCCATCCCGCGAAGGATCCCGCCACGGGAATCTGGGGTCAGGTACGGGACAACATTGCGGCGGTCGTCGAGGCGGGCGGAACGTATGACAACCGCCCCCATAAGTTTTCTACCGCACGGGCCTACGGTGCGTGGGCGGCAGACGCACTGCTCCCGAATGTCATCGCGTTCACTCCCGGTACCAACGCCCTCTGGGATCCGTGGTGCGGCGTCCAGAACGGAAAGGGCATCATCGAGGACATCGCGTCCAACATCATCAAAATGATCGTGAACCAGGACTTCGAGTCGGGGCTCAAACCGGGACCGGTCCTCGACCACTTCCCCTACCTCGCCCCTCCGCCGGCCTCGTGACCCGGTAGCCGCACCCCGGCAGATCCGTCACGCGCGCCACAAGACCCTCGCAAGACGACGAAGACAGTCCGGGAACGGCTTGAGAAAAGGTTGGCATCGGTCGCGTAAACGATCTTGCGGTTCTGGCGGAAACGCCAGAACCGGATGCACCTGTCTCAGGCGTTCGCCCGCCCGCGACTGTGGCCGGGTAACAGCCGCCATGGTCGGACTCGGCTAACGCGAGACCATACCGTCGCCATCGAGGTCGGGATTCCGAAGGTGGCTGCAGCCAACCTCATCGTCGCTCAGGAGACGCCATGTCAGTGCTCAACACCGGCCAGGTCGAGCTGTATTACGAAGACCAAGGTACGGGCGACCCCGTCATCCTGATCCACGGCTGGCCCCTGTCCGGCCGATCCTGGGAAAATCAGGTCCCCACCCTGGTCGCCGACGGCCACCGGGTCATCACCTACGACCGGCGCGGATTCGGCAACAGCACGCAGACCTGGGACGGCTACGACTACGACACCTTCGCCGCCGACCTCGACGCCCTGTTACGCCACCTCGACCTGAGCAACGTCACCTTGGTCGGCTTCTCCATGGGCGGAGGAGAAGTGGCCCGCTACATCAGCACCTACGGCACCGACCGCGTCCGTAAAGCCGTCTTCGCCGCCGCAGTCCCGCCGTACCTATACAAGACCGGGGACAACCCGGACGGGGGCCTCGACGACGCCACCATCGAGCAGTTCCAGGCCGGCGTCACCGGCGACCGGATCGCCTTCGTCGACGGCTTCACCACCGCCTTCTTCACCGCCGGCACGGAGCTCAAGGTCAGCGACGCCCAGGTCACCTACGCCCGGCAGATCGCCCACTTCGCCAGCCCCAAGGGCACCCTGGACTGCATCACCGCCTTCGGCAAGACCGACTTCCGTGGCGACCTCAACAAGATCGGCATCCCGACCCTGGTCATCCACGGCGACTCGGACGCCATCGTCCCGCTCGAGGTGAGCGGCAAGCGCACCGCCGAAGCCATCAGCGGCAGTACTCTTATCGTTATCAAGAATGGCCCGCACGGCATCAACGCCACCCACCCGGCCGAGTTCAACAAGGCACTGCTCGACTTCCTGCATTCCTAGTGTCCCGCGCCTGAGATTCTTGAGATAAGTCTCTATACTGTTTGTATGACGCGTCCGGGTCCTCGTGCTGTTGAGATCGAGTTGTCTGATGACGAGCGTGCGGAGCTACGACTGTGGGCGGGTGGTGGTGTCTCGCGCGCGGTGGCTTTGCGGGCCAGGATTGTGCTGACCTGCGCGGAAGGTCTGTCGAACGCTGCGGCCGCGACGTGGTGTTCGACCACCACGGCGACGGTCGGTATGTGGCGTGCCCGGTTCGCGCAACGGCGTTTGGCCGGGTTGCTCGACCAGCCGCGGCCGGGGCGCCCGACGGTAGAGGTCGCCCTGAGTGACAGCGAACGCGTGACACTGACCCGGTGGGCGCGCCGTGCGACCTCGGCGCAGGCTCTGGCGTTGCGGGCCAGGATCGTGCTGGCCTGCGCCGAGTCGGGCGTCAGTAACAAGCAGATCGCCGCCGGTCTGGGCTGTTCGCAAGCGACGGTGGGTAAGTGGCGTACGCGGTTTCTGACCGATCGCCTCGACGGGTTGGTCGATGAGGACCGTCCGGGCCGACCGTCGTCGGTGAGCCTGGACGAGGTCGAAGACGTGATCGTGGCGACGCTGGAGTCCAAACCGGCCGACGCCACGCACTGGTCACGCACGTCGATGGCGGCCAAGTCCGGACTGTCGCGCTCGACGATCGGGCGGATCTGGAAGGACTTCGGCCTCAAACCACACCGCGCGGACACCTTCAAACTGTCCACCGATCCGCTGTTCGTCGAGAAAGTCATCGACGTTGTCGGGCTGTATCACAATCCACCCGAGCGGGCGGTGGTGCTGTGCGCCGACGAGAAATCTCAGGTCCAGGCCCTCGATCGGTCGCAGCCGGTGCTGCCGATGATGCCGGGCATGCCCGAACGACGCAGCCACGACTACGTCCGGCACGGCACCACCACCCTGTTCGCCGCGTTCAACATCGCCGACGGCACCGTCATCAGTGAACTGCACCGCAACCACCGGGCCATCGAGTTCAAGAAGTTTCTGTCCACTGTCGACAGGACCGTGCCCGAGGGCCTCGATATCCACGTGGTCTGCGACAACTACGGCACCCACAAGACCCCGGCGATCAAAGCCTGGCTGGCCAGACACCCCCGCGTACACATGCACTTCACCCCGACCGGATCCTCGTGGATCAACCAGGTCGAGCGATGGTTCGGGTTCCTCACCGACCAGATGATCCGCCGGGGTGTCCACAAAAGCGTCCAAGCCCTCGAACACGACATCCGCCAGTGGATCAAAACCTGGAACGACGATCCGAAACCGTTCGTCTGGAAGAAGACCGCCGACGAAATCCTGGACTCCCTGGCCCGCTACCTCCAACGCGTTTCCGGGAACACAACCATCAACTAAATTATTGAACGAACTTCAGGCGCGGGACACTAGTAGTGCTTCATCATGATCTAGAAACCGTTTTGCGGTTGGGTCGTCGTGTCGAGCGTGGTGGATATACAGGGCCTGTTACGGCTGGATGAGGATCTGAAGATCCATGTCGAGGATGTGTTCTCGTCGTTGCGGCGTAAGGGCTGGCAGGAGCGATGTCACACGTATCTGACCGGGTTGATGCTGGACGGGCGGCGTAAGTCGGTCGAGCC
>Ga0307508_10007243_pt1 | contig 10332 bp, 8 predicted proteins | sample 9_EM_MG_FD_203089 | JGI IMG/M metagenome (GOLD analysis project Ga0307508, IMG submission 203089) | Populus trichocarpa ectomycorrhiza microbial communities from riparian zone in the Pacific Northwest, United States - 9_EM | ecosystem: Host-associated > Plants > Roots > Unclassified | place...
CGTGGCCATCGTCGATCGCGACGGGACCGTCCTCTGGTCCCTGCCCGCGGGCTTCCTGCCGCCGGGGAGGACGCTGGCGCACGAGTCCTGGTTCGCCGCCGTGCAGGGCGCGGGCGACGTGCAGATCGTCCCGGTCTCGCCGGAGCTCGAGAGCGATTCGCTCATCTATCTGGTTGCGCCGGTGATCCGCACCGGACGCTTCTCCGGCGCGCTCGTCGGCGGGATCGACCTGGCCGTGGGCGGCGAGCTCGCCGCGGAGACGAGCTACGCCAAGAACATCCTCGCGGTCCTGACGACGCGCGAGGGCTCGGTGATCTATCCGGCCAAGCCGCCCGACTTCTCGCTCACGCCGGTCTGGCGCGACCTCTTCACGGCCTTCGGCGCCGAGCCCTTCGTGCGCACCATCGTCCTCGGGCCGCGGCGGGTGGTCGCCAGCGACCCGGTCCCCGCCGTGGAGCTCGTCTTCGCCACGGTCATCGACGAGGCCAAGCTCGACGCGCCCGCCCACAACCGCTTCTGGCTGCGGCTCACGATCGGCGCCGGGACCGCGCTCGTGCCGCTGGCCCTCCTCATCCTCTTTCTGCGGCGGACGCTGGCACGCTTCGGCGTGGCGCAGGAGGTGGCGGCGCGCGGCGAGCGGCTCAAGCTCCTCGGCGAGGCGGCGAACCTCATCGCCCACGAGATCAAGAACTCGCTGAACGGCCTGCAGATGGGCCTCGACGTCGTCACGCAGAAGAAGCCGGGCTCGGAGCGGGCCGTCGCGGCGCTGAAGAGCGAGCTCGGGCGGCTGTCGAGCTTCACGACCAAGCTCCTCACCTTCTCGAAGGGCGTGGTGCCGCGGCCCAAGCCGCTCGACCTCGGCGCCTTCATCGCCAAGGTCGCCGCGCTCTACGAGGAGCAGGCGGCCGAGAGCCAGATCACCCTTGCGGTCAACCTGCCCGAGACGCCGCTCTTCGTCGACGCCGACTCGGCCCTCGTCCACGTCGTCGTCTCGAACCTGGTCGGCAACTCGCTCGACGCCCTCTCGGGGCCGCAGGCCGGCCGCATCGCCATCACGCTCGAGCGGAGCGGCGCGATCGCCGCGCTCCGCGTCACCGACGACGGCCCGGGGGTGGCGCCGTCGATCCGAGCCAAGCTCTTCGAGCCCTTCGTCACCGGAAAGCCGAGCGGCGTGGGCATCGGTCTGGCGCTGTCGCGCAAGATCGCGCGCGCCCACGGCGGCGACCTCGTCCTCGAGGCGAGCGCTCCGGGCGCGAGCTTCCTCTTCACCCTGCCGATCGCGGAAGGACGTCCATGAACGCGAGCATCCTGGTCATCGACGACGACAAGGCGTTCCAGCTCCTGTGCGAGGAGGCGCTCACCAACGAGGGCTTCGAGGTGCGGACCGCCGGGACCATCGCGCGCGGCGTCGCCGCCATGAACGAGGCGACGCCCGACGTCATCATCCTCGATCGCCGGCTGCCCGACGGGGACGGAATCGACGTCATCGCGACGCTCCGCGCCGAGGGGACGGCGGCGCCGCTCGTCCTCATCGCCACCGCCTACGGCGACGTCGAGAACGCCGTCGAGGCCCTGCGCGCGGGCGCCTTCGACTACCTGACCAAGCCGATCCAGCTCGCCGATCTGGTCGTCAAGCTGCACAAGCTCTTCGAGAGCCGCGGCCTCCGCGATCGGCTGCGCATCGCCCGCTCGAGCGCCGCCGGCACGCCCGCGGTCGCGCCGACCAGCAAGGCGATGCGCCTCGTCGTCGAGTCGCTGACGCGCGTCGCCGAGAGCCCGCTCACACCGGTCCTCCTCAACGGCCCGTCGGGGTCCGGCAAGCAGCGCGCCGCCGAGATGCTCCACCAGATGACCTTCGCCACCAAGGACGTCGACGCGCCCTTCATGCAGGTGAACTGCGCCGCGCTCCCCGAGGACCTGATCGAGAACGAGCTCTTCGGCCACGAGAAGGGCGCCTTCACCGACGCCAAGGCCACGCAGCGGGGCCTCATCGAGATGGCGGCCGGCGGTACCCTCTTTCTCGACGAGGTGAGCGAGCTGCCGCTGCGCTCGCAGGCCAAGCTCTTGAAGTTCCTCGACACGATGCGCTTTCGCCGCCTCGGCGGGCAGCGCGAGATCGCGGTCGAGCTCCGCGTCGTGGCGGCGACCAACGCCGACATCCGCGAGCTCGTCCGCAAGGGCAACTTCCGCGAGGACCTGTACCATCGGCTCTCGGTCTTCGCCGTCGGTGTGCCGCCGCTCGCCGACCGGCGGGACGACATCCCCGACCTGGCGCTGACCTTCGTCCGCTGGTTCGCCGAGCGGGTGAAGAAGCGCGTCACCGGCATCGCTCCCGAGGCGATGCGCGCGCTCCAGGCTTACGCCTACCCGGGTAACGTACGTGAGCTCCGCAACATGATCGAGCGCGCCGTGATCCTCACGCGCGGCCCCGAGCTCGTCGAGCGCGATCTCATGTTTCCGTCGGAGAACATGACGCCGCGGGCGCAACCGGGCTTCTTCATCGTCGAGCTCGGCCCGGACGGCGCGCCACCGCCCATCGACCAGATCGAGCGCTCGTACGTGGGGCGCGTCCTCCAGCACTGCAGCGGCCACCGGACCGCCGCGGCCCACACCCTCGGGATCTCGTACCCGACCTTCCTGAAGCGCCTGCGCGAGCTCGGCCTGGAGTAGTTCTCAGGCGCCGGCGCGCATCGGGGTGCGAATGAGCGTGGGCTCCTCGTCGCCGAAGTCGCCCGCATCGTCGGAGGTCGCGGCTGCCAGGAGCACGGCACGGGTTTCATCGTCGTAGGCACGCCAGTCCTCGGTGGAGAAGCGGATGCCCGCGAGCTGGATCTCGTGGCCCATGCCTCGACGATGCGCCGGCCGTTTCGGACAGGCAACTTTTCGGCTCAGTGCCAATCGCTGGGATAGATGGAGACGAAGATGCCGATAGGGCCGTCGCCGGGGACCTCCACGGCGATCCACGGGCCGCCGGGAATGCGGCGGATCCAGCCTTCGGCCTTGCCGGACATGCGCCAGCCTGCGGGCGTGCGCGTGAGCGGGTGGGTCGCGCCAGCGGGCAGGGTGGCCAGCAAGCGCGCCAGGGCGGGCGGGAGCTCGACGTGGCCGCCGTTCTTCAGCACGGCGCCGATCTGGGCGATGGCGGCGCCGATGGTCTTCTTCTCCGTGGCGTTCTCCGGCGGGATGTCGATGATGAGGCCGCGCCCGTCCTTGACCGCGAGCGCCGACAGCGAGACCGCCGTCTCGAGGAGCTCGGCGTCGGGCTTGTCGCGCTCGAGGCCGATCGTGATACCGGCGACCACGCCGGTCGGCGGCAGATCGGCGGCCGTCGCGGCGCTCCAGCGCTCGGACGCGATGCACCAGACCCGGTGCGACCCCGGGCAGCTGGCAGCCGGACCGAGGCGTGCGAGGAGCGCGGCGATGAGCGGCTCGGGCGCCGGTCGAGGATGTGAGTCCGCATGCGCCAGGGAGCACGTCACGATGACGAGCAGGGCTCGGCTCATCGTTTGATCCTCGCCCCATCCGCATCGAGCTCGACGGCGGGCCCGAAGCCGAGCTTGGCGAGATCGGCGCCGATCGTGCGCAGCGGTCCGATGACCACCACGACCAGGCGCGACGGGTCGAGGATCGCGCGAGCGACCTTCTGGACGTCGGCGGCGGTGACCGCCTGGATCTTCCCGGCGTAGCCGTCGAACCAGTCGGGGCCGAGGCCGCCCGCGGCCAGATCGGCGAAGGCATCCACGACGGCGTCGTTCGACGCGAACGCCTGCGGGAGGCTCCGCACCAGGTTCGCCTGAACGGCGGTGAGCTCGTCGGGCGGGACGGGGGTCGTGCCGAGCTCGGTGACGATGCGGAGGGTCTCCGCCAGCCCCTCGCCGGTCTTGGGCGTGACGATCGCCGATTCGATCGAGACGGTGCCGGTCGCGCGCTCGTAGCCCGCGGCGGCGGAGATGCCGTAGGTCACGCCGAGCTCCTCGCGCAGGCGATGCGACAAGCGGCTGGAGAAGGTGCCGCCGAGGAGGCTGGTCGCGACCTCGAGGGCGACGGCCCGCGGCTCGCTCCGCGACAGGCCGATCGCGCCGACGACGACGTTGGCCTGCTCGGCGTCGCCGCGATCCACGCCGAGGAGCCGGCTCGTCGCGGCGGGGGCGGCGCGCGGCCTGGGCCAGGCCGGGGGCGTCCCCTTGGCGCGGAAACCCTCGAACGCGCGGTCGAGCGCGACGCTGAGCTCGTCGGGATCGACGTCGCCGGCGGCCACCACCACCATGCGCGCCGGCGACCAGCGCGCCCGGTAGAAGGCGCGGGCGTCGTCGACGCCGAAGGCGGGCAGGCTGGCGAGCGTGCCCTGCATCGGGTGGCCGTAGGGTGAGCCGGCGCCCTCGAGCGCGGCGCGGAGGATGAGGTGACCGACCGCGCCGGGCTCGTCGCGACGGAGGATCACGGCGGTCTTGCGGTCCTCGTGGACGCGGCGCGCGTCGGCGGCGTCGAACCGCGGCGCCCCGACGATCGCCCCGAGGAGCGGCAGGACCTCCTTCCGGTGGCTCGCCAGCATCGAGACCTCGACGAAGCCGGCGTCGACCTCGGCCCAGCTGGCGAGCTGCGAGCCCATGCTCTCCAGGCGCTCGGCCAGCGCGTGGCCGCCGAGCTCGCCGGCGCCGGCCTCGAAGAGGAGCGCCGCCGTGTAGTCGGCGAGTCCCCCCTTGCCTGCCGGATCGGCGGCCGCACCGGCGCCGGGCATGACGACGCGCACGGTGACGAGCGGCAAGGTATGGTCGGGCGCGACCCAGAGCTCCGCGCCCGAGGCGAGCTTGCGGCGCTCGACGTGGGGGGGTGCATAGCCGCGCTCGGGGCCGAGCGCGGGGACCGCGTCCCAGCCCGTCGGGTAGGTGACGTCGGCGCGCGCCAAGCCCCCGAGGAGCACGAGGGTGACGAGCCTACTGCGCATGGCTGCTCCGCGGCTGGATGGTGAGGATCACGCGCGCCCGCGGCGCCAGGTAGCGCGCCACCGCGCGCTTGACCTCCTCGGGGGTGACGGCGCGAAAGCGCGCCAGATCCTTGTCGAGGAAATCGGGATCGCCGGCGAGGACCGCGTAACGAAGGAGGAGCTCGGCGCGGGCGGTGAGCGACGCCAGACCGGCGAGGAACGCGGCCTCGCGCACGTTCTTGGCGCGCTCGAGCTCGGCCGGCTCGCCGACGCGCCCGAGCTCCTCGTCGACGGCAGCGAGGATCTTGGCGGGATCGACGCCGGGCTTGGCGGTGGCGACGATCTGGACCTCGCCGCCGAGCTCGCCCGACTGGTTGCCGGCGAAGACGTCCTGTGCCAGCCGCTCGTCGACGACGAGGCGGCGGTAGAGCCGGCTCGACTTGCCCCCGGCCAGCATGGCCGCGACGAGCTCGAGCGCCGGCTCGTCGGACGAGTAGGCGCGGACGCCCCGCCAGGTCGAGTAGATCCGCGGCACCTGCACGGCGTCCTCGGCGGTCACGCGGATCGGCTCGGCGATCGGCGGCGGCTCCGGGGGAACCGGCCGGCGCGGTTTTGGACCTCGGGGGATCCAGCCAAAGTCCTGGGTGACGGTCTTCCGCACCGCCTCCGGATCGACGTCGCCGGCGACGACCATGAGCGCGTTCGACGGCGCGTAATAGGCGGCGAAGAAGGCCCGCGCCTCGTCGACGGTGATGGCGCGGAGGTCGTCCGGATAGCCGATGACCGGCGCGTGGTACGGATGATCTTTCGGCCAGAGCGCCTCGCCGATGAGGATCCCGGCCATGCCGTAGGGCTGGTTCTCGTGGGTCTCGCGACGCTCGTTCAGGACGACGTCGCGCTGGTTGTCGAGCTTGGCCTCGTCGAGCGCCTCGGGCAGCCCGGCCATCCGGTCGGCCTCGAGCCAGAGCGCGCGCGGCAGGAAGGCCGCCGTCGCGAGGTCCATGTAGAGCGTGCGGTCCTCCTCGGTCTCGGCGTTGGTCCAGCCGCCCTGCTCCTCGACGAGCTTGTCGAGGACGCCGTCGGCGGCGTGGGGCGAGCCCTTGAACATGAGGTGCTCGAAGAGGTGCGCGAGGCCGGTCTTGCCGGCGTGGTCCTCGGCGGAGCCGACGCGGTACCAGGTGACGACCGCCGCCTGCGGGGCGCGGTGGTCGACGATCGTGAAGACGACGAGGCCGTTGGGCAGCCGCGCCTCCACATGGGCGAGCGGCCCGTCGGCGCGCGCGACCGTCGCGACAAGAAGGAGACTCCATCCGAGAAGGGTTCGAGGCACGGTGAAAGGAGAGCGCGCGAGCGTCGCGGCGTCAAGGCGGCGGCGGTGCTATCTTGCTCGGATGCGCCTGCCCTACGCCTGGCTCGACCCGGTGGTCTCGCGCCGGCCGTTCGAGGGGCGCGCGGCGCGACGCTACGCCGAGGCGGTGCGGCCGGCCTTCGGCGACCTCGACGAGCGGCTCCTCGATCGCATGGCTGGCGAGCTCGCCCAGGCCGAGCGCTTCCTCGACGTGGGCGCCGGCACCGGCTGGCTCGCCGGCAAGGTCGTGGCGCGCTGGCCGGAGATCACCGCGTTTGCCGTCGAGCCGAGCGCGACCTTCACCCGCGGTGGCGCGACCGTCCCGACGGTGCGCGGACGCGCCGAGGCGCTGCCGCTCGCCAAGAGCTCGATCGACGTCGCGCTGTGCCTCTCGTCTTTGCGCCACGCGCGCGATCGGCGCGCCGCGCTCGCCGAGCTCCGGCGCGTGGTCCGCCCCGGCGGGACCGTCTGGATCGTCGAGCTCGACCCGACCGCCGATCGGGTCCGCGTCGAGCGCCACCGGCGCGCGTTCGGCTCGCTCCTCGTGCGGCTCGCCTTCGATCCGCTGCTCCTCCGAAGCGGCCCGCGCGCCGGCGACCTCGCCGCCCTCGCCCGGACGGCCGGCTTCGCCGACGCCGTCCCCGGGTCCGATCCGCTCCAGCCCTTCTTCACCTTGCGACTTTCATGAAGTCCGAGGACCGACCGCCGACGATCTACCACGCCGCGCGCGAGCTCGGCGCGCTCGCCGCCGAGGTCGCCGACTTCGACTGGCGCCATCCCGCCTGGCTCGCGCTCGTCGCCGGGACCGCGCTCTTCGAGGCGGCCGCGCGCGCCGTCGGCCCGCGCACCACGAACGGCGAGCTCTACGCGACCTACCTCAGCGCCAACGGCGGCCCGCGCACCGACACCTTCATGGCGCGCGCCAGCGGGCGGAAGCGCGAGGACCCCGCGGAGGTCATCGCCGCCGCGGTGCAGAGCGCGCGGGTCGCGACCGCCGCCGTGGCGACGCTCGCCGCCGAGCTCCCCGATCAGCCGCTCCTCCGCGTCCTCGCCTGGGAGGACGGCTGGCTCACGCGCGCCCCGCTTCCCGACGGATCGGCGCGAGTCGCCTTCGTCACGCCCCGAGGTGCGTGGCTCGCCGATCTCGCCGCCGGCGACGAGGCCCTCGCCGCCGCGCTCGGTGCCGCCTGCGCCGGCCGACCCGAGACCGCGCCGCTCGTGGCCGTCGATGCCACCGCACGCACGCCGACCCCCGCGGCGATCGCCATCGCGCTGGCACCCGAGCCGATCGCCGTCGCGCGCCATCTCCACCGTCGAGCGTGGACCGCCGCGGGCGGCCCCTGGCTCGGCATCGGCCGGACGGGCGAGCTCGATCTCGTCACCACCTGTCACCTCGTCGTCGACGGCTTCGGCCATGGTCGCGTGGCCTCGCTGGTCTTCGCCGCGCCGACCGATCCGCCCGCCGCCCTCGTCGCCGCCGCGCGCCGCAGCCTCGGCCCCGCGAGCTCATTCGATTCGTTGCCGCCCCTTCGCGACGCCCAGCCGATCGGCTTCGCCGCCACCGTCCTGGACGGAGGTCCGGTGGTCTTTCCGCGCGTCGCGTACGCTTTCGGCCGCGCGATCGAGCGGATCTTCCGCGGCCACCTCGAGCCGGCGGCGCGGCGGGCGGCGCGCTTCTCGCCGACCTTCCAGGTCCCGCTCGTGCCCGGCGACCGCGGCGACGCCGATCGTCGCCGTCGCCGCCTCCTCTTCGGCCTCCTCGCCCTGCGCATGGAGGACGGCCGCTTCGAAGGCTTCGAGGAGTTCCGCGCCCGGCTCGAGGCGCTCCTGCCGCGCGAGGCCGCCGCCGAGGGGCTCCTGTCGCGCGTCCTCTTCGCGACCTCCAACGCGCCCCTTCCGTCGGCGTGGCGGCGCCGGCTCCTCGCCTCGCGCGGCGAGCCCCACCCGCTGCTTCCACCCGTCGAGGTCCTGGCGGGCCGCGGCCAGCTGTCGCTGATCCGCTTCGACGACGGCGAAGCCCCTCCCGGGCCGCTCTACGCCGCCTCGGCTCCCGCGCTGGTCGACGCCCTGGGCGGCTGCGTCCTCACGCTGATCCCCTCCGCCGGCTTGTGCGCCGCGAGCGTGTGCGGCACCGGCCGCGCCGGCACGCCCACCGGAGCGAACGACGTCCTCGAGATCTTCGCCGGCGAGCTCGCGACACTGCGCTAGTTCGAGCAGCATCGAACCGCAATGGAATCGGACCTGAAGATCGGTGTGATCCTCGCCAGCACCCGTGACGGTCGGCGAGGTGAGGGGCTGGCGCAGTGGATCCACGCCCAGCTCGCGGAGAGGACCGCCGGCGCGGAGATCGTCGATCTCCGCCAGTGGCGCCTGCCGAACTACGACCACGCGGTGATGCCGCCGGTCGCCGAGAAGAGCTACACCGACGCGACGGCGCGCACCTGGGTCGAAAAGATCGCCGCCCTCGACGGCTACGTCATCGTCACGCCCGAGTACAACCACGGCTATCCCGGCGGCTTGAAGAACGCGATCGACCACGCGTTCACGGTCTGGGCGAACAAGCCCGTCGGCTTCGTGAGCTACGGCGGCATGGCCGGCGGCGCACGGGCCGTCGAGCAGCTCCGCCTCGTGTCGATCGAGCTCCGCATGGTCCCGATCCGTGACGAGGTGAACATCAAGCTCAGCGCCGGCGCCCTCGACGAGCGGGGCCGTCCCACCGAGGAAATTTACCAGAAGCGCGGCGCCGCCCTCATCGACACCCTCCTCTGGTGGGCGCGCGTCGCCAAAGAAGGCCGCGAGAACCATCCCCTTCCGCCCCGTTGACCCCGCGCCCAGGCCGCGGTGCACGTAAGACGTGCTCGTCCTCGTACTCGTTCGTACTCGTGCTCGTAGTCGTGGGTCGCGACGTCGCCCAACGACGGCGACGGCCTCGCCTTCACGGTCGCTCCCGACCCCATCCTGGCCCCGAGCGGGACGTGGGACGCGGGTGGCCGGTCCGGCCCTGCGGCGGTCGCGAGGACGACCACTGGCGAGCTCCGCATCGGCATGTATCATGTCGGCGCCGGCGCCGATCCTCTTGGTGAGGCCGCCGTCGGCTTCGCCGGCTCGCTGGACGGTCTCCACTTCGACATCGCCGGAAGCCCATCCTCGAGCCGGGAGCGCCGGGCGAGACCGGCCCCGCCGCGGTCCTCTCCCCCACCCGCGCGTTCCTCTTCTTAACGCAGGATCGCTTCGAAAAGACGGCGATCGCCCTCGCGCTGGATCCGCCCTAGACCGCGTGTTAACGTCGGAGAGGCAATGCGAATCCGCTTCTGGGGCGTGCGCGGGTCGTTCCCAGTCCCGGGACCGCAGACGAACCGTTACGGCGGCAATACGTCCTGCGTGGAGGTGCGCCCCAAATCCGGGCCCCGGATCATCATCGACGCCGGTACAGGTATCCGCCGCCTCGGCAAGGAGATGATGCAGACCGCCTTCGGCGAGGGCAAAGGGTCGGCGCACCTCCTCATCAGCCATACCCACTGGGACCACATCCAGGGGATGCCCTTCTTCGCGCCCCTGTACCAGTCCGGGAACAAGCTCTATGTCTACGCGCGGCAGCGTGACGATACCCACCTCCGTGCCGTCTTCGCTTCGCAGACGGAGGATCCATACTTTCCCGTGCCGTTCAACGCCGTCCAGGCCGACGTCAGCTTCCGCGAGCTCGTCGAGGGGGCGCGCTTTCGCATCGGCTCGGTCGAGGTCAGCTGCACGCGCTTGAACCACCCATGGATCGCCATGGCCTACCGGCTCGACTGCGACGGCGCTTCAGTCGTCTACTCCACCGACACGGCGCCGTTCACCGAGATCCTCCTCGAGAACGAGTTCATCAAGACGCCCCCGCGTATCGGCGAGCCGCCGAGCCCCGAGCACGCCGCCAAGCTCCGCGCCATGCGCGACGGTCTGGTCGAGCTCTGCCGCGGCGCCGATCTGGTCATCTACGACACCCAGTTCACGGCCGCGGAGTACCGCCAGCGCCCCCACTGGGGCCACTCCACTCCCGAGGACGCGATGGAGATCGCCC
>Ga0307508_10007244_pt1 | contig 10331 bp, 9 predicted proteins | sample 9_EM_MG_FD_203089 | JGI IMG/M metagenome (GOLD analysis project Ga0307508, IMG submission 203089) | Populus trichocarpa ectomycorrhiza microbial communities from riparian zone in the Pacific Northwest, United States - 9_EM | ecosystem: Host-associated > Plants > Roots > Unclassified | place...
AAGATCATAAGCCTTGCTGAAGATTGTATAGGTACCAGATTCGAGAGCCTCCAAGTCCGAGTCCATTGTATTAGAGTACTGTTTCTGTGCAGGCAATGTGGGATGTTGGTTGGATTGTATGAAGATAGGGTAGAACACGTCTAGGCTTTTTATCCCTTTGCCTGGCCCCTCTATGTCCTGCGTACAACTTCACAGATTTCTGCCATACCAATAACTTGGTATTGCCGATGTACCGGAACCTTGCGCTGGCACCCACAAACTCTATATGCACGGGAGACGCCAAACGATAATTCAGTACCAGACCGAGGTTTGTTATGTGGTCTGACTCTGCAACTGCAGATCTCTAACCGTACAAGGAAAACGGCATTGCCAAATTCAATCGTGTTCTCTGTGGCGTCCCATCATGAATCTCGTTCTCCCCACGTCTTGTACGAATTCACCCCATCTCTCTAATTTTAACCCCCCAATAAGTCGGTATTGTCAAACTGACATGTCCCTGAACCGGAACCATGCACCCTCAAACTCCACATGGCAGGGAAAATGCTAGACCATAATTCAGTAGAAGTTGGAGTTGGCCGACTCAACTCCAGATCATGTCCGAAGTTCGAGTTCACATAAATCATACCATGCTTTTGTCTTCTCCTGATATGTACAGAAATATACTATTTACATGGGAGAAAGTGTCGTTATAGACCATAACCGTAATGTCTACCCCGGGCTCAAATGGAGCATAACTCACTACGGAATGGCCAATACATGAACTGAGGGTGTGAGAAGATTTCCCATGAATATTTGAATACCGACTCGTGAAAATGGAAGAAAAGTCGTATACGCTTTGCGTTACAACCCGTTGAAACTGCGTTGGACTCCTCTGATGGTGGCAAGCTTCGAATATCCACAATTGGAGCTAGGGTGGTGAATTACGTTTGTCAAGAAATTCCGCCTACTTTTTCCAATGAGCGTGGTCGGTTTCTGACCCCAGTCCTCTTAGACCTGCTCCAACCACTTCCACTCCGGTTCCCCTGCTGCATGACCTCCAAGCATCCTATTATTAATAGGCTCCATCTTCCGTATAATTTTACATCCGACTGAATCCCAGGGTGAAAACCAGGAGGAAATTGTCAATAGCTGCTGGCACGATTAACTTCGTGATTCCACAATCTGCACCATCAGAGAGTTCCGGCATTGGAATTCGAAATTCCATATATAGTCGAAGTTTTGCCCAAGGGGAGGGCGGCGAAACATTGCAGCAACTATAAATTCGACAAAATTCGATTCTAGACCAGAAAGGAAACAGGACGGTAAGCACCTTTCAATGGAAGCATGTGCACAGATGGCACATGAACTTGTTCCCAGTCCGAGATCGCACAAAACGCAACTGTCTGGCTGACTTCGCCGCAGCACAATGGCCTGTCACCTGTGTAAGAAGCAGGAGTTTTGCAAACGCCGAGAACCAATATAGCATACTTGACAGCCTTCAGACAAACCTCCAGACATTTTAGTAAAGAAATGCAAGGAAGGGAGTCATACTTCTCGTCGAGCGCTTGGAATAGGATTAAACAATTAGATGAACAGTAAACAGACAAATGGGACGCACGTCGCCGCCGACAGCATCAAACTGTCTGAAGATACGATGGAAGACATATGCTAAGAACCATAGGTAGACGATTTCTGAGAGGGTTTCGAGATCGTTTGTTCAAGCACATGACCACGTCCTTCTGCCACACTGCTCCAGCTGACGTCATGACGTTATGGAACTCATAACACAAGACTATACAGCCAGCGAATCCGATCTACTGGAGCCCAGTTATTCGCTGAGCGGAGAGCATGCCAAACGAACACAACAGACGTATATGTTCCTTGGTCACCTGGTGCTTTTGCAATACTGAAGAGAATATGGCCAGTTTCTGATTTTAGATCGTGGTAAATTCCAAGTAATTATTACCCCACTGGGGTTAAAAATATGCTTCAGATCTCGACCCTGATTCTGACGATTTGAATTCTTCCGAGAAACCTCATCTGGTACGGCCTATCGGTTTTATGTTGGGTCTTCCCGTCTCACTCAAGCAAAGAACCCATTGGACTTGTGTGATCATGGAGCATCAAGCGTCGCTCCGCCGATCGACAATTCTATTGATTTGGGTTAGCGGCCTCAAGAGGGAGCAGTTGCAAAGATATGTAATTGCGTTCTCCAGCTAAGTATAATGTATGGACCACCAGTGTCTGTTTGTCAGGATGACAAGTGTGGATCGCTCTGTTCTCTCTCTTCTGCACAGTTCGAAGGATATGCATGACTCGGAGGAAGCTCAGTGAATTTACTTTTCACAATCAATTCATTCAGAATTGTAAATGAGGAAATAATGGAGAAAATAAGGTCGTGTCTGAGATTGAAGCCATCTCCCTCATTAACTTAATATCCTTAGTCCTTCCCGAGGCCGTCTGTATTCTATGGGAGGTCATAGCGTAGGTCGTGAGCATAATAGCATCCGAGCGTGAACTCCCAGGGTGGAAATCAGGAGAAATTGTCAATAGCTCCTAGCACGATTAGGTTGATTCCACACTGGCACAATCGCATCATCAGGGAGTTCCAGTATTGGAATTCGAAATTCCATGTACCGAAGGGGAGCTCGGCTGATGCGTAGATCATTGACCCATGCCACCAGCCGCCAGATGGGAAGCAGAGGCGAAACATGAAATCAACTATGCAATTGACATTCTAGACTAGAAAGGAAACATGGCGTATGAACTTTGGTCGCAGTCCGAGAAAAACGCACTTTCAGGCTAACTTCGCCACAGCAAAATGGCCTGTGTGAGAAGGAGGAGTCTTGCAAGCACCGAGAACCAATGTATTATACCCGACAGCCTTCAGACAAACTTCCAGACATATTGGTAAGAAATGCAAGGAAGGAAGCTATACTTCTGTCAAGGACTTGAGATAGGATGAAACGAAAGAGGAACAGCAAACAGACAAAGGGGGACAGGAGGGACGAACGGCCGCCGACAGCATCAAACAGTCTGAAGAGTAACCAATACAAGGGCAGAGATAAGGACGGGAGGTAGACGATTTCTAGGAGGCTTCCGAGATCGTTTTGCTGCCTCTCATAATATTTGTTGACGAAGGATTGGAATACCATGGATGTTTATGACATATGGTAGAAAAGGGCGAGTTCGAAAGACGTTGATGTGTAGCTGTTGAAGTTCTCTGGGTGAATGTGAGTTGCGAAGCTTCCAGGTACACCTGTAGCTCCTGGATGTTCTGAAAAAAGAACACGGTAAGAAATCGCAATCAGTATCAAAGGAAACGATGCCCACTTATTGCTTCAATAACGTCAGTTCATTGAAACCGTCCCATGACCTCATTAAGGCTGAGTGTAAGGAGTTCGAATTCCGTTTGAGCAAGACCTTGGTTTCCGCGCGTGATACACTAAAAAATGGCCTAGAGAATGACAATCTTTGGCAAGGAAATCTTTTCTTGTTGCACTTCGATTGGTGCACGTGACCACATGACATGTTCATCTCCGTCGGCGACTGTCGGCGACTAGCGAGGCTACGATTCTTGAATCTTCGTCCTACGCGAGGTCCAAGGTTTTCTGCCTCGGCAATGGCATCCTTTCAGCGACCTCCCTTATGATCCTACAACTCTTCTCGCGGGGGCATTACATCCATATCAAATCAAACCCTTTTCCGCCCAACCGGATTCGGAGCAGCTGTAGCCTCGTTCAGACTGGTGGTCAGACCCTTTCAGCCTCGCTTTCTTGTTTTTTTCTAAGGATTCACGAACGGTTGATTTTCAGCCGCCCGCCCTCTCTTCGTCGACCATCGACCAGCGATCAGAGCAATAAACTGATTTTCCCTGGACATGCCCTCTTTTGTCATCGACCCATCTATCCAAGGACGTCCTCGACATTGGCATTGCCACTGCAGCAACACTCAAGGACCACACAACCCATGTCTCAACATTCGATATTCCGATTGTGATTTGCTCTCCTTTGTTGTCGCGATCATCTTCGAATTCGGAGCCTTGCACTACATAGGCTGGACTTCCACTTCCCAACCCATGTCGAGCGGCTACTTTGGCATCGGATCTCTCGCAATTACGTTTCTCCAAAGTACTTCTCCTTCATCAGCTCGATGAGGGTAGAGTAGAACATTACTTTCGATCCTATATCGTGCAGGATATTACGGTGGCTACCAGAGTTTGTCTGGGAAATTGGTGACGATTCTCAAGTTTCTCGGAGCCACTGCTGTCGTAGCATACATGGTTCTTGCTCCTCACACAGGCGCTGCGAAACGATCTCGAAGGCCTAGGAATCGTCTACCTATGGTTCTCATGTCTGCTATTGTGTTGGTTCCCGAAAGGTTGATGCTGTCGGCGGTGACTCTTCATCCCTCCCCCATTGTCTGTGTGCCGTTCATTCTATTCCAAGTGCTCGACGAGATCTATGACTTCCTTCCTTGCATTTCCTGACCAAAATGTCTGGAAGTTTGTCTGAAGGGTATACTCTACTGGTTCTCCTGCTTCTTACACAGGGCTCAGGTCATTGTAAGTAGGCAGGAGTGGTTTGTGCGATCTCGGACCGGGACCATGTTTCCTTTTTGGTTTAGAATTGAATTTTGTCAATTTTCTAGTTGACTATATATGGAATTTCAAATTCCAATACTGGAACTCTCTGATGGTGCAGGAAGTACCCTAATCGTGCCAGCAGCCATTGACAATTTCCTGGTTTTCACCCTGGGAATTCACGCTTGGATGTAAAATTCCGTACGGCAGTGAATCATATAACCTCTCTACGACCTAACGCCACCTCCTCGCACTGTAGGTGCAATACAGACAACCAGGAGATCACGGAACAGACCAAATCGCCAAGGGAATTCGGCGTTGATTCGGCGATTAATGCGATTGGAGAAAGGCATATGGAGCCTATTACATAATAATAGAATGCCTGGACGTCATGCGCTGGGTGAAATGGAATAGAAGGTTGAGGGGACTCGGGCGGAAGTGGTCGGCGGAAGTCTAAGAGGACCTGGATCGGGGCCAGCCAACCATGCTCAGTGGGAAAGTATGACTCACTAAGACTTGAGCAGAACAGGTGGTATATTGGCCCACCCTAGCTCCAGTTCTGGGGGAATCGGTGAAACTTGCCACCATCGAATGATTCCAAAGCAGTTTCAAGATTTGTAACGCAAGGCGTACGACTTTTCTATACAAAGCTATCTCCGCTGCATTTTCACAAACTAGTATTTTGGTGTAAATACTCTCACAGTCGCTCTCAGCTCCATTCCGAATCGAAGTCATTTGGCTTCATTTTAATTGGGCCCGGGGTAGACATTTCCGCACTTATGATCAATGACCAGGGTATTATTTACGTCGAAGGACACAAACTGGGGTTGAGTAGGCCAACTGAACTTCGAGCATTGTACTGAATTAGTGTCTGGCATCTTCCCTGCATGTAAAGTTTGAGGGTGCATTGTTCCGTTTCAGGGACATGTCAGTAACACCAACTTATTGATGTATTCAAAATTAGAGAGATTCGTACATAGGACGGGGTAAGGATAGAACGCCACAGAATTTGGCGATACAGACCACATGAACAACAAACTGAATTATCGTTTGGCTTCTCTCGTGCATATGGAGTTTGTGAGTGCATGGTTCCGACGGTACATCGGCAATACCAAGTTATTGGTACGGCAGGAATCTGTGTAGAAGTTGTACGCAGGACATAGAGGGGACAGGCAAAGGGATAAAAAGCCTAGACGTGTTGAAGTACTTCTACCCTATCTTCATACAATCCAACATCCCACATTTCCTGCAAAGAAACAGTACCCTAACACAATGGACGTCGACGCGGACTCGGACTTGAAAAGCCCTCTCGAATCTGGTACCTATACGATCTTCAGCAAGGCTTATGATCTTCCTGTTAGCCGCAACCTTCGTGAGGACCGCTCCCTTCTCCCCAAGGGGGTTTTCACACATCCCAAACTTCTTTTGCCTCGGCTTTCAAAGGTACGGTTACGATCATAAGCCATAAGTTATGACTTGCTAATGATACACTAGTGGGAGATTAAGAAGCTCAAAAACGGGAACTATACCCTCTCTGTCGGAAATGGTCATGCTACCGAGATCGATCATAAAGTCAAGGCCGTCTTGCAGCCAGAACCACATGCGACCGAATGGAAACTTCAACCAGTATTCCATCTCGGTGCGCACACGTACCTGTAAGTCTTTTGTATGAAAACAAAGAACAGTATACTCAATATACCTTTCAGAATCTATAAAGCGAACAGTCACGAAGGATGGGTCGTGCCCGAAGACAAGCCCGAGACCCAGGTATGTAATAATGTTTGCTGATTATCGGCGAAATAATGATATCTCTGCAGATCGCTGTCAAGACGATCATCGTTCAGCCTTCCCATCCCCCGACCTACCCACCCTTCCAGCTCTTTGTGATTCATAAGTAAATTACGTGGTGGTGTGGTAACCCCAAGCGTTGACGTTGAGGCCGAATCTTGTACAAATATCTGTTGATCCAATATATTGAGTTTTCTTCTACCCCCTGGTAATGGTACATTCGATCTGAGGATCCACTATCCTCGTCGACTCCGGAACTCAGGATTTTTTCGCGATGTTAAGTTGATCTACCAAAATTTAGTTCCTCATCGCCATGAATTAATTCAACGTAAAGTCGGTCCTTCCTTTTACCGAATTCGCAGGGATGAGAAATTGAATGTTTTCATTCGACTTGACGAGGCGGTGGAAGGTCGAAGTAATGACCATGGTGCCGTCCACCATGTCAAGATGAGCAAATAGCCAGAAAAAGAGAAGACTGTCGCTCGCTATAAATAGATACGGCACCAGATGTTACTGATCACCCACTGAAGGCAGGACTTTATCGAAATGGGAATGGACCGAAGGAAGAGGAACGCCTATGAAGATCAGGCCCGGACATGTGCGGGTTGCCATAGGGGATTTTGCCGCCCAACGTGGTGTAATCACCACCACTGCAGACGAAGGGCGGGCTTACTATAAGGTACGCCCACTAATTTTCTTCGTTATTTGTAACTACTTACCCCCAAACATGACGAGGCGCTCGGTTCCTCTCCATTCACGCTCATTTCGGGGGTTTGGTCATTTGGCTGGCAACCACCTCCTCTCGAAACGTGAGATGGCCATTTGGCCTTTCAAGCAACGGGAAAGCCCTTTTTTTTGGCAACTCCACCTCCGAAACCCGAGACGGAGGCCGATCACACCCCAACTCAAAATACGAGACACACCACACCACCCCACCTCTCGAGTGTTCGCGCTTGAGCCTTGTTTTGGGGGATTCGAGAGTTGATCCTTCAACGTCCAACACGACTACCTCTTCACCAACCCCTCTCAAAGATAAATGTGTTCTCGCTCGCCTTGGCGTTCTGACCGATGGCCACTACCGCCGCATCCGCATCCCTCATTCGACACGCGAACCACCCCGGGTTACCAATGGGAAACACGGGTACCGGTTTTGGGCACGGGTTGCCCTGGAAAACTCTAGGGTAGGTGCCGTTCACTAACCTTTCATATCGGACACACACACACTCGTATGGCCACTGACTTCGACTTTGTCACCAAGCGGTCTCGCAAGGCATAGCCAAATTGGACTCTGTCCTTGTAATATTTGATCTGAACATAGCATACTGCGTCATGGTCAAACTCAATGACGAAGACCACCGTACAGCAAGTTTGAAATTGGAATCTCGATTAATCAGGATGTGGCATGTTGCTCTTTAGACTGGCATTGCCGTGTTCTTCTCCTCGTCGCGATGGGTTTTCAAACCATCAGTATCCCCGTCCTTTCTCGTGCTTGGGATCTAACCGCAGGTACTCCAAATGGAGTAAATTTAATGCACAGAAATCGGTCGACAAGTCAGCGGTGCTCGAGGCCGTTTTCAAACGGAACACATGCCCAACTCCGTCAGGACTTGGCGTCAGAGCTCAATATGACTGTGAGGTATGTGGAGCCTTCCTTTTCCCTCTGCCTTAAATGCTGATGTTCGTCGCCTATTCTATTTTTTTTTTGGCCAGCTGACCCTTGAAGTCAGATGCTGTCGCAGATTCAAGTACATTATTGTTGGATAACCATTTCCAAGTTCCAACGCGGGACCACCGTTCGCTCCGTGGCTTGTTGCGCCAATCACCTACTATTACTTAGACGACTACATAACAATACATGAACAATTGCAAGAGGGGGCTAAATACGATCGAAATAGTGTTGGAGCGGTCTCTTCCAGATGGACAACCAGCACACCCTCTTCAACCCACTTCACGAGACCCTCGTACTTCGCAAGCAAAGAACTCATTTCCGTATGAGTGGGGAGGCGTTGTGGTGCCTCGCCAGTATGAATATAGAGATCGGCGTGGTGAAAGCACACCGAAGATGTGGTCAAGGCTTCGAGCGGTGAAAGGTTGAGGTGATCAAAACCTCCCCAACAAGGGTCAAGAAATATCTCGATGGTGAGTTGTTGGAGGGGGGAGGAAGCAGTTTTCAGGATTTCTACTGCTTTGGGGAGATAAGAGTGGTAGATGGTGTCATCTTCGTCGAATTCAAAAAAATATTCTGCAAGAATAGTGAGGTGTCGGAGGTGAGGAAGGGAGGAAAGATTGATTATGTCAACGTTTACTGTTTCGAGGACTTCAGCACAATTCTACATCAAACGATACGACAACTCACATGGTGTCCCTCGACGCTGAAGACATAGATACAGATTCTCCAGCGTGTTTGAACAAGTTTGGAGAACTTCTAAAATCAATCTGTGGCATGAAAGATCGTACTTCAGTGACTGAAGCTCGAGAATATGTCGTTTTGCCCAAGTGCGGACGACGTTGCTATAGTGGTGTTCAAATCCCTCAAATGAAAGGGATTTGATCTGAGGATAAGTGGTCTCGAGGTATTCAGATTCGCCTTTGGGAGGTCCGGAAAGAGAAAGAGAGTTGATGTTCGGATGATCATCAAGCAAGGAGAGGGGAAAAGACAAGTTTCCTACGTGTACCTCCTGCAGCGTCGGCAAGTGGAGGCAGTTCTCCACAGCTGTTCTGAAGCTCTGTGGGAGATTTTGCCACAAGAGAGCAGACTTGGGGTGCGTTGGAAGTACGATGCATTCCAGCAGTGGGAACATGGGCAAAAGCGAGGCGATTTCTTCCAAATAGGGTGCGATCTCATTTGGATCGTTGGATCCGATTTGCAGGATAGCGACGTATTTCGTGATCCGGGGCGTCTCGGTGACATGCTTGAGCAGATCGGACGGTTTGAAGCCGTACCTGAAATCGGCGACTCTAGTGCCAGTGTGGATGATGATGCGATGGAACCGATGTCTCTCAATGGTCTGAGAGAGGATTGGGTGGGCTTTTGAGCATGCCAGGAGGGCTTTTGGATGCGATTTTAGAAAGCTGAAGATGTGATCGAGGATATCGAATGGGAGTTCCATCGATCGATGCAATCACCTAAGTCTTAACAAATATACACATTGTCAAGTACCACGTGACTCCGTGCTCATTCAAAATTCAAGACGACAAGCCTCCTCGTCACACCGAAAGAGGGCCTCGTCTCAAGACGAAGACGCCGGGGAGGGTTCTATTGGGTTTGTGTCGTCAGTAGACATGTAAATGAAAACAAAAATTTCGTATCTTGTACGGGACATCAGACACTGACTCGGAGACAGCTGTGCTGAGTTCCTTTTCTGCACCTGCACCGACTTCAATGAAGGACAATCCGATGCCTCACGATACGACCAAAACGTCCCAGAGACTTCACAAGACCGGAAGAAAACTCGTCATGCTCGGTGATAATGCTAATGTGAAAAAATTTCAAGAGACCTTCTTGCATATGTTGCCCCCGGATGCCCAGGCAACTATTACAAGTGATTGGGATATCGGTAAAGTGAAGGGTTTCGCTGGTATGTTCTGGTCGTGGTCTTTTTCAGCATTTGGTTGATAACTTGCACAGGGATCTTCAACGAGGCCGCTTGCAGTTATCTCCATAGCTCCCCGGACGTTGTACTCATTGAGGAAGATCTTATAATGCGCGTAGGCGCTATTCGGAATCAGTATGCTATCGATGACTTTCCTGCAAAGTTCAGTATCCTGCCTACGAGTGATCAGTAATGAACAGAAAGAAGTCAAGTCTCAGGATGGTACGGAGGAACTTGCACTTGAACTCTTGTGCGTAAACAGACCTGCTTAAGTGGGCCATTAAATGGCATGTACGAGTCCAGTCCCCAATCCTCTGCTATGGCTCAGTCTTTCTTGAGTACAGCTTGTATCTTGTCTTGTGGTTGCCCAGATAGCCCTTTAACAACTT
>Ga0307508_10007245_pt1 | contig 10330 bp, 9 predicted proteins | sample 9_EM_MG_FD_203089 | JGI IMG/M metagenome (GOLD analysis project Ga0307508, IMG submission 203089) | Populus trichocarpa ectomycorrhiza microbial communities from riparian zone in the Pacific Northwest, United States - 9_EM | ecosystem: Host-associated > Plants > Roots > Unclassified | place...
ACAGGAGTATGACCAGTCTTACCGGAGCTTGGGAAGCTTACCGGAGCTAGGAAAGCTACCGGAGCATCGGACGCTGGCAGGGGTTACCGACGTGCTCGCTTAAATTTTCACTTTTTTCCTGATGCAGTATCCTTCCTAGCATGGGTGGGATTGCCAGGGGACTTCTTCTGAGATTCTTGCACCTTTTTCTTGCAACAGTCAGAGATATGGTGACCCTTCTTCTTGCAGTATTGGCAGAGGGGTGTCTTTCCACTGCCATAGGAGTAGAGGAGTGCCCCAAAGGTGTTATTGCTGGGGTGGTATATCTCGTAGGTTAGCTTATTCCATTCGTACTTAGAGAGTTCATTGATGGCTTCTTGAAGAGTGAGCGTCCCTTTGTTCACCTGTTTCCGAAGCATGTGGGTGGCCTCGCGGAATCGAATTCCCGCAAAGTTGAGTAGGTGATGGATCGTAGCATTGTCAGAGATCTCTTCCTTGGTTCCTTCTATAGGATCGTGATACTGTTGCAGGTGTTCACAAAAGGATCCGATTTTTTCACCTGGGTGAGGCCTTACCAAGTGGAGGTTACTTGCCTGGAGGGAGCGTTACGTCTGGGAGTACATATCTTTAAACTGGTTGCTCAGTATCGTACACATCTCACCTGGGTCCTGGAGACGAAGGAGTTGCCTCTGGATTGTTATGATAACAGAGTAGCGAATTAGGGCGACAGCTACCTTTCTTCGTTCATTGAAGGAATCGATGGCGCCATGAAGGTTGGAGGCATCCATTTTGCCGCATTTTGCTCTTGTCAGGTGGACCGGAGAGGCTTCGGTTCGTATTTTTTTCTTCTCCTGTGATGATTTCCCATGTATTCATCGTATTGAGCATGGTCTTCACGTTGATCCTCCATTTGATGTAGTTTGTGGTGTTCAAGTGTTTGAAGGATCCCAAGCTAGTGACGTGGTAGTCGTGCTTTTTGGTGCAGTCGATGGAGAATATTGTCGTTGAGTTTGTTCGGGAAAGCATGGCGATGCAGCTAAATAATAAGGCGAGAATAGTTTCAGGTATAGATGTTGTGATTGATAAAGCGATCAATCCAGACTCAGAATCTATCAAAGATATGTGTATCAGTATAGAGTATATTCAGTGTAGAGTGAACGTTCCGGTGCAGGACACCCCATTATATCGGTCTCCGTGGCTATTCCAGCGGAGGCTGGTATGCTGACGCTATCAGTCGCGGTCACTAGTCCATCAGACAATGCACCGACGCTATTAGTCTCATCTCCGAGAATGTGCCCAGACCCTGTCCAAGCTACATCTTATGACAGTAACGTGACAAAGCAGAACAAGTGAGATATTGCAACACTTCCCCACTTGCGGTGCTCCATGGTAGCAGGCATGCAAGCAAGACCGAATGACATAATGAAATGCCATAAAGGATGAAAATCAGAAATATACAGTTCCAGTAGCCTGATTAAAACCTCTGCGGTAAACTCTGTGGGAGTAACCTGCAGTAGGAAAAAGAGTACCGTACAACAGGAAAATGATAAAGACATAGATCCAATAGACCCAATGAAGAAACTCAAACTTTTATCTAGCCATCTATATCGAAATTGTGCAAATGTAGGAACTGGTTGTGCAGGTGCAAGTGCAAGTAACCGATCCTGTGTATGTGTGAGCATAAGCTGATACTGTGAGCGCATGAATACTGTAAGTGTAGGCTGATACCATGCGTGCAATAGGGCTGTTTTTCGAAACGAGTGCAAACCAATGCCATGAGTAAGATATTGATGCTGCTCCGAAGTTAGTGTCTTCATCGTAAAATCTGCAAGGTTCTTGCGAGTATTGATCTCAGTGAATTTGACAACACCAGCAGTGTCAAGATGTCAAGAGTTGTGAAAAGGCACATCGATATGCTTGGCCTTGTCACTTGTTATTGTAGAGCATATAGTGCTCAGCACACCATTCGAGTTCCAGTCGATAAGCGGGACCATGGTTTCACTTGTAACCTCTCAATATTGGTATATGAGTTCTTGGGTGTCTCAAGTTGCTTGCGAGCAAGCTACTAGGTATTCAGCTTCGGTTGTCAATCTAGCAATGATAGTCTGCTTCTTCAATTTCCACAATATAGGTGTTCTGGCCATTTTGAAAATATAGCCACCTTGAGACTTACAGTCATACCTGTCGCCTGCTCAGTTCGAGTCTGTATAGCCAACTATGTTAAGAGTTGTGAAAAGGCACATCGATATGCTTGGCCTTGTCGCTTTTTATTGTAGAGCATATAGTGCTCAGCACACCGTTCGAGTTCCAGTCGATAAGCGGGACCATGGTTTCTCTGGTAACCTCTCAATATTGGTATTTGAGTTCTTGGGTATCTCAAGTTGCTTCCAAGCAAGCTACTAGGTATTCAGCTTCTGTTGTCAATCTAGCAATGACAGTCTGCTTCTTCAATTTCCACAATATAAGTGTTCTGGCCATTTTGAAAATATAGCCACCTTGAGACTTACAGTCATACCTGTCGCCTGCTCAGTTCGAGTCTGTATAGCCAACTAATCCTTCCAAACCCCCTCCAGAACCAGAAAAGACCAGCTTAGCATCTGCTGTAGACTTGAGATATTGAAGGACTCATTTGGTGGCCATCATATACATCTTGTAGGGCTTGAGAAGATATTGGCTGAGCTCAGCAACAGCAATTACAATATCAGGGCGAGTTGCTTTCTGCACTATACATGAGACTTCTGACAATTCACTGGTACTGAACTTGTTCAGCTTTAGCTTCGGCATTATTCAACATGTTGTCCAGTATGGGCTTGTAATCCATTGGAGTATTGACCTAATTCGCGTTCTCCATTCCATATCAATGAAGGATCCTATTCATATAAGACTGTTGGCCAATTGTAACAGAACCCTGCGGCAGATGAATAATCTCAAGTCCTAGGAACTGCTTGACTGGTCCCAGATTCTTCATCTTATATTGACCCATCAGAGACTCTTTAACATCAATGGCTCAGCAGATTCGGCGTAGAGGAGTTGAATATCGTCCACATAAAGCAGTAGCATTACGCCTTGATTGCATATATATAGATTGTGGTCTGCCGATACCTTGTGGAAGCCAATAGAAAGGAGGAAGCCATTGATCGATTAGTGCCATAGCCTTGGAGCTTGCTTCAGTCCATACAATACCTTATTCAAATGTAGGAAACCTGTCCTTGGCGATTTGGACAACCAGTCAATACCTTTACATAACTCGGTATGGACAACTTTGTTGATCTCTGGGTTGAGGAATGCAGTAACCACATTGAGATGGTCACTATTCCCACTGTTGAATGCCATAAAGCACGGAAAGTAGTGTAAAGTAGTCAGTTTTCTGACCAGTGTATAAGTCTCATCAAAATCAATACCTTTTACTTGCTCACATCCTTTGACAAGTCTGACCTTGTATCTGAGCGTTCTGTCTGGATAATACTTCGTCTAATAAACCCATTTGCAGCCAATTGGCTTGCTTTCGGTATGCTTGATGAGAGTAAATGCATTATTCTCCATAAGAGATGCATATTCTTCTTGCATGGCTGACTTCCAATGCTTGTATAGAGTGCTATTAAGCACCTCACAATATGACCTTGGATCGGAGGCAGACAGATTTGCCACCAATGAGTCAGACAGATTCGCCGCCGATACAGTATAAGCCAACAAGGCAGTATCCTCTGTCAGACAATCACTCCTCGTAACACATTATTCTTGATTGGTACGTTGATTTTTATTGGTACATTGACTGGTACATAAATATGTAGTATGACTTGACAGTTCTTGACCAGTGTGTTAATCTATAGTATGACTTGATGGTTATTGAGCAGTGCATCAATCTGTAGTATGACTTGATGGTTCTTATAACAGTGGGGTTGTCTTGTAACTGGAGTGCTCAGAGAATCAAAGGTAATCAGGCTACTTTTTAGATAATTCACAATGGAATAATCTTAGATCTGGTTCTTGGGGTTTTTGTTGAGTCCGTTCCATTCTATCCTCTCTTTCTTTCAATGCAGGAGAAATTCCTCTAATATATACGGTCTTTGGTCTTAATGTGATTCCTCAAGGGAATCTCCCACTTGTACTGGTTTTTATTCGGGAAGGAGTATGGCCAGTCATAGCCTCTGGCCCCACAGGCTCAGCTCAGACAACTTTCTTGGTTCTGGTCGGTCTAACGATAAGCCAAACAGACTCCTACACGGTATAAATCCCTCAGCTAGGAAATACCAGCCTATCAGAGGTGGACTAGTTATCCGACTCAGAGGTCTGTGCCACCACCTATGCATAGTTGCGTTTCCTGGCCCTCTTCGGAGATTAGCCTCTTTCCGGGGCTTATCTCCTGTCTAGACTCTCTGAAGCTGACTAACTCGTGTTTCCTTTTTCCCTAGAGTAACTACGTACTGTTGCCTGTGACTTGCCAGCCAATCTTTTTGTCTTGTCCCCACATGCTGTTGACTAAGGTGTAATACTACTCCCCTCTACTCTAGCTTCGTCCCGAAGCAGAGAACCGAAATCCTGATAGGTGCAGCTGAATGATATGTGCCACTGAATGCAGTCCTCCTCCCCTGCATCCCTACAAGCCGCCGGTCAGCGGACACTCTCCCTTGAGTGTCCTGGGAACCTTTGGAAATGGCTGGGCCCTTAGAGTAGGCCAGTACATCCACCTACTGTCTCGATGAATTTGATCGCGTCACGCATTCGCTTTACAGCATTCTTCGTACTCCGGTTCTGGGGTCGTCAGGACAACAGAGAAACAGGAGAGGCATGGTATCCTTCGGGGCTAGAAACCAGTGTACAAATAGTGATCTCAGCCCGAACAAATCGAACGAGCCAATAGATGTGTTAAGGAGTGACCATGCCTTTCGGGGACGGCTTCACTGTCATGCTTGTCCTGCCAGTGGTTCTTTTTCAGGAGAAAGGAGGATAACTGTACAGGAGCGTGCCAAATTCATCCTGTATCGTAAATTTTGCCAGGCATCTGGTTGATGTCTTCTCATGGTTGCCGGAGAGGCGTCTCTTTTGGTCGATTCCATATATATAGATGAAGTCCTCCACCCCTTCAGCCCACTACCATCAGTTCTTCAGAGAACTGATCTTAACCCTTGGTGAGCCAGTAGTCCCTCAGCGTGTCTGGATTTTGCTGATGAAACTCCAGGAGTTTCTCCAAACTGCCTACTGAAAAGTTATCGAAGGGCTCCTCCGTTCAGTCCTTCCAGTTAGGATAGTCAAGCTATCAGACTAGATAGAGAACCCTCTTGTTATTCCCTCAACCTCATTCGACTGAAGATATAACTTCTTCTACGTCGTATTGCTCGCTGTGCTCGATATCATCCGCTTCTTGGAGTACCTACGAGGGGTCCTGTGGTCCTCGGTGTTCGCTTGTTTGATAGGGTTCCAGAAGCGATATGTGGAAGACGTTGTGGATCTTCCACTTCTGAGGCAGCGTGAGACAGATTGCTAGGTGGGAGACCACTTACTAGATCTGGAAGGGACCATGATTTTTGTGGTCCAGTTTCTTCATTGGTCGCCGTGTTTTGATATTGCATCCGTTAAGCATTACCAAATCTCCTACCTGATAAGCCAGAGGTTCTTTTCTGTTTGGGTCAGTGTATCTGCACATTGGTTCTTGCACTACCTTGAGCTGCTTGCTGGACTCCTCGTATACCGTTTGTATCCAGTGGGTGTAGAGTGTACTGGCCTGGTTGAGGAGCTCCGTTCGGGCTGGTCCATTGGCAACAGGATGAAAACCATAATTGGCATAAAATGGAGACAATCCATTACCCACCATAATCAATTTATTATACGCAAACTCGGCCATGGGGAGAAGTGTGGCCCAGTCTTGCTGCTCATGGCCCACAAAAGCTGGGAGGTATACCTCGATGGATTGGTTGAGTCGTTTGGTTTAACAGTCTGTTTGTGGATGAAACACGGTTGACATCCGGGATAAAATTCCTGATTACATGAGTCAAGATCTGACACGATATCAGCAGGGAGACTGTGGTGTTTCCATACCTCTTTGGCAAAGATAATCGCTAGGTGCACCATGGTTTTTTCACAAAGTGGTATGAAGTGGGCCATCTCTGTGAATCGGTCGATGACCACCCCTAGCTGGTCGCATTCATCCAATAGTGGTAGCTCGGTGATAAAATCCATTGCAATCGACTGTCAAAGAGCGTATGGAAGCTCTAATGGCAAACTTAGTCCATATGGCTGATGTCATGATGCCTTATTTTGCTGACACTCCGGGCAGCTCTAGACAAAGTCGATTATTTGTTCGTTCATCTTTAGCCACCAGAAATTTCACTAATGAGTTCAATGGTTTTGTCTTGACCCATGTCACCTGCCACATTGGTGTTGTGCTCAGATTCGAGGACTCTTTGCACCATTGCTTCCGGGACCCAGATCTTGCTGGGAGCGAAGTAAGTCTGGCCGATAAGCAGACTAATGAAATTCCACTTCTTTTCCAGGTGTCGAAGTGGTCTTTGCTTAATACAGTCGTGATTGCCTGATTTTCACTCCACCCTTTTTCAGCGCAGTACTCCAAACAGCCGAATAGTGCGTCTGGTTTGCTGTTTTTTACTTCTAGTCAGTAATAGATAGGGAATTCGATTCCTGCTAGTTCCAGCCCCACCTGGCATGTCTTCGATTGAGTACTCTTGTTGTGGTAAAGTACTCCAAATTTTGGTGATCTGAGAAGACCTCCACCTGGTAGGTAGCGCCTTTGCAGTACTGGCGCCAATGTTTGAAGGTATCCACTATCACGAGTAGTTCCTTGTTGTGGATTTTGTAATTGATTTCTGCTAGTTCGATCTTTTGAGAGTGAAAGGCCACTGGTGCAATTTTCCTTCATTGTCTCGCTGGAACAAGATGGCTCTGATCGTAAAGTCCGAGGCATCTGTCTCCAGGATAATATGTTGGTGGGTGTCAAAGTGGGTCAGGATGGGTGCCGTGATGAACCGATATTTCAGTTCCTGGAATGCTTGTTTGGCCGACATGTTCCAAGCCCAATCCTTCCTCTCTTTTATGATTAATTTGGTGAGTAGTCTTGCCACTCATGAGTAGTTCTTGATGAAACGTCTGTAGAAGTTGGCAAATCCCAAAAATGATTGTCCCTCTGTTAGAGAAGTCGGGATTTTCCAACTTAGTACTGCCTCTACTTTGTCCGTCGAGATTTTAACGCCTTCTCTTCTAATTACATACCCTAGAAATTCCACTTCTTGGGCTCCCCATACACATTTCTCTGGGGAGACTACCAGCTCGTTTGTTTGCAGCCACTGCAGGAATTCCCTAACTACAGAGTCATGTTCATCCTCGGTTTTGGTGTATATTAGGATGTTGTCCATATACGTGAGTAGGCCGAGATCGAATATGTCAGAAAAGATGTGATTCATTATATCTTGGAATGTTGAGGGTGCATTGCTTAGCCCGAACGGCACTACCTGGAATTCTTATAATCTGTAGCGAGTTCTGAAGGTGGTCTTCCACTCGTCTCCTTCCCTTATTCAAATTAGGTTGAATCCGTTTATAAAATCCATATTGGTGAACCATTTCACTCCTTGTACTCGATTGTGAAGTTCCTGTAATAGCGGGAGTGGATATTGGTTGGGGATGGTGATTCGGTTGAAGGCTCTGTAGTCGACACATAATCTAAGACCCCTTCCATTGGGCTTTGGTACGAACAGAATGGGTGAGCCTGCCATTGAAGTAGAGTGGCGGATTTTCCCTGTTTTCTCCATTTCTTTAAGCCATTCCCAGAGTGTCTCTAGCTCTGTCTCTGCTAAAGGGTAGATTGGCCCCCAGGGCACCGTACTTCCCTCTTTCAGGTCGGTTTTGCAGTCGTAGGGGCTATGTTTCGGCATGGCATCAGCGAGATCATTTGTCATGAAATCCAGGTATTGATGGAACTTTGTTGGGACGTGGGTTTTTCCTTTGCTGTTTTGTACCATTGATACATATCCGATTACCCTTACGTCTGGGTCCAGGAATACCGTTTCGTTCCAGAATAATCAGAACTTGGCTTGTTCGTACTTGGTGCACTTCTCCAGGTAGCAATGACTGTTGAACTGGATTTCTGGGTCTCACCAGGCTCCCTGTATGGGGTGTTTAGTTATCCACCAGAAAGGGAGGAATATGTCCATGCCTTCTTCCATTGGTGAGATTTCAAATCTTTCCCATGTGAAGTGTTGTCAGTGGTGGATGAGCATTGGGTCTGTAAAATATTGACCTGCTCTTTCAACAACTTGCCCAGTATAGTTTTCAATATGGATTGCGGGTTCATGTCTAAACAGCGGGGTTTGCCATTTCTTCGCTGTTTGCTCGTTCATTAGAAGTATTGAACAGCCAGTGTCCAATAGGGTCCGAACGTGGTGCTCCTGGTCCTTCACCTGTATTCGTATGGTTATGACGGGTCTTGTTCCTCCTCTTGGTTTCTTCATGGTTTGCTCCCTTGTAGGGGATCATTCCTTTCTTTTTTGGCCGGTTCCATGTGTAATGTCGAAGGTCCTGGGGCCCGGCCTCTGTCTCTGACCTTTCAAAAATCCACCTCTATATTGTCCCATGGCTCTGTCGGTTTGACAATCATAGTTTCGACAGCATTTATTTTCTGCTGATTTGGTTTTGGTTCTTCCATTACTGGGTTGACTTCCGGGGTCCTTTTGGTACCAGCCGATACCTTCCACGGGGCCTGTGGGAGTTGGGTTCCCTTGGTTGTGCCGGAAGCATAACAAGCTCAAGCTCGGTATTCAGGTTGTTTGCAGCGGTAGCAGCCCCGTGACCCAACATATGCCTTCTGTTCATCATTTGGGACTCACTTCATGGCTGCTGCTTCTGTTGGCCATCGATTTTCTCTGCCATATTCTTCTCTTCTTGTCTTTCCCTCGACTGGCTAGGGGTTACCATTCTCTCTCCGGCCACCTGTTTCCTTACCCAGGTCCCTTTTTTGGCCTTGGCTTTCCTTAGTTTTCAGGATTGCCATAGTGGTGGTCCCTTTTATTGCTTCTTTGGCCTGTTTTAAGGCCTTCTTTTTTTCGACCTGTATTCCTACTCGGTATGTGGCCTGCAGAAATGGTTCGTCGTCAACTAGGTCGTCTGGGTTTTTCTTTCAACCACATGTCCAGGATACTATCTGGTGTGGCTAGCTCGATATTTTCCCTGAGTCCTTCCCCTGTGGCTGTGGCAAAGTTGTTGTGTGGTTGGAACACGGTCATGTAGGCTCATATTGCGCCTTGGTATTTCAATTGCCCGAGTTTTAGTTGGGTGTCCGCTGCTTCGCGTTCGTTCCAGTATGCTACCTGAATTGCCGCTACATAGTTGACCCAGGTGTCTGCCTCATTCAGTTTCCAGTACCAGTGTAGATGACAGGCCAGAGCGGTGTTGGTCAGTAGGGTTCCTACCCAAGCTATTTTTTGTTGGTCATTCATTTTTGGATAAAATCCTAGATACATAGTTACTGATTCCGACTACTGGTTGAAGGCCGTGGTAGTCTTCCCATTGAATGTGTCTGGGTTCTTCATTTTTAATCACAAGGTGTGGATCCTTGCTTCGTTCCTCTCAATCGATGGCGGAGGTAATAGGGCTGAGGCAATACCTTCCTCAACAAGTCTTGTGGTTTTTACAGGGGTTAGTATGGCTGCTATCCTGCGTTCCTCCTAATTTCTTCGTCCTGCGGAGCCTGTCTTTCATGTGGCAGTGGTCTGCGGTAAAGATCTTCATTGCAGTCATCATGGCTGCTGAGCGACAGCGGAGACGGGGGAACTGCTGGGCTTCATGGCCGCCTTGGTGGTCCTCTTCCTCCTAATCCTCCCATAGCCGGAGATGGGGAAAGGGAGCTAGAGCTTGGTCGGACCTGTGGGGCTGGCGGCCATTAGGCTGCAGCTGGAGGACAAGGAAAGAGAGGTAGGATTGGCTGTCAGTTTATTCTTTGGCGGGTTTGTTCGACTGGGGTCATGGGAAGTGGAACCTGTGTCGCCATTCTAGTTATGTCATCTTGGGCTTTGCTGAGGGCTTTCTCCACTAACTGCACTCTCTGCTGGTGTTCCTCGGCTGCCTTCTCAAGACTGTCTACTTTGTTTTGGTGGTGTTAAAAATTGCCCGATCACTGTCCTTTGGAGCTTTCACCAGCTGAAAGGGAGAGAGAGAAAAGAGGGAGAGAGAATGAGATGATTTGATCGTTGACGTGTGATAACAGCAGCTCAGACAGATGCGTCCAGTCTTATTCGCACAATATCTAAGTGTCGAAGTGTACAGAAGAAAGTATGCAAAAGACGCTGCTATAGAAGAATGCCAAGCCGCCGTTACCAGGGTCCCCCCGCCATTGCCATTGCCTATG
>Ga0307508_10007246_pt1 | contig 10330 bp, 3 predicted proteins | sample 9_EM_MG_FD_203089 | JGI IMG/M metagenome (GOLD analysis project Ga0307508, IMG submission 203089) | Populus trichocarpa ectomycorrhiza microbial communities from riparian zone in the Pacific Northwest, United States - 9_EM | ecosystem: Host-associated > Plants > Roots > Unclassified | place...
CTATTTTAAAAAAAATACACGTCATAATCATGACACGTTTTACTTTTTAATAATTAGTTATTACTTATTTGAATTAACAATTACACTAAGTCCGTTTGTTTACTGGAAAGTAGTTTTTTTTGAAAAGTGAATTCCAGAAAAAGTGAATTCCAGGAAAGTATTTTTTGATGTTTTGTAGTGTAATGAAAAATAAGTTAGAAAATATTTTCCAGTGTTTGATTATGTTATGGAAAATGAACTGGAAAATAACTTATTAATGTTTTATTTTTTTTAAGTTTATTAAAATAATGATAAATAAATCTTACAAATTAAAAAGTTGAATGTGAATGAAATTGAAAAAAAATATAATTTCATAAATTATCTCAAATAAAATAAATAATAATCAAAATAATAGAGATCAAATAAAAAATAAAAAAATTAAAAGATGAAGAAATTAAAATAATAATAATTAATATTTTATAAATTATTTCAAATAAAATAAGTAACAATCAAAAGAATAAGGACCAAATTTGATACATAAAAAATTTCAATAAAAAAATGATAAGGAAAAAGCAAATAGAAATTATAAAAATAAGGATCAAAATTAATATAAAAATTAAATTTTAAGAGATGAAATTAAAAAATAAATATTCAAAATAAAATATATATTGCAATCAAAAGTTTGAGGATCAAATTTTATATAATCAGCAAATAATGACATTTCCAAATTTTTCACAACTTCTGGAAAGTGTTTTCCGTCCAAATTACAAGCCAAATTTTACTTTGACTGGAAAGTGTTTTCCGTTGACCAACTTTTTTAATGGCAAAAAAATACATAAAAGTTTGGAAAGTGATTTTCCTGAAACCATTTTCCAGAAAACAAACACAGCCAAAAGAGAAAATACTTTCTTGAAAACCAAGTCAAATTTTTTTTTTACTGAAAAGTGTTTTTCGTTGACCGGAAAATGTTTTTCTTTAACTGGAAAGTGTTTTTTGTTGATATTTTTTTTAATGATAAATAAATACAGAAAAATTTGAAAAGTGATTTTTTAACAATTAGTTTTTAAGAAATAAACATGGTATAAATAAAATCAAATAATTTATTAATTTTTTTCAGGACTAATGATCATTTCACTGAATTGATTCGGTACAATTTTCACAGTAAGGACAATTTCGTCAATAAAAAAATACTTGCAAACGACAACATAACAATCACTAACATTACATTCTCCTCTTTCTCTTTCACTCTCTTTGCCTTCACCAAATCCTACCACACAAATCAGTCATTTTCTCCCCTTTCACCAATCAAAGACAAGAAAGAAAAAAGAAATGTTGGCGGTTTTTGACAATACGGTTGCAAAATGCCCTGATGCTTTACAGAGTCCGCACTCTGCCCCAGCATCCTCTGCATTGAAAGACGGCTTCTTGGCTAACCACTTTGCCTCGCAGCACCCTGGCTCCGTCACTGTCAATCTTGGCACTTCTGGTCTCATTTCTCACTCTGTTGAAAAGCAAAACCCTTTTCTTCCAAGGTATTTTTTTCCCTTTAAAATTGTGACCCATGTTTTTGTTTTGGTTTCTTTGGTTGATTTTTGGGATTGATCTGGTCTTGTTCGCTTGAGGTTTGTTCATGTTTGAGTTTTAGCTTTATGGGATTTTAGGTTGAAGAAATTTGGTACTAGTTTTTCTGCGCGTTTGTGTTATGGTTTGTGGTAATTTGCTTGGAAAAATTTTCAACTTTTATCGACTTTTTAGTAGATCCTGTTATTCATTTATTTATTGTTTGAAAACTTTTCTGTGTGTGTTATTTTAATCATGCAACTTAGATCTGTTCCTTGGATTGATAGTTTTGACTCCTTTACGAATGTAAATTAAGGGCTTGCTTAATGTGGTCTGCAATCCATTTTTTTGCAGGGAAGAAAGGGCCAAGTCTGATTTTCTTAGCTATGTGTTTGTTGAGAGTTATGTAGGATTTAGAAAGATGTATTTCTGTAAATCTCTAGCTAGTGTTATCTGTGCATAACATTGGTAATGCCTCTTTTCTCTGGCTAGGTTATTTGCGGTTGTGGATGACATTTTCTGCTTGTTCCAAGGCCACATAGATAATGTTGCTGTTCTCAAGCAGCAGTATGGTTTAAATAAAACTGCAAATGAGGTGATCGTTGTCATTGAAGCTTACAGAACTCTCAGAGATCGAGGCCCTTATCCTGCCGATCAGGTTGTGAAAGACATCCAAGGGAAATTTGCTTTTATTTTATATGACAGCACTTCAAAAGCCACATTTTTTGCTGCTGTAAGTGATCCTTTCTGCTTGGAATGTTCTCCTGTATTGTTGGTTGTCCTTCTAATTTTTATTTCTGATCTCTTCGTCTATCTGTTACCAGCAGCTTAAATCATGCGAAGTTTACCTTTTTGCAGGATGCTGATGGAAGTGTACCCTTTTTCTGGGGAGCTGATTCTGAAGGCAATCTCGTTCTTTCAGATGATGTTCAGATTGTGCAGAAAGGCTGTGGGAAATCTTTTGCGCCATTCCCTAAAGGTAAACTTTTGATTCTGGTTTAATCATCATGCTTGTGATCTATAGCAATCTATCTCTGCCTCTTTTTGCATGGTTAAATTGTCCTTAGAGTGGCGAGGACGTATACAAAAAAATCTCAAGGGCAACACATGGATAGGCACTGGAATGTACTTCGAGTGTATTTGGAGACAAGTATTTATGTACATTGGAGAACCCAGCAATGTGGGAAATGTTGGTGCATTAAAATTTTGAAGAGTATATATTCATGATGCTCTTTCCCTCCACTTTCTTCATGTTTTTGTTTGGTTGTAGGTGTTCTGTTCACTTTCCATGTTGCATGATGGGCTGAAAATTAGGGTCAAAATACCCTTCTGGTTATATAGCTTTATGTAGGAAAGTTCTATGATGATTTATTTTTCTTTCTTTATTGTTTTCTAATCCCTCGAACTTTTGGATGGCCCATTCAAACTCCCTTGGCATTGATGGGATCCTTTATGATATATGAGCACAAGGATAGATGGAGGCACCCTTCTCCCGAAGTTACAAGGCTATTTTGCTGAGTTCCTTTGATTTGTCTCATGCCCTTAGGTAATCTCTACCTACCCATTTCATAATCTGAAAGTTTCTGTTTTATTTCTCAGGATGCTTCTTTACAACTTCTGGAGGTTTGAGGAGCTTTGAGCACCCACTGAATGAGTTGAAGCCAGTGCCAAGAGTGGACAGCTCTGGCCAGGTCTGCGGAGCAACTTTCAAGGTGGATGCGGAGACTAAGAAGGAATCAGTCGGCATGCCAAGAGTTGATAGTTCTTACAACTGGTCTTCAAACTACTGAGCTCCTAAGTCTCCGTGTATGGTAAGGCTTTTCTTATTAGGTGGCCTTCTATTGGATCATATCTCTTTCCTTTATCCTCCACCCTCCACTTTATCTCTTATCTTCGCTAATGTGTCCCAAATTTCATACTGTTATTAGTCTTTCAATGAACAAGACAATTGATGCTGCTGTATGTGTTGTTTACTCTCACATGAATCACAAACCTTTGTGGAAATAAGCATAAAATAAAATTTACACATTACATAAAAGATTTCCAAGCTGTTAGTTTCCTGATTGATAATTAATTCTATTTTCATGGAAACTTGGATGAGTATTTCTTTGTTCTTCGATTTGCTTCTTCCATTGGATGTCATTTTTTATGCATACTGTATATGCCCCCAAAATTTTGGCAAATCCTGGCCTAAATGATCGACGAAGGAAGAGATTGGATTGGTGCAGAAAGTCCTGGATGTGCTCCTATGCTGCACTGTATTGGTGACCAAATGAAGATAAAATATTTGGGAGCCAGATATGAATAGGAGATGAAACAGATAATTAGATAACATATGAATCAAATTTCAAGGTCCCTATTGCAATAATTTGTTTCTCAGATGGCCAAGATTTAAAGAAAAAGAAAAAGAACTGATGCACGCTTGGAAGCAAAGGCTTGCAGAGTTTTCTGTTGGGCGCAGACATTTTGTCCCTGTGAGTCTGTGACCTCTATGAACAACTAACTCGTCAGACGTTAACCTACATGGCATTACTTCTTGCAAGGCATTAGTTTATTTTATAGTCCACTCTTTACACTAGTTTCATGAGAAAAGCTTGAATGAAAACAAGTAACCCAAGGCCCCCGTGTTGTTTGGTTAGGCATGGATGTGCCATCAAATCAAAGGACTTGTTTTGTTTAGGAGGACCTGACTTCGAAAACTAATCTAGGAATGCCGCTACACTCTACGTCTGGCTCACACTTGCCGAAGAGGTAAAGAAACTCAAAGCATAAACAAGAACAGCCATGTGAAAAACATTTAAAACAACATCCAGAAAGGTGGGATATTATCATTGGCACTTTTTTTACTTATAAAGGCTGGTAAATCTCTTGTTAAACATGGTCAACGGGGGTCAGGATAAATGTAGAGCACAGAGAAGGAAGCTTAATCCAACAGATATACCATCTTTTGCAACCCTTCCTGCTATCTACGAGTAGATAGCGGGAAAGGCGACATTCTACTACTAACTCCTATGGTTACGCAGAAGCACCTCTAGCAGTGACCTTTTTTGTTAGTCCTTTGCATCTGCAATGCCTCCTGCTGTTATCTGAAATACGTGCTTCTGTTAAGAATAGCTTCTCAATAACTATTGCAATATTAACACTTGGTTGGAAATTAGGATCAGAGAATATCCTGATGCCTTATTATAGTTTGGATTTTACTTCAGCCACCATTTTGTCATTTTATCGGAGCAGAACCACCTCGTATCATTTTTTCATGGAAACATGATTAATTAAAACCAAAATCAATAGGTAAAGCCAAACCAATGGTATCAAGGTTTAAGGATATTGCTTCAGCCTCGGGCAAATTTGTTCAGAAACAATTCGGAGATGGGTGAATCAATGTTATCTATTTCTATAAATCAGATTTTGTAAAACTGAATAGTACATTTTTTAATTGAAGACAATTCCAATTTTCCTTGAAACAGCATCATCTATTATAATATTTTAACAGCACTGATAAGTAAGAACTAATATTCTCATTTAGTATAGACACCACAGCCACAGACATTACACCAACAACCTTATTAAGGAGCAAAATGAGAGAGGAACCTGTGTAGAGACACAAAGAGTATGAGCAAGCTGTGTCTTCCCGGACCTAAAAATAATATTGCAATGGTCAACGTAGAAGTAGACAGATTTTAGGTTGTGTGAGAAGATGCCAACAGAAAATGTTGTGATTTGTTGGAAAAAAGGTATGATGATTTGTTCTTACCGGAATTCCCCAAAAGCTTCTGTGATAGCCGAAGTCTCAACCCCACCTTTTCAAATCAATCAAGATGATCATACCAATTACAATTACAGAGAAACAAATTGCAGTACATTATCAGAAAGCATATACACTACCAACACACAGTTCTAGTGAATCTAAAAGTGATAAGACTACCTCCTAAGAGTTCATCCAGGGCTTGGCTTCCAGTTGTGATGTGAATCACAGACTTCCTCTGCAGGATAAAACAATAATGAGGTTTAAACTTAAAAAGGTGATAGAAATCAGAAGCTAGAACTACATGATTCGAACAAAGCAATCAAAAGTGATTTGAGCATCTCCTCAATTCATAAAAGCAAGAGGAACTTAAACTTACTTTGAGCAGAGCATCACTTCCAGTTATATAACCATAATTCTGACAAAAAAAAATGAATTCAACAGCGCAATAAAATAAAGCTTAAAAAAAGATGATGATTAATATCCTATAAACTGAGCACAGACCACTATCTTTTCAGCAGCTTCACAAATCTTGTCAACTTTAGCCTCAGACAATCCTTTGATTCCTGTCAAGTTCTGAATAGAACCAAGGTAATCGCAATCAGATGGTGCTAAAACACCTAAAATTTAAATGATCAGTATCGGAACTTGTATACCTTCTTCGTGAACATCATCAATCCATTGCAAGTGTAAATGCCTGCATCTTGAAGCTTCTTGACATCTCCAGCATTAATACCTTGATTGATCACTGCATACATCACAATTTACAAACAAGGAGACTGGGCATTGAGCAATAAAATATAATTAAGTTAAATCTTCAAAGTAAATCAAGTGAAATTCATCGACAATATTGCACTGAATATGAAGGCGGAGCGAAATCGAGAGTCGAAGTTGATGAACAGAAAACAATGATATATGAGTGAAATTGGAGTTGCTATTTAAGAATCAACAAAAGCACAGAAGGCAGATCATCATTTGCACATGAATCAACACAAGCAAGCAGAAAAGGCGAAGAAAGTCGAGAATCGAAAGGAAAAAACAATCGGTGACGCAGAGAGAGAAAGAGAGCTCATAATTTGTAGCTTACACTTGTCGATGGCTTCGAACAAATCGTCTTCGTCATCCATTTCTTCTCGCTCCACCAGCTGTAGCTGGTTTTGCTCTTCAGCTCTAAAAACAACCATCACGTGCACAGACAAATTTAGGAACTAGTAATAATTACTACTACTGATTATGTCTCTGATCAGCCAATCAATCAATCCAATGATACTACAATTAAAGATCAGAGGAGGGAGAAAGTACTATTAGCTTAATCGACTAGACTTACTTTAGAGTAGCGGTCATCTTCGCTGGTTTGCAGTAGAAGAAACTTCAACTTTAGTGTTTGTTAATTTGTTATAGAGAAAGAGTGAGATGAGAGAGAGAGAAATTTTGATTTGAAAGGCGAGATGTGTGAGTGATCGGCATGGATTTAAGGAGGCGGGAATCTGATTTCAGGGAGGTTTTTTTAATTTTTATTTCACACTGACGGTTGAGATCCGTTATTATTTCAATCCGTTGCCGTCCGTTTGGCTCTTCGTTGTTTTTCTATTTATTATCACTAGTGTAGAAGAGCGGTTATGCTGTTCCGTTTGGAACCAATTCTATTAACAACCCATTTGGTATTGCGATGATCGTTATTTGTTAAAAGTGTGTTTTATATATTTAAAATTTATTTTTTATATTAAAATATTAAAACGATATAAAAATATTAATAAATAAATAATTTAAAGTAAAAAAAAATTAATTTAAAAAAAAACACTTTTAAAAAGTAAAATAAACAGGGTCTAAATTCATTTGATATTATAGTAGCGGTTGTTTTTTAAAATGTTTTTTATTTACAAATACATTGAAATAATATTTTTTATTTTTTGGAATTTATTTTTATAATCAATACTTCAAAATGATATGAAAGCATAAAAAAATTAATTTGAATCAAATAAAAAAATTAATCTTTTTTTCAAAAGTATTTATAAAACACAAAAATAAACAGCGTTTTTGAAAAAATTTAAATTTTGTTATTTTTTCTGTAAATTAATTTTTTATATTTTTATATCATTTTGATGTGCTCATACAAAAAATAATTTTAAAAAATAAAAAAATATATTTTAATATATTTTTAAATAAAATATACTTTAAAAAACCATCACTATAATAATAATAATAATAATAATAATAATAATAATAGATTGAATTGAATTGATTTCCTAATTAATTTTTTTTATTTGGAATAGGTATGAAAATTATAGAATTTATTTCAATTGAGACAGTGTAAATATATCATTTAACCAATTTGCCCTCATCCCCAATCCATTATTTTTTTCGCTTCTCCAATTTAACTGATCTATCATATCATTTAATCATTTATATTGCTATTTCCAACTAAATCCCGTTCAATCATCGAACTTATCCTGATCACTAGCTAGTCTTATGCGTAGAGCAAGCCACTGAGGTAACGTTCGAAAACATGGTGTAAATTATATTTTATGAAAATTTTAAAAATTATAATTTTTTTAAAAATAAAAAAAAAATATTATTTTAATACATTTCTAAACGAAAAATATTTTGAAAAAACAATCGTTATCATACTTACAATACCCTCTAAGCTACCGTTTGAGAAGGCGGTTAAAACTGCACTCTTTTAAATTTTAAATTTTTTTTTGTTAAAAATTATCTTTTTATGTTTTAATATGTTTTGATGTACTGATCTCAAAAATATTTTAAAAAAAATAAAAAATATATTATTTTAATTTATTTTTAAATAAAAAATACTTTAAACAATAACCGCTACCATAATATCAAATAGAACTAAATACCCAACGCTTCTTCGTCATTTTTTTGTCTTCCCTCTTCAAGAAATTAACACCCAGCAAAATCAAGAAGACCACCATCAACTTGATCTTCTTCCCGTTCTCAACGAGTCCAGTAAATGAATGTGTATTTGATTAATGTTAATTACATACAAAGACTTGTGTTGAGCGGTGAAGTCTTTCCGGAGAGTGAAAAAAAAAAGTATTTTTAAAATAAAATTTTAAACACCATTCTAGATTGAGAAAACAATTATTTTTAAAAATAATTTTTATTTAAAAATATTTTAAAATAATATTTTAAAAATATATATTTTTAATATTAATTCATCGAAACAATTGAATTTATTTTGAACTGGTGGATAGAGGTTTTTATGTTTTTTGTTTCGGTTTTTATTTAAAAAATAACTAAATTGAAATTATTTTTTAAAATTAAAAACTAAAATCAGTTAAAACCAGTCAATTTCAAATTGATTCGTTTGTTACAAGTAAAAAACTGGAAAAAACCGAACCAGCCATCATTTTTCTCTCCAGCAAGCCAAAGAAACAGACATCATCTTCAACCTTCCCCAAAAAAACAACAAAACCCATTATTTTTGTTTCCTTGCATTTGTGATCAGCCCCTATTTTTCCCAAGAACACCATTAAACCAAGCTGTGTCCCCCAAGAATATGGGAGTTGTTGTTGCCGATCATACAGGAGGGAGGATGATAATAATGAATAGAGAAGGGGGTATCCCTGTGTCCCCCAACTGTCAGCAAGGATGGACCCGTAAGCAACTTCAATAATATGGGAAAACAATGACACCCCCTACCTGACAAAGATGGCAAAAAGAAAGCTTTCTACAGGTTAAGGGTTGTTGGCACATATTCACCCTCTCCCTTGTTTCATCCATTTCCAGTGGAGAAGACAGGAAAAGATAGAAATGAGAGAAGGGGAGACGACAGAACTGAGATCGAGAGAAAGCTTGGGGGAGGAGGGCGACTGGGTTTGATTTGGCCTCAGGATGGATTAGAAGAAAAGTTTATATTTATACTGTTTTTTTTATTACTAACATGAGTGTCCCGACCAACTTGCATGTATCTCGACTAATCTCACGGGCCTAGAAGTTAATGATCATGTAAGTCTTCAGTGGCCATGAAGTTTGTGGGAATTGAACTAGTGACTTCTAGGAAATAAACTCAAACTACTTGAGATACATCCCTCAAAATTATATTTATATTATTTTTTTAGTTTTATTGGTGGTCAAATCGGCTTAGTCTAGTCCAGTTTAATTAGTTTTAAATTTTTAAAATTGAAATCAAACAGAAGTAAATGTTCTTTTGAATTTTTTAATTGATAAATTTAGTTTTTTTGTTTAATTTTATAGTTTAATTAAACTTTTTAGTTTTTTTTTTCACCTGGGTAAGTATTGATTCTAGAAAATTATAAATAATAAATTTGAACTTGTTAACTCCAGGTTTTGAAAATTTCTGTGTGAATCATTCACACTTCATCATTTTCTATTTACAAATTATATATCACAAAATATTATAATATCGAAGCCTTAGTGGCCTAGCCAATGACCTTTAAGTCTGTCTATTACTCGAATCAAGATTCAGAGCCACCTCACGATACAAACGTAAGATATCTAGTCTATATCTAGTTTATTCTGTTTGCAAGAGTGATTGTAATTAATTTTTAAAATATTTTTTTATTTTAAAATATATTAAAATAATATTTTTTTTATTTTTAAAAAATTTTATTTTATATCACCATATCAAAATAATCTCAAAACATTAAAAATATTAATTTAAAACAAAAAAAAATTAAAAATATTTAACTTTTTTTTAAAATATTTTTAAAATATAAAAACAAATAGGAATTCTTTAAGTTACTGTTATTATAACCATTTACCATGATGGGAGCGACTACGTCTGTTTTGTCCTCCTGCACTATAAGAGTGAGCTAATCCAAGTTAGTTGCTGTTATTTTGTTGACAATGTGTATCCATGATAGGAAGACAGTCTTCATCTTTCATCAGAATACGTGTACTCTCGATAGAGGTAGAGTATATGTTTCATTTGGTGCAACCATGAGATCGTCAAATAAAATAAAATATACAGGAAAAGACCTACAGTTTTTATTCTATGATGATATTTATGAGTCAACTAGATTTTTCCCGACATCAAAAAAAAAAAAAAAGGGGCACGTGTGATGA
>Ga0307508_10007247_pt1 | contig 10330 bp, 13 predicted proteins | sample 9_EM_MG_FD_203089 | JGI IMG/M metagenome (GOLD analysis project Ga0307508, IMG submission 203089) | Populus trichocarpa ectomycorrhiza microbial communities from riparian zone in the Pacific Northwest, United States - 9_EM | ecosystem: Host-associated > Plants > Roots > Unclassified | place...
GGCCCAATGTTTTCCTCTGTGTTTCGTCCTCCTCATTGCAGAAAAATTGAGTAGGCAGGACGAGAATGCCTAGTTCCTTTGCCAGGCGCTCACAAAACGTGAGCGAGGACATGTTCTGGAAGGGATGCTTGACGAACGCATAATAACCTCCCTGAGAGCCAATCGTCCACTCCGACGGAAGGGACCTGCGGAAGAGCTCGTGGCGTGCCTTGATTGCTTTGGCATTTGACAGGATGGAAGACCGAAGCTCAGACAGGAGTGATGCATTCGCGAGGGCTAGCTGCGGGGGTCGCGGAGGGCAAATCTGGATGCAGTCAAGCGCCGTCGTGACATGCTTTAGAAGCTCGGGCGAGGCGACGACTACGCCGAGACGGTGCCCAGGAATACCATACGATTTGGAGAACGAAAAGAGATGAACAAAAGTCGATCTCCAAGACCAGGACGGGGACGGTATCTTGGTTTGCGTAGGGGAGAAGAGGTGGTGCGGAGGATAATGCTCCACAAAGTCGCGATAGGTCTCGTCGACCACGAGTGCAATGTTATTCTCTCGTGCTAGCTCTGCGAATTGCGCTATGAGCGAGGGTGGGTAGATCGCACCAGTCTTATTCAGCGAGATAAGTCTTGGGAGGATGATGGAAGAAGTGAAATACCGACGGGATTATTGGGTGTGACTAGCGCGATTGCTCTAGTCTTGGATGTGATCATCTTCTTGCATTCGTCAATCGAAGGCAAAAAGCCTTGATCATATCGAGTGTACAATGGGACAGACTTGATGCCCAGTAAATTGAGGCTCATGCTACGTCGTGAATAATAAGTCGAGGTATGAAGAAACGATGAGACCGTACGCATGATTAAAGTACCTGCAGATCGTGTATAAGGACAGCCAACACCAGAGGTTGCTAGAATTACCATGGGACAGGAAGGATCACTTCGTCCCCAGCTTCCGCTAGGCACATCACGACTGCTATGAATGCCATATTACATCCACCCGTGATAGCGACATCGTTGTCTGTGATGTCGGCGTTTGGCCCATAAACCGTTTTCATCTCATGAGCAAAGGTAGCGCGAAGTTTTGGTTCTCCGAAATGACCACCGTAACCAGAACTTTTGGGAGACGAGGACATCTTCGCTAACGCGTCCAGTAACACACCCGGTGGAGGACTTCCCGGGGCACCTTGTGACATATCGAGCAGGGGACGAGCGGGTGTGGAGGGATACTCCAGTGCCCATGCTTTAGCGCAGGGTATGCTACAGTAGTGTTAAGAATTAGGACGGGTCGGTAGACAGGTAGAGAAGGAACGGGTACGTACGGAGGCTGGATGGTAGTAAGCACATTTCGTGAGAGCCGGAAAGCAAGACTTGCGCTGGATGGGCTGGGAATTGACATCTCAATCCTACTCGGACACGATCGTCTCGCGTTGGTTTAGGAGGAAGAAAGGTGCAGCCGCAAATCGCCGCATCGATACCAACTTGCAGTTGTACTACATTCAAAGCAGGAAGTTGACTGCAAGAACCTTATATAACCAACTTTTTCAGTGGCCGACGTTGATCATCATGATAGACAAGTTACAACTACTCCGAGTCGGACTGGCTTGAACGGAGACCACGATCATGCATAGGTATCGGTTTCCCATCAGGACGTGAAGTTACAGGTTACAATGGATGTCAATTCTTGCTGCCTACTAAGCTTCGTCATGATCGCTTGCATCAGAATGCCATGTCCCTATTCTCTTGCACACACTCGAGTTCAAGGCTTTCGTTGTGACCAAGCTGGAGGAAGACAAATATTTTCGCACTAATACGCACAGGTAAATTTGGAATACTATGGAGGGTACAAAGTCTACGTTTGGTCTACATCAAGACCTCAGATCTCAGACGTGGGACGTGCTCGGATTGGTACATATATCTACACGGGCACGATTTCGATTTCGGCAACCCAATGGTCGTCACCTGGCGCCGGCTCGCGGAACGTGACAAGATGAAGCTGCCATAAGTGTATGCCCAACGAATCCGGTCTTGACTCTTGACCTTGATGAAGTGCAATATTATAAAACCCAACACGACGGGGTAAAAGCTTCTCCGTTACCACTTTCTAGAAACACAAGGGGCGAATTGAGACGTGATGGGGCCTTGTGCCGTGAGATATGGAAAACCTACCCTGAAGAATCTACCATAAGCCATCATGATATTCCTTCCTAGCTCCGATCGGGTCAGCGGTCCACCGTTGTCCGAAACGGTGCGGATTGTGAACCGCTCAGATTCGTAACCGGGCCACTAGAGATGCGTATGTGTCAGTCAGCATCGACGCCAACAGGTCCTACCCCCATTTCACCCACATCGATCACAAATTTCAGTTCCCTCGTGGGCCCCCCAAATCCATGAAGGACAATATCCTCCGCACCCCTCAGCGTCGAACCTTCTGAGGCTCGTCCAAATAGGTCGGCTAGATGAACACCTATGTCACAATGATTCATCGTCCTTCAGCGTTTGCACAGATCTGACATCCCGACCGACATTAATGAACGTACCCTTTGAAGGACTCCGTTCACGCAGGTTTCTAAACTTGACGGCAACATGCGGTCTGTGAAGGAAAACGCTCTCTCCACGTACGGGTACCCGCTGCGCTGGGCGGCCCATACTAGGAGGATCCCAATTGCCTATCAAGCCCGCTGAACCGATAGGCGCGCCAAGGCAGCGGGGCGGATAAAAGGTTGCAACTTCTATCTGTCTGGCCAGTAGTTCTACATCAATGGCGGTGGGTACGACCCAGTAACCCGAGCGTTCTGCAGGCATGAGAATGAAGAAGACGGAAAACGACTAGAAGGTGGTGGCTGGGGATGTCTCGTTAAACTCGCCAAGTTATGTCGAGGATCGCGGCCTCTTATACGTCGGGCGAGTCGTCAGAGCACTATTCGCGGTCATAAATCCACAATGGAGGTGGTCAATAACGAAACCATAGCCAAATGTGGGTAGGAAAGGTCCACTGTGTAGCGCGAACCACAAAGAGACTCTTGGCTTCTGAAAGGATTGTCGTGGCGGTGGTGATCCAAGCTCCGAAAGCATGCCAAGTTGTTGTTGTCGTTCCTCAGCCTCAATTTGTGGACGAGAGACGGTCAAAATTCGACCTCCAACGCCCACACGGGGGAGCAGGTTGTATAGTGGGATGCATGGATGACAATGCTGGAGCTCTTGAAATTGAGGTTTGAAATTGAAATTTGAAACCCAGCAAACCTAATCTGCTGCTGATACGGGCAGGAGTGTCCCACGATGGACAAGTGGTCGGCAAGGAACATCGGCCGACCGTCTCAGGAACGAACGGCCCTGCCCTGTCGAAGCCTGAGAGCAGGTGCGTTTGACCTTTCACATTCTGGTCGAGGGCATCTTCAATATCTGGAGCGACTACCACAGCAAGAGCGACAGGATCGCACTGAGTACCGACGTCGCCAATCGCCTCCATACCCGTTTCCGATTCTCCGCTCACGACCGTCCGACTTTGGTTCCAACTTGAATGGCGCTTCCGACGAACCTTGCGTGACATGCTCGCATGTTCGGCCCATGATAATCACCACTTTACTCGACCGTCGGATCATGCGATCCAACAGTCTGCGCTGCTGTATCTCTATGCGGCAGACACTACCCATCAAGCAACCAATACTCGGTCGAGCGCTGCCACGACGACCGCACCCCACGCACCGTCCTAACAAGCAAGTTCAAGCCAACAAGAACACGTCAGCGTCACCGCTGGTGTGACGGCGCCCGCTAGCGCTCACAGCCAGTCGGCTCGGTGCTACTTCCGGTGCTTCAGCACGACACGCAATGCCCAGTTCAGTGCTCCAGGCCCCCACTCCGTGACGCCTCGGTTGGTCTAGTATTACTACCACGCAGACTGTACTGCTTGTTCCTTTATTGATGATGGTCTCGAAATCGAGTTTCAGTCTTTCTGTATCGAAACCTGACATGTCTCGAGCCTTCATGACATTGCTTGATAACCGACGCACGATCGCTGCATGATCGTCATCATCAAATCCGACCTTTAATTAAGCAAATCAGTGTTGAGCTGGACCCTACCGATATATGTAATCATCGATGATCCCGGCGTCCCGCAAATCCAATAACTATATTGTTTCCCAGCGTCGTGTTAAAATTCAGGACCACAGCAAGAATAAATCACAAAGAATTGTCCGTCTAGCTCCGTCACAAACAGAGTACGAAGTACACGATAGCTTGTGGTATATGACATGATTATCTGGGCACTTGAAGCGGGAACGCTAACAGAAACTGCGGGACGACGCAGTATCCTAGAAAGCTGACCCAAAGTCCTTGCCTAATAAACGAATGGCAAGAGCCTGTACTTCACCCTCCTTGCCCAACTCTCCCATTCCTTGCCAAACTTCACCGATAGAAATCGATCTTCCTCCGCCGACCGATAAAACAATGTCACGATAGACGCCGCCATGAGGCAACACCAACCGATGAATACCGTCCTGATCCACGTCGCGCCCAACACGCCCGACTCTCGTAACCATGACCCAGGACTGCCATGCACGATGCACCACCCGACAATGCACATCAGTAGACCGGTATAACCCGGATGACGAACCACTGCGTATGGACCATGTGTGATGAGCTTGTGCTCCTTGCGAATGCACTGCTGAAACGTAAAGTATGGGCCGAGGGTTCGAAAGGATTGGACGCGGAAAATGCCGCCAGCCGTAACGAGTGATGCGCCAAGGATGAACGGGGCGGTGAGTTTGCTGGCCTCAACAGGCCCGAGCACGTCCTGGAGGACCGAACTGTTATCGAACAACCACGATATATCCCATAGCGAGTTGATGATGACCACCGATTCCGCTGCGGTGGTTACCCATGTCGTGACCTGATTGAGTAAGTAAGTACTTCACGGTCGCCCGTAGCTTCAAGTAGCGAGACCTTCAAAAATAGTGAGGAGGGTGTGCCGGCGTATCGCCATATCCGCTCCCGGATTGATGTCACCATGACTTTGTCTTCAGGACCGGGAGAAGGTGGGCTGCCAAGGGCTAAATGGAAGGACACTGATGACAAGAGCAGGATGGATAATTTGAACAGAGACATGGCGGTGGTGAGCAGGGGTGGAAGGGTGGTATTTTATATGCTCACCTTCATAAAGGGCTGCGTAATAATTCAGGTTAAATTGGTTAGAACGACTGTAATATATGTGTGGCGTGGCTCGTGAAGGGTGACGCGGTGACGCCGCATCGCTTAGTCATGTGGCTGTGGCGGTGGAACGCGACTGTACTCATGATCAGCCATGGTGGTCCATGTCTCAGATTAAGTGAATAATAAGATGTGAGACACCACGTCACGATATCCAGTTGACTACGGCCCAAGCACAAGCATGAGATACGCGAGGGACCTCTCCATATAACCCATACCCCTTCGGAGACTCTTCTAACACGCGAAGGACTAAAAATCACTTTGGGTTCAGAACCTTGGCGGGGAAATTGTACTAGTAGCATGATTTCTAAACTACCTTTGTTCAGGGTGTAAGACAGACCCCGTTGGGATGACAGTTGCAGCGCCCACGCGCTTGGTATTCAATATCCAACGGGTATGTATCTACACGATCTCGACTTCGGCAACCCAATTCCCGCCAATCGTGTTACGGAACCTGACCAAGCGAAGCTGCATAAATTGCACACCCAACGAGTCTGATCTCCAATTTAGGCCCTGATGGAGCGCAATGTTGTAGAAGCCGACTGCGCTGGGCAATAATCTCTCCTTCTCCACTTTCTAAAAAAAAAGGGCATGTTGAGCATGTGGTGGTCCCCCGAGGCCGGAGATAGAATACGGAGCTCACCCTAAAGAAACTTGCGTATGCAACCGTTATTTGCTCTCCCAGGGCAAATCGTGTCAATGGTCCGCCGTTTCCAGAAATGGTGTGAATTGTGAACCGCTCGGGCTTATATCCAGGCCACTAGAGATACACGTGCGTCCCTGTCAGCATCGACACAAGCAATTTCTATCCGGTTTGCGCTCACAGCAATAATAAACTTGAGTTCCCACCCCCTCAGTTCGTGGAGGACGATATCCTCTGCACCCTCCAATCTAGAAGGGTCCGCTTCTTCTCCGTGAAGAATAGCCATGTGAGCGCCTATATTATAATGACCCATCGATGTTTGCGCTGACATCTCGAACAGCATCGGAAGCGTACCTGTCGAAGGACCCTCTTGATCTAGATCTCTAAACTCGACGGCCCGCGGTCTATCGAGGACCGAGTCCGCTCCGTACACCGGTACTGGCTCCGCGGCAAGGCCATTAGGACGCTCCCATTTACCAACCAAGCCCTGCGCACCGATAGGCGCGCCCACGTTGCCTGGGTATTTCAGGTACACCTCGATCTGTTTGCGCAATATGGCCTTGGGATCTGTCCTGTCAGGATCGCTTCGCTTTTCGCTGTAATATTTCTCCAGGAGTTCGCCCGGGGTCCGCATAGTAAACGGGGGGATTAGGCTTTCGTAAGAATATCCTGAAGGAAGGGGCGCGTGGAGTTCTGAGGGGTGGACGGTGGTAGGTGGGAACCATCTACCCGAACGATCGAAAGGCATGATCGGGATGATGACGAAGGATAATGTCGAGGGGGTGGTGATCGAAGATATCTCGTTGAACTTGTCAATCCATGTCGACGATGGGGACACTTATACATCGCGCATGCTGTCAAAGCACCATCTACAAAGGTGATGGTCAATAGGAAGATCAAAGCCAAATACGGGCCTTTGTGTAGTGTGGACCACAAAGAAGCCTTGTGGTATTCTGAGCGCGGTGACAATCGCAGTGGTCCAAACACCACATTAGCAAGTAGCTCGTCGCAAGATTGCCAAAGCGCACAAGTGGTCATGCGCGTGGCGCTGCCACCACCCGTGTTTGGTTAAAGGGGACCACGAGCTAAGGAAAAATTGCTAAATTATTCTCAGTGCAGGCTATTAGGCCAGTTACGACAATCACGTGTAAGAATATAAAAAAAACAATGGAAGTGGCAAGTGCGGATGTCCTCGTAGTGCATGGCGGTGATGCGGCCACTCACGGGTTTCTCAAGACATTGAAACAGCTCTTATTTCCGCCATCCACTCCCCACGACTCGTATTCCTCACTGTGATGAGATGCAGCTGCTCGAAGTTGATTCCAGGGGACGACGTCCCTGGGGATGATGATGAAATTGCGTACGGTCCGGATTGTGCAGGGGAAGTTGATTGTGACGTTATCTGCTATGCACACGCGGGGGAACCTGCGTGAGACCGCGTGCGCCTAGAACGGGGGCTGGCTACGTACATAGAAGAATTCGGCAAAAGCAAGAGAAACCTCGTAACCCAATTCAGCACGGGTCATCGACTTCCCGTCCGTGCCGAAAGCGGATAACACCTTCACAAACGGAGGGTAATAGGGCCACTATGGTTAATAGGGGATAAGATATCAAACATTGCTATCAGACTAAAAGACGGACGAGTATATTGAGCCGCAGATTGGCATCACCCAATCCGTGAAGCACATGTTGATGGGGACTCTCTAGGCCGGACACATTGCCATGCAAGAGGTCCGACATTGGTATCCCTGAGTCAAGTATCTCGGTACACAAGGCCAAATCAAGATACAATAACATACCTTCTACCTGAACACCAATACCCCAGTCAGAACACCGGAAATCGATAATGAGGCCAGTACCGCTGGTCTGGTTGTCCACAGCAAGCAACGGAATATGCACGATACCATCCATCTGTGGTCTGGCCGGCAGAGGATATGTGAGAATTGAAGTAAGCCTAGTGGACCCACGCGGTGTTTCATTCTGCGATGGATATAGCGAACCCGATGTGGCGCATGACCGTCCAGACGAAGGCCATACATTTCCAAAAATAGCATCCAGGGGCCGATGGTCTGTACATGTGATCTTGTCGCTGGATGACGGAATGTATTGGTCTGAAAGGTCCGCAGACCCATCCACGCAATGTACCCTCATGGGACCTGTCGGATGGGAATGAATGGCGCTTCGTGAACCGACCAGATTGCTTTTCTGTTGGGGACGTAGTAGATCATAACCAGCGGTGAAGTCTAATGAGGGACGGGGGTACGCTATCCTGCCAGGATCGGACCATACATACCCGTCCCCCGGATTGGTTTGCTCCTGCATTGATTGAATGTTTTGTATCGGCGCATGGTGAAGAGATCCTTGGGGTTGCTGAGAAGCGTTGAAGTGGAGTTGTGCAGCGTTGGAAGTTCCGGGATAGCGATAATTTAAGTCCGTGAAGAAATCCATAGTGGCAGACAGGTAGTTGCAATGCGACAAGAACTGATAAAAAATATGCAAAGTAATGCAGACGAAAACAATCATTCCCAAGAAACAGACTGTAAATGTATATATACCTTCATGCCAAACCGGTTTTCCCGCAGCTTGACAAGCTCACGATGGTCACCCTATTCTGGGTGACGACGATCGGAAACTGCTGAACCAAGTCGAGTGGAAGTGTATCGTCCGTGGCGCAACTACCAACAGGACCCGACCTACAAATCGATGAATGCAGCGCGGAGGAGACAAAGGAAGAGAGACAATTGCCCACAGTCTGCAATGATTTGACTGCAGCCACGAGGCTGAGGTCACCGGATCCTGGCTTGAGCGCGGCGGACTTGTGATGAGGAACGTAAACGCAGTGAAAACGGCGCTGGGACCACCAGTGCCATGTGCTGGGGTGAAGTACGTGAAGTGCGAGAAGTTGAAGCCCAAGAAACTTTGCGCCTATCTCACGATTCGCTCCCAGTGGCTGGTTGGTGTGCTTCTGGCGAGCTTAGAGTTGGCGAGACATCCCTGGCGGATCGTTTCCGTTCAATGATACACTGTGACCAATTGACACCCACCTTTAAAACATTCGGTAACGAAACCCAAATTTCAGGATCTTAATCAAAAAGTTGCACTGCGTACTAAACGGCCACCGTGTCGGACTCATTTATGGTAAGCACAAGTGTCGGTAATAGTATGATTACGCCTCCCAGAGTGACCGTTTGTGGGTCAAGATGTGACTACTCTGCGAATCGGGTCAGTGGTCGCACCGGATCTTGACTCGGCACGTCGTAGGTTGAAGTGTCATGGAACTTTTTTTTGACGCAAAGAACGGTTTCCAGCCTATTTTCCATGAGGTTGGTCGGCAAGGAGTCGGGTAAGCCAACTTGATGCGTTGAAGCTCAGGTTGAATCAGTGCGCTACACCATGTCAGTTCAAATTTCCGTTATCTAATGACCAATTTACTATTTGTACACAAAACATTTTTCCGATTATGGTTAACGGCTGTTTCAAACACGTACTCTAGAGCTACGCTGGCAGTCAGTGGGCGCCATGTCCGGTCCCGTCGTGCGATCCTGGCTGGCAAATGTGATCATATGATGCGGCAAGTCTTAAGCCGGTGCCAATATGTCCGTCGGCCGTCGGAACCCTGTACAGCGAACCGAGTTCTTATCTCGTACTAGCGACCAGGGTGAGGATGAATTAGTACTTACTAGGTTAGTTTAAAAGGTGGTCGGGCACACGCAGCGCGAAAGCACGGTTGTGATTGCACCAACTTGAAACTGTTGCTTGGACCAAGCCTGAGAGTGTTTATCCCAACGAGAAGGAACGAATTCGCCATGTTGATATCCACGTACGCGTCGGATTACTGTAATTATCCTTCTCGATACTTGAGGCGCTAGCGTCGAAACTTGCACCTCTCGCACGCTTCTCGAGCTAACTTGCAGGGAATCCTTATAGACCATCATGATTGTTTCTCTTTAGTTTCGTTGGTGAATCAATGAAGCCTCTCCAGCACCCAGTGGCACCGCTCCACTAGTCTCCACGAACGCGTTCGTCAGCTTTGAAGGTACCGCATCGGTCACCGGTCACCCCGGTCTTGATGTCTTCACTAGTTCACTTACACTGTACCGTACGTCAGACTGGGCCGTAGCAACTTCGTTCTCGACAAGACTCTCAGCGACAAACCACCGTTTCAGCCATGTACATTGCCGGACTCAACCTCCTAGTATCCTCCACACAAGCACTCGAAGCGCTTGTTGTTATCAGCGCCTTTGACTTCTTTAGACACATACGGGGGATTGTAAAGACCATCGCTGTCCAGGCCGAATCCAAAGGCGGACGTGTCAGAGCAGAAACAACGCCGTCACTCGGCCGGATCATCACCCCCATCTATGCACTAGCCACCTACATCCCTCCGGCGGTCTATATCGGCGCACTCGTGCTCAACAAGTTCCGACAGCCGGAGTGGATGACACAATTCGCACTGACAGACGAGATCGCGGACGTACGATTGGATCCGGCGTG
>Ga0307508_10007248_pt1 | contig 10329 bp, 8 predicted proteins | sample 9_EM_MG_FD_203089 | JGI IMG/M metagenome (GOLD analysis project Ga0307508, IMG submission 203089) | Populus trichocarpa ectomycorrhiza microbial communities from riparian zone in the Pacific Northwest, United States - 9_EM | ecosystem: Host-associated > Plants > Roots > Unclassified | place...
ACACTGTATACCCCCCCTCCCATATAGGTGTTCGGTGGGGGTCTACCGAACGGTTCGGAACGACTACACTGTGACTGTTCGGTGGCCGGTCAAGACTATACATTGTAGCTTACCTATGTGCACTGGCCACCTCAGAATGGCCAACCGCGGCCTTGGACATCCGAAAACGCGGTGAAAATGAAGAAAAATGCCAATTTGGCATTTCAAGCAAAACTGGGACCCCCAGCTCGAAAAAACCACGAACCGTGGTCGAAACCGATGGCAGGTGGTTCAAATATCACCCACCTGATGACCTACCGTCTCCGATTGGCCCCCAACAGCACCCTGCATCGATTTTGGCATGAAATTGTGCAAATCTTTGAACCCATGGCCAAATCTGGCATACCTTGGGTTCCCCCTCCGAAAACCATTGCGAATCACCTCGTTTACCCCCCGGAAACGTTCCGGCATCGAACGCGACGCGTTTGGACGTGTTTCGGCACCATTCCGAGCCTGCTTCGTCTACTTCTAGCCATAGACATGGTGTAACTATGTTCCCATGTGCTCTGGACCCCCCTGCATCGAAATCGATGCGAATCGACGCATTTTCACGTGTTTCCAACTCGATTCGACCTCGGACTGGGCTCCCACACCTCTCAACTTCGAGTCCGACGCGTTCCGATGCATCCTGGCTCGATTTCGAGCCTAATCTGACCATTCTGACACCAGGTCCACCTAGGACCATTCCAGAGCCAATGGCTCTCGCGAAATGGCCAAACAAGGCTACAATGACCTCGAAACACAACGGAAATGAGTGGGCTGATGAGGATAAGTGCCAGTTAGGCGTTGTTACGTTTCTTTGTGTTCTGGACTCTTCCGGACTTGTATGACATCATTATGACATCATTCCTATGACATCACTGGTTACATCATATGCATAGCCTTCGATGATGCGATATCGCATCATACTGAATGCCTTCTTATTGTTCTTATTGTGTTTTGTCTGTATCACATCATATCGCACCATATGTTTGTCTTTGTTATGCCTTTCCATAATCAGACGCTTAGTAGTGTATATAAACTCAAGATAATCTTGTAGATATCTTTAGTTTACTATTACCTTTGTATTCTCGATCCCACGTACTCGATAATCTATAGGTTTCTTACCCTCTATTACACCTGCTCCTTGAGTTACTACGGAGAGCCAAGAGTCTCTCACAGCCGTCGTCAGGAACTCCCGAAGATAGTTCCCGGTTGCGCAAGTCCTCGCAAGTCTTAGTAATCTCTACTCAAGTGGTAGCACGTGTCGTAGAGAGTTCGTAGCAAAATAGTAAACTCACTCTCATCTAACTGTCATTGTTGGACAACCCCTCGGTTCACGATAAACCAAAGAACAAAATCGAAGAGGAATTAACGAACCTATTCCTCGAATAGGTTCCGTGTAGTCGCAATCACGTCGAACTTATTCGGAAGCAGCTCGAAAGGCAAAAGGCGCTTCATACCATTACAAAGAGGCCATCCCCAGACAACAGGAGATCTATTCGCAGATCAAGAGCCTAGTACTAGCCAGATGGCTATTGGACCGGGTCCATAAGAAGAAAAACAAGTATACACCCCATTCGAAGGCGAAGAACAGACCTTCACAACAGAAGAACAACCGCAACCATCTTTTGATCACGCAATGGCAGATCAATCGCAACAACACCCACAAATACAACAGCCAGAACAGCAACCGCAACCACAACAGCAACAAGATCCTTTGGCGGCAGTAATCAATGCTGCGGTTCAAGCAGCAATGAATTATCAGCAAGCCAATCAACACCAGTTCCCCCAAGTAGCAAGCAGCAAGAATTATAAAGTCGCAGACCAAGCTCCTTTCGATGGAAAACCCGAACAAATCGAATCTTTCCTCCAAGAATGTGAAACAAGGTTTCGCGTCCTTCCTCATGACTATGATACAGTTGACAAACAAGTCTTCTATGCCCTTTCCCTCATGAAGAGTGGAATTGCAAAAGCTTGGAAGGACCAATACCTCGCATCGCGAAGAGGCCAACGTTTCCTAGCTCACGCCGACTTGTGGGTTAGTTTCACCACGGCTTTGAAGAATAGTTTCGCAGATCCAGGAAAGGCCACAGACGCAATGACACAACTTCAGAACATTCGACAGGGAAAGAACTCCATCGACGAACTTAATACAAAGTTCCGTCTCCTCATCCAGAAAGCAGGATTGGACATAACGACAAATGCCGCCCTTCTGATCCAGATGTATGAGAGAGCCATGAATCCTCAGCTCTTTTGTACTATGGTGGTTGGAGGAAAGAATTCCACCACTCTGGAAACATACATGAAAAACGCATCAGAAGTGGATCGTGCTTATCGTCGCACCACCAACGTTATGTCCAATGCTTTCAAACGCAATATAAAGAAAGGAAACCAAAAGCAGCCAAGCTTCTGGCCCTCTTCACGGGGAAACGGAGATGTTCCAATGGACGTTGATGCAGTCGTAACGGACAAGTCGAAACTCGAATGTTATAACTGTGGAAAGAAAGGACATTTCGCACGCGATTGCCGCTCGCCAAAGAAAAATCAACAGAAACGGGAACAGAAACGAAAGTTGAAACCGCTCGAGTTCAAGACTCAGATTCGCGCAATGATACAAGAAAACTTCGAAGATCCAACCAGCCCCAAATACCAGGAATTCTTACAGTCGATTGAAGAAGAGGATTTTTAAATATGGACGATGATGATTCAACGGTTATCGCTCCCCTGTTAGGCGTTTCACATGTATGGTATACATGACAAACAATGACACTTCCAATTATCCTACATGTGAAAGGCCGAAAAGTTGAAACAATTGCCCTCGTCGACTCAGGAGCCGCTGGAATATTTATCGATCGAAGTTTTGCCAAACAAAACAAGCTCGAGTTGGTCCCTATATCGAAAAGGATCACGGTGTATAATGTGGATGGAACAGAAAACCAAGATGGTTCAATAGACAAGAAAGTCATAGCCGACCTTAACGTCAAAGGTCGCAGAATGAAAACACAATTTTTGGTGACTGCGCTGGGGTCGCAGAGGATAATTCTGGGTTATCCTTGGCTCGTTTATGCCAACCCAAAGATTAACTGGAAGAAACGAGAATTTACGTGGTGGGAAACCATCCCGAAGGTGAACATTTACGAAGTAGTGCTCAAAATTCAAGATCAAATTGAGCAAGAAGTTCACGAGACGAACAACGACTTAGTAATAGCCTTCCTTCGAGGAATTGATCAAAAGGACCAGGAAATCGACGAATGGATTCAGGAATGCATTGATCCTGATTGAACGACAATCAACGCCATACCAGCCGGAGAACAATGGGTTAAGAACAAAATGACCCAATCGCAGTATCTCGCCTCACATGAAGCTCAACAGTGGAAGAAGATGGATGTAGAAACTCTTGTGCCAAAAGAGTTCCACGATTTTATTCCAACAGTCTTTTCCGAACGACCAGTAGGAAAACTCCCGACCAGCAAGAAGTACGATCATGCCATTGATCTAAAACCCGATTTCGTGCCAAAAGCACAAAAGCCATTCCGTCTCAGCCCAAAAGAAGAAGAAGCCGTAACCGAATTCATTAAGGAAAACCTGAAAAAGGGGTTTATTCGACCTTCGACGTCAGATCAGGCGTCAGCCCTTTTCTTTGTCCCAAAAACAGATATGAGCCTTCGACCAGTCCAAGATTATCGATATTTGAATCAAGGAACAATCAAGAATTCTTATTCTTTGCCGCGCATCGACGATCTTATCAATGGGTTGCAAGAGTATGATTTGTTCCTAAAGTTCGATGTTCAATGGGGTTACAATAACGTCTTGATCAAAGACAGTGACCAATGGAAGGCTGCATTCACCTGCAAAGAAGGGCTATTTGAACCCCTTGTAATGTATTTCGGGCTTACAAATTCACCCGCAACATTTCAGTCTATGATGGATGAAATCTTCAAGACTGAATGGGCACAAAAATGGCTCAAGATCTACATGGACGATATATTGGTTTCCAGGAAGAAAAGCAACCTTCCCGAGCTAATTGAGAGAGGACGACGAGTTCTCAAAACGTTGGAACAAAACGACTTGTTCATTAAACCAGACAAGTCTTATTTCTTTGTTGAAAAAGTTGATTTCTTAGGTTTCGTAATCCACAATGGACGAATCGAGATGAACCAAGCAAAACTTGATGGAATCGCCAAGTGGCCCCCACCAACAACTCTCAAACAATTACGATCATTCCTAGGATTCTGTAATTTCTACAGACGATTCATCACTCATTATGCGGATAAAACGGCCCCTCTCAATGTGTTGCTACGAAAGACACACCCATGGGAATGGACTCCAACTCAACACTCAGCCTTCGAAAACATGAAGGTCGCCTTCGCATCGCAACCAGTTCTCTTAATGCCTGATTATACCAAGCCATTTGAAATCAAATCAGATGCTTCGCTTTATGCGACAGGGGCTGTTCTTCTCCAACAGGATACAAATGGAGAATGGCATCCAGTCGCATTTCACTCGCAATCTATGTCCCCGACAGAGCGAAACTATCAGGTGTACGATAGAGAACTTATGGCAATAATTCGCGCTCTCCGCGATTGGCGATGTTATATCTATGGGTCTCCGTTTACGATGATTGTTTGGACCGATCACCACAATCTCACATATTACACACATCCGCAGAAGTTAACCAGGAGACAAGTACGCTGGGTGGTTGAATTGATGGAATACGATCTCAAGTTACAGCACAAGAAAGGAAGCAAGATGGTAGTCGCCGACGCGCTTAGTCGGCGAGCTGATTGGTCTACAGGACTGGAACATGACAACGAAGACGTGGTCGCTCTGCCAGAGAGTTTATGGGTAAGGCTTGTGGACATGGAACTACAGGACGCTGTAGCCGCGGGTCAGCAAGAGGATAACTTGGTGCGGGACGCCGTTGCCAAGCTCTCTGATCCGTTGGTATCCCCACAATGCTGGACCATTGAAACCTCAGGACCAGACTCTTCCACCCGTTTATTGTTCTATAATGGATGCCTTTATATCCCAGATAGTCTCGACTTGCGATGTCGGATTGTCTCGGACCATCACGATACTCCAGTGGCAGGGCATCTGGGATCCCTGGCGACCACTCGGAGTGTGCGTACTTCCTATTGGTGGCCTGGAATGGCTGCCTTCATTACCAAATATGTTCAAGGCTGTGCTACATGCCAGCAATTCAAGATACAGACACACCCTCAGCGGCCTGCGCTCGTCCCCATTGAGTCGGCAACGAGCCGCCTTTTTGGCCAGGTTGGTATTGATTTCATGACCGACCTCCCTCCCTCGGAAGGTTCCGACTCAATTATGGTCGTAGTCGACCATGGCCTTAGTAAGGGGGTGGTTCTTACCCCTTGTTCAAAAACTGGCCTCACGGCATCACATACCGCGCAGCTTTACATTGATAACGTTTACGCTCGATTCGGATTATCTGACAAACTAATATCTGATCGTGGACCCCAATTCGATTCACAGTTCTGGAAAGAACTTTGTGATGCCTTGCAAATCAAACACGCAATGACAACGGCCTTCCACCCTCAAACGAACAGAGGAACAGAACGTGTGAACCGCGAGATCCAAACCTATCTATCCATATTCTGTATCAATAACCTGACTTCTTGGGCTCTTGCCCTCAAGAAAGCAGAATTCATGTACAACAATCAACCTCATGCCGATCGATCACAATCACCCTTCGAATTGTGGTATGGACAAGCTCCACGAGTGATCCCCGAAGCATTCACATATCATAACCCCAAAATCGACGATCGATTGAAACTTCTCGACCAATGGCGAAAAGATGCACTCGCCGCCCATGAATACACTCGACAACGAATGAAAAACATGATCCGAGCCTCATATCAACCCTTCACAAAAGGACAAAAAGTATGGCTAGAAGGACGGAACTTATCCTTATCATACAACAAGAAGATAACGACGAAACGAGAAGGTCCCTTCCTCATCACAGAAGTTCTAGGCCCTGTTAATTACCGCCTAAAGCTTCCGGACAAATGGAAACAGCGAAACACCTTCCACGCATCCCTCTTAACTCCATACAAAGAAAATGACATTCACGGTCCCAACTATACTCAGCCACCAGCGGACCTCATCAATGGACAAGAAGAATGGGAAGTAGAACGTATCATCCGACATAGAAAGATTCGCGCCCAAAAAGGAACATGGCGAACTGAATTCCAAGTTCAATGGAAAGGTTACGAAGAACTGACTTGGGAACCAGAGGAACATCTAGACCATGCACAAGACCTCATTTCCGACTATTGGGCCCGTCAATCGAAATGAATCACCGCAATAACAACCAAACACATTCCCCATAAAGGAACAATGATCCCAGCTTACGTTCCTTCCACTCCTGCCAAACGAATCAAGGGTGCTCTCCATGAACACGTGTGTGAAGCATGTTCCGAAATGTATCAACACGAGCATCCTTATCAAAACTCCTTTCACCCGCAATTCATCGGAGACTGTCTGATGTGCGATAACAATACGTCATAACTCAAGCACGCAATCCTAAGAAGAATAACGCCATTGCATCCGCAGTACTGTCGATATCATATAAACCCTCACCTCTTCTTCTCTGCAATGTCTCAACCGACCCACAAAAGTCACTTCAAGACACTTCGCTCTAACAACAGCTATCATCCTTATCATCCTCCTGTTCTCACTGCTAAAAGCATCGCTTTCCGACAACAGACTACGCTCTCCAGCAAGAAACGCATCTATCCCATCCATTACCGCCTCTCCTACCTTGAACGACTTGGCTTTATTGAGCCTGTCACACAGTCCTACATCGAAATATGTCCCGGAGTTATCCTGTGCACTCTTAACGATACTACAGAATGACTCCTCCTCGTCTCACCATTACTGGCAATCTCCCTGAAGGACAAGCCCTTCGTGAAGATCTTGTCTCTACTCTCGACGATCAATACTCTCGACGATCTTACGATCAGATAGAGAATATGGTCACTAACTGGCAGCAAGACAACAATGTAACCGTCCGACAAACCACGACTACCACTACGACAAAGGAAGTCGTTGTACCTAACAGAACCCCAGTTGCCCAACAGCCTCCTTCCCTCCCTCGTTGGACTTCCGAACAATTAGCAGCAAGCTTCGCAGCCTTTGGACGCCCCACGATCCAAACTGCAACGATCCCTCCCATCACCAAACCACGTCCACAAGGACGACAACTCTTGAGTGGAATCATCAATGATGGCTTCACCACCACTGAACGTGCCGCATATGAATGTGCAATGGCCACGACCTCTACTCTTCCTGGTCATCCTGATCCTCTGACCCCTCCAGCTGAAGAAGAACCTACCCCTTCCTCCCCGATGCAAGTAGTCGATGAACCCCTCCCGGTTCCTCCACCAATCTCTTTCGCGACTAAGCCATCTCTCTTTGCCCCTATACGACCCAAGATTCAGATCCTGAAAAGTGACCCACCAGTCTTCCCATTAACGCGCTTCACTGAATGGATGAAAGACTCCACAACTCGCGACGAACTGCTTGGCGAACTCGTCCAAAATGAATCTCCTGCCGCCGACCAATTCACTGCCTTTTCCACGCAACGAACCCATGCCAACGAAACAAAGAAACTCCGTACTGAAGTCAATGAAATGAAGAACAACTTCGAAGAGTTCAAGAAACTAGGACAACGAATTGAACTGCGCCTCAATGCTCTTGCAACCAAGATAGCTAAAGCAGAAGACTCCCAGTCCTCACATTCGCGTCATTTGTTCACGAAACTTCCATCGCAAGAACTCATGCGTGGCGCCCCGAACTTCTTTATGAAACGTGACGATTGGACCGTTTTACCAAAAAACCCTTCCACCATTTCTACTCAGCCGCGAGTCAAAGAAGAATTCGACCAACTTCCACAGCAACAACGAGCTCTTTTCTACAATCAACATGCGTTGAAATGGGCCCTCTGGAATGAAGAAAAACGACGCTTCGATTCGACCTATCGCCCTCGCCCCGAATACCACGATTATTCTTGCCGAATTTGCCATCTCTTCGGACACATCATTTATGATTGTCCACGATATGAGTGCCCTCATTGCAAGAACAATTGTGGGCATAAGCCTGATAACTGTAAGGCTCCTCTTCGCCCCGCCGACCGCACCATCATGATGGCCGATGTTCCGAAGGCCCCACTTATTGCTCGCCTCAAAGAAAAGCGCACCTTCCTCGCCAAAGAACCCGCTCCACCGCAAAACGACGCGCACCTCGAAGTAACATTTATTGCTCTGAAAGATTCTGTTGAGCAATACGTTGCGACGTACACCGACCAAGAGTTACAAAAGGAACTCGACAAATACATCGCTACTCGTACCCCACCGAACGTTCCAAATGAATATTACATCCCTGCCCTTCGTGCCGAATTCAACCGCCGCGATAAAAAACGCTGCGATGCCCTCCCACCATTCCCTTCCTTTTTCGAGCGTTTTCGCGAATTTCAACCGACTCGTGACGCGTTCTACAATGCCGGAAACATTGACCCCTTTTACGATTTGGAATTTTGAAAAGTGAGTTCCATGTTCTCGATCTAGAAGCTCGAGTTCTAGTGAGAGGATAATGTTACGTTTCTTTGTGTTCTGGACTCTTCTGGACTTGTATGACATCATTATGACATCATTCCTATGACATCACTGGTTACATCATATGCATAGCCTTCGATGATGCGATATCGCATCATACTGAATGCCTTCTTATTGTTCTTATTGTGTTTTGTCTGTATCACATCATATCGCACCATATGTTTGTCTTTGTTATGCCTTTCCATAATCAGACGCTTAGTAGTGTATATAAACTCAAGATAATCTTGTAGATATCTTTAGTTTACTATTACCTTTGTATTCTCGATCCCACGTACTCGATAATCTATAGGTTTCTTACCCTCTATTACACCTGCTCCTTGAGTTACTACGGAGAGCCAAGAGTCTCTCACAGCCGTCGTCAGGAACTCCCGAAGATAGTTCCCGGTTGCGCAAGTCCTCGCAAGTCTTAGTAATCTCTACTCAAGTGGTAGCACGTGTCGTAGAGAGTTCGTAGCAGGCGTTTCGAAGGGGAAGGAATGGCAGGAACTGGAGAATCCGCGAAATGCGGATGGAGACAGCAGTAAGTGGTCTCAAAACCACTTCACTAATGCCCGAACTCCCCAGAACCCTGCACCACACCTACTGGTGCCAAAAGCGACGCGAATCGCGTCCCCTACATCTCCCCTCGCGACGAACCATTGTGAATCGACTTCCTCCAGCCCCCCACACCAGCTTGTGGTGAAAACTCCGTGTATCGCGGCTCCTGGAGGTACCCACACCTCCTCTACTTCACCTCCGATGCGACTCAACATGTCTTGGTGCCGAACCGAGCCCATTCCTTGCAGTGCTGGCCCCACACATCGCAAGGCGATGTCCTTGTGCCCCCGGATGCCACTGGCATCGATTTCGACGCAAATCAACACGTCCTCGCGTGTTCCCAGCTCGATCTCACATCGAGCTTCACCCCCACACCCGCCAACCTCAATATTGACGCATTCTGATGCGTCCTGCCTCGATCTTGAGCCAAAGTTGGCACCAGCTCACACATCCCACCAACTGAATGACGAATCGTCATTCCCTGTCAATCTAACTGAGTCATTTCGACATGAAATGGCTCCTTTGACTCGCCAGAGCCCAATGGGCACATTTTCGAGAGTCTATGACTCCGTTCCACCTCCCAACATGACGACCTGTCATGGATTACTCTTCCAAAACCATTCTGGGCAAGCCCTGCCCATCCCTGAGCCCACATATCGCACAACGATGTGCTTACGTCCCCTAAGGCTCGTTAAAGCCTTGGAGGACTCCCAATTACGGATTGACACGTCTCGACATGGCTCTGATCCTTCACCATATACCGCTCCTTATGGAACGGCACCTTTACGTCCCCTAAGACTATCATAATAAATGTACCTGAGAACCGGTTAGAACCGGTCATAACCGGTTAGAACCGGTCATAACCGGTTTTATACCAGTCTTAAAATTGTTGCGCCAGGCACTAACCGCTAACTGGACTGCGGTTGCGGTTAGCGCCGGTTATGACCATTTACGGTCTTGTCGGTTACAGGTCCGGTCAGGTCTCGGTTAATTTCCGGTTAATTAACCGGACTTTCAAGCACTAGAATCCAATGGACTTTTCCACTGGACTCCATTGGAATCCACCAGAGTCCACCAGATTTGACCAGAGTCCAATGGATTCCAATGGACTTATCTTATCTTATCTTAGTTAGAC
>Ga0307508_10007249_pt1 | contig 10329 bp, 11 predicted proteins | sample 9_EM_MG_FD_203089 | JGI IMG/M metagenome (GOLD analysis project Ga0307508, IMG submission 203089) | Populus trichocarpa ectomycorrhiza microbial communities from riparian zone in the Pacific Northwest, United States - 9_EM | ecosystem: Host-associated > Plants > Roots > Unclassified | place...
CCGTCGCCGGGGCGAACACCAGCAGGCTCGCCGCGCACAGCGCACAGGTCGAGACGGCAGTCCGAGAGGAAAATCCGATGGTCATACCGCAAAGTTAGGAACGGTCCCGCTCCGTACGGCGCTGCCCCGGCCGAGGGACGGGTGCGAGCACCCGGATGGCATAGGGGATCGGCCCCGCTAGGCCTGGTTCTCCGGTTCCTGTCGGTCCGGTGCGCTGCCGCCCAGGTCCTCGGTGATGGTGTGGGTGGCGGAGAGAAGCAGGGTGCCCAGTCCGGAGACGCGTTCGCGGGTGACCCGGGCCGCGGGCCCGGAGATGCTGACGGCGGTGGTGACGGCGCCCGTGTGGTCGTGGACGGGGGCGGCGACGCAGCGGATGTCCTGCTCGTTCTCCACGTCGTCGACGGCGTAGCCGCGTCGGCGGATGAGGTCGAGCTCGGCGAGCAGCCGCTCGGGAGACGTGATGGTGGTCGCGGTCCGAGCCGGCATCCCCGCCGCGATCACCCGGTCCACCACGTCGTCGCCGGCGTGGGCGAGGAACACCTTGCCGGTCGCCGTGCAGTAGGCGGGCAGACGGCCGCCGATGCGGGAGTGCATGCGGACCGCCCGCGGGCTCTCGACCTTGTCGATGTAGACGATCTCCGGCGGGTCGAAGGTCACCAGATGGACCGTCTCGCCGCTCTCCTCGGCCAGCCGGTGCAGCGCGGGCGAGGTCAGCCGCCGGGTGTCTCGCCGCTCCAGGTAGGCCTGGCCCAGCAGGGCGTTCTGCGGCCCGAGGCGGTAACGGCCGGACTCCGGATCCTGGTCGACCAGCCGTACGTCCTTGAGCGGGGCGATCAGCCGCAGCACGGTGCTCTTGCTCAGCTCCAGACCGGTGGCGAGGTCGCTGAGGGTGGGGCCGTGCGGATGGCTCGGTTCCTCGGCCAGGTACATGAGGATGCCGAGGGCGCGACGCAGGGAGGAGGAGGCGTTGCGGCGGGGTGGGGTGTCGTCGGCGGAGGTCATGCGGGGCATCTTAGGGTGCTGCATAGCAAAACGCGATATCACATATTGAAATCCATGGTTGACGATCGCGGAATTTCGGGGCTAGCTTCTGCGCAACGCAATGCGAAACGACGTTTTGCAGTGCAGAACATTGTGCAGAACCCCCCTCCCTCTTCGCCCTCCCCGCGTCCCCGAAGGGTGTCCCGTCATGAGATTCCGTCACCGTACCCGGCCTTTGATGGTGATTTGTGCGAGTGTGACCGCCGCCGCATCGCTGTCCGCGTGCAGTTCCGCCGCCGGCACGAGCGCCACGTCCTCCGCGCAGTCCTCGACCCTCCAGCAGGTGATCAAGCGCGGCACGCTCAACGTCGCCAGCTGTCTGACGTTTCCGCCGTTCGGTTCGACGAGCAAGGACAACAAGCCGCAGGGCTTCGACGTCGACGTCGCGACCGCCATGGCCACCGCCCTCGGCGTCAAGGTCAAGATCGTCGACACGACCTCCGCCAACCGCATCCCGAACCTTCAGACCAAGAAGGTCGACGCGGTGGTCTGCAACTTCACCACCACCGCGGAACGCGCCAAGCAGGTCTCCTTCAGCGACCCGTACATCGTCGCGGGCGAGGTGATGCTGGTGAAGAAGTCCAGCGGGATCTCGACGCTCAAGGACCTCAGCGGCAAGACGGTCGCCGTCACCAAGGGCTCCACCAACGGCGACGCGGTCAAGGCCGGCAACCCGAAGGCGAAGATCCAGGAGTACGACACCTCGTCCGCGGCCGTCCTCGCGGTCAAGCAGGGCCAGGCCGACGCCATGGTCGAGGACTCCAACTTCCTCAACTACCAGGCCAAGCTGGACCCCTCGCTCAAGGTCACCAAGGACTCCGTCGTACCGCTGGAGTACAACGGCATCGGCGTCCCGCTGGGCGACGCCACCTGGCTCCAGTGGGTCGACACCTGGCTGCGCGAGTTCAACACCTCGGGACAGGCCGACACCCTCTACAAGAAGTGGTTCGGCGTCAGCCGCACCTTCCCGCTCAACCCCTCGTACTGAACGGCCCGTTGAGGAGTACTCATGCTCACCGACTGGACGTACGCCCTGAGGGACTGGTCCACCTACGTCGACGCGGCCTGGCTGACGCTGCGCCTGTCGCTGGCCGCCTTCGCCCTGGCATGCGCCCTCGGCCTGCTCGGCGCCGCCGCCCGCAGATCCCGCCACGCGGTCCTGCGGGCGGTCGCCGCCGTCTACGTCGAGGTCATCCGCAACACCCCCGTCCTGCTCCAGATGTTCGTCGCCTACTTCGTCCTGCCGTCCGCCGGTCTCAGGCTCAGCCCGGTCCAGGCGGGCGTCCTCGCCCTCGGCGTCAACGTCGGCGCCTACCTCACCGAGATCTTCCGCGCAGGCATCCAGGCGGTACCGCGCGGCCAGCGCGAGGCCGCCCGCGTGCTGGCACTGAGCCCGGCCCGCGCCTTCGCCCACATCGTGCTCCCGCAGGCCCTGCGCAACGTCTACCCGGCCGTGGTCAACCAGCTCGTCCAGATCATCCTGGGCTCGTCGCTGCTGTCGGCGATCTCCGTGCCGGAACTCACCGGCACGGCCATGGTCGTCAACTCCCGCACCCTGCTGACGGTTCAGGTCTTCGGCATCGCCGCGGTGCTCTACCTGATCCTCACCAACCTGGTCGTCCTCGCGGCCGGACTCGTCGGACGGGTCGCCTTCAAACCGCCGCTGCGCCCCGCCGCCGTACGCACCGGGCCCCTGGACGCCGTACGACGGCTGCTGCCGGCCCTTCCGCGCCGTAAGGAGGCCTGATGGACTGGTCGGTCCTCACGGACAACCGCGATGTGTACCTCTCCGGACTGTGGGCCACGGTCCTGCTGTCCCTCGCGGCCATCGCCACCGGAACCCTCGCGGGGCTGCTCGTCGCGGCCGTGCGCACCAGCCGGATCCCGGTCCTGGCGCAGCTCGCCCGCGGCTATCTGGAGGTGTTCCGCGGCACGCCGCTGCTGATCCAGATGCTCTTCATCTACTTCGGCGCGGCCTATCTGAGCGGGTTCGCCATCAGCGTCTTCGGCGCGGCCCTGCTCGCCCTCACCCTCTACCAGGGCGCCTACATCGCGGAGATCTTCCGGGCCGGCATCGAGGCCGTCCCGCGCGGCCAGTGGGAGGCCTCGCGCGTTCTCGGCCTGGGCCGGATCCAGACCTTCGTGGGCGTGATCCTGCCCCAGACCCGGGCGATCGTGCTGCCCCCGCTGGTCGGCCAGTACCTCTCCCTGATCAAGGACACCTCGATCGCCGTGGTCATCGGCTACGTCGAGCTGGTGCGCCAGGGACAGGCCGTCATCGACCGCGTCGGCGACCCGGCGACCTCCTATCTCGCCGTCGCCGTCCTGTACTTCGTCATCTGCTATCCGCTGTCGGTCCTGGTACGGCGGATGGAGAGAAAGGCTGTCCTCGCATGACGACCACGACCACGGACCGGAAGACCGCGAGCGTCTCGCTCGTCGGCGTCCACAAGCGCTTCGGCGCGCTGGAGGTCCTCAAGGGCGTCGACATCGACGTCGCACCCGGTGAGGTCGTCGTCCTCATCGGCGCCAGCGGCTCCGGCAAGTCCACCCTGCTGCGGATCATGTGCGACCTGGAGCGCGCCGACAGCGGAGAGGTGTGGGTGAACGACGTCCCCCTGCACGACCGCAGGCGCGCGCCCGAGATCTTCGGCCATGTCGGCATGGTCTTCCAGCAGTTCAACCTCTTCCCGCACAAGACCGCGCTGGGCAACGTGACTCTGGCGCTGCGCAAGGTGCGCAAGCTGGAGCGGGGCGAGGCGGAGGAGCGCGGGCGGGCCGTGCTGGCCCGGGTGGGTCTTGCCGACAAGGCGGACGCGTACCCGGCGCAGCTGTCCGGCGGTCAGCAGCAGCGGGTGGCCATCGCCCGCGCGCTCGCGATGGACCCGGCGATCATGTTCTTCGACGAGCCGACGTCCGCGCTCGACCCGGAGCTGGTCGGCGAGGTCACCGGCGTCATGCGCTCGCTCGCCGAGGACGGGATGACGATGGTCGTCGTCACCCACGAGATGCGGTTCGCGCGGGACACCGCCGACCGGGTCGTGTTCATGGACGGCGGCGTCGTCCTCGAACAGGGCCCGCCGGAGCAGGTGTTCGGCAGCCCCGCCGAGGCGCGCACCCAGCAGTTCCTGCACCGGGTGCTCGACACGTGAGGAGTCACGAAGGCGCCGAGGTCGTCTGCGTGGGGGAGACCATGGCCGTCCTGGTCCCGCCCGACGACGAGCCCCTGGAACGGCAGCGCTCACTGCGCCTGGAGGTCGGCGGCGCCGAGTCCAACGTGGCCTGCGGACTCGCCGCCCTAGGACACCGCGCGGCCTGGACGAGCCGGGTCGGCGACGACCCGCTGGGCCGACGGGTCCTGGCCGATCTCACGGCCCGCGGTGTCGACGTCTCCGGTGTGGAGCTCGACCCGGACCGGCCAACTGGCGTGTATTTCAAGGACACCGGCCCTGTCGGCACCGGCACCCACTACTACCGTCAGGGCTCCGCGGCCACCCTCATGGGACCGGGTCTCCTGCGGCAGTGCCGGGCGCGGGTGCTGCACCTCAGCGGCATCACCCTGGCCCTGTCGGAGAGTTGCGCGGAGCTGGTCACGGAGATCGTCGTACGGCGAGCCGTTCCGGGGCCGGTCGTCTCCTTCGACGTCAACCACCGCCCCGCCCTGTGGCGGCACCGCGATCCGGCCGCAGCCCTGCTGGAACCGGCCAGGTCCGCCGACATCGTCTTCGTGGGCCGGGACGAGGCGGAGGCCCTCTGGGGCACCGCCAAACCCGAGGAGATCCGCGACCTGCTCGCCCCCGCTCCCGTCATCGTCGTCAAGGACGCGGAACGCGGAGCCACCGCGTACACCGGGGACGGCGAGGAGGTGTTCGTCGCCACACCCGACTCGCCGGTCGTCGAACGGGTGGGTGCGGGGGACGCCTTCGCGGCCGGGTATCTCGCGGCACATCTGGAGGGTCGTGACACCACGGCCGCCCTGCGCCTGGGTCATCTGATGGCCGCCGCCGCCCTGGCGACCGGCGGCGATGTACCGACGGCGCCCGACCGGGCCGTACTCGACCGCCTGCTCGCCCTCGACGAGGGGGAGTGGTCGAAGCTGAGCCTCGACTAGCCGCTGGGCAGCGTCGGCTGGATCCGGCGCAGGAAGGTCGCGTTGTCCGGGGTCTCGCGCATGCGCTCCAGGAGGGTCTCCAGGCTGGCCTGGCCGTCCCGGGTCCGCAGCACCCGGCGCAGACCGTGTACGGCGGTCAACTCGGCCGGGGTCAGCAGGAGTTCCTCGCGGCGGGTGCCCGACGGGTCGATGGCGACGGCAGGGAAGACACGGCGTGAGGCGAGCTCGCGGTCGAGGCGCAGCTCCATGTTGCCGGTGCTCTTGAGCTCCTCGAAGAAGAAGTCGTCGGCCCGGGAGCCGGTCTCCACCAGCGCGGTGGCGAGGATCGTGAGCGAACCGCCCTCCTCCGCAAGGCGGGCGGCACCGAAGAACCGCTTCGGCCCGATGAGCGCGGTCGCGTCGACACCGCCGCTGAGAGTACGGCCGTTGCCGGGGGCCGCGTTGTTGTGGGCCCGGCACAGCCGGGTCAGGGAGTCGAGCAGGATCACGACGTCCTCGCCGGCCTCGACGAGCCGCTTGGCCCGCTCGATGACCAGCTCGGCCAGCGCGATGTGCTGCTTGGGCGTGCGGTCGAACGTGGAGGCGTACACCTCGCCGCGCACGGAGCGCCGCATGTCGGTGACCTCCTCGGGGCGTTCGTCGAGCAGTACCACCATCAGGCGGCACTCGGGGTGGTTGCCGGCGACGGCGGCCGCGATCTGCTGGAGCAGGACCGTCTTGCCGGTCTTGGGCGGGGCCACGATCAGCCCGCGCTGCCCCTTGCCGACGGGCGCGATCAGGTCGGCGACGCGTCCGGTGAGCCCGGCCGCCGGGTGTTCGAGGCGGATCCGCCCACGGGGGTGAAGCGGCGTCAGGTCGTGGAAGTGGCGGCGGCTCTTCTCCGGCGTACGGCCGTTGACCCGGGCGACCTCGGTGAGGGCGCGCTGGGTGCCGCGCACCCCGTCGACGAGGTCGCCCTTGCGCAGGCCGAACCGGCGGATCAGCGCGGGGGAGACCTGGAGGTCGGAGGGCGAGGCCAGCAGATCCGCGGCGCGCAGATGGCCCTTCCCGCTCGCGTCGATGTCGAGGACGCCGGTGACGGCCCGGACCGGGGATTCCTGCTGGACTGGGGGGTGTTCGAGAGTGGTGGTCATGGTGGTGGGTCCTTTCAAGGACGGAAAGCATGAGACATGCGGAAGGAAGGGGGTGAGCCGCGAACATCGGGAAGGCGGACAGAAGGCCTTCGAGCGGCGGGAATCAACACCTCGGGTACGGCGGAACCGCTGGTCACGAGGTGGTAAGGAGAGCCGGTACACGGACCGGCGAACTGAAGGAGAACTGGCACCGGCGCCCTCGAACGGGCGTACACAAGTGCTGGAAGCACGGTAGCACGTCGGTTCAGCGGGTGGCGAGAAGTCCGTAGAGAAGCGGGATCCGCGGCTCGGGAAGCCGCCACCAGCCGGACGGCGTGCGGGTCATCCGCGGCCAGCGCGGCCAGGGAAGTTCGTCGCTCTCACGGAGCCGCCGGACGCTCAGTCCGGCCTCCGTCAACGCACCCAGGACCTCTCCTATTCCGTGCATCCACTCATAGCTGTCGGTCGCGCCCTCGACGGCCGGGCCGTCGGTGTACGTCTGGCTCGCGTCCCGGCGGACCGGCCCGTCGCCGCCCAGGTAGTCGTGGCGGAGCAGCAGTTCGGGTCCCTCGCCCGGTGCCGGCTTGGGGCCCAGCGAGTTGAGCAGCGGATGGAACTCGACGATGTACAACAGGCCGCCCGGGCGCAGGAGTTGAGCGACCACCCCGGCCCACCGCGCCAGGTCCGGCAGATAGCACAGCGCGCCCTTGCCGGTGTAGACGACGTCGAAGCGCCGCCCGCCCAGCGCCTCGACGGCGTCGTACACGTTCGCCCGCACGTACTCGACGTCCACGCCGGCCTTCGCCGCGATGTCGGCCGCGGCCGCGACGGACGCCTCGGAGAAGTCCAGGCCCACCGCCCGGGCCCCGCGGCGGGCCAGGGCGACCGTCTCCGTGCCGAGATGGCACTGGAGGTGCAGCACGTCACGTCCGGTGAGCTCGCCGAGGTCCTCCCACTCGAAGGCGGCGAACCAGCGCTCGGGATCGAGGTCCTGGTCGAGGCCGTAGAACCGGCTGGCGAGGTGGACGGGGGTGCGGGCGTCCCAGTTGGCCTGGTTGGCCCGCATCAGCCGCGCGTGCTCGTCGGAGGTCATGACGTCATCCAACCGCGAACCGGGCCGCGACGCGCCGCATACCAGCCATACGAACCCCCGATGGCGTTTCGGTGACGCATTTCTTGTTCCGGCGAAAGGCCCTCCCTACGCTGCCAACACCGCACCAGGGCGGCATGGGACAAGGGACTTCGCCATCATGGGTCGACTCACCGGGAAAATCGCCTTCATCAGTGGTACAGGAGCCGGAATCGGCCGCGCCGCGGCACAGGTATTCGCGGCGGAGGGCGCCCTCGTATTCGGCTGCGACATCGACGAGGACAGTGCGGCGGAGACCGTGGAAATCGTCGAGAAGGCCGGGGGAGTCATGCGGTCCCTCGCACCCGTCGACCTCTCCACCGAATCCGGGGCGCGGGAATGGATCGAGGCCGGAATCGCCGCCTTCGGCGGGATCGACATCCTCTACAACAACGCCTCCGCGCTGCGGAACGGCCCCTTCGAGACCATGCCGGCCGAGGACTGGTACTTCACGATCAGGAACGAGCTGGACATCCCTTACTTCTGCACCCAGGCGGCCTGGCCGCACCTGATCGCGCGCGGCGGCGGCGCGGTCCTCAACGTCGCCTCCGTGGCCGCCGTACGCGGCGCGCCGTTCATGCCGATGGTGCCGCACGGCGCCGCCAAGGGCGGGGTGCTGGCGATGAGTAAGCACCTGTGCGCGGCCGGCGCCCCGCACCGCATCCGCGTCAACACCGTCGCCCCCGGCATGACCCGCACCGCGGCCACCGCGCCCTTCCTCGACGACCCCGACGGGCCCCGGGCCCAGCTGGAGGCGCGGATCCCGGTCGGGCGGGTCGGCGAACCCGAGGACATCGCCCGGGCCGCCGCCTTCCTCTGCTCCGACGAGGCGGCGTTCGTCAACGGTGCCAACCTCATGGTCGACGGCGGCGACAGCGCGATGGCGGGCTGAGGTGACCGTGCGACTCGACCACGTGGGCGTCAACGTACGCGATCTGCCCGCCCAAACCGCCTGGTACCAGGGTGCGTTCGGGCTGAAGACCGTCTTCGAGTTCCACCTCGAAGGCCCCGGCCTGCGGGGCGTCGTCATGGAACACCCGCACGGCTGGCGCCTCGAACTGCTCGCCCGCGCCGGCTCCGCACCGGGCCTGAAGGCCCCCGACCCGCTGACCGCGGCCCTCACCGAGGGATACGGCCACTTCGCGGTCACCACACCCGAACTCGACCTCGTCCACGCGGCCCTGGTGGCCCACGGAGCGGGCGAGGCCCTCGCACCCGGACCTTCCCCCGAACCCGGAGTGCGCATGGCCTGGGTCACCGACCCCGAGGGAAATCTCATCGAACTCATAGAGCGACGGAGTACGGAATGACAAGCGTGCTGAAAAGACTCGACAGGGGAACACTCATAGCCTGCTGTCTGGCCGTTGCCGCCGCACAGCTGTGTATTACCGTGCCCTCGCCCATCAACGGGGAAATCCAGGCCGCATTCGGGGCCTCCGGTTCCCAGGTCGCCTGGGTCACTTCCGCGTTCATTCTGCCCACCGCGATTCTCGAGCTGAATTTCGGAGTAGTGGGCGACCTCTTCGGACGTAAACGTCTCCTGGTGTTCGGCGGTTTCGTCCTCGCCCTCGGTGAACTGATCAACGCGCTTTCCCAGAACGTCGAGATGCTGTGGATCGGCCAGGCCCTGGCCGGTGTCGGCGCCGCCGCGCTCTTCCCCAGCTCCCTCGCCGTGATCGCGGCCGCCACCCCGGACGAGAAGGACCGCGCGAAGGCCGTGTCCACCTGGGCGCTGAGCATCTCCCTGGCCTCGGCCCTGGGTCCGCTGTCCTCGGGTGTCCTGGCCACCGTCGCCGACTTCCGGTGGGCGTTCGTGCCGCCGGTGCTCCTCGGCGTGGCGGTCGGCATCTCCAGCTGGCTCATGGTCACCGACTCCAAGGCGCCCGAGGGCCGCACACTGGACTGGCCGGGCCAGATCACCATCGCCGTCGGTCTGACCGCGCTCCTCTGGGGCATCATCGAGGGCGGGGAACGCGGCTGGAGCAGCCCCGCGATCGTCGGCACCCTGACGCTCGCCGCGGTCGCCCTGATCGCCTTCGTCGTCGCGGAGAAGCGTTCCGTGTCGCCGATGTTCAACCTCGACCTGCTGAGGATCCCGTCGTTCGCGGCGGCGGCCGTGGTCGCGCTGGCCGGCATGTTCGGCTTCATCGGCACCGCGTACTGCGTCTCGATCCGCCTCGGCGCCGTCATGCACCTCAGCGCCCTCAGGGCGGGCATGCCGTTCGTGATCCTCCAGCTGATCCCGCTCCTGCTGGCGCCCGTGCTGAGCCGGATGCTGACCCGGGTGGAGCCGCGCTGGCTGCTGGTCGGGGGTCTGCTGCCGATGGCCGCGGGCCAGTTCTGGATCGCCGCCCTGCCCATCACGACCACCTCGCTCGCGGCCTTCATCGGCCCCGTGCTGCTGCTGGGCGTCGGCTTCATCTGCGTGGTGTCCTCGCTGACCTCGGCCGCCGTCAACGCCGTACCGATCAACATGACGGGGATGGCCTCGGGGGCGACCAGCCTGGTCCGCGAGTTCGGACAGGGCCTTGGACCGGCCGTGATCAGCACGGTCGCGATGAGCCTGGCGTCCTCGGCCCTGGTGGGCAAGCTCAGCGGGGCGGACGCGGGCATGGAGGCCGCCGCGGGACCGCTCGCGGTGGTCAACGCGGGCAGCGACAGCGCCCGGGCCGCCGCCCAGACCGCCCTCGGCCACGGCATGGCCGTCGGCGTGGTGATCTGCGGCTGCGCCTCCCTGCTCGGCGCGGTCATCACCCTGCTGCTGGTGCGCAAGAACGCGGCGCGCTCGGCGCCGGAACCGGCGGTGCAGCCCGCGGCGGCCTAGCCCACGTACAGCCGAAGAGAGGGGCCGGATCTCCGGCCCCTCTTTTATTTGTTCGCGCCGGTGTCGATTCGGGCCGGTGCCGTTCGTCGGTGGGGTGTAGGAAGCTCATGAG
>Ga0307508_10007250_pt1 | contig 10327 bp, 18 predicted proteins | sample 9_EM_MG_FD_203089 | JGI IMG/M metagenome (GOLD analysis project Ga0307508, IMG submission 203089) | Populus trichocarpa ectomycorrhiza microbial communities from riparian zone in the Pacific Northwest, United States - 9_EM | ecosystem: Host-associated > Plants > Roots > Unclassified | place...
GGATGCCAGAACTTTGAACGATGCGGCAGGCGAACGGCTACGCCCGTGTATTTGCCGCAAGAAGCCGACGATCTTCTTGAACCTTTCTGATCGAAGAGGAAAGCGCTCTAACGTTTGACTTAAGCGGACTGCCGAAGGCAGGTCCGCTTGAAGGAAGGGTTAGAGCGCATTCTCACCCCTGCTGCACGATGTGCTGGAAGTGAAGTGTTGGCGCTGAGAGATAGTGGCGCAGGAACGAAGGACGCAGATCAACTTCGCCGAGGCTCGCAAGCTGGAACCACCTGAACTCGAGCCTTTTGCTACCTTCAATGCCAAGGTGCGACTGCGTGGAATCTAGGAGCCTCGAGTTCGTGGCGAGGCTGGCTTGGAAGTAGAGCCCGATCTCGTGATTCTGCCTACCTCGATCTTCAAAGAAGTTCTCGACTACATAGGTCAATGCCCCGCAAACCACGTCTTGCTCAAGTTCCTCCCGCAACTCGCGAACCACAGTCTTGGCTGCGTCTTCGCCAGGCTCAACTCGCCCACCAGGAAGCGCCCAGAAACTATCTCCCTCCAGGCGATGCAACAGGACTGAGCCCTGCCATATGAAGATGGCGGCTGCTCTGACTTGGAATTTGTGGCTACCGAGGTCGAACGAGATCATGCGCTCTAACGTTTGACTTAAGCGGCTGGCCGTAGGCCAGTCCGCTTGAAGGAAGGGTTAGGCGGCTCCGCGCAACCCGGCGATTTGTTTAAGTGCATCCTCCTCAGCCTTCGCAAAGCCAATGCCATGGCTTTCAGAATACCGCTGTATCTCCGCGCCGATCTCGAGCTGCAAGATTTTTGCGGACGATAGGAATGCCTCCAGCCGTTCAAATGTTTCCGTTCTTCCTGCTTCGGTGTACAGAACCTGCCCGTGCGAATCTATTGATCGATGAACGAGCCAGTTCCTCTCTTCTGTGAAGGCGGTGAGATGCTCCAACAGTAGCGTGGGCACTAGGTTGTTCTCTCTCGCCGTGCGAAGCGAACCGCCGAGGGTTCCCTCGCGCCGTTTCGCCAGCGCTGACTCTGCTTCTTCGGCTGAAACTCGATCGGGCGTCTTGATGTCCAGCCGGAGCGTGAGAAGCGTATTCAATGCGTCCTCGACGTACTGCAACCACCAGATTCCCTTCCCGATGTGATGGAAGAGAAGGCCGACTTCTTCGTCTGTAGGGCGACGGTTCATAGTTCGATTGTGAGGCTAAGGCGCCTAACGTTTGACTTAAGCGGACCGCCGAAGGCGGGTCCGCTTGAAGGAAGGGTTAGACCTATGTGTTTCCGAGGGGTCGCGATACAAGAGACTTCGCTTCCGGGTGCGATTGATCAACGACATGAAAGGACTGGCTGTGTCGATCCCAAAACACTAGAAAAGTCAGCGAAGAGTGAATACTGGCCAGTGAGTGCTTCTTGCCATACTTCGCAGTCTCAGACTGCATTGCACGCCCGACCTCCCGCGAGATCGGGTCTTCAGCGGCTACGGCATCGGAGTGTGAAGCGAGAAGCGTAATGAATTCCTGGCAGCTACGCGCGTAGTCGTCGGCCGAAACGTCAAGTGGAAAAAGCAACTTGATTGTGTAGCCGCGAGGGCTCAAATATGAGAAGGACAACGTGCCAGAGAAGTGCGAAGGCTTGGTCGTTTTCCCATCGCCTCGCATGATGACAGTCCGTATTTCTGGCTTCCTCCCAAGGCACTTCTTGTACAGCGAGGACACGGCTTTCTTGAAAGACAGATAGTGCTCCTTCCCAATCTCCTTGAGAATTCCGTCGACGTATGAGTGGGTGACAACGAGCACGACGCTTGTCGGAATTAGCCATTCGAGGAAGCCGTACGTCTTTGGCGCGTATTGCACAAGGTGTCGTGGCACACCGTGCTCGCCCAGAGAAGCGAAGAGATCCGAAAATGTGTCTTCCGGCAACGCATCGGGCGCCTCGATGTAGATCGCAGATTTCGGAGTGTGTTTCATAGGTCTAACGTTTGACTTAAGCGGCTGGCCGAAGGCCAGTCCGCTTGAAGGAAGGGTTAGGCGTCGGCGTTGCGGCGCGCAAGAGCCCACCATGCGAAAGCAGATGCTGCAACGGCGACTGCAAGGAACGCAAGCGGCATGACCGGCCAAGACTGACTACCAATTGCTACCTCTCGGACACGGAGAAGCGGACTCAGAGACCTTGGCGCCAGCTGGTGGATGGCTGCGCCAATGCATAGGCTACCAAAGACTGTGCCGACGTAGGCTACGACCACTCGGCCGACGGAGCCGCCAAGGAAGAGGCGATGCCTTGCGAAGAGCAGAGTCTGCAACGCTAGCGCTAGTAGTAGCGGCGGAGCAAACAGGAAAGCCACAACTGCGACGAACTCGCCCGGAAGCATGTACTGACCGTCGTGCATGAGACGCCTAACGTTTGACTTAAGCGGCCTGCCGAAGGCAGGTCCGCTTGAAGGAAGGGTTAGGCTTCACTCGCATATGCTTCAAAGATAGCGTGGTGGGTCATCGTACTGGCCATTCTCATGAACTTCGGATCGGCCATCAGAGAACCGAATGATCTCAAACTCCCATTCGGCTTCATCCATGCCTCCGTGGCTGGCCAAGCCGAACGTTTCGCATGGCTCTGTTTCGGATACTGGTGAGGAAACCCACCAGACGTACTCATACGGCGTGTCGCCGCGCTCATGGTCATAGTCGACGGTGAACCGCTCTTGGGTTGCATCTGAGATGCTCTTTAGCCACTGGAGGAATGGCAAGTTCCATTCGCCGATGAGAGGCTGGTGCTTTGGATTCGCAATGTCTTGCTCGACGAGCAAGTTTCCCGAAGGGGTGTTCTTCCAGAGCGAGACTTCTCCTTCGTCTTGGGAACATCGATCCCCATAGACATTCGTGAGAAGCAACTGCGGAAGTACATCAATCCGAAGCTCTCCATCCCATTCCGAGGCGCGCGCGATTGCGGCGCGGATGGCCTTTGATTGGCTTAGCGATTCCAGGCATTTACCGCCTACGGGAACTCGGAGCTCTGCTGAGAATGGCATATGGGTGTCGTGGCCTTGTGAAGCCTAACGTTTGACTTAAGCGGACTGCCGAAGGCAGGTCCGCTTGAAGGAATGGTTAGAGCGCTCGTGGGGTTGAAGCCGATTGGCAGCCACCATGCCGAACTCGTGCTCTTTGTGTTCTTCGAATTTGGTCTTGTGTTTCAAGTTGGGTTCGCTCGAACGAAGACTGATTCTGCTCTCAGCGGCAGACCCGCTTTCGAGAAGCGCTGCATCTTTGCTCTTGGCCATGTGCACAGACTTGGAACGAAGGCACGATGGTTGCCGAAGCGAGAGGCCTCGCGCCACTACAGCCGAAGGATGCCAGAACTTTGAACGATGCGGCAGGCGAACGGCTACGCCCGTGTACTTGCCGCAAAGAAGCCGACGATCTTCTTGAACCTTTCTGATCGAAGAGGAAAGCGCTCTAACGTTTGACTTAAGCGGACTGCCGTAGGCAGGTCCGCTTGAAGGAAGGGTTAGGCCCCTCGTTTGAAGACGAGCTGATCGAACTGGATATAGGCCGCCTTTGCGCCAAGAAGGCCGGCAATGCAGCCAGGCTGAACTTCGATATTGACGTCGTTGAAGGAGTGAAACTCCCAGCCCTCCGTTGCACTCTGATTGATCGCCGCCTGCAGTTGCGTGGCAACTTCCTGGGCGTTGCCACTTGCCTTGATCTTGCCAATGAACGGAACCACCTTGTACTGTACGTTGGGCATGACCCCTCCTCGCGTTGCTTATGGTTGATCTACGCCGCCATTTGGGTGGCGACACCGTGCCAAACGGCTCACCGTGAGCCTGAATCCCTTGGTGAAACCGTACTTGGAGAATGCCTGAATTGAGTAGTGGGAACAAGTCGGTTCGAAGCGGCACGTTCTTCGGACTCGAAGGGGAGCAACACGTTGATAGGTGCGGACCAACAGAATTGCAGCGCGAGCAAGCATTAGTGGCCTAACGTTTGACTTAAGCGGCCTGCCGAAGGCAGGTCCGCTTGAAGGAAGGGTTAGGCGTCGATGCTTGGTGAGGACCAACAGACCGAACTTGAACCTTATACATCGTGTCTCTTCGGCTCGCCGGCGAGCAAGAGGCGGCGAACGAACTGTTCAAATGGCGTGATGGCCGTCGGCGCCAACTCACGGATACGCGGGAGGAGATCCTGAAGGAACACGGCTTGATACTCGGAAAGCTCTGGAGGAAGAGGCGTGTGCTCCAGACAAACAGGAATGATGTCCTTGCCAAAGGACAGAGCGACTCGCCACTCCTGTTGAACCTGTTCCGATTGGGCGGCATGTGTTGACCAGAACAAGACGACCGCGTCGGCCTTCGAGATCGCCTGCTCGATGATCTGGCGCCATTTCGTTCCGGCAGGGATCGAATCGACATCAAGGAATATTGGTGCCCCAGTGACTCGCAGCAGTCGGACAAGCCCATGCACCGCAGGCCCATCCTTGTGAGAATAGGAGGCGAAGAGGTTCTTGATGACTGGGTTACTCACGGGCTACTCAACGGTGGTTGGCTTCTCGACGCCTAACGTTTGACTTAAGCGGACCGCCGAAGGCGGGTCCGCTTGAAGGAAGGGTTAGGCGCCGCCGGTGGGCGCATTGGATCAGACCTTGTACCAACTCGCAACAGAACGGACTGGCTTGCCTGTGACAGTGCTCAAGTGCGCTGCCGCGATTGAAGCTTGCGCTTCGTCGGCCGCGTTTCCGATTCGCTCAGTTCGATCACCAAGCAGGCGTAGACCAACAACCCACCATTCGAGACCTCTCGAGCCGCGGCAGTGCTTGACATCGATTGACTGAATTGATGAGAACGTTGTGATTGAGCGCCCGGAACAGGATATCAAGCGAGTCACTCTATCCACTACCACCCGCCGTGTATTGATGTTCAAGACCAGTCGATCTGGTCGATCTTCTTCGATCTCAATCCACGAGAAGGTGACGAAGGCCTGCCCAAAGAGGGCTCTGAGTGTCTGGGCGATAGCTTGGAAGAGATTCACTGACGCAGTGTAAGGTTTGCGGCGCCTAACGTTTGACTTAAGCGGCTGGCCGAAGGCCAGTCCGCTTGAAGGAAGGGTTAGCCGTCACGGTGGCGAACCAAGAGATAGATGGCAGTAGCGGCAAGGAAGATGACCTCCCAAGTGACGACCAAGGCCAAGGCAACCCCCGCAGCTGCCAGCAATGTGAGCTTAGATGGAATGCGCCAAGCATCTGCCGGTGCCCGCCAGGCGGCGACTGCAAGGAATATGAATACCAAGGGGAGCAAGGCCAAGAGAGCAAAGAACCACGGCGCTTGTGATTCAGAGAAGGCGAATGCGGCCATGTACGCCGCGTGCTGCAAGGCCGACTGATGTGCGGGTACAGCTCCGAAGAGCAAGATGAGCCATACGCCCAATGGGCCAAGGGCAGAGCACAGAAACAGAGCACTGGCAATTCGCTTGGGTTCGACGCGCATATGATGGCTAACGTTTGACATGAGCGGCGTGCCGAAGGCACGTCCGCTCGATGGAAGGGTTGGGCGTCAGTGAGCGGAGCGCCGGAGTTGCTTGCGATTGCATGAAGCTCAGAGGGTTGAAGCTGGGACGCGCGAGCTTTGTAGAGAACTCCGGCATTGCTACCTTTCGAGCCGCCACGCTTGGTTGCGTGACTTTGCCAGAGCGCTGAAAGCGAAGCCCGATGCAGCGCATGATGCGCGAGATGGCCTGGCCGAGCAAGCGCCATGCGGCTCAGGCCGATCGGTCGGTTCGCCAGCCGCCAAAGGACGGATGGCCCGCTGTGGCGCTACGAGAATGGTTCTTCGGACCGAGCCGGCCTTGGCCTTGCATTTCATACCTTCACCACGCTCGGTTGCCTCAACGGCGAGCCGACTCAGCGAACCGTCGGAAGGCTTGGACGATTCACGAAGCGCCTTGCTGCACTTGCAGCCGAAGCGCGCCTGCGGGCCGAACTCAGAGAGGCTGCTGAGCTTGGGGCTAAGAACGGTGCGTGCCATTCTGACGCCCAACGTTTGACTTAAGCGGACCGCCGTAGGCGGGTCCGCTTGAAGGAAGGGTTAGGCGTCATTTCGTGCCGGCGACCAGGCTGCGGAGAGTGACGAGGCGAGGTTGAACAGCAGTTCCTTCCGAGTTGATGAACCCGAACGAGCCGCTCGGAGTCCAGACGAAGTCATTCTCCTCAGGGAAGAAAATGTACTCAACTCCGGGAAGCAGTGGGAGGTTGCAGTTGCCTGGACCAAACGGCATGTCGCGGACGAAGCCCGATATGGGTGGCGTTCCTTTGAGAATCTCTTTCAGTTCGAACTTCCCCTCGACTACTTCGAGCTGAACCGAAGGCTTGTCTGGGTTGGGCATTGTTGCCAGTCGAACCTCAGTGATCCTGGCACGGAAGATAACTTTCGATTGAGCGACTAGCTGTTCGTCCGTGCGACGTTCGAACGAACACGCATGCGCTGTCGCTTGAAACACGATGCATGAGAATAGGAGCAGGGCTGGTTTCATGACGCCTAACGTTTGACTTAAGCGGACCGCCGTAGGCGGGTCCGCTTGAAGGAAGGGTTAGAAGGCACTGGCTTCATGTGCTGAACCGCGATGCGATTCTGGTGAGCGGGTAGAGCAACCATATGAGCAGAACGCAAATGATGAAGTAGTAGCCAATGCCTTCGGTCGGAGCGCTTGAAATCGGGCCGTAGAACAGGGCGGCGAGGACTACCGCAAGGACAGAGAACGAGACAGCTCTGATTCTTTGCCCTTCGTCTGAAGCAATTGAGAAGACTCTCATCCACGGCCACGCACAAATGGCTACAAGAATACCAATATTGCGAACGAAGTAGAGCCACTCACTTGTACCGTACTTCGCGAACTCGGTGTAGGTCATCGAAGAGCGAGCCATCGCGAGGCCGAGCAAGAGCGAACTCATAGCAAGAGACGCAAGAACGCCGAGGCGGACGACAAGCATGTGGGTGCCTTCTAACGTTTGACTTAAGCGGCGTGCCGTAGGCACGTCCGCTTGAAGGAAGGGTTAGGCGTCGCTATTTCAGACCACCGATTGCTTTGCACAACTGCTCCGAAAGGAGTTGAATCTCGACGGATTCTGACGCGCTGGAGAGCAGGAAGGCGTTGCTGCGCGTGAAGTGTTTCATCACATGACGCTCCTCTTGGGTTGCTACGTCGCTTGATTTCCTTCTCTCCGCGTCAAATACATCGATCAGGACTTCCAGCTTCGCGTCAGGTGCGCGCCTAGCGAGAGCACTCAAATGCTCTTTCGGTGTCTGCGCTCCCGACAGAAACGGATAGTGGGCATGTAGCTCTGCCAAAGGCAAGCATCCATCTTCGCGATTGAGTTGATACCAGGCGGGGCTGACCGGAGCCGACAACGATACTTCCAGAAAGCCAGCGAGCGTGAGCGCGATTGTGAAGCGACGGAGCATCTTGAGACGCCTAACGTTTGACTTAAGCGGACCGCCGAAGGCGGGTCCGCTTGAAGGAAGGGTTAGGCCGCACGTTGCTTGAGCACTCGCGGCTCAATTGCCGGTGCTGGCCAAAGCTGTACGTGATAGCTGTCATTTCCGTCCAGCCCATCTTCCGAGAGCGAGTTCAGATCAGCATAGCAGGCACGCAAGCGATATGTGCCCGGGGAAACAGAGATTCGTGCCGCATCAGGAAAGTAGTCTGTGCACCCTGCGATGACCAAGCGCGTGCCACTCACTTGGAGCGTGCATTCAACGACGTGATCCCATTGATCGAAGTCTGCGTCCATTTCACGGTCGAGAACCTCGACAGATACCGGCACGTCCATATTTCGAACAGTTCCAACGCCGACCACACCGGGCGCCACCGCTAGCAGGCGGCCGACGGCTTCGTCATTCCAAGAGTCGGAGAGATTCCCGTCTGCATTCTCGTCTTGGATGTAGAACTGAAAGTAGTCTGCGAATAGCTTGAAGTTGTTCATTGGCGTGCTTGCGGCCTAACGTTTGACTTAAGCGGACCGCCGTAGGCGGGTCCGCTTGAAGGAAGGGTTAGCCATCACTGAGTTGGCGGATCGGTGGCGAAGTGTTGCCTTGCCAGAGCAAGATTTGTGACGGCGTCACCTTGATGAATTGCAGTATGGCAGTTCGAGCAAAGAAGCATCAAGTCCGTAGTCTCGACACGTGTAGAAGTTAGAAGCATTGACAACGGAAGTATGTGATGAACTTCGATAATGTCCCGATCTAGAAACGGAAAACTGTCTAGAAAGTTGAATGTACAAAGCTCGCAGTACATGCGGCCGTGCAATTCTAGGAACTCGGCCAGTTTCTTCGCGCGGAGCGTCTTGTCACGCTCAATAGACATGTGGATGCGAGCACAGCGCTCACCCTCATAGCCGAATGGCGTGCTGGCTTCGATCAATTCCCGATAGCGGCCATCGACGCCGTACGCACCGCTGCTGATGCTCGCAAGAACTTCGACATCGCTCCGAAGGATTGATCGCCAATTCTCGTCCTCATATAGATCCGGAACGGCGTGCTTCTTGGGCGCTCGGTTGTGATTCTTGGCAGCGACCGCCAGCGCTAGAGAGCGCGCCTGCGCATGGCCGAACTTGAGCACAGAGAAGCTCTTGGTCTTGATCTTGTGCTTCTCGTCGTACCACTTCGCGAGCCAGTGCACGTAGGGTTGCTTCGCTCCGGGCTCCGACTGCAAGAAGACTCTCTGCTCAGGGTCCGATGGCAAGTTGCGCGAGTTCGTCCTCTGGATCGTCATAGGAAACGAAGAGAGAAGTTGGTGGCGGTACACCAGCGCCAATCGAAGTGCGTTGTCGACTGAGCCGTAGACCCCGTCGGAGAAGAGCTGGCGAAAGTGAGCCTTGTCCCTGGTCACCCGAACCCACCAGCCGTGCGTCTTGGCATAGTCGTAGCGCAGAACCCCGCGCGGCAGTTTGTAGTGCTCCGGGTCTTCGAACACCTGTCGAATCGTGTTCTCGAGATATGCGTCGTCGTAGACAGGCATTGCGCTTGTGATGGCTAACGTTTGACTTAAGCGGCCTGCCGAAGGCAGGTCCGCTTGAAGGAAGGGTTAGGGCGCACGCTATTGGCGCCACTTTCTATTCAAGCTTGAAGACGAATTCTTGCAGGGCGACCGTTCTAGTCAGCAACGGGGTTGCGAACGTACAGGAAATCTTTTTGAATGCATCAAGTACCGAAGTATCCAGACTTTCGTAGCCCGAACTGGACCGAATGGTCACTTCGCCGACTTTGCCAGGAGGCAAGAGTTCTATTTGCGCAAGGACGGTGGCAGTTTTGAACGCCTGGTCCCGGGCAATCAATGCCGGCATCAATGGGATGACCGGCGAACACCGAATGCCTGAAGCACAAGCACTCGGACACCCCGACGTGTCTGGGACGTCTTGTGCAAACGCAGCTTGACCTTGAAAGATTCCAACGAGAAAGAGAAGTCCTTGTATGGGCTTCATTGAAGCTCGCAGCAAGCGAGAGCCAGTTTGGAGGCAATTGGATGGGGCCATGTTTTGATTGTCGGGGTGAATGTAGTGCGCCCTAACGTTTGACTTAAGCGGGCCGCCGTAGGCGGGTCCGCTTGAAGGAAGGGTTAGCCGTCTGGTGGATCAGTAAGAGCGTAGGCAGATCTTCCACCTTTCATCTGTGCGAATGACGACCCAGAGATTCTTGTGCATGCTGAGGACTTCGTCTGCGGAATTTCGTCGGCTGTACGTGACTACGAAATGCACCTTGTCTTCGCTCACCAGTATGGGATCTTTCGATTCGTAGCGGGTGTGATGCCAGCCCGATTCCTTCAAAGCAACGAAGAAGTTCTCGGGATGCCGGCCTGGTTCCGTCCAGTCAAGGCGGGACGCACCGGAGAACATGACCTGAGGGAAGTGAAGCTCACTATCCATTCCGATCGTGTTGCACGCGTTGAAGTAGGCAGTAAATCTTTCCAGGCATTCTGAGGCCGCCTCGACCGCTGAACAGTCTTGCTCTGCAAGTGGCGCAGTGCTTACGAAGCTGATGAATTCGGTCATGTCCGTGGCTGACGGCTAACGTTTGACTTAAGCGGACCGCCGTAGGCGGGTCCGCTTGAAGGAATGGTTAGGCCTCAGGGCTCGTCGTACGCGGTCCGCTTGGACGCAGCGTGCGCAACCGGACAGCAGTGGAGATGAACCAAGCAAAGAGCATGGCGACAAACATGCGATTCGTTAGTCCATACGGCATGCCCTTCCGAAGGGTGAAGAATTGGAGGAGAAACGCAAGTACGACCAAGACCGCCAAGATTGAAGCAGTTCGCCGATATGTTCCCCAGCCTTG
>Ga0307508_10007252_pt1 | contig 10327 bp, 8 predicted proteins | sample 9_EM_MG_FD_203089 | JGI IMG/M metagenome (GOLD analysis project Ga0307508, IMG submission 203089) | Populus trichocarpa ectomycorrhiza microbial communities from riparian zone in the Pacific Northwest, United States - 9_EM | ecosystem: Host-associated > Plants > Roots > Unclassified | place...
ACCACTACATGGCGGCAACAACGACCATAACAAGAAGGGGTAAGCCTGAGGCAGTCGCACTGCTCGTCGCCGCTGCAGTGCCACACGATCGCGATACGATGGCAGCCTTGGTGACTAAGATATGAAGATTTCATGAAGTCGACTCGGACAAGTTATTTTGTGATACTCCAATCTGCGTGGCATTATTTTCCTCACAGACACGTATGACGACTGAATTGAGATCTCAATATGCGGTCGATTTTCATTTGTTATATTCGATGTGATATTGTATTGTGAATGTGGTTTCGACACACGCGGCAAGAACAGAACGGACTTTACGGGTTCCGACAAGTCCCACATACCCGCTCCGTACATACATCGTGATCGATAGTCGGTCATTGCCCCCGCCCACCCGGCGGGAAGAATCAGGAGGATCGGGCGACAACCCACAGTGATCGTAATTAAGCAAATATTTTTTGATCGACGGCGCTATCGACAATTATTTTGCGATACCCCAACTCTGCGTGGCATTATTTTCCTCACAAACATGTATGATGATCGACTTTCAAGATTTGCTGCGGTCGATCTTCGTTTGTTAAATTCGACATCTATCAACTATACTATCACATCGTCATCGTACGAGCCAATGAAATGATTTAACCACAGAAATTCTAGATGGTCCGCCCACCCTGCAATCCAGAAAGTAGAACTCATTGAGAGGGATATCGGCGTTCTTTGCGAATGGATAACCGCGGCGGCGGGGGGATGCGCTGTAATTTGAGACGGAAAAGCGGTCGAGGGCGAGGTTCGCGAGGCTGAGCGGTGCCAATCATCGAAGAGCGGGGCTCCCGAAGTAATTAGGTGGCTTGGTGTGTGACGGAAACAAACTACCGGGCGGGCACGCGAAGGCCAGGAGGCAAAACATGGGCGACGTTGGGCAGTTAGCCGAAGACTGTCGGTGAGGTTTGCAAAGCATATTGTCGTTTAACTGTTGAAGCAAGAGAGCACAGGAGAGTAATGTTAGCAGAATTTTTCCCGTGTTCGCCTAACATGAAGTGATGATCTAAGATTGGCGCTTAGAGAGGCGGCGGCATCATCCGACTCCCGATGGTCTCGCCAACGATGCAGCTGACGACGAAACGCGTAGCGTTATTGGAGCAAGGCCTGGACTGGCTCATTCAACAACCTTCGCGTAGACTGACGCCATCCGTTGGGGCCTGACCTTCATCCGATATGTCATTGGGTTTGGTACTCCAGCACTGCTGCGCGGTGCAGCTGCCGCCACGCTCTCCAGTACGCATTTAGACAGGCCAAGTATGCTTCGTCCACGAGGGTGAGTGCCCCGCCAGGCCACCTCCACAAGGTACCGCCTAGCGCTCCCATAGTTGACTTGTTACATGTTGGATATCGCAAGGTTTAAAACCTGACAAACATCCACTCTGGAGTCCTGTCACCCCCCTTCTCTTCACAGCCGAGCCCTCTGCCCAGGCAAGTTTACTGTCCGACTGTGTGTCGCCAGCAAGATGACTCATGCCATTCCACTGCACAGCCCCTTGCCACAGTGTTATCGGCAAATTGCGTGGTGCCCTTGAACTCTTCCGAGTCACAGCGCCCTTATTCACTCCCTCTTATTCAGACCCAAGCGTTCTTATAAAAGACCGCCAGTTCCGCACACCTAATATGTCGATCACCTCGACGAGGTCAGCTACTCTCTCCGCTATTCTGCCATATCTTTCCCATGCAGCTCAAGCTTTCTCAATCACCGTCGCGCACTGATGTAAAGGATGACGAAAGTGTTCCTTCGCTTCTCTCTGAAAGCCACCACCATACCGAACTCGCCAACGACGAACTCTCTGTGCCTAGCGACCAACGTCCTCTTCCAGGCCCCCGCACCAATCCCGTGCTCGTCTCCTCACTCTGCAACCCTCCAGCCCATTCATCCCTCCCCTCTCACCTAGCTAGAGGTGCCGCTTCCAACCAGACGCACAGCCCTACCTCTTCCCTCTCATCCCCTCCTTGCACCCCTTGCACGAACTCGGGTTCACCAATGGCGGTCAAATCAACTTGCTCATCGCAGGAAAGCGACCGAGTAGTTGAGGTTCGAGTATGTTGCCGTTGACAGTCAGCCGATTTATCCTCCAATGCCTGACATGGGCTCCGCAGACCGAATCTGGCCGCGCGGGACGCTGCAGTGAAGGAGGGCCGACTCACTTGACGCAGGCAAGAGCTAGCCTTGATACGAGCCTAGTGAGTGTCAAGGCACGAGCTTTCAGTAGTGGGAGCGCTTTCCAAAGTCAACAGTTGCTTGTCAAATACAGGACGAACTTGGGAACACCGCAGGCGAAGCTCTCAAAGTCGCTGACATAGTCACGCGACGTGAACAATCGGACACTGAAGCGCAAGACTACAAACTGCTCTGCACAGGTAGTGTACACAACGCCGCCTACTTTGGCTTTGGCTTCATGACGGCTTATGTGCGGTAACCATTATTTGCAGTGCCAGATGGCCTCAAAGAGTTCCCAGCGTATCGGGTGTTCATGGCAGCGACAGCTATTATTACGGTGGTGTTAACGGGCTACTATGGTGCTAGATCCTCTAAGTGAAGGATATCTGAGGATGTAGATCAATAATGTAGCCCTCACTCTACGGGATATCGTGACGATGCTTTAGAGTGATGATGTAGTGTCAAAAACATGTACTTTTATCTGGATTCGGACGGTCTGCAGGTGATGGACTCTCAAGATTTGCTGTGGTTTGATTTTCGAACGCCGTGTTTGCTATATTCGCCAACCCATCGCATGAGCCAATGAAAAATGAAATGATACCCACAGAAGTCCACCCTGCAATCCCGAACGGAGAACTCATATCGGCGGTCTTTGGGAAAGGATAACCGTGGCGGCGGGAGGATGCGCTGTAATTTGGGACAGAAAAGTGGTCGAGGGCTTGGTTCGCAAGGTTGAGCCGTGCCAACATCAAAGAGCGGGCTCGCGAAGTAATTGGGTGGCGCGGCGTGTGACGGAAACAAACTACCGGGCGGGCACGCGAAGACCAGGAGCCGTTGCAACAGTTATAATGATCACTGGCCATTCTAATCCAATTCAACGCGTCGCAGCGAAATTTGAAAAGACGTTGAGATCCATTGTAACTCAATGCAACGCATTGCAACTTGGCAACACACGTGGTCGTTGAGCAGACCGATGTTTTTGCGCGCATGTCAGTCCTCAATGTTCTGCAACTTTAGGATGTCCATATCTTTCCACAAATTGTCTGACACATTGTGTATGATATTGTACGCATAATATTATCCATACTTCACTTTCAGACTACTACCATGTCATGTAGTATAACAAGCTTCTGGTCATTTCGCAAGCGTGGGAACATGGAATTTTTGAATGGGCCAGCAAAATCGCGTTGCAGTGCAAAATTGAATTCGATTTTACATAAAGCGCAATCTGTTGTAAAGCGCAATCTTGCTGTAAAGCGCAATCTGCTGTAGCCGAGTTCCCGATCTGCATCTTCTGGCGCCCATAGAGCGACTCCCTCTTATTCATATCGTGTTCCCTTTATAAAAGACCGCCAGTTGCCCCCCCCCTCGACATTACTCCACAGGGTCAGCTACACTCTCCGCTATTCTGCCATATCTTTACAACCCACCCCAATGCAGCTCAAGCTTTCTCATCCACTGCCGCGCACTGATGCAAAGGATGATGGAAGCGTTCCTCCGCGTTTCTCTCCTAGAGGCCACCGCTGTACCGGGCTCGCCGACGACGAACTCTCGATGCCCAGCGATCAACATCCCTCTCCAGGCCCTCGTGCCAATCCCATGCTTGCCTCCTCACTCTGCAGCCCTCCATCCCTCCCTCTTCACCTAGCCAGAGGCGCCACTTCCAACCAGGCCCGTTTCACCCACAGCCCTACCTCATCGCAGGAAGGCGACCGAGTAGTTGAGGTTCTAGTACGTTGCCATTGACAGTCACCCGATTTGTCTTCTAATGCCTGACATGGGCTCCGCAGACCGAATCCGACCGTGCGGGGCGTTGCAGTAAACGAGGACCCATGCACTCGACACAGGCGAGGGCTAGCCTTGCCACGGGCCTAGTAAGCGTCAAGGCACGGGCTTTCAATAGTGGGAACGCTTTCTGAAGTCAACGATTGCTTGTCAAATACAGGACGAGGTTGGAAACATCGCAGGCAAAGCCCCCAAAGCCGGTGATATTGTCGCGCAACATGAATCATTGGATATCGAAGCCCAGGAGTCCAAACGGCTCTGCACAGGTAGCGTATACGACGCAGCCTACTTCGAGTTCATGAAGGCTTATGTCTGGTAACCGTTATCCGCAGTGCCAGAGGGTCTCAAAGTATTTCCAGTGTATCGAGTGTTCATGGTGGCCACAGCTGTCATCTCGCTGGTGTTAACAGGCTATTATGGCTCTAGATCCTCTAAGTGATGAGGGTGTGAGGAAGTGGCTCTCACTCTACGGGATGTCGTGACGATGCTTGTAGAGTGATGACGTGGTATCGAAAACTTGTGTACTTTTATCTGGATTCGACGATCCGTAGCCTGAAAGTGTTTGGGAATGGAATAGCAGGTTTTGATCAGAACCAAAGTCGACAACAGTGATGAACAGCGGCGGATGGCGCCAGCCGTGTTGGGTGGCACCCTAGAATTAAAGGGTAGTTGGCGCGCGAGAATTGTTTCCTAGATTAGGCTGCAATATGCAAGCTGAGGACCACTTGATCAAACGAACAGGTAGTCGTGGATTTCGATGGCAAATACCGCAACACAAACAGCTCAGTCTGCTCGGGCAGTATCGTTAAACCGTACAACGCGCTCGCAGCCGATGAAAGCCTGAGGGCATGTTTTTTGAACCTGGGAGTTTAATAATAATCGAGCCTAGAAAGCCAAGTTGGAACTTTGCGTGATCAGGGGTTCCGGCGGCAAGACTGCACGTGATTGCCAAACGGCATCTCGCGTCTGGTCTGGCTTCGGCTCTGGCACTGGGACGCTCAGTACAGCATGTTATGCTTTGGGAGAGATCAGTGGGAAGTACAATGGGCGGCAGCACTCTGCAGCAGGCAAGCGATCGATCATGACGAGATATTTGTACGCTTTTCTGCAGTCGCTCTTTCTTCACCTTGCCTCGCAGATACCTAATCCTACCCCGAGAAGCGCTTCTGCTGTTTTCAGAATCGCAGTCACATTGGTGGATGTAGGTAAGCCTGAGAGAAGCCGAGCGGACTATTCGTCGCCGCTGCAGTGTCACACGATCGTGATCGCCATACGATGGTAGCCTTGGCGGTCAAGATATAAAGACTTCATGAAGTCGACTCGGAAAGATTCCGAAAGTCCCGGTAACTTTCACGCTCACCTGCTGGCTCCTCTAGACTCATCGGTTAAATGCCAATATTCCATGCGAACACTCTGCTCTGGCTACTAACTGTCCCTCCACCGCACTGCATTGAACCATACTGCACCTCCGCCCGAGCCGACCGCTTCTTCCGTCTTGCAGACGCGTGTTCTGTCGCGCTGTCCGAGCGCTAAATATTTCATCGCCATGCACTTCCAATCCATCCATCCGTCCGTCCATCCTCCCCGTTACCCGTCTAGCTTTAGCCATGCAAACGGGTCTATTTCTGTTTTCGACAGGATGGGTGGATCGTGTGGGGAGCCTGTTTTAACGCCGTTGTAGACCAATCCAGTTTGCAAGACTCACAGAGCAATATCGAGGGAGCGGAGGTAGGGTATGTGTGCGTTCGTAAAAGCCTAGGAGTGCTCTTTGCATATTTATCTATGAAAGAATTCAGGAAAGGATGGGGGCTCTCATCTTTATATTTTATTCTTGGGACTTGTGAGTGAGTCGTACTGCATGTGATGACTCTTACTAGTGGATCTTTTCAGGCACGTCTAGCAATGTATGTGCAAAAAAAAACAATCATGATTGAGCGCTTGTTCTTCGAACCTTAATAATAGCCGAGCCTAGAAAGCCAAGACGGAACTTTGGATAATCGATTATCGAGGCGCTCGTCTCACGTGATTACCCCCCACTATCATAATATTAATCGCAATCGATCAATGACATGCTCAACTCTTCGACTGTCTTGCTCGTCGCGTCTTTGACTGTCACTGGCACTAAGACGATCTTCTGTATGCGCTGGTGTATATCATGTTGCGTGAGTGAGCAGCGCTTGGGGTTTTTGGATCCCTCCGTGCCATGCGAGATGTGAGGGTGGCGGCAAGTGATCGATCACGAGCAACCGCTTTTCATGCTACAGTGCATGGCACTAGTGTACCAGGCAGAAAATGCACATGCCTCGATGTCGCTGGGCTGGTCCCTTGCCTGCGCTCTTTCTTTTATGCCACCCGCCAACGGATCGCACCCTTACTATACTACCCTACTATACCGCACCGCCGCCCGACCCGACTACTTCTTCCGTCTTGCTGGCGTCTTGCTGGCACGGTTGTCTTCGCAGGCGCTAATAGTAATACTTGATCGTCCCGCCTCCGATCCATCCGTCCGTCCTCTTTTCCCGCCGTCGTCAGGCTTTAGCCACGCATGCGGGTTAGAAGTATTATGATCACGGCGGGTGGATCGTGCGGGGAGCTTGATTTAACGCCGTTGTATTCCTCTGCAAGACTGGCGCATTTGGGTTGACCGGGGGTACTGTACAAGTGCCTGTGCGAAGGCCCGAGAGTGGTCCTCGGATGATGATCTATCGAGGATTCGGAAAAGAATTGAGACCCTTATCTTTATGTTTTGTTCTTGGGATTTTTGTGTGAGTCGTATATGATATGACGGCTCAAGTTATTCTCCCTGGTTGATCTTTCAAGCTCGTCGTGAGCTTTCTAGCGTATCAAAATTGCAAAACCCTTCTTCAGGCGAACTTTTGCTCGTTGTGCACTCAGAATGGGGGCGCGTTGTGCTATTTGCAGTGGTGCTAACGCCGATGTCGACCCCGAAGGTCGTGTAACATGATGACAAGATTACACGTAACTGTTCAACTACTTGCCATTCTGATAATCGGGAAGTGACAACGTCAGTAATCCACCAGGCCGGCCGGTTCTCATAGTTGTCCATCTCCCAGTCGATAAAATTAATTTGAAGTTCATCATATGCTTGTTGGGCTGGTCTCGGCCTCGTGTCGATTAACGGACGTGCGAAGATGGACTTGCAACGAGCCGCCCTCCGGTTACGAATACTAGCTCCGTCGTTCCGATAGATCTACATGTATCTTGAGTGATCTGTGCACGCATCGCGCATCACTAGCACATACGCAACTCTCTCGGGACACACACTGTCTATCTATCCATCTGCCTGTCTCATTTATTCCCATGTGTCCATTTTTTACTGTCGTGAGCATGTTCTAAATGCTGGCAGTATATCCTTTCCGGTCTGATAGTTAATCCCTCCTTAGTCTACCCGATTCCCGCGGGGTAGTTTTGGAAATTTTTGGGGTGTCCATCAGGGGAGAATGCTAGCGTTTGGAATATCATGTAGTAGAAACGGAACGATGCTATCGATCTATCTGTGCTTGTAATAGCCTCGTCTCCAGATTGTATTTCGAGCATCGTCTCTCCGACCCCCCAAAATCCGGTTTCGGCCGTGCGTGCTAGGGTTCAAGGTATTACGATCGAACAAAAGGAAGAGGATTGCTACTACGATGCCTTGATGTTCGCGGTGCGAGAAGTAATGGGATGCATAAGGAGTATAAAGGTTGCTCATTGTCATTCAAAGCGCAAGCTGACCGCCGTTTTTCTTCCTCGCCTCCCATTGATGTATCGTTCATCAATCCTTCCGCTCTTGATTTCATGACAAGCTCTTGCTACTCTTCTCTCAACCCAATAAACGACCCTATACATTTTCCGGCCCTGCTGCCCATATTCCCGAGTCTTTTTGTCTCACAGCGTGATCAATCCTAACATGATCCGCACAGATCATCCGTCCGTTGTCCCTCAGAGAGATTTTATAAATATGCAACCGTAATATGTGGACGACGTTGTCGCGAATATCGAGCGACATGTGTAAGATTTATTTGTTTATTGCACGCCTGCGCATGCCCTCTTGTAATTCAAATTCTGCATCGATTAAGCTTCTTAATGCACTGGCTGTTAGTATGTAGTGGCTTGCGCAAATTGCGAACCAATTAACACAGATACCGCTGCGGTACGTGCGCGCGCATATCAGTTCTGAACCTTGAGCGCCCGCCTGCTTGAGATCGTGAAGTGACCAAATGTGGTATCGTGCGAACTGAGAATGTGGCACGTGGGTGTTCGGCGGATGCCGCAAAAGCAAGATACCGTCTTCTCTGTGCCCGACACCTGCCTGCACGCGGCTACTATGGCCAAGGGAGTGCGTAGTACATGGCCTAGCTCTTGCTTTCTCTCTGTCATGTTCAAGTTGGAGATGTCACTACTGGTAGCGCGTCCCCTTTGACTGATATGCATATTGCCTCTCACGGATCTGTCTCATTTGCCTCATTTGCTTTGCGCGAGAGGTAATATCGTATGTCTGGCCTAGTCTGCGGTTTGGTGCCGTTTTAACGCTGCGATCGCGATCATCGCGACACCTGAAAGGATTGGTTGAAATCGAAACAAGAGGCCTCACTGCGAACTAATGACTGACATCCCAACCCAGTTATGCCTACCCCGTCATACCTCCGCTGATGCTCGCCCCCTTGCAGTCTCGCTGATTGAGGGATCTGATCTGTTGATCACTCGCATGTCGCAGTCATTCAATCATCCTTCCACACGTCTTTCCGTCTTCCTGTTAGACGAAAAGTGGTGGGTGGATATTGTGTGCGAGTGAATCAGCGAGACTATGCAATCGGTGGGGCATCATCATTCATGCGCGTAAAGGAGTGCATGGGATGTTTTCGTGCGATGCTCACACAATATGATGCAAACTGCTGCTAGTGTGTCTCGGCGATGGTAGAGCCACTGCGAATTGCCCACCAGACCATCCTTCCATCGCTTGTTCACATATACTCCATTTACCACTCATGCATCAAACCAGAACTTTAGACCTGGCGGCCGTCGCGAGTTTCTTGCCTCACATTGCTGCTGTAATTTGGTGCAAGTTCCGACGTCTCGTTGCCTTTGTTGCCCCTGCCAAGGACAATATATTAGGCAGATGCCGTAGGAAGGGCATTTCGTGATTTATTCACTTCCCCGCTAAGACAAATCTATTCACTCGTGATCCATATTCGCGTCACTTTTGTTTTTTTGTGTACACTCATAATTTCTCAGCGCAGGCAGTGTTTACCGGTTTATATGGATTATCCACAATCAATCTGCTTGTGGGCGTTTCGGGCGATTGGAGGTGCCGGAGCCTTGCACGGGCAGCCAGGTCATGGAGCAAATGAAACAACGTCGAGCCTGTGGTTATTTTCTACACCGGTGGGTGCAATGCGCCCGACGCGTGTTGACGGGGTCATTACTTCAGCATGGGCACGAGCATAGTGGTGAAGCGAGATTGCTAGCCTTCGGCCGTGAGCATAGCGCCCCTCTCCCCAAGACAATCTGTTTCGCCGGCACCAATATTTCATCTTTACTTCTCGAGTGAAAAGGATCTCTGGGAAGAAAAGGAGATTGACACGAATTACGCCCTAAACCTCTGTTCGTTATTCGTGGCCCTTCTGATCTGTTTGGATTTTCAATTCCTTTTGCAATGACCTGCCTTCGCACGCTTGTTCATTCCGATTACTCGCCAACCATGTCATTCATATACACACATTTTATCCATCGTGTTCGGAACGTGCAAAGGAATGTGGTAATGTAATCGTAACTGCATACGTGCACATGTCCGAATCCCAATCGGTTGGAGGCGCAGCTACCGCACGGCATGTTCACGACCCATCAAGTTTGGGCGGTTGTTTGAACCTGGTGGCTTCGCATGAAACAATAACCGAACTAGCGCTGGAGCTTCGGGTGGGTCCGCAAGGCCGCACGTGATTCTCTCATCACATCACATCGATGGCATCTCCGCTTGTCCGTCGTGGTCCTCGCGTCTTTGGTACTGAGGTTGACACTGGAATACATATTCGTACGTATCACGTTGCGTGTGTGAGCGGCGCTAGGGCGTGAGCGAAAGGGAATGGGTGGCGCTGGCAAGCGATCGATCATGAGCAAAACTGTGCGCTTTTCGTGCTACAGCACATGGCGCTGATACGCTAGTTCAGAATGCACATTGCAGTCGTGCGGGTCGCTTGCCTGTGCTCTTTCCTTTACCTTGCATTTCCCTGCCACTGAACAAGCCACTGAACAACAGGGATACGAGATTCTGTGATTTTGATGGTGTGGATGGGCGCGGGTTCGCGTAGTGCTCCGCGATCTATGCATGCATGCACGTAT
>Ga0307508_10007253_pt1 | contig 10327 bp, 20 predicted proteins | sample 9_EM_MG_FD_203089 | JGI IMG/M metagenome (GOLD analysis project Ga0307508, IMG submission 203089) | Populus trichocarpa ectomycorrhiza microbial communities from riparian zone in the Pacific Northwest, United States - 9_EM | ecosystem: Host-associated > Plants > Roots > Unclassified | place...
CTCTACGGGCCGATCGTCGAATAATGTTTTCCGCTTCGCAACTAGGACCACGACCAGTCAACGACCGACAAGAGCCGCATAGAACAACGTACGGTGTGCGAGCTTTCCAAGCTTGATGGTGGTGCTACTTATGTCTTTGCCAATGGCCGAGGCCATTCGCGAAAACTCGGTCTTGGCAGTACCTTTGGCATGGCCCTGGAGCAGGCGCTGTTTCACCTCTGGGGTTCTTGGTGATAAAGCAGACCTGCTTCGTATGGAGTCGACACAGGTGCGGAATTCGTTTGTTCGGTCCTGGATTGCCATGAACTGGAGAAGATATGTCTACGGAAAAGGTATTAATATCTGGCGGGTATATGACCGCTGAGTAAGTTAGAGACGTTTCGGATGACACCTGATCACCAACAAAACCACAGTCCCGCACCGCCTTACCTAACGGGCCTTAACGGGCTCGCGCCCGAACGGGACGAGGTGGCAGTGCCGACAGCTCCCTCTCCGGACGGATGGTTCGGCCGACAAAGGTCGCGTGCCATGCAAGCACGTCATGATCAGGCTTGCCCATGTTCAGCATCCTCCGACGTTCTGCTGGACACCAGGCACTCCCCGGGCCTTTGGCGCCACGACTCTTCCTGACGGCTACCAGGTTGTTTTGTTCCCGTCTCGCACTCAACGACATCTCTTTTCCATCCTCGTCACTGCGCCCCCTCGCCGCAAAATTCGACATGCCCTCCTCCCCCAAGCCGAAATCCAAAGTCCTCGTGCTCGGTGCAGGCAACTTTGGAAGCTGTCTTGCAGATCATCTCGGTGACTCTGATCATGAAGTCTACATCTGGTCCCGACATGCTAGCTTCGTCAAACATTTTAATACACACCATCGCAATCCAGACTACTTGAAGGACCATGTCTTCTCGAGCAACATTCACGCTGTCGGTCCAGAGATCCCGGACAAAGAGAAGATTCAAGAAATGGACGTCGTCTTGTTCGCGATTCCGACCCAAGGAGTCAGGTAAGACTCATTATTCTCCCTCCGGGGCTTCTCATCGCAACACGGTTCGCTCTCAGGGAAACTCTGATCAAACTCCGAGCTAGTTTAGCTGGAGAAAATTTGCCTCTATTAATTTTCGTGAACAAGGGTATTGAGACGGACACGCAGGCGCTAACCCTTGAGATAATCGCTGATACATGTGGAAGCGAGATCGCGCGAGCGGCGACCTTCATTGTAGGTCAACGTAAGACACAGCAACGATTGCGAAAACTTACGTCATACAGTCGGGACCCTCTTTTGCTACAGAGAGTTGGTACCCCGATGCAGTCTCATTCCTGTTCTGCTAACGAACCGGGCTAGTTGTTCGCAGACAGCCAACCTCCGTCTCTGTTGCCTCGTTGACAGAATCTCAGGCGCAAAAAGCATCGCAAATATTTCACCAACCGTGGTTCCGATGGTAAGGTTCACTTACATATGTTCGAATGGCACCCCTCGATCTCATGTTCTCATAGTTATACAGGTGGAGATCCGATAGGACTGGAGTTAGCTGGTGCCCTTAAGAACGTTTACGCTATCGCGGCTGGGATGGCTGATGGCTTGGGTTTTGAGAACAACACGAGAGCAAGTTAGTGGAACCATGTCCCGACCAGGAAAACGGTTGACATTGGAAGATTTTTAGGTCTTATTACTCGAGGATTGGCCGAGATGACACGTATAGGCACGGCATATGGGGCGTCTCCGCTGACATTCCTGGGACTTGCTGGCGTGGGAGATCTTTTCCTCACGTGTAGTTCTTCGACCAGCCGGAACTACACAGTGGGATATCGATTGGGGAAGGGGGAGGCGCTTGAAGACATCATTAACACGCTTGGAAGTGTAGCCGAGGGGGTGACGACAGCAAAAGGGCTCAAGAAGATTATCGATGAGATGGACGTGTCAGCTCCCATCGCGAACGGGGTGAGTGGCGGAATTTACCGAGTCCTATTCCTTCTCAGCCGAACTTCGCGAAACAGATTTATGCGGCCTTGTATGAAGGTATGGGTTTCCGCCAATGCGTTGTACACGAGTTAAACTTGGGGACGGGTGCTGTAGGCAAGGACGTAAAGACGGGAGTGCAAGAACTGATGAGCCGACCTCCGTCGCGAGAGCTTGTTCTACCAAGGCAGACCGGTGAACAGGCGTCGAGGCTGTTGAAGAAACTTGGGATTGAACCCATTGGGTAGTTTGACTTTAGTATGTACCAATGATAGCTACATAGTGAGGAGGCCTGGCCACTTCCGTGTGTATCCGCATGTGCCTTGCCCTGACGAAATGGGCACACGGCTGACATTGCCAAAATACGTAAGACCGCGCAAAAGCCATTCGTATCGGAGCGGAATGTTGTCTCGGTGAGCACGCAGGGTGCACACGACGGTCGCCCCAGCTTGTTTTATGGGGATGAGCGCGGGCTTATCCGCCGTCCTCCGGCGTACAGAGTCCTTTCAAGTGCAATTACGTAAATATATTAAATAAACAAGTTTTCCCACGCTTTTTTTCTCAATTTTTTTCGTGCAGTTGCTCCCGAAGTCCGACAGTCCAAGGGAGACCGACTGACCAACGCTTGTGTTTCTCTCCGTGTTTTTCTCAGCCCGACTTTTTTTCCCTTCTTCTTCTCTGTGCTGTACCGTGTTTGTTCTCTCTTGCTTTCCATCTACCACCATCACACACTCTTGTGCGAAATGGTCTCCCCACTCTGGAACGCTGCCTCTGAGGGGAACATCGACACCCTCCTAGCACTGCTCCACAATGCATCTCCTGCTGATATCGAGATCAAAGGTATGTCTCTCTTCCTCGTTTCAGCCTTGAGTCGTGTTTTTTTAAATTTCCATTTCCTTATAGACCACACCGGCGCCACGCCCCTCCAGGAAGCAGTCAAGAATGGCCATCTTGATGTGGTCAAGGCACTCCTTGACAAAGGTTCGCATTCGATCCTCGATCGCGCCGCGTGTGATTAATCGATCTCCTCGTCCTTCCCATCAGGTGCCGATCCCTCTTTCGCAGTCACCCATGGCTCCCCGGACACGTATACAACAAGCCCCGAAATCATCCAACTACTTAAAAATGCTTCAGTAAAAGGCTTGCCCCCTCAAGATCATCCCTATCCACAGGATCCCCATGTCGATCCATCGAAGCGATTCTACCCTGTCCCTATCCCTCCTTATGGCTATTATCCACCTATCGCATCCGTACCTTCTCTCCCTGATGGCTCACCTGCATACTATCAGCTCCCTCCAGTGTCCCTCGGCGAGAACGGCGCATATGGAAACCTCCCTCCACCCGAAGTAGCCAGATTCATTCCTTGCAGGTATTATCCTGCTTGCCGCTATGGTTCCTCGTGTCTCTTCGCTCACCCCCAGGGTCCTTACTACCCCGGTCCTCCTCCCCCTGCCCCTGCTCAATATCCAATCCCTTACGACCACATGACCCAGCAGCAGTACCCTCCAAGTTACTATCCACCACCCCCTTCCTATCATCCTCCTGCACCTGTCCCACCTCACATGAACCCTGTATCCCCACCCCCACTGCCATCAGTTCATACTCCTCCCCATCCTCCCATGGTTCACGCGCGATCTGCCTCGGACGCGCTTTCTCCCGTTCGAACGCCGGTGCAGGCACCTTATGGGCCAATGTCTCCTTCCTCCCCATCCTATCCTCACCCTGTCCATCTTCCTCTTCCTCTTTCTATTCCCACGCTTCCACCGCCTCATCAGCCTGCAACTGCCCCTGGCCAGTCCCCCCACTCAATGTATCCAAACGGACCTGTATCTGCTCCACCGTTCTCAGTGCGTCAGGATCCTTCACCGTATCCTCCGGCTCCACATCCGCACTCACCGTACCCCGAGGTCAACGGTGGACCAAAGTCTCCAGTCATTTCTCAGGGAGAAAACTTTGCCCCCCCTCCTGCCTTCCGACAAGGAATGAACCATAACCGCAGAGGCGGCATACGAAGAGGCTCTTTTGGTGGAAATAGAAAACCTGCGTGCCTGTTCTACCCCGCTGGTAGGTGTAGAAACGGTGACGAATGTCGTTTCCCTCATGTTGTCCCTGATACACCTGCACAACCCCAGTTGGGTACTCGGGGCTCTCGTGTGAGAGACGGTGCGAATGATATTAGTACAATCGAAGAAAATTTTAGTACCATGAATGTACGAGATGTGAGTAACCAATCTCATTCTTCATCTTACACGGCCTAAGTTGTAATTCACCTCATTCTGTATAGGATGTTCAACCACGACGCGGGATAAACGGCACGGTCAATTCAAGTCGCTCGCAGTCCACAGACCCGGGCAATCGCTCCAAGGGCTTGAAGTCCAATGGGCCGCGGGTAGAGAAAAAGGCCTTTGTCAAGCAACAGCGCGTCCCGAATGCTGATGAATTTCCTGTGCTCGGTGGATCTACGACTACATCGTCGAGGAGTTCCGTGAGTGGAGCCCCGGTGACCAGTGGGCTGGCAGGTCCTACTGCCGCCCAAGTACTACAAGCACCGCCACCTCCTTCCCGCAAAGACGTAACCAAGGAACCTGGTACTCGCAGCGTCTCACCGGAGGAGTGTCAGGTGAAAAGCCAAACTGTAGGTTTTGCCAAGATTCCGGGAACGCACCATTAATAATTTCCACAGGATGACAAATTGACGGAGGTAAATGGCGCTCAACCTAATGGTGCGACAGGCAACGTTACGACCAAATTACCCATCTCTTTCGCTGCTGCGGCGACCGGAACCCCTGAATCCGTGAAGGAGGTCTCTGTTTCCGCGTAAGGCAACGTTTATATTGTCCATCTATATATATCATTTCGTCTTTTTGTTTGGACATTCTTGGTTTCGTGGTGGCCGACCACAGTTTTATTTATCGTTAGCAAGTTTGTTCTTCTGCACATAAGCACGGTCGTTTTTTATGCTTTTTTCCCCCATCTGTTCTTTGGTGTCTGTTTTCTAGAGGTTTCTATCTGCCGTCTAACCTTGTCTGTCTCATGATGAACCGGTACACATACTTACGATTATTATCGACTATTACTGTGACACTCCCCTGCCCACCATCGCACTGTTTTCTTTGCATAGCATACCATTATTGACGCCTCGTCCCGCGAGAATACAATACACACTGCCTCCATCCAGTGCTTGCTGCAGAGATTTTCACGTCATGTCCAGTGCTCCAACTGCCGGATCTCCACCCCATGTGTACCGATTACCTGTCCTATTTCATACACAGGAACTCCATGATCCCTGCGCAAGGCATTTAACACACTTTCACGTGTGTCCTTGGCAACGATGACCACGAGGCCGATACCCATGTTAAAGGTGCGTGCCATTTCTAATGGTGCGACTCCACCTTGCTTCATCAAGTACCGAAACACACCTGGTAGCCGCCAGGTCGACGCATCCACGTAACAACCCAGCCCCTTCGGGAGAACTCGGGGAATGTTCTCAACGAAACCTCCGCCTGTGATGTGGGACATGGCTTTAATAAGTCCCTTCTGGGCGATCGGGAGTACTTGTTTGACGTAGATACGGGTCGGTTCAAGGAGGTTTTGGCCAAGTGTTTGAGTTGCATCCCAGGGGCAGGGAGAGGAATAGGTCAGACCTGAGAGGGAGACGATCTTGCGGACAAGAGAGAACCCGTTGGAGTGCAATCCGGAAGAGGCAATACCGAGCAGAACATCTCCTTCGACGACGTCACGAGGGAGAACCAGTTCCCTCTCGACGACACCAACAGCAAAACCCGCGAGATCATAGTCGCCTGAGATTAATCGTCATTACAGACTATTGTGGCACACCAGTAGTCCTTACCGTTCAAGTACATGCCCGGCATCTCAGCAGTCTCGCCTCCGATGAGGGCACATCCAGCTTGTTGACATCCATTTGCAATGCCCTTGATTACGCTAGCCGCAACAGCAACATCAAGTTTGTTGCAACCGTAATAGTCCAGGAAGTAGAGTGGTTCTGCGCCTTGCACCAGCAAGTCATTGACAGACATAGCCACCAGATCAATGCCTGCCATGTCTAGTTGAAAGACGCCCTGAGAGACTACGGCGCAAGACTCACCTACAAGATCATGGATGCCCGTTTCGATGGCAATGCGAAGCTTGGTCCCGACCCCATCCGTTCCACTGACCAATAGTGGGTCTTTATATCCAACAGCTTTCAGGTCGAAGATGCCCCCAAAGCCTCCTATCTCTGCATCCGCGCCAGCACGCTTGGTTGCACGCACGTAGGGCTTGATGGCATCAACAAGTGAGTTCCCGACGTCTACTGATACACCAGCCTGCTCGTAAGTGAGGCCCTTAACAGCGGCGTTGGCCCCCGTCAATGCTCTAATACGAACATGAGCATTATTAATCCGAGGAACGAAACTTTGCTCGCCTATAGGCTATGTCACGGCGAAACACCATGCCCTCAAACGAGATATTGTCAATCGCGGAGTACACAGCAGAAAGTGCCTCTTCTAATGATGGAGCGACAGCTGACACAGCCAAGACGCGACCACCTGTCGTCACAAGTTCATCTCCGTTCAGCGAAGTGCCGCAATGGAAGACAACCACTTCTGCCCAAACCAATGAGTGAAACACAGTTATCGCGGCATTGCTTACCCGATGGTATTTCACCGATTTCGATGTGTTTGCCTTTCGAGTATTCGCCGGGATAACCACCTGATACCAATACAACCGAGACCGCAAACCCCGGACGGCTGCTTACTTGTACCGAGTCGAGCCGGTGCTCTGCACAGGCCTGCCTGGTCCGAAGGCTAGTCAGCATTGTCAAGATCTCACTGATTCGAAACGACGCACGAGGAGTACGGCAGCGAGGTCGATGTCATCGTCCATTAAAAGCATGAGAGCCTCCGTCTCAGGATCACCAAACCGGACGTTGTATTCAAGGACTTTCGGCCCGCTTTCGGTAAGCATAAATCCGACAAAGAGTAGACCAACGAAAGGGAAACCTTGGTCAGGGTGAATACTCTGTTCGATGAAGGCACGGTTGGAAAACATACCCTCTGTTCTCATGCCGTCGATGGTGGGACGAAGGGTTTCTTGCATGATGCGATCCATAATCGCGGGGGTTGCCACCGGGGCTGGAGCATACACACCCATACCACCAGTATTTAACCCAGTATCACCCTCGCCGATTCGTTTGTGGTCTTGAGCAGGAGGAAGGGGGACAATCGTGTAACCATCAGAGAATGCAAGGACGGATATCTCGGGGCCCTCGAGTAGTTCTTCGACTACAATTTCGTTCCCTGGCAGGTAGAACGTGGTAGAAGGCTGAATATAGTGATGTCAATTACAACAAAGGCGTAGCGGACCTGCAGCGCCAAACACGTTGGCTACCATGATTTGTCGTAGACCTTCTACTGCTTCATCGGTAGATTCCGGGATGAGTACCCCTTTGCCAGCGGCAAGACCGCTGGCTTTGAGCACGACTCGGTAGCCACAGGTACGGACATGCTGAATTGCTTCGTCAACTTGCGAGGACGAGAATGTGCGGAAGGTGGCCGTTGGGATTTTGTGACGGTGCATGAATGCCTTGGAAAATGCCTTGCTTCCCTCCATTCTTGCGGCAAGCTCAGTGGGACCGAAGGTGGGTATGCCAACTTGCATGATCAGGTTAGTGACATGTTCCGGGATGCAACGTTTATTGGCTGACCTTTACGGAAGCACGTCTGGATGCCTCGCACCAATGGTTCCTCTGGACCAGGAAGGGCAAGATTGATCTGATGCGGATATTAGCAGCAGGTAAGGCGATATTTGCGTGGTACTGACCTCATTCCGAACGGCGAACTGGACGAGTTGGTGATAGTGGGGGGCGGCAAGGGGCAAGTTTACATTCTCTGTCTTTGGGGTGCTGGCGGTTCCACCATTTCCGGGACAGACATAAATGCGATTTACAAGCGGGGACTGAGCGAGCTTCCATGCCAAAGCATGTTCTCTACCTCCGCTGCCCAGAACAAGGATCTTGACACTCATTTACGAGCGGCAAAGTGGGCAAAATGGAGAGTGAATGGAGAAGGATAAAATCGGGATGAATCGATGTCTGTAATTGGGAAATAGATAAGATAACCATCTCCTTTTTTTTGTCCTTTTTTCAAAAGTGGGATGATACGCAAACAGCATGCACCGGATCGAGTTGGATTCGCAGATCAGCGGAATGACGAGCCTCGAACTGAGCAGCGCAATGTGCTATTCCTGCCCTCGCCTACCATAGTGAGAGTGGCTTTCGCAGCGTTCGCCGTGGAAGTGCGAGGTCCGACGATGGCGCGTGACCATGGGGAGTCCAAAAGCAAGCAGGTTGGGAGCGCCGCTGGGAGCTCTGTCGCTGCGCAGCCAGTCCCCCTCGTCTCTCGGCGTGTGTGAATGGAGACCGTCGTCGGCTAGGGAAAACTGTCAACGATGTCTGGTTACAGGAACACGCTGTTCCAGACTGCGCTTGAGCCGTTCGAAGAGGCGAGTACTGAGGCACTCCCGGTCGTTGACCAGCGCGCGCTCACGATGCAGGCTGTTCGACAGAGCTCAGCCACAGACCGTCTATTCACGCTCAACCAGCACCGCTCGCCGAATGAGCTCGACAAACCAATGGATGAAAAAGATGCAGTCTCGCGGAGGCTGTCTCGCAAGGATTCAAAAAGCATATCCGGAAGATCGTTATGGCATAGGAAATCCACAAAGAAGCCAACCGAGTCGCCTGCTGCCACTGCCACCCAGGTGAAGCACCTCTCCTCCTTGCCAAGCACGCATTCGTTGCCCTCAATGGATCCAAACGACGACCACGACGGCACCCGCAGTTCCCACGAAAACCCCTCCTCCTCCCTCCTCTCCCGCTCCATTGTCCCAGATCCTTTGGGCGAGCTCCCTGCCTGGTTCAGGAAGGAAACGGACATGGCTGCCGCCAACATTTCCACCTTCAGGATCAAGTACCCTCTTCACAGTCCAAACGGCCCTCGTTGGTACAGGAATCACCACCTACTCCCTCCCACCTCCCTCAATCGTCCACCTTCGCTTTTCTCCCCTTTCTTCCCCCCCATGTCAGCTTCTGTACACAGTATACAAGACCGGTCTGAAGATCCAACGCGGCCTCCTGGTCCCAGTCGCTCCCCCTCTGGCACACCGTTACCAACACCAAGCTCGTCCCAAGTGCGCATCCCCGATCCCAGTGTCAAGCCACGCAGTCGCAAGACTTCCCAAGACAATATCGATTTAATGGATCTTAGTGACCCTTGGGGCACGCGCTGGCATCACGAGTCACCGTATGACGCGGGCAGCAACATTAGTCCTGTATCTGTTGATTCCCCTGAGGTAATCCACCAGTCTCGCCTCCGCTGCCTTGTCTTAGGACTGACTGACACGATGCAGGGTGCACCACGCACTCGCTCCCGCCTATCGAGTACGAATACGGGTCAAGCCCGTCGAAAGACTGTTACTCCGTCGCCTCTCTCCCAATCAACATCTGCACTCCATTTGCAAACACTCGAACCAGCACCGGAGCCAAGACCGGTGACGCGTAAGCTAAGTAAGCGTCGCGTGCCTGTATTAGGTGGACTTTTTGGCACACACGAGAAAGATTCGCCGGAGGGACAAGATACGGATCCCGCTGAAGACTCGTCGTCCAGCTTACCAAAGCGATTGTCGACTGTCCCAAGTGGTGCTCTTCACATCAATGTTGGTGGGTCGAAGCGTCATTCCGCCCTCTCCCCAATGTCCATCTTTGGAAATGGCTCCACTGCAGCGTTGTCAAGCCATTCGTCATCAAAGCATGACAAACGACAGAGCGTCTTTGGGCGATTGGTGAGGAAGTTTAGTATCTTGCGGAGGTCTAGCCAAGATCCGGTGACTTCCATCAATGAATGTTCTGAGAGTACTGCCGGTGGAGCCGCACTTTCGGCCGTGGACGAACAGTCGCCGCGCCGCTCGCTCATCTCGCAGAGACGGTCATCCCCGGAGAAGCCGGTGACGGAAAAGAAGGTCTCAGACCCATCTAAGCGCATTCCTCCTCCACGGATAGACTTGGATATGGAACCGCAAGATGGCAAAGGTCCATCAATAGAAGTTGAGCGGGCGAGCAGCGACCGTACTTCATCGATTTCCTATGATGTGCCGTTCTCGCCACTGGGGAAATTGATGATCGCAAACCCGGACGCCCCAAGTTCCGGGGGTACCACTCCTGTCAGGACGAACAACGCGTTACCGCTAGAAGCTCCCGGTGAACCCCCATCCGAGCCTAAGCATCCGATTCGGGCCGTGCCGACTGCACAGCGCCCTCACTCTGTGGAACGACAACAAGATACTAAGCCTGCTTGTGTGTCTTCCTCAATTGGG
>Ga0307508_10007257_pt1 | contig 10325 bp, 9 predicted proteins | sample 9_EM_MG_FD_203089 | JGI IMG/M metagenome (GOLD analysis project Ga0307508, IMG submission 203089) | Populus trichocarpa ectomycorrhiza microbial communities from riparian zone in the Pacific Northwest, United States - 9_EM | ecosystem: Host-associated > Plants > Roots > Unclassified | place...
CGGGCCGTCGCGTGCATCAAGGTGACGAGCCGTTGCGCGGTCGCGGCAATAACGACGCGCGCGGCGCCGCGGTAGCCGCTTCGCACCGCGCGTTTAGCGAGCGCCGCCAGCACGCCCATGCGCTCGGGATCAGCCAGCTCGACTCGCACGGCGCTAGAAGCGATGCGCCGCACCAGCCCCTGGTCGAGCAAAGTGGAGAGCGCCTGCAATACCGCAAGATCATGGTGCGTGACTTCGTCGAGCAGCTCGGAAAGCGTGCGCGGCGTCGTCAGCGCCTCGAGCACCCGCGCCGACGTATCGGACATGTCGCTTCCGGGCGGTGCGATCGCGAGCAGCGCGGTGCCGTCCAGCGCGAGGTTCGCCCGCAAACGGGCCACCTCGTCCAGCTGCCGCAGGCCCTCCATGATCAGCGAATTGATGGGCGTGCGAATGCGTTCGAGAAATTGCGGCGAGCCCCCCACGAACGAGAAGGTGCCCTCGGTCTCGCCCAGCAGCCGATAGAGCGCCTTTTCGCGCTCCAAACGTCGGAAAACGGCGTCGACCACCTCGCCGGACTTGATGCGCACCTCGCCGGCGCCAGCCTGGGTGTTGATGGTCAGCGTGCCGCTGCGACGATTCATCGCCAGCAGCTGCAGCAGATCGACACTGCTCACTTGCTGCAGATCGCCGCGAAAGTCGCCGCCCTCTTCGGGGACGACCGGCACCCGGCTCGGGATGGCGTAGAGCCGGCGCGCGATGAGCTCGATGTCATGGTGCGGCAGCTCGTCAGGGGCGAGCGACGCGCCGACCGGTTTGTCCACCAGAATGAAGAACAGGGCATCAGCCAGCGCGCTGGCGTTCTTCAAGCGTTCGAAGCCCTCGGCATCGGAGAGCAACGTGCTCGAGAGCAGCACCGCCGCCGGATCCAGGGCGCCCGAACGCTCCAGCGCGCTGTCGATACTGTCGGCGATGAGCACCGAGAGGCCGCGCGTGCGCAGGCGCGAAGCCAGCGTGCCCAGCACGTCGACGTCCGGCTCGACCAGCAGGATCGGCCTCATTCGAAGGGCCTTCCCGCGATCTCCGAGAGTCTGGCGACCAGCAGGTCACTCAAAAGCGGATCGGCTGAATGGACGGCCCTGACCAGGCTGCCCTCGGTGCGACCAGCCAGCGTGTACGTCGCGTGCTCGGCGATCACGATCAGCACGTCGACGCGCTCACAACCGGCCACCCGCGACACGTCGACCGTCTCGACCTTCAGGCCCTCGGCGGCGCGCGTCTGGTCAGTGCGAACGGCGCTACCAACGCTCAGCCCCGCGCGCTGCGTCGCGAGCACGCGCGTCTGCCCGCCACGAGCTGCCTCGGCGGCTGCCGACGCAACTAGGCCCATCAAGTCCGTGACCGGCAGCTCGATGTAGTGCGGCGTCTCGAGTGGTGCGGCCTTCTGCGCTTGCGGATCGGGCACGATGCCCAATAGCGCGTCGATCAGCTGACCCAGCGGCAAGCTGCCGAGCCCGAGCGTGTGCACGACCGAGCTTCGGCTGGCGTCGGCGCGAAACTTCGCCACGCGCAAGAGCTGCGAAAGATCGGAGCCATCGTGCGGAAAAGTGGCCACACCGACGGCGGTGCTGAACGGCGACGTCCCCGTCACGGCGCCCAGCTGCGCCAAAATCCGGCGCCGGCAGGCGTGAGCGCCGGGGCCGCCTGTCTCCGGCAAGAGCAGGTAGAATTCGTTGGCGTCGACGCGCGCCAGGACGTCGGTGTCGCGCACGGCGCCCAGCACCCGTTCGGCGCCAAACACCGTCGGCTCGGTCTCTTCGCCGACGCCCGAATCGGGTGCCAGCTCGAGGCCCACGGTGGCCAGCGAGAAGCGCCGTCCGTGCCGCCGCGCCATGGCGATCTCGCGACCCGCCACGTCCACGAAATAGGCGAAAGTATAGGCGCTCGAGGCCGGATCTTTCATCGCGCCACGATGCGACTGCTCGCGCGCCCCGATCAGCGACAGCACCGTGGCGGCTTGCGTCGCGACCAGCTCGACGAGCGGCTGCTGCGTCGCGGAGGGACTGCCCACTTCGCCGCCACCGATCAAGACCAGGCCCGAAAACTCACGTAGCAGGGCCAGCCTGACCACGGTCATGTTGCGCTCGCCGGCGAAGGTGAGCGCCTCCATTTCCTCGCAGAAAGTCGGCGCGCTAGCGGCGTCGCCGAGCACCGCGGCGCGTAGCAGCTGGCGGGCTCCCTCGGCGGCCGGCAGATACACCACGACGTCCTCGGCGCCCGCCGCGACGGCTATGACCTGCGCGACACGCAGCGCCGCCTCGCGGCGCGTCTTGGCCGAAGCAATCTCTGCGATGTCGTTCGACAACGACGCCCCCCTAGCCGCGCTGCGCGCAGCACGGAGCAGCTCGGTTCGTTCGAGCCGTTCGGCGATGCGCGTGCGCACGTCGGACAGCGCATTGAGCAGCTCGTCGCCCGAGATCGGCTTGACCAGTACGCCGGCGCCGCCCAGCGCCACGGCCTGCACACCCAAATCCAACCGATCGGCGCGGGTCAGGGCAAAAACGGCCACATTGGGCGCCAAGGCCCGCACATGGTGCAACACGGCGAGGCCGGCGCTGTCACCGAGCGTCACGTCGACGAACGCCACGTCGGGCACCTGCGCCGAAACGCGCGTCAAGCCTTCCGCCAAGTCGGTCGCCACGCTCAGGCGGTCGCCACTGCCCTTCAGCGTCGCGCTCATGAGCTCGATGGTCGCCGCATCGGGCACGATGGCGACGACGTTGAGCTCGAGCGCCGAGCGCTGAGTGATCACGGGTCGGGGACCTCGCCCTCGAACACGAAGCGCGACGGCCCGCGCAGAGTCACCGCCAAATCTTCGCCGCGCACCCGAAGCTCGAGCGGGCCGCCCGGCAAACGCAGCGTGATCGGAGCGTCGTACGGCGCCCGCCCCAGCAAACAGGCGAGCGCCGCGACGGCAGCCGCGCCAGTACCGCAGGCCAAGGTGCGCCCGACACCGCGCTCCCAAACCAGCACATCGAAGGCCGAAGGCCCGGTTGCACGCACGAATTCGACGTTCGTGCCACCGGCGAGCGAGCGCGACACGCGCGGCCCGAGCTCGTCCAGCTCCTGTTCGGTGCACTTGACGTCGAACACCACGGCGTGAGGGTTGCCCATCGAGATGCGCTGAAAAGTAAGATCCTCGCCGCGGTGCAGCGCTCGGACTTCCCCCTCGCGCGTGGCGTTGCCCATGCTGACCGTGACGTCTGCCGCGTCGCCGCGCCTCTCGACCAGCGCCGTGCGCGGACCCGCGTCGGTATCGATGATGAGCTCCGCGCGCGTCTGCCCGCTCTTGCGCGCCAACGCCAGCGCCACGCAGCGCAGCCCGTTGCCGCAGCCTTCCGGGCGCGAGCCGTCGGAATTCAACACCACCATGCGGCCGTGCGCGCCGGGAGTGACAGGCGGCGCCGAAAGCAGCACGCCGTCACCGCCCACGCCGTAGTGCCGGTCGCACAACTTCTGCGCCTGCTCGGGGCCGAGCGCCGTCTCGCTCTCGGCTTCGACCACCAGAAAGTCGTTGCCGATGCCCTCGTACTTGCCGAACCGAAGCGCCATTGAATCATCAGCGTAGCCAGCCCAGCCACAGACTGCCACCTCCGCTCGGTCCCGCGCCTTTGTAGGCCTGTCTCGGCCCGCAGCTGCGGGCCCGCTGTGCTAAACCCCGCTCGGATGCGACGCCCCCTCATCGTCAGCGGCTTCATGGCCAGCGGCAAATCCAGCGTGGGCAAGCGAGTCGCCGAGCTCGCGGGCCGGCCCTTCGTCGATCTGGATTCTCGAATTGAGGCGCGCTTCGGCGCCCCCATCGCACGCATCTTCAGCGAACAAGGCGAAGCCGTGTTTCGCGCGGCCGAGCGCGAAGAGCTCGGCGCCTTGCTCGACGCGCGCTCAGCGGACGCGCCGGTCGTGTCCGTGGGCGGCGGCTGTTTGGTGCGGCGCGACTTGCGGCTGCGCGCCATCGACGAAGCCGTGGTGGTCTCGCTGCAAGTCTCGGCCGACGAAGTCGTGGCGCGCGTCGGCCAAGACGCCTCGCGCCCGAACCTCGCCGGCGACACCCGGGCCCGCGCCGAAGAGCTGCTCGAGCTGCGCGCCACCGCGTACGCCGAAGCGCACGCGCGCCTCGAGACGCGCGGTGCCTCCACGCACGACGTCGCCCAAAAAGCGCTGGCAGTTTGGCAGCGCGATCCGCTGGCAGTCGCCGCAGGCGAGAGCTCCTACGCTGTCGACGTAGGCAGCGGCATCGCCCCTCGGCTGCTTGCAGCGGCTTGCGAGCCGAGCACGGCGCTACTCTTGATCAGTGACCAGAACGTGGCGCCACTACATGCCGCGCCGCTCGAAGCGCTCTTGCAAGGCGCCAAGAAGCGCGTCACCCGCTTCGACTTCGCGCCCGGCGAACAGCACAAAACCCTGGCTTCCGTGCAACAAGCGCTCGAAGCCGCGCTCGCCGCCGGGCTCGATCGCAAGAGCCGCTTCGTAGCACTCGGCGGCGGCGTCACGACCGACATGTCCGGTTTCGCGGCCGCCAGCTACCTGCGCGGCGTTGGCTGGATCGGCCTGCCCACGACGCTGCTGTCGATGGTAGACGCGTCGGTCGGGGGCAAGACCGGCGTCGACCTGGGCCCGGCCAAGAATGCGGTCGGCGCGTTCTGGCAGCCCTCGAGCGTGCTGTGCGACGTCGACTACCTGAAGACGGAGCCGGAGCGCGGCTACCGCAGCGCGCTCTCTGAAGTGGTGAAAACAGCGTTGATCGGCGATCCGGCGCTGTTCGACATGTTGGAGCGCGAAGCCCCCGGGATTGCGGCGCGCGACGCTGTGCTGCTTGCGGAAATCGTGCGGCGCTGCATCCGCGTGAAGGCTCGCATCGTCAGCGCCGATCCGCGCGAAGCCGGGCTACGCGCAGTCCTGAACCTCGGCCACACCGTCGGTCATGCCCTCGAAGCCCAAGCCGGATACGAGCGGCTCACGCACGGCGAAGCTATCAGCCTCGGCCTGGTCGCGGCCCTGAATATCGGCGAGAAACTGGGGCATACACCGCGCGACCTCGCCGAACGCACGCGCCGGCTGCTCGCCGGCCTCAGGCTCATGACCGCGCTCGAAAACGAGCCGCTCGCCGAAGCCGCGGAGCTGATTGGTCACGACAAGAAACGCGCCGGTAGCCACGTCAATTTCGTCTTCGCGCGCGCCCTGGGCGACGTCGTCACCAGCCCGCTCGAGCTGGCCGAGCTGCGCAAGCTCACGCGTTCGCTCAGGTAGCTGCGTCCAGAGCGGCTGGCAGAATGGCGCCGAGGCTCGGGTTGGTGGTGCCGTGTGCGTCGAGCTGCGCGGAGGAGCGAGCCGCGCCCACCGCTTAAAAGTCTCATCTAGAGAGCCGTAGCCACAGCATGGAGCCGCGCTGAACGGACATGGAGCGATTCAAGCGCCCACCGCCGCTCTCCACATTTGGATCGAGCTTCTCCAGTCACTCACGACTGCGAGCTGCGGCGCGGACGCCGGGCAGCGGCGAGCATTCGCTGCGTTTCTCGCTCATGCGTGAGGTGCTCGTGCGCTACTTGAGCCCGATCCTGCTCGACTCGGTGCTCACCCGAGCGCTCGAGGTGCGACACCTCAGTCCGGCCTCACTCGGCGAGCAAGACCTCGCGGAATTGGCCGCCGATATCATGATCGGCCTGCGCTTGTTCGTGGCCGAGGAGCGCTTGCCGCAGCTGATGCTCGATTTGGCCGAGCTGCTGGAGCCGGACGCATGAGCGCCTCGGCTCAACAATTGCCGGTGCCAACACTGGAAAATCGCTTGTCCGCGCTGGAGGCCGAGATGCGCGCGCTGGCTCAAGCCTCGCTCGAGCAGCATTCCCGGCTCGACGCTACGAGCGAGCTTTTGCGCGGCGCGGGCCAACAGGAAAAGCTGTCGCTGATCGTCTTCAGCGGCAGCCTGGACCGACTGATCGCGGCTTTCGTGCTCGCAACCGGCGCCGCAGCCATGGGCATGCAGGTCAGCATGTTCTTCACGTTCTGGGGCACGGCCGCGCTGCGGCACGACAACGTCCACGTCAAGAAGACTCTGCTCGAGCGCATGTTCGGCTGGATGTTGCCCAAGGGCGTCAAGCAGCTGCCGCTCTCGCAAATGAACATGGCCGGCGGCGGGCCCGCGATGATCCGCTACGTCATGAAGAAGAACGGCGTCGCGTCGGTCGAAGAGATGATCGAGTTGTCCAAAGAGCTCGGCGTCGAGCTAAACGTCTGCAGCATGAGCATGGACCTGCTCGGCATGAAGCCGGACGAGCTCATCGACTATCCCGGCCGGGGCTTCTGCGGCGTCGCAAAATTTTTGGAAACGGCAGCGCCCGGGAAGATCACCATGTTCTTGTGATGCACCGCGTCTGAAAGCCAGCATGCAAACTTCAATCGACGCCCGCGGCAAATCCTGCCCTTTACCCATCGTGCTGATCGCGAAAGCTTTCCGCGAGCAGCGGCCGGGCGCGTGCCTGACGGTCCAGGCCGATGACCGCGCGTTCCCGGAAGACGTTCGCGCGTGGTGCAGAAAGACCGGTCATGAGCTGGTCTCGCTGGACAGCAAGCCTGGTTACTACGAGGCAGTGATCACGAAGGTCTGACCGAGAGCAGCCACGGCCCCACGAGACACGTGAGTCCTGCAAGGCAGCGGCTCCGCGACTCGCCTGGCTATCCGATTCCGGTCTGCCTGCTGGTTAAACCAGTTCGCCCACCGATTTTTACCCTCAAGTCTCGCGGGGTTCCGGTATCGTGCCGCCCGCGATGGCATCCGGGACGCCTCTCGTCACTCTGCGACCTCAGCGAGTTTCTCTGACGATGAGAAAGGATAACTGGTGGCTCGCGCCGCTGGGAACCTTCCTCGTCCTCTCCACGTTCATCGTCTACGCGACGTGGGCGGCCTTTCAGAACGCGCACTACGAGTATGGGAGCTACTTGTCTCCATTCTACTCGCCGGTGCTTTGGGGCGACTCACCGCACGCCTGGTTCGGACCGAAGCCGAGCTGGTTTCCGTCTTTCATGCCGTTCTCGCCAGCGCTGCTGATCTTGTGGGCGCCGGCTGGCTTTCGCATGACTTGTTATTACTATCGCGGCGCCTACTACAAGGCGTTTTGGGCAGACCCTCCGGGTTGCGCGGTGGGCGAACCACGCAAGAGCTACCTCGGCGAAAATTCGCTGCCGCTGATCGTGCAGAACGCGCACCGCTACTTTCTCTATCTGGCGCTGATGTTCTTGGTCTGCCTGTCGTACGACTCGTGGCGCAGCTTTCACTTCCTCGGCGCCGACGGCAGCGAGCATTTCGGGCTCGGCGTAGGCTCGCTCGTGATCACCGCTTGCGTGGTTTTTCTGGGGCTTTACACGTTCAGTTGTCACTCGTTCCGCCACCTGATTGGCGGCAAGCGCGACAGCATGACGCACAAGCCGATCAGCATGGCTTGCTATGGCTGCGTGAGCTCGCTCAACAAGCGGCACATGAACTTCGCCTGGATCAGCTTGTTCGGGGTGATGAGCGCCGACCTCTACGTTCGCCTGTGCTCGATGGGCGTGATCTCCGATCTACGGATTTTCTGAAGCCATGGACTACGAAACTCACGAACACGACGTGGTCGTCATTGGCGCCGGCGGCGCGGGCCTCAGCGCGGCGATCGCCGCGGCCAACGAGGGAGCGTCGGTCGGCTTGGTCTGCAAGTCGCTGCTGGGCAAAGCTCACACGGTGATGGCCGAGGGCGGGATGGCGGCCGCCATGGGCAACGTCGACGACCGCGACAATTGGCGCGTGCACTTTGCCGACACCATGCGCGGTGGCCAATACGTCAACAACTGGCGCATGGCCGAGCTGCACGCCAAAGAAGCGCCCGACCGGGTGAGGGAGCTCGAAAAGTGGGGCGCGGTGTTCGACCGCACCCCCGACGGACGCATTCTGCAGCGTAATTTCGGCGGCCATCGCTACCCGCGTCTGGCTCACGTCGGTGATCGCACGGGTTTGGAGATGATCCGCACGCTGCAGGACCACGCCATCCATCAAGGCATCACCGTTTACATGGAGGTCACGACGCTCGAGCTGCTCAAGGACGGCGAGCGGGTCGTGGGCGCGTTCGGGTACGACCGCGAGCGTGGGCGCTTTCGTGCGTTCAAGGCCAAAGCCGTCGTGCTCGCCACCGGCGGCATCGGTCGCGGCTTCAAGATTACCAGCAACAGCTGGGAGTACACGGGCGACGGCCAAGCCATGGCGTACCGCGCTGGCGCCGAGCTGCTGGACATGGAGTTCGTGCAGTTTCACCCGACCGGGATGGTCTGGCCGCCGAGCGTGCGCGGCATTTTGGTCACCGAGGGCGTGCGCGGTGAGGGCGGTGTGCTTCGCAATAGCGAAGGCAAGCGCTTCATGTTCGACGACATTCCGGACAATTACAAAGCGCAGACCGCCGACAACCCAGAAGAGGGCTGGCGCTACACGCAGGGCGACAAGAGCGCCCGCCGACCGCCCGAGCTTTTGACCCGTGACCACGTCGCGCGCTGCATCATGCGCGAGGTGAAGGCGGGCCGCGGCAGCCCCCACGGCGGCGTATTCCTCGATATCGCTTGGATCAAGGAGAAGCTGCCGAACGCGGCCGAGCACATCAAGAAGAAGCTGCCGAGCATGTATCACCAGTTCAAGCAGCTCGCGAACGTCGACATCACGGCCGAACCGATGGAAGTCGGCCCGACGACACACTACGTGATGGGCGGCATCCGTGTCGACGGCGATAGCCAAATGACCAACGTACCCGGGCTGTTCGCCGCCGGAGAAGTCGCCGCAGGCCTACACGGCGCCAATCGGCTCGGCGGCAACTCGCTGTCCGATTTGCTGGTGTTCGGGCGCCGAGCAGGCCTGTACGCAGCCAAATTCGCGAAAGAAAATCCGAACGGCAGCGTCGACGCAACACAGGCGGCAGCCGTCGAAAAAAAGGCGCTCACGCCGTTCGAGCGCAGCGGCAAAGAAGGGCCCTATCAAGTCCAAGAAGACTTGCAAGAGTCGATGCAGGCGCTGGTCGGCATCGTGCGCAACGAGTCCGAGATGCGCGAAGCGCTGCAGAAGGTGGCCGAGTTCAAGACGCGCGCCGAAGCCGTCAAGGTCGCCGGCAACCGTGAATACAACCCCGGCTGGCACACGGCCCTCGATCTCGAGAATCTGCTGACCGTCACCGAGGCGGTCGCGCGCTGCGCCATCGAGCGCAAAGAGAGTCGGGGCGGGCATTTTCGCGAAGATTTCCCGGATAAAGATGGCGAAGCCGCGAAGTGGAATTCGGTCGTGTCGCGCGGCCCCGACGGTCAGATGCAGTTCCGCAAAGAACCGATCAAAGACATGCCTGCCGAGCTCAAGCAGGTGATCGAGGAGAACAAGTAATGTCCAAGGCGACGTTCCGCATCTGGAGAGGCGACCGCACCTCGGGCAAATTCGAGGACTATTCCACGGAGGCGGGTGAGGGCATGGTCGTGCTCGACGCCGTGCATCGCATCCAAGCCGAGCAAGCCAACGACCTGGCCGTGCGTTGGAATTGCAAGGCGGGCAAATGCGGCTCTTGCTCGGCCGAAATCAACGGCATGCCGCGGCTGATGTGCATGACGCGCCTCGACGAGCTCGATCTCACGCAGGTCGTGACCATCCAACCCATGCACGCCTTCCCGATGATCAAAGATCTCGTGACCGACGTGTCGTGGAACTACGAGGTCAAGAAGAAGATCAAGAAGTTCAAGCCGCGTGCGCCCGACGCGCCGGACGGCACCTGGCGTATGCAACAAGCGGACATCGATCGCGTCCAGGAGTTCCGGAAGTGCATCGAATGCTACCTGTGCCAGGACGTCTGCCATGTGCTGCGCGAGCACGACAAACACGAAGAGTTCATTGGGCCGCGGTTTTTCGTGTATTCGGCGGCGCTGGAGATGCACCCGCTCGACACCGAAGATCGCCTGGAGGACCTGAAAAAGGCCAACGGCATCGGCTATTGCAACATCACCAAGTGTTGCACCAAAGTCTGTCCCGAGAGCATCACCATCACCGACAACGCGATTATTCCGCTCAAGGAACGCGTCGCCGATCGCTTTTACGACCCGATCAAGAAGCTGTTTCGCGTGTTCCAAAGCTGAAGGAGACCACCATGCCCCTGTCTTGCCAGCACACCCGCCCGCCAAGTTCGGGTTCTGGCGAGGCTTTCGCGAGGACGGAAGCGGAGCGTACTTTCGTACGTGAGCAGCGGACCGCAGCGAAAACGAAGCCAAAACCCGAAATCGGCGGGCGTCCTCACCCAACGCAT
>Ga0307508_10007258_pt1 | contig 10323 bp, 10 predicted proteins | sample 9_EM_MG_FD_203089 | JGI IMG/M metagenome (GOLD analysis project Ga0307508, IMG submission 203089) | Populus trichocarpa ectomycorrhiza microbial communities from riparian zone in the Pacific Northwest, United States - 9_EM | ecosystem: Host-associated > Plants > Roots > Unclassified | place...
GTGAAGGAGACCGCGGCCATGCTGAGCGGGCTGAGCGACTGGAGCCGGTTTCCGGCGTAGACGTCGACCAGGGCGGTCAGGGCCGCGAAGGCGACCAGGGGGGCGACGCCCTGGTGGAGACTGTTGGTGTGACGTTGGGTCATGCATTCCTCAGTTCGGGGATACTCTCCGCTGCGCGTGCCAGCACATCGTCGTCCAGAATGTCGTCTTCGAGGGTCCCCGCGAAGTACTTGTCGTAGGCGACGAGGTCGAAGTGGCCATGCCCGGAGAGGCCGAAGAGGATCGCCCGGGACTGTCCCTCCTCGCGGCAGCGGATCGCCTCGTCGATGGCGACCCGGATCGCGTGGGTGGACTCGGGGGCGGGCAGGATGCCCTCGTTGCGCGCGAAGGTCACCCCGGCCTCGAAGCAGCCGGTCTGCCCCACGGCGACCGGCTCGATCAGCTTGTCCTCGACGGTACGGCTGATCAGCGGGCCGATGCCGTGCGCCCGCAGGCCCCCGGCGTGTACGGGCGGGGGCACGAACGCGTGGCCGAGGGTGTGCATGCGGAACAGCGGGCCGACCTCGCCGGTGTCGGAGAAGTCGTACGCGATCCGGCCCCGGGTGAGGGTGGGGCAGGAGGCGGGTTCGACCGCGATGATCCGTACGTCCGGGCCGCCGCGCAGCTGGGCGCCGAGGAAGGGGAAGGTGAGACCGGCGAGGTTGCTGCCGCCGCCCGCGCAGCCGATCACGATGTCGGGGTAGTCGTCGGCCAGTTCCATCTGCCGCACGGCCTCCTGGCCGATCACGGTCTGATGGGCCAGGACGTGGTTGGCGGCGCTGCCGAGGACATAGCCCAGGGACGGATTGGCGAGGGCGGTCTCCAGCGCCTCGGAGGTGGCGATGCCCAGGCTCCCCGGAGAGTCGGGGTCGGCGGCGAGGATGGCCCGCCCGGCGGCGGTCTCGGGGCTGGGGCTGGGCACACACACCGCGCCGTATGCCTCCATCAGCGCGCGGCGGTACGGCTTCTGCTGGAAGCTGACCTTGACCATGTAGACCTTGGCGGTCATGTCGAAGAAGGCGGCGCTGAGGGCGGTGGCGCTGCCCCACTGACCGGCGCCGGTCTCGGTGATGAGCCCGGTCTTCCCGGCCTGCTTGTTGTAGTACGCCTGGGCGATACCGGTGTTGGGCTTGTGGCTGCCCGCCGGGGAGACGCCCTCGTACTTGTAGTAGATGCGGGCGGGGGTGCCGAGCGCCTTCTCCAGCCGGCGGGCCCGGTGCAGCGGCGAGGGCCGCCACATGGCGTAGATCTGACGGACCGGCTCGGGGATCTCGAACTCGCGCTCGGTGCCGGTCTCCTGCTCGATGAGCGGCTCCGGCATGGTCTGCGTCATCTCATCGAGAGTGAGCGGCTCGCCGGTGGCGGGGTTGCGGGCCGGGGCGAGGGGTTCACCCGGCAGGTCCGCGGCCAGGTTGTACCAGGTGGTGGGGATGTCCTTCTCGTCCAGCTGGAACTTAACCCTGTCCACGGTGAGATCCTCCGGTGGTGTGGTCTGCGGTGGGGTCGGCTGCGGGTTCGGCTGTGGGGGCGGCGTCGGCCTCGTTCGCGAGCGAGCCCGCGGCGGTGGTGTGCGAGCCGTCGAACAGCCGCGGGTGGGCCTCGCGAATCCCGCCCACGACGGTGTCGTAGGGAACGTCGTCGAACTCGCCGCGCAGCTGGAGGAACTCCATGTGGCGGCGGCCCGCCTCGTCGAAGGGGTGGTACACGCTGTCGGACCGGCCGTCGAACTCCAGCGGCCTGATCCGGTACAGCCGGCACAGCAGCTTGTTGAAGACCGGGGTGGCCTTCAGCCACTGACCGTCCAGGTGGACGGAGGTCCAGCTGTGGAAGCGGAAGATGTCGCCGCCGACCAGCTGCCGCAGCCGTTCGGAGGCCAGATGGTTGCGTACGTCGCCGTAGACGATCCGGCTGGGGATGCCGACGGAGCGCACCGCCGCGGCGTACACGATCGACTTGTGCACACAGAAGCCGAAGCCCTGCTCGATGATGGAGCTGGCACGCAGTCCGGTGCGGGAGAGGTCGGCGCCGTAGACCTCGTAGCGGATGCCGTCGCGGACCGCGTAGTAGAGCGCGACGGCGCGCTCGATGTCGGTCAGGGCTCCGGGGCCGTCGGGCAGTGCGGTCTCGACGAACTTGGCGACCACCGGCGACTGGTGGTCGAGGAATTCCGTCGGTTCGAGCAGTCGGTCCAGGTCATTTCCCACGGTTCAGCCCCATCAGGGTCGCGATGCGCTGCTGCTGGATTTCGGTCGTACCGGAGTAGATGGTGCCGGCGACCGCGTTGCGCACTTCCTTTTCGAGGCCGGTCTCGGTCATGTAGCCGTATCCGCCGAATATCTGGACGGCGTGGAGTGCGGAGCGCACATTGGCCTCACTGGTGACCAGTTTGCTGATGGCGATGTCGACCGAGACATTCTGTTTGGCCAGTAGCTTTTCCGCGGTGTCGTAGAGCCATTTGCATGCCGTCTCGACGTCGATCCGCATCTCGACGAGCTTGTTGGACACGGACTGGTACGCGCCGATGTGCTGCCCGAACTGAGTACGGCCACGGGCGTATTCCACGCACTGTGCGAGCCGGTGCCGCATTTCCCCGGCGTTGATGACGAAGGAGCAGAGGATCTCCCACTTCATCACATGGTCGAGGATGAGGAATCCGGAGCCCGCCCTGCCGATGATCCGGTCGGCTCCCACCCGGACGTCGTCGAGGAAGACCTCACACAGGGGCGAGGTGCGCAGCCCCATCTTGCCGATGGGGTTGCCGATGGTGAGGCCGGGGGTGTCCCGGTCCAGCAGGAACGCGGTGATGGCGGCCGGGTTGCCGGGCGGCCCGGTACGCGCGTAGACCACGATCAGATCGGCGATGGGGCCGTTGCTGATGAACGCCTTGCTGCCGTTCAGCACAAAACCGTCCGCGCTGGGCGCGGGGTCGGGGACGGCCGAGGTGCGCATGCCCATCACGTCCGAGCCGCCCCCGGGTTCGGTGATGGCGTGGGCGCCGATGGCCGTGCCGGCGGCGATCTTGGGCAGGTAGCGCTCCTTGAGCGCGGCGGAGCCGAACCGAGCCAGCGGGACCCCGGCGCTGACGATCTGAGTGGAGGCGGAGAAGTTGAGCCCGGCGTCCCGGCAGCTCTCGCCCAGGCCCTCCAGGACGTACATGGTGGTCAGCAGGGACTGGCCGAGGCCGCCGTGCTCGGATGCGAAGGGCAGGGCGAACAGGCCGGTGTCGGCCAGCCGTTTCCAGCCGTCGCGGGAGAAGGTACCGGTGCCGTCGCGTTCGATGTGGCCGTCGCTCAGGACGGGGCCCAGGGCGACGACGGCGGCGCGCAGGGCGCGCTGTTCGTCGTTCCACTCCATAGGGGTCCCGTTCTAGTAGTGGGAGAACTTGTCGCCGTCCAGAATGTGCCGCTCGTCCCCGCTGAGCGGCGGGTTGAACACGCTGATCAGTTCGAGGTCGGTGTGCGGGGCGGCGATCAGGAAGTGCGCGTCGTGCTGGTCGAGGGCGTACATCATGCCGGGGCGGATCTCGAAGCTCGCGGCGCCGTCGGCGGTGATCACCTGCCCCTCGCCGGAGACGCAGTAGCACGCCTCGAGATGACGGCGGTATTCCAGACGCGATTTCGTGCCCGCCCCGACCACCGTGCGGCAGATGGTGAATCCCATTCCGTCGCTCGCCAGCAGGTAGCGGTGACTGGTCCCGTTTCCCCAGTCGACGACCCTTACTTCATCCATGGCTCTGACGATCACTGTACCAATCCCCCGTTCTTGGATTTCTCAATAAATGCGCCGATCGCGTTCACCGAACGGAAGTCGTCCGGTGCGATCTCGACGTCGTCGATGTCGATGTCATAGCGGTCACCGATCCAGCTGATGAGCTGGAGGAGACCGAGACTGTCCACCAGACCGTTGTCCAGCAGGTCGTAGGACGGGTCGAGCTCTTCGACGGAGACATCGGGCGCGTAGGTGGTGACGATGAATTCCCTGATGGCTTTGGACGAAGCGGTGCTGATCACTCGTTCCCTTTCCGCGGATTCCGCAGGTCTTCCTTGATCCGGTTGCGGTTGACCTTTCCGGTGGACGTCAGGGGCAGCGGCTCATCGGTGATCCGGAAGGCCGACGGGACGGCCGCCCGGGTCAGCCGCTCGGAACAGTGCTTGCGCAGCTCCAGGCCGCCCAGGCGCCCCGGATGGCGGTGGACGACGGCGTGCAGCCGCTGTCCGGCCTCGGGGTCGGGGAGGGCGACGACGGCGGCCTCGGCGACGCCGTCGTGTTCGAGGAGGACCCGCTCGACCTCCTCGACGTTGACCCGTACGCCCCGCACCTTGACCTGGAAGTCGGTGCGGCCGACGAGCACCAGGGCACCGTCCTCGCCCCGGGACACCAGATCGCCGGTGCGGAACCAGCCGTCAGCGAAGCGCTCGCCGGGACCGTCCTCGTGCAGATAGCCACTGGTCTGGAAGGGCGTGGCGACCAGCAGCTCACCGTCCTCGATCCGGGTGCGCACCCCGGGCAGCGGGCGGCCCAGCGGCAGCACCTCGCGGCCTGCCACCTCGGTGGCGTCGGCGGTGTGGAGGAAGCTGTCGTTGGTCTCGGTGCAGCCATAGACGTTGTGGTAGGCGGCCTTGGGGAAGAGCCGGGGCAGCGCCGCCCGTACCCGCGGCGGGGCATGGTCCCCGGTCAGCAGCACATGACGCGGGGACTCGAACTCCGTGCCCTCCGGGGCGGCTTCGGCGAGGAGCCGGAAGAACATCGGCACGGCCTGCACCACCTCGGGCTCGGTCGCGGCGAGCAGGTCGAGCAGATAGCGCGGGGTGACGGCCCGGTCAGGGTCGACCAGCACCGCGGTGCCCCCGGCGCGCAGCGTCGCCCAGATGTCCAGCAGACACAGGTCGAAGTTGAGCGGCGCGTAGTTGAGGACCCGGGTGCCCGGTTCGATACCGAACGCGGTGACGGCCCATTCGGTGAAGCGGTCCACCGCACCGCCGCCCAGCGGCACCAGCTTGGGAACGCCGGTGGAGCCGGAGGTGGTGAGCAGCAGGGCGGTGCCGTCGGGCGGCGGGGCCGTGCGGACCCGCTCGGTGAGCAGCTCGCGGGTCACCTCGCCGAGGTCGGTGGAGAGCAGCAGGGCGGGGCGCCCGGCGAGCAGACAGGCGAGGATCCGCGCGATGGTCCGCGGCGACTTCTCCGCCCGCAGCACCGCCACTCCCCCGGTGTCACCGCCGCCGTCGGGCAGGTCGGCGGTGCGGGCGGCCTCGGCGAGTTCGGCGTAGGTCACGGTGGCGTCGCGCCACAGCAGCGCGGGGGCGGTGGGCCGCCGCGCGGCATGGGCCAGGACGGCACCGCCGAGTGTGTGGGGGTCCGCCATGTCAGACGTCGGCCGGGGCGGCATGGCGTTCGCCTCGGAAGAGGTTGCCGGGGTCGTACGTGTGCTTCACCCGTGGCAGCCGGGGGTCGCCCGCGGGGGCGGACTCGTCGTCCTCCGGGGCGTAGTTGGCGTAACTGCCCTCGTAGTGCCATTCCTCGAGGGAGGCGACCGTACCGCGCGACCAGGCGATGTTCTCGCCGTCGTGGGCGGGGTCGGTCCAGGAGGCCCAGGCCGCGAGGAAGAAGGGCGCCTCCCGGTGCGGAAAGGCGGAGGTGGCCGGGTCGACGTCGGTGATGGCGCCGCGCAGATACTCCACGTCGATCGAGGAGAGCCCGGACGGATTGGCGCGGGCGGCCTCGACGATACGTTCCAGAACGCCGTCGGTGAGGTCGGTGAGATAGCACGCCTTGGTGAAATAGCGCCGCCCGGCCGGTGCCGCCTCGTTCAGTTTCGACTGGAGGTCGTAGTAGGAAATCGTTTCCTCGGCCTGGGCGGCGGGCGGAACGGAGGCGTAGATCTCGGCGCTCTGCACGACGCTCTCGGGAACGTCGGCGGAGCAGGCCACCGCGAGTTCCAGGATCGGCTCGCCGCGCAGTTCCGCGGGAATCGCCTCGCCGTCGCCCGCGAACTGGAAGGAGCCGAAGACCCGCAGATCGTCCGACTGCTTCACGGTGAATTCCCGGAAGGCGCGCAGCGCTGCCGGGGCGTCCTTCAGCGGATACAGCGCGGTGCGGTAGAGGATCGGGCCGACCGGCCGCAGCCTGAGCGTGAACCTGGTCACCACGCCGAAGTTGCCGGCGCTTCCGCGCAGCGCCCACAGCAGGTCCTGGTGTTCGGTCTCCGAGGCCTGGACGATCGAGCCGTCGGCCAGGACCACTTCGGCGCCCAGGATGTGGTCGCAGGTCAGGCCCCACTTGCGGGTGATCCAGCCGTAGCCGCCACCGATGGCGAGACCGGCCAGCCCGGTGTGGCCGACCACTCCGGACGGGCAGCCGAGGTCATGGGGCGCGGTGGCCGAGTCGACGTCCTTGAGCAGTGCCCCGCCGCCCGCCTCGGCCGTTTCGGCCTCCGGGTCTACGGTGACCTCGCGCAGCAGCGAGAGGTCGATGAGCACCGCCTCGTCGGCGATGGAGGTGCCCGCGACGTTGTGGCCGCCGCCGCGCACCGTCACCGGGAGGCCTGCCCCGCTCGCGTACCGTATGGCGGCGCTGGCGTCGGCCGCACCGAGGGGGCGTGCGATCAGCGCCGGGCGGCGGTCGTGCATTCCGTTCCAGATGCGCCGTGCCTCGTCGTAACCGGGGTCACCGGGAAAGATGAGCGGCCCGGTGAAGGCGGCGCGAAGTGCCGCTGTATCCATGCACTCTCCCCATACGCGGGTCCGGCTTCCGGTGTGCCGGAAGCGGTGGATCGTCCTCGTCGGCCGAAGAGGTCTGGCGCCGGCGCATCTTCGGGTCAGCCCCAGCCGGTGTCGTCATCGGCTACGGGTCCCCGGCCTCCGGTGGTCTGGTGTGTGAACGGGAGGCAGACGCGGTTGATCTTCATGCTTTTGTGAACTTTCTGTGTCGTGCTGCGGGTATCCCGCCAGATCCAGTCATTTAGCGGCCAACAGGCTCACAATCGCACTGCGCTCAGTCAGGATCGAGCGCGCAAGGGCGACGGGTTCACGCACGTCGTATACACGAGAGGTGAGTTTGCTATGACCCTTACGGATAAAGTGGGATTTCCGGCGACCCTGCGCCTTACCGATGGCGCACTGCGTGCGTACGCCTACGCGGTGGACCGGATTCGCTTCTATCCCGAGGAACTCGCCGAAGGCACCGGGCTCGACACGGAGGCCGCCGACCAGGCCATCGCGGAACTCCTGGCGCTTCGGCTGCTGACGAGAGTCCTGGACAGTCCTCGTGAACTGACCCCGGTACCGCCGGAATCCGCGGCATCCCAACTCCTGCCCCCGATGGAACAGGAGTTACACCGGCGGGAACTCGCGGTCGACGCGATCCGCCGCCAACTGCGGGACCTCGTCCCCCAGTACGAGGCCGGGGCCGCCCACCGCCGCCGCACCGAGGGCATCGAGCTGATCACCGATCTGACCTCGGTGCGCGGGGTGATCCAGGACGCGGCCCGGCGCTGTGACTCCGAGGTGCTCACCATCCAGCCGGGCGGCGGCCGGCGCACCGAGGTGCTGGAGGAGGCCATGGCGCGGGACGAGGAGATGCTGGAGCGCGGGGTGTCGATGCGCACGGTCTACCAGCACACCGCGCGCTACAGCCGGCCGACGCTCACCTACGTCGACCGGGTCACCCAGCTCGGCGCCAAGGTCCGGACCTCGGAGGACAGACTGCGCCGCATGCTGATCTTCGACCGGATCATCGCCGTCATCGAGGTCCAGGACGATTCGGACGCCGCCCTGGTGATCCGCGAGGCCAACATCATCGAGTTCATGCGGGCCGTCTTCGACCAGACCTGGCTGCGGTCCATCCCCTTCGCCTCCTCCATCTCCCGGGAACAGGCCAAGGCCATCTCGGACCAGCTCCGCCAGGTGATCACGAGCCTGCTGGCCGAGGGCCTGAACGACAAGGCCATCGCCCGGCGGCTGGGCATGTCGGAACGGACCTGTCAGCGCCATATCTCCGAGATCATGGCGCACATCGGCGCCAAGAGCCGCTTCCAGGCGGGCTATCTGCTGCGCGACCTCCAGCAGGCCTGATCTACCGGGTACCGGGGCCCCGGTACAGCACCCGGGTGGCCGTGGTGAAACGGGCGAGGGCGTCCGGCAGCGGGGTGACGCCGATGCCGGGCGTGGTGGGCACCGGCAGATGGCCGTCCTCCAGGACGAACGGCTCGGTGATGTCCTCGGCGAAGTACCGCTTCGAGGCCGAGGTGTCGCCGGGCAGGGTGAATCCGGGGAGGGCGGCGAGGGCCAGGTTGGGGGCCCGGCCGATACCGGTCTCCAGCATGCCGCCGCACCACACCGGGACGCCGTGTGCGGTGGCGATGTCATGGATGCGGCGGGCCTCCGGATAGCCGCCGACCCGGGCCGGTTTGACGTTGACGACCCGGCAGGCGTCCAGGGCGATCGCGGAGGCGGCGTCGCTCGCGGTGTGGATGGACTCGTCCAGACAGACCGGGGTGGTGAGCCGCCGCTGCAGCTGGGCGTGGGCGTGGAGGTTGTCCTCCGCCAGCGGCTCCTCGATGAGCAGCAGGTCGAAGGCGTCCAGTTTCCGCAGGTGGGGGGCGTCGGCGAGGGTGTACGCGGTGTTGGCGTCGACCTGCAGCGGCAGCGCGTCGCCGAACCGTTCCCGTACGGCGCGCACCGGCTCCAGGTCCCAGCCCGGCTCGATCTTGAGCTTGATGCGGACGTACCCCTCCTCCAGGTACCGCTCGACGTCGTCGAGCAGCTCGGGGAGGGAGTTCTTGATCCCGACGGAGACGCCCGCGGGCACCCGGTCGCGCACCGAGCCGAGGAACGTGGCGATCGACATGCCGTAGGAGCGGAGTTCGGCGTCCAGCAGGGCCGTCTCCAGGGCGGCCTTGGCGAGTTCGTGCCCCTTGACGGCGGCCATGGCGGGCGCTAGAGCGGCCACCGTCGGCTCGGGGAGAGCGGCGACGCGGGGCAGCAGGAAGTCGCGGATCACGGTCTCGGCACCGGCGACGAATTCGGAGCAGTACAGCGGCTCCGGGTCGGCGGCGAACTCGGACCAGCCCTCGGCCTCGTCCGTGACGACACGCAGCAGGAAGGTGTCCTTGGCTGTCATCGTCCCGAAGGAGGTGCGGAAGGGGGTGACGAGCGGAAGGGCGACATGGCGCAGTTCGACGCGTTCGAGCCTCATGCCCGCGGCTCCTCGGCGGTGTCGGAGGGGTCGGAGGTGAGCAGGTACCAGCCGTCGCGGGACATCGACGTCGCGCGCAGCCCCTCGGCGTACGCGTCGGTGAACACCTCCCGCACGGCGTGCCGCCAGCGCAGCGCCTCAGCGGGGTCGGCGGCGCGCAGCGCGACGATGTCCTCGGGAATCCGGCACCACAGCCGCCGGTCGTCCCGTACGGCGAGCGGGCCACCGTCCGGGGCCGGGCGGACCGCCGCGGCGTGCGCCCGGGCCTCCTCGGTTCGGGCCTCCTCGTCCGGCTCGGTGGGGTGCGTCGTCCCGGGGGCGAGGTCCCAGGCGGCGGTGAGCCGGTCGCTCTCGTCGCCGTCGTTCACCCCGTCGTTCATCGGCCCGTACAGGTCGACCAGATATTCGGCCCCGACGGCGCCCAGCTTGACCAGGTTGAACCGGGCGTTGCGGCGCACCAGCGGGTCGAAGGTCCAGCGCATGGTGCGGGCGCCGCGCTCCAGCGCCCAGGCCCGCTGGGCCTGCTTGAGCGCGAAGCCGACCCCGCGGTCGGAGGCGGTGGCCGCCGCCACGAACGAGTAGGTGTCGGCGTCGGCGGGCGGTCCGAAGACCGCGACCGCCGCCCCCGCGAGCCGCTCGCCCCGCGGCCCGGCGCCGTACGCGGCGTGCACCGCGCCGCCCGCGTGGACGAGGCTGTGCAGCACCTCGCTGGGATAGGGCGGATTGGTGTGCGGCAGCTGCCATACGTCGGCGAGGAAGTCGGCCACCGCCCGGATACCGGCCACGTCGTCCACGGTGCGGACGCCGACCCCGGCGGTGTGGGCGGCGGCGGACGCGAGCGCACCGGCGTCCATCGTCACTGCTGGTGTCATGGCACCGAGTCTCCCGGGCCGCCCCCGGACGCCCCTTGTCCAGGTGCACAAAGACGTCCTAGGGTCCTGTGACGATCGGCCAACGGACGCGATCGCCCGCTGATCACACGAAAGACACCGCACCCATGGACGCCCGCACCCTCGGGGACATCCTCGCCGTACTCGGCGAGCCCACCCTGCGCCCGCTCGACCCCGCCCCGGCCGGTCTCACCGCGCCCGT
>Ga0307508_10007259_pt1 | contig 10322 bp, 16 predicted proteins | sample 9_EM_MG_FD_203089 | JGI IMG/M metagenome (GOLD analysis project Ga0307508, IMG submission 203089) | Populus trichocarpa ectomycorrhiza microbial communities from riparian zone in the Pacific Northwest, United States - 9_EM | ecosystem: Host-associated > Plants > Roots > Unclassified | place...
GTGACGACGCCTACAAGGGGGTGCAAACGAAGATTGTTCGCAAGCGCTCAGATCGAAGATCTTCTGGGTCCATACCTATCAATCAGTGCCACGTCCCAATCAACCATATCTCCCTCGGACGAGGAGACATGCTGCTGTGTAATACCGAGGTATTGCGCTTCTCGAGTCAGCCCGAGGGAGGACGGCCAAAGAGTCAGCGCGACATTTAAAGAGCGCCAGTTTCCTACGTAGAGAGGCATCAGCAACGATCAGTTGGAAGTTGAGCCTTAACAATATTACATTGTTTCTGGGATCAACTCTCTAGTGATATTTCGAACGCAAATGTCTTAGTGAATTTTCCCACCCACTCCTGGGCGAATCCTTCGGAACTACACAGTTGCTCCGCTGCCATCATACAAGTGTTGCCCGCTCAAGGGTGATACACTGTTGGTGACCACCTGGGCGATTGTGCCGTTGGTGAAACACCCGAGTGTTACAACACGTTTCTTCATCCCAACTTCACCGTGATTTCTCCCGGTCAGAAACTCCTTGCTCCGTCAATAGCACCTCATGTTCGACTGCGGCATCCTGTCCTTGTCTCAACCTTCAGTGCTGATGTGTTTCCAACCCAGTCATGAGACATACATTTCTACAGACGCATCGGTTGGACACCATGATACCGCTGGCGGTCTCGGAGCAGTGATCACCCAAGTTGTTGATGGGTGCGAATATGTGTATGCATACGCAAGTGCGACGTTGTCACCTGCGCAGAAGAACTACCATATTGCTAGACTGGAAGCACTTGCCTTTGTGTGGGCCTGTGGAAAGTTCAACAACTGGATGCAAGCGCAAGCCATTACTTGGCGAAATGACTTGCGGGCGAACAAGTTTATCCAAGACACCAAGTTTTCGCACAACCCAGCGCTGTGCAGATATGCACTACAGCTTCAGCAGTTTAAGTACACGATGGAATGGGTGCCAGGGGTAAAGTAGATTTCCGATCCACTCTCGTGGCTAGTCATGATACCGGCAGGAGCCAAAGAGGCGCTCACGCTGCCAGAAATCGTGTTCGGATAAGACCTAGGAGCACGAGTATTTACCGACAAACATGCACCCTCTCCCGGACGATCGATTCAGTGCCCGTCAATATTAGCCAGGACAACCGGGACTAGAAATAAATGGGTGGAACAGATCACCTCATCGTACAAGACGCTGGATGGAAAGCCTTTCCAGATGTTTATAATGTGCGAATTTATTTCTGCGTCCAAAATCGACATTCCTGAGAACGCTCAATTTGTTGGCTTGTCACCATGACGCACACCGATGCCGACTACTGGGAGTGATTTGGCTAAGGAGGACAAGGGAGCAGCTATGCAGGACAAGGTGGTAGGAGCACCGGCGGTGTCACCGGTGTAACTTTCTGTATATGATAAGGAGATGCTGAACCTGCTGGGGTCCTGCAGGGCCTACCTGCTTGGAGAAGAATTATCAACAGGAAGGAGAAGGAAGATGTTAAGAGGTTAACGAAGGGAATGGTATGGGAAAAAGGTTACCTGTGGAAGGAAACGGATGTGGGACGCTTGCGCGTCTTGCGGGATGTGGAGGAGTTCGAAGCGGTGATGCGTGAGGTGCATGATGGGATGGGACACAGGCAGCTCCGGGCAGTGATAGGATATTTTGCCACACGATTTTGGACTCCTGCATCCGCCAAACTCATCAAGTCATATATCCGCTCCTGCAAAACCTGCCAGAAGTTCAGCGGAAACAATACTCTACACTCGCCAGGATATTCGCCTAAGGCAGTCGACGTATTCACGCGTTGGAGCGTTGACTTCGCTAGTCCATTCCCGGAGGACGTGCATACAGGTTGCAAATATGTCATCCTGGCGGTGGATTTCCTCTCAAGATGAGTCGAAGGCAGGGCAGTGAAGGCGGCAAGTGCAGCAGTGGCAGCCACCTTCATATATGAAGATATCGTGTGCAGATACAGAACACCCGAGTCCATTCAGTCTGATAACGGTACTCATTTTGTGAATGAGGTTATCACGAACCTTAGCGCCATCCTGAAGATCAACCATCACCGTTCGACACCATATTACCTGCAGAGTAATGGCAGGATCGAGAGGGTGGTTGGTACGATCAAAACCAACCTGAAGAAGATGGTAGATGATCTCCAGCCTGAAGAGGACAACAGGAAGGTCGTGTGGGCTGGGAGTTTGCCAGCAGCCCTTTGGGTATACCGGTGTATACCCCACTCGACTACCAAAGTCAGCCCATCATTCCTGGTATTCGGAGAAAACATAAACTTCCCGATGGATGGCCCTGCGAATACTGCAGCAATACCCAACACTACGGACGAACACCGGGAACTGGTGGCTCGCCGAATCCGGTTCATTTCAGACGTCATACCTGGTATCCGGGACGAGCGCCGTACGCCAGTGAGGTCTCCCAGCAACCATCCGGGCTGAGAAGAATTCCACGTTGGTGACTGGGTTTGGCTCCGTGAGACCAAATACGATGGCGCAGAACTATGCCCGGTGTTTGCCCCGAGATGGACAGGTCCATTCCAAGTGTGGGAGGTTTGGGATAAAGGTGCTTACAGGCTTCGGTCGGATCCAAAGTATTCGGGCAAAAAGACGACGTCGATCTTGCGGAACCCGGTTAACGGAAATCGACTGAAGACCTATGTGGAGAGAGAGTGGCAGTTGGAGGCAAGGATTGATAAGAAGGACTGATGTTAAGAAGTTGGGTTTGTAATCGCGCTTGTGCCCACGGGTGTGTTCTGCTTTCTTGCGCTTGGTTTATGGTGATCTGGTTATTGCCGGGGAGGTAATGGGCGCTGGAGGATGATAATGGCTTGACGTGGATTTGTTCGTTTGCTTTCATGATGTTATGTCCTCGCATGGTATGCTCGGACCTAGGGGGGGGGCCTGTGGCGGAGCCACTGTGCCCGTGGCGAAGGAGGTGTGGCTGAGCGGCGGTGCCCATGGCAAAGGTTAAGGTTTCGGGTTTGGGCGGAAGTTTGTGGCTAGCGACTTGGCAGGAGACAGGAGTAGCTTTAGGCTGAGGCTTTCACTAGACTTAGAGAATTAGACATCGTTACGTGCAGTGTCACCGGCGTCTCGCTTCTACCTGAAGTACGTTAGAGAGAATGTTCTGCCTTCGACAATGTATCAATCAATCAATTCACTATCTTCATCTCTATCGATCCCTATATTCCAACAGGTTATGGATAATCGCATTTTTTTTTTCGTACCTGCCGCTTTGCCTCGCTTCTGCGTCTCATCCCTGCAGTCGCGTTTTTTAAGCCTCAACTTTTTGGAGCCGCGTCAGACGACATCGCCAAGATGGTCTCAACCAGACAACGCATCACGTTTGCAGTTGCGGCCTTTACAACGCCCGAAACTACCCCTCGTGGAGAACGACATGAGATCATTTCCTACTGCTGAGTGCCCTCAAGATTGTTACCCGCAATAAAAAATTTCGTCGCACTCTGACACTCTGCACTGCCTAGGGCCGTGATTACAGTCCATGCGACGACCGCGCTGCCTTGATGATCTACCTATCAGTTGAACCCACGATTCGAACCTTCACTCGAAGTCCTCCCACGAACGAAATCGATTCTGCAGCCCGCCTCTGGGAAATCCTTAGCCAGGACTACAAATCTGCCTACACGATAATCCGTCATCGGATACATCTCGAGCCTACTCGCTGTTCGCCAGGAATTGGCCGCAAGCGACAAAGCAATCTCGGATACCACCGTCGTTAGCCTCCTTCTTTTCGAGCCGTACCGCGATTGCTCGATACTATCGTCGGCGTTTTTCAAATACAAACCTTCGGGGGAGCTGCGTGCGCGCTTGGTGATGATGAAGCAGCTGCGGTGCCCCACACCGGAGCTGCCGTGCACACTCAAAGATGCGATTGCTGTGCGCGCTAGGGAATACGGGGGCTACTGTGGCGTCCCCATACCAGAGCAGTCGCGCATGCCTTATGATGGAGTTGCTATGTTCACTCAATGCTGACAATAGAGAGATTCAGCCAACTTGATATCGTTCAGGATAGGACGCGCCAAGATGCCAGCTGAGTACCCCAATTGTAACCCTCGTGATGAAGAAATAAGGTTGATACCATACAACAAAACGCGTACCGAAATGGATGAAAGACACAGCGAGTTGCTACAATTGCAGTGGGCATTGCTATGCTTCCAAACACCACTGCAGTTGTGATCCACCGATGTAGGCAACATGTTTCCCGAGGCCACTAAGCTACTCTCGGTGTTCGCCGAGGCTACTGACGCGTCCATCGAGAATGCTACTGTTTTCGGTGTTATTTGAGGACATATTTTGGTGATTTTTTTTTTTGGATCGGCTATGTGGTTCTTCACCAACCTGTTCTGCTAACTGCACATAGTTCTGAGGTGTACGCGGTGGAGCCTAGCTTTTTTTTTTTTTGGTTTATTCATTACTCGCATGCGACCTAGGAAGATCATGGCGAGGCATATGTACAGTCCATTTTTCGGCCGCAGTCCACGCGAGGCGTCACAGTGCAGGCGCCCCTTTTGCCCTCCGCCCAGGCCTGTCCCACGACAATGAGAGAGCGCACCAACGAGATTACAAAGGAAAGGACCAAAGGAAGGACGTTGCTTCCCCTCCCCTACTCCACTCCAGCCGATGCCATGAATGGGGGGGTTGGAAGGAACAGCGGGGGTTCCTCCCCGCCGCCCGCCTCGTCCCCAGTACCCAGCGCCACCGCCACCGCCTCCCTCTCCTCTTCTCGCTCCCATCTCTCTCGGAGCTCCCATTCCGACGACTCGCTCCCCGCGTCATCTTCAGCTTCCCCAGCCGGCACTACCATCCCCATGTCCGTCGAGGGGAGGAAATCTAGCACCGCCTTACTGCATCTCCTGTCGGCGAAGAGCTCGTGAGCCCTCCATCGCCGCTTCCCTCTTCCTGTCTCCTCCCATACCTCCTTCCATAGGGTCCTCTGCTGACCCTTCCACTCCGGGCACCCCTTCAAGAGGTGGTCCCTCGTCTGCGTGGGGCAACGGCACCACCAGCACTGGGCTGTTGGGTGTACTTTCGCCCAGTGCAGGTACTGTCCGGTGCGGTAATGCCCCGTCTTCAGCTGGTAGAACCTCCAGGCAAGCCTCTTGGTGCTTCCAGCAACCGTGCCGTCCGGTCTCTGACTCTCCGGCATCGTGTATTTCTTCTTGGAGGTCCGGCCTCCCGCCCACTTCCGTGCCTCTGCGGCTCTGCCCACTTCTTCTCGGCGACCTCCCGCTTGATGTTGGCGAGAGACCTGGGGAGCGGCATCGAGCGCGCCTTCGGCCGGTGCGAGTAGGTCAACCGTTCCAACCCTTCCACACCCCGAGCGTCCGGCTCCTCCGCCGCGAGCTTCGCCCACTCGTCCGCCTTCTCATTCCCTTACACGCCCTCACGCGCCGGACACCACCTAACCTCGATGACGATGCCCGGCCTCGCCCTTCGACGCGCGGTGATGCGTTTCCTTGCTTCGAGCGCGTACTTCTGTCCTGGTCCTGGTTCGTCGGACGCCATCCGCCTGATCGCCGCCTGCGCATCAGTGAAGATGGTGACTCGATCTGGGATGGTGTTTGTTCTCGATGCGGATTCCAGCGCTCGCGCTATGGCCGCGCACTCCGCGTCAAAGGCCTCCTGGTTGTAGCCCATGTGGGTTTTGACGCCCTCCCAGGATAGGCCGCTCTTCCACGCCACTGCGTATCCGGCGGACCCCCTCTCCATCCGGGACCGTGGTGGAGCCTAGCGTTATTGTTATCATATGGTACGTTATCACGGATAACTTTATCAAGTTATCATTTTCGCCAACTTGGTAACCCGTTGTTGACAGAATATGTGACCTTGGGTCACGGTTACCACGGTTACCATCAAGTTATTATGCAGAACAAATTTATCAAGTTGGCTGAATCTCTCTAATGGGCAGATTTTCTTATGGATCGGCCTGGGAATCGGCCTGGTATCCAGGGGAAGCTTCCGGTGAAGCACATGGCGGGTGGTTGAACAGGTTCTCTCTCCCTCTCCTTTCTCTCTTTGGTGGATGCACTCTTTCTCCTATGTCCGTGGTTTTCCTATGGGGTTTTTTTACACGGTTATGAGGTTTAACGAGGCATCCGAGGATACTGGGTTTTTCAATATTTTTCCTCCTACTGCTGTTTGTTGCTATACTGGCCGTTTCGTTTTTCTCTTTCTCTCCTGCGTTCCTTTATATCTTCTGTACGAGGGGAAGTGTCAGAATAATGGGCGTCCGGACATGACGGACCGGAGACGGCGTCCGAAGATGACAGTTGCCTGAGTCTCCGAGCACCGGCTCGGGAGACAGTCTTCCGTCCTTTCCCCTTGGCGAGTCCCTCAGGGCCGGTGTATATAGAGGGAATGTCCCGCTTCGTCTATGTATCAATTAATCAATTCACTATCTTCATCTCTATCGATCCCTATATTCCAACAGTCCGCTTGTCGGAGCTCCCGCCCTCGTTCGAGAGTGCCTTAGCGTTTGGAAACTTTTGGTTTGGATCGGCGCAATGTTTGGGAACTCCTCAGCGTTTTGAAGGGCACCACTGGAACAGGGTTACTGGGTTCTGTTGCATGAGAGAAGTGAGTACGAGTACGCATGTGAGTACCTGTGTGAGTACGAGTATGCTTGTGAGTTGTGTGAATACGAATATGAGTATGAGTGCACATGTATATATGGAGGGCTTTCTTCTGCCTGTTGTCCCTTCTTCTTTATCTCTCATGCAATCCGTTGTGTAAAAATCCTACAAATTCGCCGAGTCCCATAATCCATTTTCAAACCAATATCTTCGAGTTTCGTTTCTCCCCGTTCCCCCCCGTTCCCCCTGTTTTCTCCGTTTCCCCTATTTCCCCCGTTACGGTCGCCCGCCGTTACACTGCTGATATTTGAGCACTATCCTCTCATTCAAGAAAACCTTAGAAAATAGATAAAAGCTGAATACAATATAAAATCGGAAACACCAAGTCCCACAATCTACCATCTATTGCCCACCCATTCTTTCACTTCTTCGGCGCGTGGCTGGTGCTGCTCTGGGTAACTTTGGCTTCGGAGCCTGTTGAGAGGGCGGACGTGGTGGAGAACTAGTCATATCTTGCCTCGACAGCTATTTGACTAAATGAATATAAAGTGATTTGTTATGGGGTGATTCAACTAAACTAACCTTTCTATTGATAACTAGTTGACAAGGGGGAAGTTCAGGCTCTGAATCAGAATCCGGCGGAGGTGCTAGTCCTTGACGCTGCATTGGACTTGTTGGCATTCCATCGTCGCTAATTAAGACCGGTTCATCAGCTATGACAGTGTGGTTGGTGGGAGCTGGCGGAGCTGTAGGTGCGGCCTCCTGGTGTGCTGCCGGTGTGCTTTCAGACAGAGCCGTAGGTACGGCAGCCAACCCAGACCCACCCGGGGGAAAAGTGCGCTCTATAGCTGAATCATGAAACCAGTCACTGAAGTCCGCATCCATATCTTCAGCCGTATCCGTCCAGACCATGTGGAGTATGAGTAAAATTGCGTCAGATTGGTTGGCAGATACCCGTCCTCTAGTACCCGTACCGCCTCCTGCTGCTAAACCTGACATGGGATAGTGAGTGTCAAGAAGTTCACACATTGTCAGATCCCACTGTTCGAGGTCACGTTTGGGGAGCCGTTCGATTTGTTTGCTGATTTTGTGATACTGTTTCACTGGAGTGATAGTAGTGTACCGTATGACTTCATATGTTTAGCATCAGCTATTCGAACAAGAAAGTGATTAAACATACAATCTCGCTTCATAGTGGTAAGAGTATCCCATAATCCTGTCTGCTTGATGATATGTCCGGAAGTTGAAGTGCAATAGTTTCCATTGATGTTGTGTTTCAATTCTTCAGTAGTAGGACTCCATTCTTCGGTATGTGGTACTGCCTCAAACTTGAAAGGTGTATCGAAGTGGGAGATTATCAGCTTAAGACTGTACTTATTTACTACTGGAAGTGGTGGAGAGAGAGGATGGTCATCTAGAGGTGGGATCGTTTCCTCCGATAGATTGATTTTGCAGTTCCTCGTTGTGTTGCGTTGTGTTGCTGTGAGACTGGGGCTGAAGGCTGTCCAGAGCTGATCGTAATGTTTGATGACTGTCTGGCATTCTGAGCAGTGAGAAGGGCCTTCTGGAAGCTGGCAGCTTTAAAGTCGACAAAAGAGTCGGTTCTGTTGGTAGCGATACTACTACGAGTGGCATCGCTGCCGGATGCAGGTGAATAAGAGCTAGCATGGGTTACCTAAGCTGCAGGTCGACTAGAATATGGGAGGTAGGTTGATGTGGTGTGATAGCAGTGAAGGGAATGAGTCGCTGACACTGTTCGTAGCGAACAGGGCAATTAGGGCGGGCACTTCGACAAGCGGGCGCCAGAGACGGAGGAGACGGAGTCGAGCGAGCTCTCCAAGCGTATGCCGGAAACGGAGGAGACTGGCGGGCGCTTCGACAAGCAGACGCCAGAGACGGAGGAAGCGGGCGATCGCTTCGACAAGCGGACGCCGAAGACGGAGGGGACGGAGTCGAGCTGCCGCCGACACGCGGATGCCGGAGATGGAGGAGACGGAGTCGGGCGAGCGCATTGACAAGAGGACGCCGGAGACGGAGGAAACGGAGTCGAGTGAGCGCTTTGACAGGCGGACGCCGGAAACGGAGGAGACTGGCGGGTGATTCGAAAGCAGACGCCAGAGACGGAGGAAGCGGGCGATCGCTTCGACAAGCGGACGCCGAAGACGGAGGGGACGGAGTCGAGCTGCCGCCGACAAGCGGATGCCGGAGACGGAGGAGACGGAGTCGAGTGAGCGCTTTGACAGGCGGACGCCGAAAACGGAGGAGACTGGCGGGTGATTCGACAAGCGGACGCCAGAGACGGAGGAAGCGGGCGATCGCTTCGACAAGCGGACGCCGGAGACGGAGGGGACGTAGTCGAGCTGCCGCCGACAAGCGGATGCCGGAGATGGAGGAGACGGAGTCGGGCGAGCGCATTGACAAGAGGACGCCGGAGACGGAGGAAACGGAGTCGAGTGAGCGCTTTGACAGGCGGACGCCGGAAACGGAGGAGACTGGCGGGTGATTCGACAAGCGGACGCCAGAGACGGAGGAAGCGGGCGATCTCTTCGACAAGCGGACGCCGAAGACGGAGGGGACGGAGTCGAGCTGCCGCCGACAAGCAGATGCCGGAGACGGAGTCGGAGTCGGGCGAGCGCATTGACAAGAGGACGCCGGAGACGGAGGAAACGGAGTCGAGTGAGCGCTTTGACAGGCGGACGCCGGAAACGGAGGAGACTGGCGGGTGATTCGATAAGCGGACGCCAGAAACAGAGGAAGCGGGCGATCGCTTCGACAAGCGGAGGCCGGAGACGGAGGGGACGGAGTCGAGCTGCCGCCGACAAGCGGATGCCGGAGACGGAGGAGACGGAGTCGGGCGAGCGCATTGACAAGAGGACGCCGGAGACGGAGAAGACGGAGTCGAGTGAGTGCTTTGAGGGCGGACGCCGGAAACGGAGGAGACTGGCGGGTGATTCGACAAGCGGACGCCAGAGACGGAGGAAGCGGGCGATCGCTTCGACAAGCGGACGCCGAAGACGGAGGGGACGTAGTCGAGCTGCCGCCGACAAGCGGATGCCGGAGACGGAAGAGACGGAGTCGGGCGAGCGCTTTGACAAGCGGACGCCAGAAACGGAGGAGGGTGGCGATCGCTTCGACAAGCGGACGCCGGAGACGGAGGGGACGCAGTCGAGCTGCCGCCGACAAGCGGATGCCGGAGACGGAGGAGACGGAGTCGGGCGGGCGCATTGACAAGAGGACGCCAGAAACGGGGGAGACTGGCGGGCGCTTCGGCAAGCGGACACCAGAGACGGAGGAGGCAGAGCCGAGCGCTCCCGACAGGCGGGCACAGGAGACGGAGAAGGCGTAGTTGGGCGTTCGCTCGATCGGCGTGCGCCCGTTGTTCACAGAAAGGCACAACGGTTGTGGCTCGCAAATATACCTATCTCCAATTACAATTTGTGGAGTGTTGTTGGTGATCGTTACGTTATGGGCCTCCGTAATATTAGAAGTATTTACTGGATTGACAATCTGCTTGCCATCCCAGTCACGTCGCGTCGTAACGCGCCCTGTCGCCATTACCTTGGTCGGCAGCACCAACTCCCTCCTTCATGGTATCTTTTTTTTTTTTTTTGTTTATTCATTACTCGTGTGCGACCTATCTAGATCATGACGAGGGGCGCGCGCCCATATGTACAGTCCGGTTCCCCGCTGCAGTCCGCGTGTAGCGGCACGGTGCAAGCTT
>Ga0307508_10007260_pt1 | contig 10319 bp, 9 predicted proteins | sample 9_EM_MG_FD_203089 | JGI IMG/M metagenome (GOLD analysis project Ga0307508, IMG submission 203089) | Populus trichocarpa ectomycorrhiza microbial communities from riparian zone in the Pacific Northwest, United States - 9_EM | ecosystem: Host-associated > Plants > Roots > Unclassified | place...
TACGTTCACGCGGAATGTCGATGTGTCGCCGCCTCCACCAAAAGGCAGCGTATCCGGTCGGGTATCGATCGCTGTGGGCGCCTTCCCGCCTTGTGTGCCGCACAAGGCCCCTCGCCCGGATCGACCGTCCTCCCCACGCCGTACCGCGATCACCAGCAGATCATTCATCATGCGGCCCCCGACCGTTCACCGATCGGGGACCGGAACCGGGCCCAGGGGTGTCCGCCCCGGGCCCGGGTCGCTCATTCGCGCATTGTGGCCACCGCCTTCGCCAGCCGGGGCGACGCGTACTCGGTGCCGCAGACGAACCGCATCACCGGGCCGAAGGAGGCCGCCGCCTGGAGGCCGGTGAAATACAGCCCCGGCACGGACGAGCCATATCCCGCGTCCAGCCAGGGGCCACCGGCGCCGGTGACCACCCCGGCGCGCAGTTCGGGGCCGAGGAAGCCGAGCGCGGCCAGATTCATCCGGTAGCCCGTCGCGGCCATCACATGGTCCGCGGCCAGCTCCCCGACCCGGCCGCTGCCGCCGCGCAGGGTGAGCACCGGCCTGCCGCCGCTCTCCACGGTGACCCGGGTGACCCGCACCCCCTGGGTGACCTGCACCCGCCCCGCGAAGCGCTCGCGCAGCCACCAGGCGCCCTTGGGGCCGAGCACCTTGCGCACCAGATGCTCCCGGGCCGGTGCGGGCAGCCGCCGGAAGGCCGCCGCGTGGTACGACAGCGCGTACAGCGACCAGGCGCGCCCGAAGGGCGATTCGGGCCGCAGCCGGGGCTGACGGTCCGGCGGGGCGCCGAAGGCGACGGCGGTCCTCCCCCGGGCCACCACCCGCACCGACGCGGCGCCCGCCTCGGCCAGCAGCACCGCGCTCTCCAGCGCCGACTGCCCGGCGCCGACGACCACGACCTCGCGCCCCGCGAACCGCCCGAGGTCATGGTGGTGCGAACTGTGCGACACCGGCCCGGCCGCGGACGGTCCGTCGGGTACGGCGGCGGCGAACTCGGCGGGCAGATGGGCGAGCCCGCTGAGCCCGCTGGCCACGACGACGGCCCGCGCCGTGAACTGCTCCCCCGAGTCCAGCTTCAGCTCGAAGCCGCCGCCGCCCCGCCGGTCGACGGCCACGACCCGGGTCTGCTCCAGGTCCGGCACCAGCCGCTCCTGGAACCACAGCCCGTACCGCGCGAAGGTCTCGACGGGGATGATGTCCCAGTCGGACTGATACGGCGTGCCGCCCACCGCGTGGCAGTAGTCGAGCAGGGTGTGCCCCGGCTGTGGTGCGTCGATGGTCGACGCGACCGGGGTGGACTTGAGCAGCATGCCCGCGGGCATCTGCTCGCGCCAGCTCACCATCGGCTCGCCGAAGACGCGGACCGGCAGGCCGCGGGCGCGTAAGTGGGCTGCGGCCGACAGACCGTATGGACCGGCCCCGATGACTGCTACCGGATCGTTCACGAATCCCCTCCCCAAGGCGTTACCTGTTCTTGGCACGCCACATCCGGTACAGATGTGTCGCGCCGGGCCGCACGCAGCGCGCCAACATGGTGAAGAACGGCCGCATGTCGTCGCGCGCGGCCCATGCCAGCTCGGTCCCGCTCGCCCGGGCGGGCGCGTGCGGCGTGGTGTATCCACTGCGGCGGTAGGCGAGCAGGGCGGGCAGGTCGATGTTCTCGACGACGAACCGCCGCCCCGCCAGCTGCGCGGCCTCGGGCACCTTGCACCCCGTCAGATCGAGGTGCTGGGCCCGTACGACGTCGAGCCGCGCCTCGTTCTCGAAGAGCCGGAACTGCGCACCCATCCGCGGGTTGAAGTCCAGCAGCTTGTACCGCCCGTCGCGCCGGTCGAAGCGCCAGTCCAGATCGACGATGCCGCTGAAGCCGATCCGCTTGATGAACCGGGCCGTCATCCGGGCCAGCTCCCCGTTGTCCACCGCGTAGGCGCACGCCGTCATGCCCGCGTGCGGTGGCCAGGACCGCACCTTGACGCCGGTGAACATCGCCAGCGGCGTGGACTCCGCGTCGAAGTAGGCGTGCACGATCCAGTCCTCGGCGGACTCCCGCGGCAGGTACTCCTGCAGGACCACCCCGGGCCGCGGCCCCCAGTCCCGGGCCAGCGCCAGCAGCTCACGCGGCCCGGCGATCCGGGTCGTCCCGCCCACCGCCGGTCTCCTCCGCCGCTCGAACGCCTCCCGGTTCTTGGCGACGACCGGAAACCGCGCGCCCACCGCGAACGCCTTCACCTCCGCGTACGAACCGGGGAACGCCGCCTCCGGGGTGGGCACCCCGTGTTCGACGCACAGCTCGTGCAGGCCCTGCTTGCTGGCCAGCCGTCTGGGCAACCCCGACTCGGTGCGCGGGAAGAGGAACCGGCCCTCCCCGGCGAGCACATCGGCATGCTCGCCGATCAGCACCGCAGCCTCCTCGTCCGTGGGCAGCAGCACGGCCGGACGGCCGATCGCCCGCCCTGCCCGCAGCAGCCCCTCCACCAGCCGCTCCGGCCGCTCCCTGCCGGTGGTCGGCCAGACGAAGGCCCGATTGAGATAGCGCGACCGGGCGGCCGGGGTCCAACGGTCCTCGGTGACCGCGTACATGGGAACGCCGAGACGGCCCAGGGAGCGGATGGCCCCCACACCCCCGTGATGCAGCGGGTAATCGCCTATCTTCACGATCAGCCCCGGCACGGAACGGTCCACCGCGAATGGCACAGCACTGCTCGCCACGAGCCCCCCTCGGCCACCCCACCGCAGTGGTCCCCCCACTGTGCGTGACCTGATGAAGGACGCTACTTCGGAATTACCTCCTCCAGCAAGGATTATCCGGACATTGCCATCCCTTTAGGCGGCAGTCGCCCCACAGGGGTGGACCGCCCCCGGGCCATAGGGTGTGGCCTGGCCCGACCGTGGCGACGAGGAGAAGGCGAGACAGCACCCATGGCGCAGCGAAGCCCGCTCGACCTGCCCGAAGGCGATCCCTTCGGCCCGGACAACCTCCCCTATGGCGTCTTCACCACCTCCGACGCCCCTCATCTGCGGAAAATCGGCGTGCGCTACGGCAGTCATGTGCTGGACGCGGGCGCCGCGGCGGCGGTCGCGGCCTCCCCGCACGCCGAACTGCTCGGCGCGTCCTCGCTCAACCCGCTGATGGCCGCGGGCCGTCCGGTCTGGCAGGCCGTCCGCGCGGAGCTGCGCGACTGGCTGACCAACCCGGCGCACCGGCACGCCATCGAGCCCCTGATGCACCCCCTGACCACTCTCGCGCTCCACCTCCCGGTCGAGGTGGCGGACTATGCCGACTTCTTCGCCAGCGAGCATCACGCCTCCAACGCGGGCAAGATCTTCCGCCCGGACGCCGAGGCCCTCACCCCCAACTGGAAGCACATGCCGATCGGCTACCACGGCCGGGCCGGTACCGTGCTCGTCTCGGGCTCGCCCATCGTCCGCCCCCAGGGCCAGCACCTGCCCCCGGCCGCCCCCGCATCGCCTGACCCCTCATCGCCCGCCCCCTCATCGCCCGCTCCTCCCCGGCCGGTGTTCGGCCCCTCGCTGCGCCTCGACTTCGAAGCCGAGGTCGCGTTCGTCGTCGGTGCGCCCTCCCCTCTGAATACACCGCTGCCCCTCGCCGGGTTCCACGATCACGTCTTCGGCGTCTGCCTTCTCAACGACTGGTCCGCCCGCGACATCCAGGCCTGGGAGTACCGCCCCCTCGGCCCCTTCCTCGGCAAGTCCTTCGCCACCTCCCTCGCCGCCTGGGTCACCCCGCTGGACGCCCTCGCCGCGGCCCGTACCGCCCCGCCCGCCCGCGACGTGCCCCCGCTCCCCTACCTCGACGACTCGGCCGCCGAGCCCGGCGGGTTCGATCTGCGCCTCGAAGTCGCCGTCAACGGCCACACCGTCTCCCGGCCCCCCTTCTCCGCCATGTACTGGACGGCGGCCCAGCAGCTCGCCCACCTGACCGTGAACGGCGCCTCGCTGCGCACCGGCGACCTCTTCGCCTCCGGCACGGTCAGCGGCCCCGGCCCGGACGAGCTGGGCTGCCTGCTCGAACTGACCTGGGGCGGCCGCGATCCGCTGCGCCTCCCCGGCGGCACCCGGACCTTCCTGGAGGACGGCGACGAAGTGACCCTCACCGCCTGGGCCCCCGGCCCGGACGGGGTCCGCATCGGTATGGGCGAGGTGACCGGCCACGTTGTCCCGGCGGCATCATGAGCGGCTGCTAATTTGTCGTGCTCCTGCCCTGATGACCTGGATATCTGAGGAGAAGCGCGTGAAGAAGGCAGCGAACATCGCCGGAACGGTGGCCGCGGCCGCCCTTGTGCTGACGGCGTGCGGCAGTGACAGCGACGAGGGGACGAAGGACACCTCCAAGGACACCCCGTCGGCGCAGGAGTCGAGCGCCCCGGCGGAGGGGGGCGCGGACTCCACGATCACCGGCGCCTACCTCGCCAAGACCGGCAGCCAGACGCTCATCCTGTCCATCAGCGGCGAGAAGGCCTCCCTGATCGCGGGCAAGCACATCTGCAACGGTGAGTACACCGACACCGGCGAGAAGATGCTGATGTTCAAGTGCGCCGACGGCAACACCGACCGCACCATGGGCAAGGTGGCCCCGAGCGGGGACGGCAAGACGCTCACCGTCGACTGGGACGCGCTCTCCGAGAACGACACGTTCACCCGGACCACCTCCCCCAGCGACATCCCGTCGGGCATTCCGACCTCGCTGCCCTCCGGCCTCCCCACCGACCTCCCGAAGGACATCCCCTCCGGCTGATCCACTGCCGCCATGCGCGCGGGCCCCCGGCGACACCGCCGGGGGCCCGCGCGCATGGCGGCAGTGGCAGATCTTGCTTCCGCGCCGGTGAAAGGCGCAGGCCAGGGCGGTTTCCAAGGGGCCGCCAGGTGGCGCAATGTGCTGGCAACACCACCGCACCGGCCCCGTCGGTATGGTCCGAACGAGACCCGCCGCCCAGCACACCCCGGAGCCGGCCGATGCCAGCCGAACGCACCCGCGAACGCACCCGCGAGCACGCCCCGCCGCTCGCCGCCGCGCGCCGTCGCCGGTTGCGCGCCGACCAGGCACGCCAGCTCGCCGACCTGCTCCGCCACCAGATCCTCACCGGCGGCTTCCCCGGCGGCGTCCTGCCGCTGGAGGACGCGCTCGGCGCGGACTACGGCGCGTCCCGCAACACCGTGCGCCTGGCACTCGACCTGCTGCGCGCCGAGCGGCTGGTGGAGCGGCAGCCGGGCGTGGGCACGGTCGTCGTGGCCGAGAAGTACCCGCACGGCCTCGACCGGCTGCAGGGGCTGGCCGAGACCCTGAAGGAACACGGCAGGGTCACCAACGAGGTGCGCACCGTCGGTCCGGTGCCCGCACCGGCCTGTGTCGCCGACCGGCTGCGGGTCCCCGTCCAGACCGATGTCCTCTACGTCGAGCGGCTGCGGCAGCTCGACGGACTGCCGCTCTCCCTCGACCTCACCTACCTCCCGATGGACATCGGCGCCGAGCTGCTGGGCGCCGACCTGGAGAACACCGACGTCTTCCGGCTGATCGAGAAGATCACCGGACAGCGGCTCGGCACCGCCGAGATCACCCTTGAGGCCGTCAACGCCGACGCCCACTCGGCCGCCGTGCTCCAGGCCCCACGCGGCGCGGCCGTCCTCATGCTGGAACGGCTCAGCCACCTGGCCGACGGACGCCCGGTGGACCTGGAGTTCATCCGGTTCCGCGGCGACCGGATCACCATGAGCGGACTGCTGCGCCGTACCACCTGAACCACTTCCCCTTCACGCCCCCCCCTTTCACGCCCTCCCTGGAGACAGCCATGCCTCTGACACCCCAGCGTGCCGACGTCCCCGTGACGATCGACGAGTCGAAGTGCATCGACGGCTGCACCCTGTGCGTGGACATGTGCCCCCTGGACTCCCTCGCGATCCACCCCGACAGCGGCAAGGCGTACATGCACGTCGACGAGTGCTGGTACTGCGGCCCGTGCGCCGCCCGCTGTCCCACCGACGCGGTCACGGTCAACATGCCCTATCTCCTGAGGTGAAAGGCCCCCCGATGCAGCGCACGACCCTTCCGGCCGCTCTTGCCGCCGGCGCCCTGCTGCTGTCCCTGACCGGCTGCGGCGGCGACGCGGAAGCGGGCGGCAAGACCGTGACCGTCACCGTCGGCTACCAGTCCAAGACCATCAACACCACGACCGCGGGCACCCTGCTGCGCTCGCTCGGCTACTTCGAACGCGAACTGCGCGCGCTCGGCCACCGCAAGGGCGTCACCTACAAGGTGGAGTGGCAGGACTACGCCACCGGGGCGCCCATCACCGCGCAGATGGTGGCCGGAAAGGTCGACATCGGCTCGATGGGCGACTTCCCGCTGCTGATCAACTCCGGGCGCGGCACCCAGCTGAACGCGCCCACCCGCCTCGTCTCCGTGACCGGCTACAACCTGCGCGGCGGCCTCAACACGATCGTCACCAAGCCCGGATCGAAGCTGCGCGACCTGGCCGACCTGCGCGGCGAGAAGGTCTCCACCAGCGTCGGTTCGGCCGCCGACGGCACGCTCGTCCGCGCCCTTCAAGGCGCCGGTATCGATCCCGAGAACGGCGTCGAGAAGCTCAACCAGCAGCCCGCCGTCGGCGCCTCCGCCCTGGAGGCGGGCAGCGTGGACGCCCTCTCGCAGTTCGTGGCCTGGCCGGGGCTGCTGGCCTTCCAGGGGAAGGCCAAGGCGCTGTACGACGGCGCCCGGCTGAACCTGCCGACCTTCCACGGTGTCACCGCGCGCGACGCGTTCGCTCACGACAACCCGGACGTCCTCCAGGCGTTCCTGTCCGCCCAGATCGACGCCACCCGCTATCTGGACGACCATCCGCTCACCGCCGCACAGAAGGTGGCGAAGGCGACCGGGCTGCCGCCCGAGGTGGTCTACCTCTACAACGGCGAGGGCGGCATCTCCACCTTCGACCCCGCCCTCAAACCCGCGCTGATCGCCGCCCTGAAGAAGGACGTCCCGATCCTGCGCAAGGCCAAACTGACCGGCCCGGTGGACGTGAAGTCCTTCATCGACGACCGGTATCTGAAACGGGCGTACGGGAGCGCGGGCGCCTACGCGAAGGCGCTGCGCGCCGCCCCGCCCGCCTCCCCGAACCAAGTGTGGCTCCAGGGCGAGAACACCGTCCACAGCTTCCCCTCGTCCGCCGCGCTGCTCCGCTTCACCGCCGCCCACCAGGGCAAGGTCCGGGCCGCGTACGTGCCCGACGCGGCCACCGGGACGCGCTGGTTCGCGGACCGGGCGGTGTGGGCCGAGGACGGCGGGCAGCCGCACGCGTTCGTCTCGGCGGCCAACGCCCGTACGTGGATCGCCGCGCACCCCGGCGCCCGGACCGTCTCGTACGCCACGGCGCTGAAGGAGGCGAAGTGACCACCTCAGCCGAAGGCAGCACGGCCTCCGCCGAAGGAAGCGCGGTCCCCGACAAGGAACGTACCGAGGGAAGCGCCGGAGGAAGCGCCGGAGGAAGCACGGTGGCCACCGTCCCCGTACGCCCCGCGCCCGCCACCGCCGCCGCCCCGCCGGGCACCGCACCACCGCGCCGCCGCCCCTGGCCGCGGTACGCGCTGCGCGCCGCCTCCCTGCTGGCCGCGCTCGGCCTGTGGCAGCTGCTCACCTCGCTGAAGGTCACCCTGTGGCTGCGGTTCGCGCAGTTCCCGACCGTCACCCAGGTCGCCCACGCCTTCGCCGGGCGCCTGGCCACCGGCTCCTACTGGCAGGACCTGACCGACAGCCTCACCCGCATCCTCACCGGCTTCGCGCTCGCCGCGGTCCTCGGCGTCGCCGTCGGCACCGCGATCGCCCGCTCGCCGCTGGCGTCCGACCTGCTGAGCCCGGTCCTCGAAGTGCTCCGCCCGATCCCGGCCATCGCCCTCGTCCCGGTCGCGATCCTGCTGTTCCCCAGCAATGAACAGGGCATCGTCTTCATCACCTTCACCGCCGCCTTCTTCCCCGTCATGGTCAGCACCCGGCACACGGTGCGCGCCCTGACCCCGGTGTGGGAGGAGGCCGTGCTGACCATGGGCGGCGGCCGGTGGCGCGTCCTGGGCTCGGTGGTACTGCCGGGCGCGCTGCCCGGCATCCTCGGCGGTCTTTCGGTCGGCATCGGCGTCTCGTGGATCTGCGTGATCTCCGCCGAGATGATCTCCGGCGCGTACGGGGTCGGCTACCGCACCTGGCAGGACTACACGATCGTCGACTATCCGGGCGTCTTCGTCGGCATGACCACCATCGGCCTCCTCGGCTGGCTGACCTCCACCGCGGTGGAGCTGGCGGGCCGCCGGCTGACCCGCTGGCTGCCGCGCACCGAGAACACCGCCCCGTCGGCGCACCTCATCAGGAAGGGCACCCCGTGACCACGCCCGATGTCGCCACCGCCCCGGCGGTCACCGCCCCGGCCCCGCCCGGTCTGCGGCTGCGCCTGGACGGCGCCGTCCTGGGCCGCCCCGGGGCGCCCGTCCTGCACGGCCTCGACCTGGACGTGGCGCCCGGCGAGGTGCGAGCCGTCGTCGGCCCGTCCGGCTGCGGCAAATCGACCCTGCTGCGCACCCTGGCCGGACTGCTGCCCGCCCTCGGCGGGCGGGTCACCCAGGACGGCGAGCCGCTCACCCGCCCCGCCGCCGACCGCGCCCTGGTCTTCCAGGAGGACGCGCTGCTCCCCTGGCGCACCGTCCACGCCAATGTGGAACTCCCCCTCGTCATACGGGGCGTACCGCGCGCCGCACGCCGCGCCCGGACCGCGGAATGGCTGGAGCGGGTCGGGCTCACCGACCACGCCCGGCGCCTTCCGCACCAGCTCTCCGGCGGACAGCGGCAGCGCGTACAGCTCGCCCGCGCGCTGGCCGGTGCGCCGCGCGCCGTCCTGATGGACGAGCCGTTCGGCGCGCTCGACGCCCAGACCCGGGCCGGGATGCAGCGACTGCTGGTGGAGGTGTTGCGCGGGACGCACGCCACCGTCGTCTTCGTCACCCACGACGTCGACGAGGCGGTCTTCCTCGGCGACCGCATCGCCCTCCTGGACGGCGCGGGCACGGCCCGGGTGCTCGACGTACCGCATCCGCGCGAGCGCGCCGCGCACGACGCCGCCACGACGGTCGCGCTGCGCCGCCGGGTCCTCGAATCCCTCGGCACCTGAACTCGGCACCTGAAAGGGCCTCTCGTGACAACCCCGCAACCCCTGGAAATCCCGGCGCTCGACGCGGCCGAGGAGCTGTCCTGCGACGTCCTGGTCATCGGCGGCGGCACGGCCGGCACCATGGCCGCGCTCACCGCAGCCGAGCGCGGGGCCTCCGTCCTCCTGCTGGAGAAGGCGCACGTCCGGCACTCCGGCGCGCTCGCCATGGGCATGGACGGCGTGAACAACGCGGTCGTCCCCGGCCGGGCCGAACCCGACGACTACGTCGCCGAGATCACCCGCGCCAACGACGGCGTCGTCGACCAGTCCACCGTCCGGCAGACCGCCACCCGGGGCTTCGACATGGTCAAGCGCCTGGAGCGGTACGGGGTGAAGTTCGAGAAGGACGAGCACGGCGAATACGCGGTCCGCCAAGTGCACCGCTCCGGCTCGTACGTCCTGCCGATGCCCGAGGGCAAGGACGTCAAGAAGGTCCTCTACCGGCAGCTGCGGCGGCGCGAGATGCGCGAGCGCATCCGGATCGAGAACCGGGTCATGCCGGTCCGCGTCCTGACGGCCGGCGGCCGGGCCGTCGGCGCCGCGGGCTTCCACACCCGCACCGGCCACTTCGTCACCGTGCGGGCCGGGGCCGTCATCCTCGCCACCGGCGCGTGCGGCCGCCTCGGGCTGCCCGCCAGCGGCTATCTGTACGGGACCTACGAGAACCCCACCAACGCGGGCGACGGCTACGCCATGGCGTACCACGCGGGCGCCGAGCTGACCGGGATCGAATGCTTCCAGATCAACCCGCTGATCAAGGACTACAACGGCCCGGCCTGCGCCTACGTCGCCAACCCCTTCGGCGGCTACCAGGTCAACCGGCACGGTGAGCGGTTCGTCGACTCCGACTACTGGTCCGGGCAGATGATGTCCGAGTTCGCGGCGGAGGTGGCGAGCGAACGCGGCCCGGTCTATCTGAAGCTCAGCCATCTGCCGGAGGAGTCCGTGGCGGCGCTGGAGTCCATCCTGCACTCCACCGAACGCCCCACCCGCGCCGCCTTCCACGCGGGGCGCGGCCATGACTACCGCACCCACGACGTGGAGATGCACATCTCCGAAATCGGCCTGTGCGGCGGCCATTCGGCCTCGGGCGTACGGGTCGACGCA
>Ga0307508_10007261_pt1 | contig 10318 bp, 9 predicted proteins | sample 9_EM_MG_FD_203089 | JGI IMG/M metagenome (GOLD analysis project Ga0307508, IMG submission 203089) | Populus trichocarpa ectomycorrhiza microbial communities from riparian zone in the Pacific Northwest, United States - 9_EM | ecosystem: Host-associated > Plants > Roots > Unclassified | place...
GTTTCTTGAGCGCGGCTATCCCATCCTCCTGGATCGCACGGACATTCGGTATGAAAAGCACCCGCTTCCCGGCGGAAATCGCTCGATCGATTGCCTCAAACGCATTATTCGACCACACCGTGTCCGGTGACAAAAACACGATTGGCTGACCCAGCCTATCGGCCGTCATTAACGCGTCTTGATGACATCGGCTCAGGTTTTCGTGGGGCGGGATCGCAGCGATATCGACAATCCGCAAATCCACGTTCAGCAGCGTCGAAGCCCTCCGGAAAGCAAGCGAATCACGAATCCGATCCGCGTCTTGAACCGAGGTGTGAATGATAAGTGTCGACCCGGCCCGATGGCGGACAGCTGGAAAATTGCCGGCCGACAGCAGGGACGGCAGGCAAAAATCCAGGAAAAAATCGACGAAACGCTCACCCCAGACGACCAGCGATACGCAGATCGCCAATGTCGACAAGGCTGGCGTGTCCCCACCCTCCTTCACGTCACGCGCGGTTCGAATCGATAAAACCAAGGACTGCCCCCAATCCACCGTCCTGATGATAACCGAATTTGGGCGCACTTCAACATATAGAAACAATCTTTCGATAGCGGAGCGTGCAATCCGCAATCACTAAGGTGCAGTAAGCGCATCAAAAGGTGATTGCGCCACATCTGTACGGTTCAATTGTTCCGTGACAGCGTTCAGAATCTGACGCCGAATATCCCCACGTGACGGAATAGCTCCCGTCGCAATATGCGAAAAGACCTCATTCCATCACCAATGTGAGGCATACTTCCTTGGCCAAGGATTTCCTTCCTTGTCCAGGGATTTCGCGGGCGCATTTCAGACTCTACAAGGGCGCCAATCCGCCGTCTTGCGTCCGCCGATTAGGCGACGTGTTGTGAGGTCGAAAGCGCAAGTCCTTTTTGATAGGCCTCAATGACGTCCGCGACGGGCCCAGAACAAACGATACGTCCACGTTCGAGCAAGATCGCGGTATTGCACCAACTCTGCAGCAGCTCCAGCGAGTGTGACGCCAATATCAGAATCCGGCTTCGGCTCAACAAGGAATTAATTCGCTGCTTGGCCATTTCCGCGAAGCTCGCATCACCAGCACTGAGACCCTCGTCCAGAACGAGGATGCCCGGCTCAATCGAGGTCGCGATCGCGAATGCCAGACGCGTCGTCATGCCGGCGGAGTAGGTGCGGGTCGGCAGATCGAGATAACTTCCAAGCCCCGAGACTTCAGCGATCTCCGGGGTCTTCCTTTCTATCTCCTCCCGCGACATTCCGAAGAACATGCCGCAATTCGTGATGTTCTCGTAGCCGCTGTCCTCGGAATCCCAACCCGGAGCGAGATTGAACAGCGCCGAGACCCGGCCATTAACCAGAACCCGGCCGCCGGTCGGCTCGTACACTCCAGCAAACACCTTGAGCAGCGTGGATTTTCCAGCGCCATTGTGACCGATCAAAGCGAGTCTGTCGCCCTCCTTCAGCGACAGATTGATGCCATCGAGCGCCCTGATCGTCACGCGACGCTTGTTGCCTTGTTCCTTGCGGATAAAACCGCCAGTCGCTCGATGTAGCAACTCCGAACGAAAGGTCATCTGGGTCCCGTAGATCGTAAAATCAACGACTACGTTTTCAAGCGTGATACTCGTCATTCTTCACCTCAAAGCCAATATGTGATCCGCGGCCGAAAACGGCTAAACAGGTACAGCGCCAATCCGAACCCGATCGGGATCAGTGCAGCCGACACCAGCCAGTTCATCAACTCTGGTGCTTCGCCCAACATCGGCGCACGGACAACTTCGACCAAATGATAGATAGGATTGAAGTCGATAACGTAGCCGATCGCGACACCCCGCGAGAGCGTATCTCTGGACCACATGATCGGCGTCAGGAACATCATGATCGACACCAACCCGCCAAGCAGCTGGGGAATATCCCTGTATCGGGTGCCAACAATGGCTAGCACGATTGCGATCCAACAGCCGTTCAGAGCAACCAGCAGCAAACCAGGCAAGAACAACGGCGTGGCCCACCCCACCGGCACGCGCCAAATCAGCATCACAATCACGAAAATCAGAAAATTGTGGAAGAAGACAATGATATTTCGCCACACCATCGTGACGATGAGCAGCGTCTTGGGAACACGCATGGTGGTCAAGAGACCTGCGTTTGCTGAAAACGTAGTGGCCCCCTCGTTAATACAGGTCGCAAGAAACTGCCACACGATGATACCCGCCGTCAGGTATGGCATGTACCGCGATGTTGCCTGGTGGAACAATGCCGCCCACAGGAATCCCATGGAGAATACCATGACCGCAACGTTGAACGACGTCCAAAATGGACCGAACAACGTCCGTCGATAGCGCCGTCGGATTTCTAGCCAGCCGAATCGACTCCACATTCTCCAATTTGCGCAACCTTCGTAAATGTCGGTCAAAGCGCTGGCGTACTGTGGACTCAAGCGGATTCTCCTCCCAACGTCGGAAGCGCGCCATTCGACGGAAGTGCTGCTGCTATCATTCATGCATATCACCATAATGGTTCGGCGCGAGGCACGAACGAAGGTTCGTGGATGTGACCCAGTCACTGCAATCTTGCGAAACAAAGCAACGCCCGGCCCGTGCGGATTCGTACGGCCGATGCATCATATAGAGCCACGCGGGAGTTCCAAGGATTTACGTGGGGGCAATGCTTTGTTGGCTCACCCAACGTAGAGTCTAAGATCGTCGAACCGACTTTGGCTAACAGGCATCACGCGTACAGCCGGAGACATGTCACTCGCTCGGTTCGACAACAGCTCAAGCTCGAGGCGACAAAGCGATTCGACCGCCGCCTTCGAATCGGCTGCTGCTGGCAACTCCGGTCTTCGGGACCTGCGTCTCTGTCTCCCCCCACAGCAATCCCGCCAAGCGAACCCCAATGCCTAGCGCAAGAGACGTTCGGCTTCAGACCGCGCATTCCAATAAATAGCGGCCATCCGCAAGGGCAGCACAACGATCAATTCGCCCGCTCCAGAGTGTCAGCAGCTTCCAGGAATGTAGCACCGGTCTCCAGATTGCGGCTAAACATCATCCATTCAATCCTGCGTCGCAACACTGGCTCGATATCCTGAAACCGGAACAGGAGAAATAGCAGGGCGGTCGCCGCATGATGACCAATCCCCGGGAGCCGCGCCACTTGCTCCAGAATCCCCACGACTGGACGCAAATTTGGAGGCAGCAGGGAGACGAACCGTTTGCGACCTTCTGCCTTTCCAGTCGCGATGGCCGAGCGCGCCGCCGAAAACCGCCAGCGAGCGGCCCATCTCCTAACATAGGCTTCAGGCACCGGGTTCGACGTGTTCGCGTGCGCCAATCGCTGCATTGTCTCAAAGATGCCAAGCATCGAGGAAGAGTCGGCATTGACACTCGCCGCATAGCCAGTTTCAAGCCGCCGCCAGACCGCAAGAAAACGCGGGATGAAGCAGGCACCGTATTGGCAGGCGAGAGTCGCGTTCAAAAAGCCGTCGCAGAAAGAAGCCAACTCGGGTCGATAGCCCCCTGCCCCGATTGCAGCCACCCGGTTGACGACGGCGGTATTACCATTAAACCACGTATCATCCCTGACCAGATGACGGGCCGCCTCGGTGGGTGTGACGTAGCCGGCCGTCCAGCGCGGCACCGGCGTACGAAACGGCCCGGTGACCAACCCATCTTCATTCGCAAGTCGCGTCAAAGCGGAACAAACGCCCGCATTCGGGTATCGATTGAGCCATTGCATCGACAGCGCGATAAGCTCCGGCTCGATCCAATCGTCCGCAGCGGTACCCAGCACATGCGTGCCGGACGCCAATCGAAGTCCCTCGTTGATGCTGGCTATGACGCCCTGATTGACGTGGTGCCGGCGCAACTGGAATCGAGGCAGACGCGCCGAAAACCGATCAATTACAGCGAGACTATCATCCGTGGATGCATCATCGATCAGGATGACTTCATATGGCTTTTCTGTCTGGGTCTCAATCGCAGCCAAGCATCGCGTCAGGAATCTCCCATGATTGTAGTTCGGCACGATAATACTGATAGTACAATGGCCGATACGACCATCAGGCTGATCCCCGTCGTGACGCGTCACGGTGCCCCCCTCTCGCGGCGCGGCCTAGCGCTTTCCACAGCAGAGGACGAGGTTATAATGCGCCATTGCGTGGTAGCCGGTGTGAACCACCTCATCGTTCATTGAGAACGCGAATACGTTATGGAAGAATTTCTGCATCAACCGCTTGAGATCACGCTGATCCTTGCAGTTCACGTGACCGATCTTGCTGTTCACGGACGCGTAAGCTTGCGATTGCAGCGACGGCATACCGATAATCGCTGTGCCATGCGGGTCGAGGCTGGCCACCATATTGGATAGAAACTGATCTTCATCCGCGGGGCTGATGTGTTCCAGCACATCGAGGCTGTAGATCCCGTCAAACGTTCCTTCGACCGGCCCCTCAAGCATGTCGTGCATTTTCACTTCGATTGGCCAACGAACCGAGCTTCTATCCAGGGCGTCGGCGACGAAATCTGCGTCGAAATCGACCGCCGTGAGATGACCGACGTCCTGACGGACAACCCGGCTAAAAAACGCATCCCCGCAACCCACCTCTAGAGCGCGAGCGCAACCCTGGAGCATCTTGGCGACGAACTTATATCGCGCAAACGTAAATGCCAGCCGCTTCGGATCATCGAGATAAGCCCACCCCGAAGCAATGCCAAGCCGTTCAAACCCCTCCGTACGAAAGTGGTTGATCGCCTCTTGATACTGTATCTCGCCCTTGATTTTAGTCATCCTCAAGCCTTTCTGAATTCCCAAGACGTTTTGGACGCAGCTTCCTTCGAAGCCGCGCCTTCGCAGAAGTTTCATCAGGAATCCGTCGTCAGTCTCGCCTTCATATCCATCATACTGTGAAAAATCCGGTGGATCGCTTCGTCTGATGCCACGCAGGCGTCGCGCCACACCTGATCGTCGTGCCGCTCGGCGCGCAAGAAAATTCTTCGCGCCAGATTTTCGAAATGCTGAGGCTTCCCCGCCGCGGCCAACCAGGATGCCACGCATTCGTCTATTTGGCCGCGAGGCAACCCCGGTCCCGCACGCTCCATCCCCGACAACTCGCATGCGCAGAACTCGTCCGAGTCGGCAACAACATACTCGTCTCCGACATCGGGGCACGCCGATCGCAAGTAATCGTCATCGATGGTCGTCGAAAAAGGCGCGTTTCGAATTCGCGGATGCACCAGCATTGGATGCAGGTGAGCGCAGCGGCACACCAACCCTTCTTGCGCCGCGACCCAAAACAGGCCGGACGGCGAAAGATCCAAATCCGCCTTCTCGTACATATTCAGCATCGACAAGGGATGAAGATTGTTCAGCGCAAGCCGCATCAGTTCTCGTGGCGAAATAGTCAGCCTGGTGCGGTCAGGCGCCGCATACTTCCCTATCAGGGCCGGGACGGCAACTTCCTTGACCAAGCGAACCGCGAGGACCTGGATCGCCCGTTTGCCACGCGCCAGCAGCGCCGACAGCGCCTTGATGCCGCCGTCGGCAATCACAACATCCGGGTTCAGGAAAATCATGGCCGCGTTGCGCTCGTCCGCCGCAGCTATTCCAACGCGGTTGCAATGGGACTGCAACTTGTGCCGGTCATCCGAAGTTTCGGGGTCCGCGCCGATATCGTCAAAGTGAACATGGATATGGGCGGCGAGCGTATCAAACACAGGTGACTTCTCAATCGTGGCGCGATCCGCGCTCGTCGTGACGATGTGACACAGGTTCCCCTGTTCCCGCCGCAGAGCGGGAAGATTTCCCGGGGCGAGGAGTGACGGCAGCCCTACATCAAGCAGGCATCTGGTGTAGGCCTCACCCCATACCGGAATGATGATGTGAATCGGTGTGGCGCTCACTGGGCAGCCCGGGTGCGGATCAATGTCGGGAACCAGCTCTAATCTCGAAATCGAGCAAATGTTCGAATATGCGCTTCACCGCCGCGTCGCAACGGCTCAGGGCGCTGAGCCATTCCGGACCGCCGGTGCCCCCGGTATGCAAGATAATGCGCCGCGAGAAATGCTCCAAATGATGCGGCCGCGCAGAACTCCAGGCCCACTCCGCCACGTCTCTGTAGTCCGGTTGGCGCCGCAAACCGATCAAGGCGCGCTGCATGGACGACAGCTCGAACACACACAGCTCATCGGAGTCGGTAACAACATATTCGTCATTAGGATCCGGGCAGGCCGTGCGAAGATAATCGTCGTCGATTGTCGTCGAGAAGGGAGCGTTTCGCACCCGTGGATAAACAAGCAGTGGATGAATGTGGAAGCATCTCGCTACGAGGCCATGCTTTCCTGCGGGCCAGAATATCTCCTGTGGCATGAGATCATATTCGTTCATTCCATCGACATGCATTTTAGTGAGCGGATGCAAGTGTGCCATGGCCATGGCCATCAATTCGCGCGACGATATTACCAGATTTGTGCCGTCCGCGGCGATGTGATCGCGCAAGAGAAGCGGAACGACCTCCTCCTTCTGCATTCGTAGGCCCACAACCTGGACCGCGCGCTTTCCCGCGGCCAACAATCGAACCAGCGTCCGCATCCCTCCATCTGCGATGACAACATCCGGAGCGTAGAACATCAGCGCCGCGCCGGCCGCGTCGCCTGCTTCAATTGCCCGGCGGTGACAAACAGACATCGTTTCGTGAGGATTGCTGACGTTGACCGCGTCCGCCCCAATGACATCGACGAGGCACTCGGCGACCTGCTTGGCACAATTCCAAACCGGCGACTTTTCGATGACCTTCAGGTCAGCCGCGGTTGTAAGAAGATGAATGACGTTGCGCGGCTCCGATGCAAGTCCCGGCAAGTTTCCCGGTGACATCAGCGATCTGAGCCCGATATCGAGGAAGCAGCGTGTGTAAGCGGTACCCCAGACCGGAGTAATTATGTGAATAGGAGGTACGGTCATCAGCTGGATACCGAGTCGTCGGCGAAAACTACGATGGTCGCACTCGAACAAGACTCCAGCGAAGCGTCGTCATGGCTGGAACGCAAGCCGGTGAGAATATTGGATACAGCAGTGAGGACGCCGACGACAACCAACACCGTCACGGCATGCGCGAAATCAGTCCATCGCCGCGGGCGGGTCAACTGGAGCGCAAGTGCAAATCCATCATTGAGCCACCTTCGGTAAGGCGTGGCGCACATCGACAGCCTTGCTATGCGACGCGTGCCGGGCTTGCCAAAAGCCTTCAGAATATCCTGCAGGACATCATTGAGAGCAACGTACGAAAGCCCTGCTCCGTTACGATGATAGATCACAACCTGACCACCAGGCCGAAGCGAAGGTAGTGCGCACTGCGTTAGGGCGGCGCATCTCCCAGATACAGAAGTTGAAAGCTCAATGATCGCAAGATCCAGGGTTGCCGGAGCCCAAATGCGATCTTCCTTCGCCCTGTCGACGAGCTCAGACACCGCGAAATCGGGCTGTCCCAGGACACGGCTGAAGATTCCAGCGCCATCGGCAACATAGGCAATTCTTGACCGAGGCTTGTCGACAGCTTGACGAAGGATGGGCGCGACATACCGGTAATCTGGCCATTGCGGGTGAAGAATGGAGACAAGCGGCACGCGTCCGAGCGCCCGTTGCCGCAACCAGCGGAGCAGGCTGATCGGCGAAAAATGCTTTCGGCCAGACCGAACCACCGAAGGACGTTTGTCAACGGCACCTCCGGCCGCGTGGCTGGTACGAAAATGCGCAAACAATTCGGCGAACGGTCCGTGTGGCAACGGACCGCGACCCAACTCGAACGAACGAACGCTCCAGAGGTAATAAGCCAACGTCCAGCGCGCTTGCGCCGTTACCCCCTTCGTAGGACCACTCGCGTCAACCAGGCGTTTAGCACGAAGATGCGCAATTCGGCGCGTTTGTACGAAGTCGGCGGGTAGATCACGGGCGTGGAACACAACGGGAAATTTGATCGCCGCCTGCCTCTGCGCTTCGGTCGCATGGGCGACCAGTTCATGGGCGCGAGCGATATTGCTTGGTGATCCAAATCGAACTGCGATTTCGGAATCTGACGGATCGCATAACTCCAGCGCACAGAATTCGTCAGAGTCGTCCAAATAACAGGAAGCACCGTCGGGGCACATCGCTTCCGCAAAAGCAGCGTCGCGAAAGCCGCAAGCGTTGGTTCCGACCCGCGTGGGACATAGGGCGATCAGGGCCTTGGCAAAATCGCACACCAGCAGCGTGCTGCGATCGTGCCTCCAAATCAGGCGCTGTGTCGGGATCGTCAGGCTAACATCGACATCGATCAAGCTTCCAATGTCCCGGAGATCAAGACATTCAACCGCAAGCCCCACAAGCGTTCGCGGCGCGAACCTCGATTCAACCGCAGAGCCGGCAAACAGGTTTTCAAAACCAGCACGATCAACGCGAAGATAAGTCGCGCAAATAATTCGCTTTCCTGCGCGGATCTGGCGCGCGACAGCCCGCAGCGCTCCATCCGCCAACACGAGATTCGGTTGCAGGAAGACAAACACCGTATCCGTTGCGCGTTCGGCGCACCCAGCCATCCCTTTCTGATAAGCCAGTGACGGCACTACCTCAAAAGCATAGTCGAGCACGAGTTCATCGACCGAAATCCACTCCAGTTCAGAATGTCGACCGATCGCGTTACGAGCCAAGCTACCCTCAAACCGCTCCGCGACGTCGGCTGGCGCGAGAAGGCAGAAGGTGATCTTTGCGTCTGCGGCGAGAGCAGGCAGATTACCCGGGCTGACCAGCGAGTCAGCAGGGGCAGCCAAGAAGCGATCCAGCTCCTTGCTGCTCAGGATGGGCAACAATATCCGAACACTCGTCGTCATTTCGTTTCTACCGCCAGGGGCTTTTTTTGGATGGCCAGAGGCAGCAACTTCACTACCGACATGGATGCCCGATCGAAGGCTGTCTCGCGCTTCCATGCTGCGGTGGACTGGGCTCCGAGGTGAAGCTCCGCTGCTCTTTCTCGACCATTGCGTTAATTCCTGTCTCCAAGGAGGCGAAACCATGCCCGGGAACGGCCGTTCGCGACAAGAAATAGGGCAACTCCGCGTATCCCTCGAACGTTCCGAGATCGCCTACTCCGCATATCCTGCACTTCAGTTCGAAGGTCGACATGAGTTCATTTCCGCGTGGTGTGTAGCCAGATTGCAAAGGCGTCGTAAGGGACAATGCGGGGCCGCGAAAGGATATCCTTCGCGTCGAACGCATGCATGGCGCTGCCCTCACCGAGCACCAGGTCATCGATCAGTCCCGCGCCCAACTCGACCAGGTAGTAGCGCCGCCACACCCGGCCGAGACCGCGAAAGCCGAAGTCGAAACTGAACTCCGTAAAATAGGTAGCGTCGGAAACGACGACGCCAAGCTCCTCCTGGAGTTCGCGCCGCAATGCGTCGTCGGCCCCCTCGCCCGGATCGACGGCGCCGCCAAAGAGCCCCCAATGGTCCGGATAGAAAATGCCGGCCTTCTGGCTGCGGAGCTGCATGAGGTACTTGCCGTCGGACAACACAATCAAGCCGACGACCGCATCGGAGGGTTGCAGTTCGCGATCGTTAACCAGGAAGTTATCCGGCATTGGCCGTCACCAGGTTGCGGGCAACACCGATCTCATCACCATACACATCCTGCAGGACGTCGAACGGCTTCGGCGGAACAAAGCCCGTAAGGCCCGAGAGCCGACCCGTTGCAAGCGACGTAAATGGCGTCAGATCGTTTTCATCGATTCCCGCGCCGCTTCCGTGAACGGCTTCGACTTGAGCCTTGGCCACGCCGATCCGCCCGGCAAGAAACTCCGCCGCATCCGCGAAGCTCAGATCCGCCGCACCCGAGACATGGTAGACGCCGCCCTCGCCCTTCTCGGTCAAGGCTACAATGGCGCAAACGACGTCTTCAACCCTGAGAGGACAAAAGCGATGATCATCGAACGCACGAACCGTTTTGCCTTCACCAAGACTTCGAATCCATGCCGACAAGACACCTGTGTTCGGCTTCACGACCTTGGTCAACCTCAATATCGAAACCTGAGGGCCAAGACCAAGCAATCCCGCTTCGGCCTCGGCCTTGAGCCGGCCATACGCGCTGCGAGGTGCCGGGATTGCGTTTTCATCGACGTATGGTGTGCGGCAGTCAAAGACGGCGCTGGTCGAAAGGAAGATCAGGCGCGCGCCCGACCGCGTCAAGGATCGCGCGAGGTGCAGCGGGGCCGTGACATTGACCAGGTGCGCGAGCTCCGGATCGCGCCGGCATTCCTCAAAACGTGCCATCGCC
>Ga0307508_10007262_pt1 | contig 10318 bp, 9 predicted proteins | sample 9_EM_MG_FD_203089 | JGI IMG/M metagenome (GOLD analysis project Ga0307508, IMG submission 203089) | Populus trichocarpa ectomycorrhiza microbial communities from riparian zone in the Pacific Northwest, United States - 9_EM | ecosystem: Host-associated > Plants > Roots > Unclassified | place...
TACCCGACCGGGTTCCTCGCGCTCGTGCGGCCGCTGGTGCGCGCTGGGCTGGTGCCGGCCGACTGGCCGATCACCGTCAACGCAATCTCCGGCTATTCGGGCGGCGGCAAATCGATGATCGCCGAGTATGAGGGTGGCGGCCCGGTTCCGGCAGCACGCGCCTATGCGCTCGGCGGCGCACACAAGCATGTGCCGGAGATGCAGAAACAGGCCCGGCTCGAGCATCCGCCGATCTTCGCGCCTTCTGTCGCCAACACCTATCGCGGCATGATCGTAGAAGTGCCGCTGCCGCTCCACATGTTCGTGCGGCGCCCCTCGCTCGCCGCCTGCGAGACGGCACTGCGCGAGGCGTACAAGGACTCGCCGATCGTCACGGTCGCCGCGGGCGATATCTCGCTGGTCGCCATCGAGGACAATGCCGGCACTGACCGGCTGACCCTGCGGGTCTGTGGCAATGCCGAGACCGGCCAGGCGCGGCTGATCGCAACGCTCGACAATCTCGGCAAGGGCGCGGCCGGTGCCGCTGTGCAGAGCCTCAATATCATGGCCGGGTTCGATCCGGCGGCCGGACTAGTGCTTTAACGCCCACCGGACTAACTATTCGCGCTTGGCCCGCTGCCCCCGCCTCTGGTAGGCGCGGCGCCGAACGAGATTTCCAGGAGACACTATGCGCGACCCTGTGGGCAAGCTGCTGCTGTTTGGCGCAACGGGGGATCTCGCGCAGCGCATGCTGTTGCCGTCACTCTATGGCCTCCACGCCGATGGCCTGTTGCCCGAGGGGCTGACGATCACCGGCACCGCGCGCTCCGACCATGACGATGCGAGCTACCGCAAATTCGCCAGGCACGCGCTCGACGAGTTCCTGCCCGAGGATCGCAAGGACGAGAAGGCGGTCAAGACCTTCCTCGAGCGGATCGGCTATCAGGCGCTCGACGCCTCGAAGGTCGAGGGCTTCCCAGCGCTCGCTGAGAAGGTCGGCGATGTGTCGGGCGGCCTCGCCATCTTCCTGTCGACCGCGCCTTTCCTGTTCGAGCCGACTATCAAGGGCCTCGAATCCTGCGGCCTCGCCGGGCCGAAGACGCGGATCGGGCTGGAGAAGCCGCTGGGTTATGACCTCGCCTCGAGCAAGGAGATCAACGATGCGGTGGCGATCGCATTCCCTGAGGATCGCACCTTCCGGATCGACCATTATCTGGGCAAGGAAACCGTCCAGAACATCCTGGCGCTGCGCTTCGGCAACAGCTTTTTTGAGCCGGTGTGGAATGCGCAGGGGATCGACAATATCCAGATCACCGTCGCCGAGACGGTCGGGCTGGAGGATCGCGCCGGCTATTACGACACGGCCGGTGCTCTGCGCGACATGGTCGCCAACCATATCCTGCAGCTGGTCGCGCTGATTGCGATGGAGCCCCCCGCCCGCTTCGACGGCACCGCGATCCGCGACGAGAAGGCTAAAGTGTTCCGCTCGCTCCGCAAGATGAAGCCGGAGGAGGTACCGAACGTCACCGTGACCGGCCAATATACCCAAGGCGCGGTCACAGGCGAGATCGTGAAGGGCTATATCGAGGAACTCGGCAAACCATCGACGACCGAGACCTTCGTCGCGATCAAGGCGCATGTCGATAACTGGCGCTGGCAGGGCGTGCCCTTCTATCTGCGCACCGGCAAGCGCATGCCGAACCGCCATTCAGAGATCGCGATCCAGTTCAAGGCTGTGCCGCACTCAATGTTCGCGAGCCGCGGCGGGCTGCTCCAGCCCAATATGCTGATCATCCGTCTGCAGCCTGAGGAATATGTCCAGCTGTTGGTGATGGCCAAGGAGCCGGGCCTCGACCGTGACGGAATCCGCCTGCGCGAGGTGCCGCTGAACCTGAGTCTCGACGCCGAATTCGCTGGCACGCGGCGGCGCATCGCCTATGAGCGGCTGCTGCTCGATCTGATCGAGGGCGACCCGACCCTGTTCGTCCGCCGCGACGAGGTCGAGGCGCAATGGGAATGGATCGACGCGATCCGCGCCGGCTGGGCCGCAAACGACGTGAAGCCGAAAAATTACGGGTCGGGCACATGGGGGCCCTCCGCAGCGATCGCGCTTACGGAGCGCGACGGCGTGACCTGGCAGGACGATTGACGGGCTCGCCTAGCTGACGCGAACCCTATGAAAATGAACGAGTGAGAGTGAGAGTATGAGCGACGAAATCGAATGGTGGGATTATGATGACGCGGCCGAAATGGCGGCGGCAGTCGCTGGCGATATCGGCTTCGTGATCGAAAGCGCGATCGATGCGCGCGGCGGGTGCGTGATCGCGCTGCCGGGCGGCAAGACGCCTTTGCCGATCTATGAAAAGCTCGCCGCGACCAAGCTCGACTGGAAGCGCGTCACGATCATCCCGACCGACGAGCGCATTGTCCCGCTTGGCGATCCCCTGTCGAACATCACCGCGATCGGCAAGACCTTCCTGTCCAAGGGCGCCCGCGTCATCCCGATCGTGAGCGAGGCTGCCAAGGATTATCGCGCCGCCGGCAAGGCTGCCGATGCGCGGCTCGGCGATCTCCACTGGCCGCTCGACCTGTGCCTGCTCGGCGTTGGCGCCGATGGCCACACCGCCTCGATCTTCCCCGGCCCCGATTATGACGAGGCGATCAATGGCCCGCGCGAGCGCCGCGCGCTCGGTGTGATGCCGGAACCACTGCCGCCCGAGGCACCGGTCGCGAGGATCACGCTCAGCCGCGCCGCGATCGTCTCCGCCAAGGCGCTGATGATCGCCGTCACCGGCGACGCCAAGCGCAAGGTGATCGAAGCCGCGATCAAGCAGGGTCCGTCTTCGGCCTATCCGATCGGGCGCGTCCTCGCCGATGCAGAATTGCCGGTCGATATCCATTGGAGCCCCGCATGAGCCTTCACACCGATGTGAGCGCGGTCACTGACCGGATCATCACCCGGTCCAAACCGACCCGCGACGCCTATCTCGCGCTGATCCGGCGCGAACGCGACCAGCATATCGAGCGGCCGACGCTCGGCTGCGCCAACCTCGCCCATGGCTATGCCGGCACCGAGGAGGATCGCGACGCGATGAAGGCCGGGCGCGGCATGAACATCGGTATTGTAACATCTTACAATGACATGCTCTCAGCGCATGCGACCTATTATCGCTACCCCGAGCAGATGAAGGTGTGGGCCCGCGAGGCCGGCGCAACCGCGCAGGTGGCAGGTGGCGTGCCGGCGATGTGCGACGGCGTGACCCAGGGCTATCCCGGCATGGAGCTGTCGCTGTTCAGCCGCGACACGATCGCCCTGTCCACCGCGATCGCGCTCAGCCACGGCATGTTCGAGGGCGCGGCATTGCTCGGCATCTGCGACAAGATCGTGCCGGGCCTGCTGATGGGCGCGCTGCGCTTCGGCCACTTACCGATGATCCTGATCCCCGGCGGCCCGATGCGCTCCGGCCTGCCCAACAAGGAAAAGGCAGCGGTCCGCGAGCAGTTCGCCGAAGGCAAGGCAAGCCGCGAGGATCTGCTCGAAGCCGAGATCTCGGCCTATCATACCAAGGGCACCTGCACTTTTTACGGCACCGCCAATTCAAACCAGATGATGATGGAGATCATGGGTCTCCACATGCCCGGCGCCGCTTTCGCCAATCCCGGTACCAAGCTGCGCCAGGAACTGACCCGCGCCGCCGTCCACCGCCTGGCCGAAATCGGCTGGAACGGCGACAATTATCGTCCGCTCGGTGAATGCGTCGATGAGAAAGCGATCGTCAACGCAGCCATCGGCCTGCTCGCGACCGGCGGCTCGACCAACCACCTGCTCCACCTCCCCGCCATCGCCGCCGCGGCCGGCATCGTGATCGACTGGGAGGATTTCGACCGGCTCTCCAAGGCGATCCCGCTGATCGCCCGAGTTTACCCCAATGGCGCCGCTGATGTGAATGCTTTCGAGGATGCGGGGGGTATGCCCTGGGTCATTCGCGAGCTGCTCGATGCGGGGCTTCTTCATCAGGACTTGAAGACAGTCGCCGGGAATGACATGACAACGTATGCCAAAAGTCCCGGAATCGAGGATGGGGCGCTTGTTTGGGGGGATGTGGGGGCCAGTGGAGACGATACGATCCTGCGCACGCCGTCGGCGCCATTCGCGGCCGAGGGTGGATTCCGCATTCTCACCGGCAATCTCGGCCGGGCCTGCATCAAGGTGAGCGCCGTCGACCGCGACCGTTGGACGATCGAGGCGCCCGCGCGCGTCTTTTCGGATCAGGCCGCCGTGCAGGCTGCGTTCAAGGCCGGCGAGCTCGATCGCGATGTCGTTGTGGTCGTCCGCTTCCAGGGCCCGCGCGCGAACGGCATGCCCGAACTCCACAAACTCACCCCGCCGCTCGGCGTGCTGCAGAATCGCGGGTACCGGGTCGCACTCGTCACTGACGGTCGTATGTCGGGCGCGAGTGGGAAGGTGCCGTGCGCAATCCATTGCTCGCCGGAAGCGCTCGGCGACGGGCCGCTCGCAAAGCTGCGTGACGGCGATCTGATCCGGATGTCGGCCGAGACTGGTGAACTCGTCGCCCTGGTCGATGACGCTGAGTGGGATGCGCGCGTCCCCGTCGAGGCGCCGCCGGCCGCTCAGGGCATGGGACGGGAGATGTTCTCGCTGTTCCGCGCGTCGGCGAACGAGGCCGAAAAAGGTGCATCAGCCGTAATGGCGGCAATGGGATGGTAAATATGGAAGTTGTCGCGGTCGATATTGGCGGAACCAATGTGCGTTTCGCCATCGCCGAGATCGCGGACGGGCGGGTCATTTCGCTCGGGGAAACGTCGATGCTGAGGACTGCTGATCATGCCAGTCTGCAGACAGCCTGGGAGGCCTTCGCTGCCTCGCTCGACCGTCCTTTGCCGCGCGCCGCCGCCATTGCGGTCGCTTCGCCAGTTGGTGGCGAGGTGATCAAGCTCACCAACAACCCGTGGATCATCCGCCCTGCGCTGGTCAAGGAGCGGCTCCAGGTCGACGAGTTCGTCCTGATCAATGATTTTGGCGCGATCGGCCATGCCGCGGCGCAGCTGCCTGACAATAACTTCCTCCACCTTTGCGGGCCCGATGTGCCGTTCGCCAAGAACGGCATCTTGACGGTTTGCGGGCCCGGCACCGGGCTCGGCGTGGCGCAGATTTTATGCGCACCCGATGGGTATAATGTGATCGAGACCGAGGGCGGCCATATCGATTTCGCGCCGCTTGACGCAATCGAGGATGCACTGCTCGCGCGGCTGCGCAAGACCTATAACCGGGTCTCGACCGAGCGGATCGTCGCCGGCCCCGCCATCGTGGCGATCTACGAAATGCTCGCTGAAATCGAGGGCCGCGCGGTGCCGCGGCTCGATGACAAGGCGATCTGGCTGATGGCGCTTGAGGGCAATGACAGCCTGGCACTCGCCGCGCTCGATCGTTTCTGCCTAAGCCTCGGCGCAGTAGCGGGCGATCTTGCGCTCGCGCAGGGGGCGAAGGGCGTCATCATCGCAGGCGGATTGGGGCTGAGGCTCAAGAATCATCTGGTGCATTCGGGCTTTTCCGAGCGTTTTGCGGCGAAAGGCCGTTTCCGTACGATGATGGAAGCGATACCGGTGAAGCTCATCACTCACCCCCAGCCCGGCCTGTTCGGCGCCGCGGCCGCCTTTGCCCAGGAGCATGCCCGATGAGCGGTATCGAAGCGATCATGCGGACCAGCGCCGTCATCCCCGTGCTGGTGATCGACGACGCCTCGACTGCCCGGCCACTGGCCGAAGCTCTCGTCGCCGGCGGGCTGAAAGTGCTCGAAGTGACGATGCGCACGCCGGCCGCGCTCGACGCCATCCGCGAGATGAAGAAGGTCCCGGGTGCGATCGTTGGTGCCGGTACTGTCGTCTCGACCGAGCAGTTCGAACAGGTGATGGAGGCTGACGTCGAATTCATCGTCTCGCCGGGCCTCACCGAGCGGCTCGCAAAGCCAATCATCGCCAGCGGCGTTCCCTTCCTTCCCGGCATCGCCAATGCGGCTGATATCATGCTCGGGCTTGAGCTTGGGCTCAGCCATTTCAAATTCTTCCCGGCCGAAGCTTCAGGCGGGCTGAAAGCGCTGAAAGCCCTCGCCGCGCCCTTCTACCAGTGCCAGTTCTGCCCGACAGGCGGCATCACCGAGGCGAGCGCGCCTGAATGGCTGGCGTTCAAGCCAGTGCTGTGCGTCGGCGGAAGTTGGGTGACCGGCGGGACAATGGCCGAGGTAGAAGCGCGCGCGCGGGCTGCGGCGGGGTTACGCCGCTAAAAAAGCCCTCCCCTTCAGGGGAGGGGCTTGAGAAGATCACATCTCCCCGCGCGACCGCCTGATCGCATACCATTTCTGCACGTTCGCATTATGCTGCTCGAGCGTGTCGGCAAACACGTGCCCGCCCGTCCCATCAGCAACGAAATACAGCGCATTCGAAGGCGCTGGATCGAGCACTGCATCGATCGACGCTCGCCCCGGGTTGCAGATCGGCCCCGCCGGCAGCCCGGTCATGGCGTAGGTATTGTATCCGTTCACCGCATGCACCTCGGATGCGAGAATACGCCGCCCGAGCGGCTTGCCCCTGGTGATCGGGTAGATAATCGTCGGATCGGCCTGGAGCATCATCCCGCGCTTCAGCCGGTTGGAATAGACCGCTGCGACCATTCGCCGCTCCTCGGGCTTGCCGGTCTCCTTCTCGACGATCGAGGCAAGGATCAGCGCCTCGCGCGGCGTGGTCACCACCAGGCCCGGCTTGCGCTTCTCCCAGGCGTCCGCGAGATATTTCACCATCGCGCGCTGCATGCGGTCTGCGATGAACTGTTTCGTATTGCCGCGCTGGAAGCTGTAGCTGTCGGGCAGGATACTTCCCTCGACCGGCACCACGACCTGGCCCTCAAGGCCCGGCGTCTTGTCGAGCGCCTCCTTCACCATCACTGACGGCCACCCTTCCGGGATCGTCACGAAACGCTGCAGCGTCTTGCTGCCCTGCAGGACCTTCAGGATATCCGATTGGCTGAGGTGCGCCGGAATCCGGTATTCACCCGCCTTGATCGGCGCGTCGGAGCCCAGAACCTTGGCAAACAGCCGGAATTGCCGCGCCGAGCTGATCGCCCCGGCCTTTTCAAGCTGGGTCGAGGCGCCGGCCAGGCTGGTGCCGGGTGCGAGCTCGATCGTGATATTATGCGCAAGCGGCCCCTTCCCGCCCCAATATTGCAGCCCGACAAACCCCAGCGCGATCGCCGCCAGCACCAGCAACAGGGCGAAGCAGCCGAGCTTGCGCACTTTTGCTAAATCGCCCGCATCACGAGGCTGGCATTGGTCCCGCCAAAGCCGAAGCTGTTGTTGAGCACTGCCTTGACCGAGCGCTTCTTGGCGACATGCGGCACCAGATCGACGCCAGCGCAATTGTCGCTCGGGTTGTCGAGGTTGAGCGTCGGCGGCACGATCTGATCGCGCATCGCCAGGATACAGAAGATGCTCTCCACCGCGCCAGCGCCGCCGAGCAGATGCCCGATCGCCGATTTGGTCGAGCTCATCGACAGCGTGTCGATATTGTTGCCGAACAGCCGCCGCACCGCGTTCAGCTCGAGCTCGTCACCGAGCGGTGTCGAGGTGCCATGCGCGTTGATATAGTCGATGTCGGAGAGCGCGAGCCCTGACTTCCGCATCGCCATTTCCATCGAGCGGAACGCGCCCGAGCCTTCGGGATGCGGCGCCGTCACGTGATAGGCATCGCCCGACAGGCCATAGCCGATCACTTCGGCATAGATTTTCGCACCGCGCGCCTTGGCCCGCTCATATTCCTCGAGACAGACCACGCCGGCACCTTCACCCATCACGAAGCCGTCACGGTCCTTGTCATAGGGTCGGCTACCCTTTTCGGGCGTATCGTTGAAGTTGGTCGACAGGGCGCGCGCCTGGGCGAAGCCGGCGATGCCGAGCGGGCAGATCGCGCCCTCGGCGCCGCCCGCGAGCATCACATCGGCATCGTCCATCGCGATCATCCGCGCTGCGTCACCGATCGAATGCGCGCCCGTCGAGCAGGCGGTGACGACCGCATGGTTAGGGCCCATCAGGCCATATTTGATCTGCACCTGGCCAGTGATCAGATTGATCAGGCGGCCATGGACGAAATGCGGGGAAACGCGACGCGGACCCTTTTCGTGGAGCACGATCGATTCGCTGGCGATGCCCGGCAGGCCGCCGATCCCGGCGCCGATCGAACAGCCGGCACGGAAGCGCTCCGCCTCGGTCATTTCGGTCAGGCCGGCATCTTCCAGCGCCTGGCCGGCGGCATCGATGCCGTAGATGATGAACGGATCGACCTGGCGCTGCACCTTATGATCGACGCGCTTGCCGGGATCGAAGCCATATTCATGCTCAGGCGGCTTCACCTCGCAGGCAATACGGCAGGCATAATCAGTCGCGTCGAAGCGCGTGATCGTGGCCGCGCCCGATTTGGCGGCAATGATGTTGGCCCAGGCGGTTTCGACATCGGCGCCCAGCGGCGTCACGAGCCCAAGCCCGGTTACGACAACACGGCGCATGGCCATCTCCGTTCTTCAGTTCTTCTGTTCTTAGAAATAGAAACGGCTCCCCGACCCACATGGTTGCCCGGGGACGGGGAGCCGATCATTCAGTGCCGGCCCGAATTCGGGCTGGTTCCGGCGCAGCCTGCGCCCTCACCATAAATCAGCTCTTGTGCTCGTCGATAAAGGTGATCGCGTCCTTGACGGTCGTGATCTTCTCGGCGGCGTCATCGGGGATCTCGACTTCGAATTCCTCTTCGAACGCCATCACCAGCTCGACGATGTCGAGGCTGTCCGCGCCCAGATCGTCGATGAAGCTCGCGTCTTCGGTCACCTTTTCGGCCTCGACGCCGAGATGCTCGACGACAATCTTCTTCACCCGGTCTGCGGTCTCGCTCATTGTATCGTCCCTCTATCGCTGGGGGTTTTGAATTCCTGAACGCACGTAGAACGCGTGTGGGGCCCTTGCAAGGGGGGCGTGGTGATCAGGCTGCGATGAAGTGGGTTCGAGCGTTGTCGAGGTCGACGAGCCATAGCGCAAGCGCATACACATCCCGCTGCTGTTGCGGCGTCTGCAAAGAGATACCCGCCCGAAGGAGCCGCATGGTCAGTACGGCGACGATGCGAAGACTCTTTCCCTGTTCGGACAATGGCTCCTCTTCCCAACCGGAGGCGGATCCGGGCAACTCCTTAGACAACCGGGTAATTTGCGTGGGATCGATACCATCGTCGAGCACCGCGGCCTCGAAAAGGGGCAAGGCCAGCTCCTTCAGAGCATAGTCGCTCGCCACGGCTCTTGCGCCAAGCGTCCAGCCGTTCAGATCGCCACAGCGCGCCGCGACCCTGTCGACTTCCGCCCGGGCGGCGGGGTCCGAGGCGCTTCCTTTTTGTGCGGGGAGATCGGGAAGACCACTCCGCGCCCTCTCGATGCTCGTCTGAAAATCACCGCTGATCGCGTTCGCCGTCGCCGGATCGAGCAACTTGCCGACGCAATCGATCGTCGCAACATCGGCAGCATGTGCCGACGTGCCGCAGCATAGCAGGATTGGCGCAAGCGCCGCGCTAAACCACCGGATCATGTCGGCACCTCCCGTCAGATCATCGCCATACCGCCATTCACATGCAGCGTCTGCCCAGTGACATAGCCGGCCTCCTTGCTGGCGAGATACACCACTGCAGCACCGATATCGCTACCCTCACCCATCTTCCCCGCCGGAATGCGCGCGTTGAGCGCTTCCTTCTGCGCGTCGGGCAGCACATCGGTCATCGGCGAGGCGATGAAGCCTGGCGCGACGCAGTTCACCGTGATGCCCCGCGAGGCCAGTTCCTGAGCCAGCGCCTTGGACATGCCGACCAGCCCAGCCTTGGAAGCGGCATAATTCGCCTGACCGGGATTGCCCGTCGTCCCCACAACCGAGGTAACCGAGATGATCCGCCCGAACCGCGCCTTCATCATCGGCCGTGCGGCGGCGCGGGCGAGGCGGAAGGCGGCTTCCAGATTGACCCGGATCACCATATCCCATTCCTCATCCTTCATCCGCATGACGAGATTGTCGCGGGTGACGCCGGCATTGTTGACCAGGATATCGAGCTTCCCAAGCGCCTCGACAGCCTGCGGCACCAGCGCGTCCACCGAAGCTGAGTCCGAGAGATCGCACGGCAAAGCGACATGATCGCCGCCGAGCCCTGCCCGGAACGCCTCGAGCTTGGCCACATTGGATCCCGAAACCGCGAGCCGAGCCCCCTGCCCCGCCAGCGCCTCCGCGATCGCCGATCCGAGTCCAC
>Ga0307508_10007264_pt1 | contig 10313 bp, 10 predicted proteins | sample 9_EM_MG_FD_203089 | JGI IMG/M metagenome (GOLD analysis project Ga0307508, IMG submission 203089) | Populus trichocarpa ectomycorrhiza microbial communities from riparian zone in the Pacific Northwest, United States - 9_EM | ecosystem: Host-associated > Plants > Roots > Unclassified | place...
TGTAAATTTATATACGAATCAAATATTTTTCTTTTTAGCATAATGATTATGTATGAATTGTGTATAAATGAAATTATTTTTATTAAGATATTTATTGAGTAGATTTTGGAAATGAATGCTATAAATTTAATTGTTAAATCTTGGTTTCGATTTTTCCTAAGCAAGATTAATATTATTATCTGAACAACACGTAAAAAATTGACATAAAGGTAACATTTTGATTGCATGATATACAAATTCTATTTCTAACATTTTAACATGGATACTCGGGAAATAGAAGAGATAAGCTTGTGGGTAGGAGTTTATGAGGGCTAAAATGGTAAAATAATCTGAAACGGTAAGCTCTCAAAAGAGCGAAACGGGAGATAACAATTGAGTGAAGTGAAAAAACGCCCGCGTTTTGGCCGGCAAGGGGTTTGGTTGAACCACCTAACAACCGCCACTACTTTCCTCAACATTTCTCTCTCTTTCTTTACTCCTTCCCATTTTTATTTCTTTTCTCAATTAAAAAAAATTGCATTAGAAGCATCACCAGTAAAATTTATTTTTCCACTATAAACTATAAATTATCGTCCTTAAGTCCTTTTCTCGGTTTTCGAAGCCATACCTTTCTTTTCTCACTCTATCAACTGTTCCTTTTCTTTTCACTCACTCTCTCTACTTCTCTCTCCTCACCTTCCACCGGAAAACAACCGTTTCTCGACGGAAACCGCTTATCTCTCCGGCCTATAGCCCCGTATCTTGCCGGAAAACCACGAATTCGGATTGACTGATTTGTTTAGTTTCGTGTCTCTGACTCGGTTATTGACAACTTTTTTTCTGGATCTCTTGAGGTTGGCTCTGTTTGTTCATGTTTGGCGCGTTTTGAGAGAATGTGGCGTGCTTGATTGGGGTTAATGGCTTCGTTGGAGAAGATCGTGATCTAGGGTTTGGAATTGGTGTATTTTGTTGATTTTAGTTTCGTTTCTGTTGGCTACAATTTGATTAAAACGGAGGCGAATAGAGACCGACTACGGAATGAAATGGTATATGGTTTCTCTTTGCATTAACATTATTAACCTAAGTATTTCTTCACCCTTTTCTGCTTATTTGTTGATGCTCATAACATTTTGTTCAGTAGTTGTGGAATTGTCTTATTCCAGTTTCTATTGGACAGATCTTACACGTTGTTCTAGCATGCACTGATGTTTGTTATTTCCCGAATATTTTTTCTGGAATTTTTAAGATTCTCAGTTTTCATTGATTTGTTAAATTGTTCTTCCTGGTTATTTGATTCTTCGAGGCTTCGTTTTTGTTGCATTTTCTGTTACGCATCAAAGATTATTTGATAATTTTCAGGAGAGCTATTTTTTTTGTGCGCGAGGGTGTTATAATGTTTTTTCTTCTTCTTTTTTTCTAAATGAGTTTTATAATTTATAAAATTTCTTCCTTATTTTTTGAATTTCAATTTAATTTTAGGCGGCTAACAAGTTGTGCATGCGAAGATGACGATGTGATGCTTCCACTTTTTTTATAATTAATCTAATTTTTTAGGTGCTGTAAAAATTGTGAATGAAGTGTGTACGCGTGTATTTGTTGAAAACTTTGACCATGCTTTGATTTTCTGCTGATAAAGATAAAAAGAGTTTGAGTTGAAAAAATGACTGTAAAGAGTTGATATGGTCCTAGATCTAGTTGGGTCAAATTGTACTTTTATTAGCTTGAAATATTCCTCTGATTTTATTTTATTTTTGACTCTCAATTCAACATGGGTCCTGTGAATACACTTTTTTTTTTTTTAATCTTTGATTGGGGCGATAAATGATTAATTGATACGGCCATAATGGTTGACTCTGTAACACATTCTTTGGGGTGGAAATAACTAGGGAGTATTGAATTTCTTTGAGCTATACAATTGACATGAATGCAGGGTGATTTCCTATTGGTGACATTTTCGCAATTTTCAGTTTAGGTGGATTATTTGTTCGGGTGTTTTTTTTTTTCCCATACATTGGTGGTTTGTTTCTAAACTTTGACATGATTTCTTGAATCTTGCATGAAGGGATGATTGGCTGTAGCCCGTTATGAATTATATTGAACAAACCTTTTTTTTATAGCAGAATGCAAATTTCAGTTGAGATAAACAATGCAGATGTTTTGTTTCATGTTTGGGAAAATGCATGATGAAGTTGTGCTTCATGCTGGTTGCATTCATGCATTAGAGGTTTATCTATTCTCGCATCTTCTATCAAAATACATGTAGCACCTTTTTATTTTTTTTTGTATTGGTCACAGATTACTTCTTTTTGTTTTGACAGGTGGAAGGAAGGGTATGCTTGTCCAGAGAAGCTAGAAATGGGCTAGAATACTTGAAGCATAGAAGGCTTCAGCGAATGAAATCAGAAAGTGTCACAGAAACTGTAAGTGTTCCCAATATGATGAGTAGAAGCAGAGGAGATAATTTAAGGGCTTCAGCATCATGTGGTGTTAGGGTACCTGGTAATGCAGAATCATTATCTCGGTCTGCTGGTGCTTCAGGTGGGAAGGATGTGTTTTCAAAGCCAAAGATGGATAAGTTTGACATGAGTAATTTAGAATGGACTGAGAAAATTCCTGAATGCCCTGTCTATTGTCCGACAAAGGAGGAGTTTGAGGATCCCTTGGTGTATTTGCAGAAAATAGCTCCAGAAGCTTCAAGATATGGTAATGGCTCTTCCTGAGTTCAGCTTTTCTTCTAATTTTGATTATAAGAACATGAAAAATTGAACTTCTGGAGACCATAAAATCCTGCTGTTTTCTGATCCAAATTGGTGAAAGCTGTCCTATAATAGTTCTTCCTAAACATTGTTATGTGAAAAAGTAATGTGGTCATGAAAAAGGGTCATTTAAGACAATTTCTTAAAACCTTGTTTACAATGATGCTGATGTGGTCTTGCTGGTCCATCTACCACTGTAAATTGCATGGAAGAAGACCTGCTTAAATAGAGGTTTATGTGAAAATCTTAAAATTGGCTTTTGGTTGGCATATCTTCTCTGTACAAAGCCTGGATATGTCTATAATATAAAAGCAAGCCGGCCATGCTGTCTATTAGTTTTTTTGGTTTCTTTTTTTAGTGAAACAATCTTCTTGTCTTTACTTAAATAACTGTGTGGATCGGAATAGTTCTATTTTCTAAAAAATGAAGAACACCTGAATTCTTAAAATTGGTTTTTGGTTGGCGTATCCTTTCTGTGCAAAGCCTGGATATGTCTATAATAAAAGCAAGCAGGCCATGGTGTCTATTAATATTTTTGGTTTCTTTTGTTGGTGGAACAATCTTCTTGGCTTTGCATTAATAACTGTGTGGATCGGAGTAGTTCTATTTTCTAAGAATTGAAGAACACCTGAATTCTCAATGTTGAGCTACCAGAATGAGAAGCTGGGCACATCTGATTTATGCATTCGCTGCTTCATATAATAATGTAACGGACACATTCTTTCTTCTTTTTTTTGTCAATGTCATCCGAATGTCAAGTGGAAGCACTCTTTGTTCTCATCATAATACAATCCTCTGTGAAATTACACTCGTGGAAATTATAAAACTTAGGGAGCACTGCTGCTTTGTTGTCACCAATGACAGGTTTCTGCAGCCATGTTTTTCTCAATCAAATTAATATGATTCATATCTTCTTCCATTTTTTTTTCTAATGTACAGGTATATGCAAGATTATTTCTCCTGTGAGTGCAACAGTTCCTGCAGGGATTGTATTAATGAGAGAGAAAGCAGGATTCAAGTTTACAACTAGAGTACAACCTCTTCGTCTTGCTGAGTGGAATACTGACGATCGAGTCACCTTTTTTATGAGTGGAAGGTTAGTTTTATTACTTCAAAGAGATATAGTTTTTGACTTGAATGTTCTCTCTGGTTTTAAATATGAGTGGCACTTTTCAGAAATTATACATTTCGTGATTTCGAGAAAATGGCGAACAAGGTTTTTGCCCGTAGATATTGTAGTGCCAGTTGTCTTCCTGCAACATACTTGGAAAAAGAATTTTGGCATGAAATTGCTTGTGGAAAGACAGAAACAGTTGAATATGCATGCAATGTCGATGGTAGTGCCTTTTCATCATCTCCCAGTGACCCGCTTGGAAATAGCAAGTGGAATTTGAAGGTGTTGATTTTGCTTTTGCTTTTATCATCTCCTGTACTTTATTCTGATAGAGGTTCATCTGCTTAATTTAGGCCAAGGGAAATTTGGAAGTAGTGGAGTTGGTCAGGAGTGCAAAACAAAAACAAAAAGATTCGGGAGAATGCGCAAAGCATTCAGGGTGGGGTTTGGTAGTAAAATGTAAAATACCATTAGCTAATGGATAAAATCAATCCAACTGGAGGTCACAAATCACAATATGAGAATTTGTTTTACATGAGTGTGCAGCATGAGAAACCCTCACTATTACTCTCAGCAGATGTCATTGTAGCAGAGAATGGAGTTCTTATCTTTGGAAGGGTGTCAGAATTCTGGCATTTTGGTTCCTTTGGAGCTTCCTGGGTTGAAAAGTGGGAACCATACACTTGATCTCTGCTGATAGCCTGATACATGTCTGTTGCCACACAGGATAAGACTATTTTATTGTAGACTGGAGAAATTGTGCCCACTAGGGACACAGTAGTTTATAGTAGACTCGATATATTTTGTTCCTTTGTGAATAAAGAGGAAAATATTTTAAAAACAGTGTTCTCCTTTTTACAGTATGTCTCCTTTATTTGGGAAAAAAAGGGAAAATATTTTAAAATAGCTAGAAAGATCATCCCCTCTAGCTTCCCGCTTAAACCCCCTTCCTCCCTATTTTAAATTATTATTCTACTGCCGTGGACCTAAAGTTGCTTGTTGGGAAAAAATAGTTCACTAGTTACCATAATTGACTCTGAATAATGTCATTTCTTTATGTTTCTTGAGTTGCACGTACAGCCACTACCAATTATTGTATTTCATCTTTGTTTGTGATTTCAGAATCTTTCCCGGCTGCCGAAGTCCATTTTGCGCCTTCTGGGAACAGTTATTCCGGTAACTACTCAATATTTTCTTTTCCATATTTGTTAGTGTACTTGATTTCCCTTGTTGACATAGCTTGCACTTATTTCAGGGGGTAACCGATCCTATGCTTTACATTGGAATGCTGTTTAGTGTGTTTGCTTGGCATGTAGAAGATCATTATTTGTATAGGTATTATTCATACACAATGCTTGTTGAGTTTCAATGTATTCTCTTGTATCCTTTTCTCTGCTTTATTTCTAGTGTTGATAAATTGTTTTGTTAATATTGATTCACCTTTCAATTTATTTACTGTTGTGGCAGCATCAACTACCATCATTGTGGAGCGTCAAAAACTTGGTATGGAATTCCGGGTCATGCTGCTTTAAAATTTGAAAAAGTGGTCAGAGAACATGTGTATAGCCATGATATTCTATCCACTGATGGGGAGGATGGAGCTTTTGATGTACTTTTGGGGAAAACAACTCTGTTTCCTCCGAATATATTGTTAGAACATGACATCCCAGTTTACAAGGCTGTGCAAAAGCCCGGGGAGTTTATAATCACTTTCCCTAAAGCTTATCATGCGGGATTCAGCCATGGTAAGATATTTTTTCTTTCAGCTGAGTTGATAATAGTAAGATTTTTAAATGTTTTTTAAACATAACATCCAAACTCGATTTACAGTAGAATGATTCTTGTATTTTTCCTTCTGTATATTTGTAGGTTTCAACTGTGGTGAGGCTGTGAACTTTGCAGTTGGTGATTGGTTTCCTTTGGGGGCTTTAGCGAGCCAGCGCTATGCACTACTCAACAAAGTTCCTCTACTTCCTCATGAAGAACTTTTGTGCAAAGAAGCAATGCTTCTTTATACAAGTCTGGAACTTGAAGATTCAGATTATTCCTCTGCAGACTTGGTTTCCCATAATTGGATTAAGGTGTCTTTCGTGAAACTGATGCGATTCCACCATTTTGCTCGCTGCTCTGTAATGAAATTGAGAGCACGCACTGGCATTTTGCCAAATATGAATGGGACAATCTTATGCACCTTATGTAAACGAGATTGCTATGTGGCATTCCTTAACTGCAGCTGTGACTTGCATCCTGTGTGCCTTCGACATGGTATAATTTGCTTCATATCTTCCATAGACAACATATAAGCCATCTCTTCTTTATATGATTAGTCATTTTTTATTGTCTTTTAATCACTTTACAATTGTGCTGGTTGCACTGTCCAGATTTCTCTTCACTTGACTTCTCATGTGGGAGAAATTACACACTGTTTTTGAGGGATGATATTTCCAACATGGAAGCTGCAGCCAAGAAGTTTGAGAAGGAAAATGGCATATTAGAGGAGATTAGACGGCAAGCAAACATTGGTGATGATTTGTACTCTTATCCATTAACCATTAAGTTTCATAGTGTTCCTGAGGATGGGTACACTCCTTATTGCGGTAAAAGCTTTGATTTTAATTCTGAAGCTCCTGTGATAAGTCGGGAATGTTTGCAAGAGTTTAGAGAATCCAAAAACAAATATGGCACTGAAAATTTTAGACCTGAATACTCAGAAGCGTCCGTTTCTTGTGCTGCATCTACTCTGTGTTCTCTGGGAGAGCCAGTTGAAAGCTTTTCTACATCTGACAATGTATGATTCACCTCTCTTATTCCTAAATGTGGCAAGTCCTACTTAAGATGCTAGTAGTGAAAAATGAGGTGTTTTTAACATTATGATTAATGGATTTTGTTTCTATTTTCTGCAGGGAAAGGTGCAGGCTGATTCCAATGCAGGGAAACTTGATTCTAAAAGGTTATTTGAGGAAGGATTGCACCGCAAACATGGGTCCTCGGTATCCTCTCTATCACATGATGAATTCCTGAGAACCCAGCAAAGTAATATTTGTGGGTTAGAGGCTAAACCCAGTGTTGATGAACAAAGTGATGATTCTGACTCGGAGATATTTAGGGTTAAGCGCCGGTCTTCTCTGAAAGTGGAAAAAAGAGTTGTGAATGATGCTTCATCTTCAAAGAATTATGAACACCAGGTATGGTGGTATATAACCTTGCACTGTGTATATGGTAAATTCCTTTCAAGTCACTAACTAATCCCATTGGTTTAGCCATCTTGTCAACAGGTTTAGATTAGGAACTTAACATGTATTTAAGATAAAATTAACTCATACATCGGAGAGTTATCGGATTATATAAAGATAGATTGAGCCATTAACCCATGCTTTATACTTATACTTCATCTCTTATATCCTTGTGTTTTAAGGATTCTCAAGTGGTTTCTTTTGAATTTTATGAATTTTTTCTTGCTCTCTCTTTTGCATTCTTTTTTTTTCCTTTTCCAATATACTTTACCTTTAAAAAGCAAACAACGTCTGAATTAAAGTAGTATCTTTCCCTGATATAATTTTCTGGTGTCTGATTGAATCTGGGTTATCAGGTAAAAGGATTTTGGAGGTTCGCTTATGGTTTGAAACAAATGATCACGGAACTGTTTACTCCTTTTCTTTATTGTTTATCATGGAAGTGACATTAGATTGTTTGAATTCTATGGCAATGCATAGTGTTTTATCCCAACTTGCACTCATTAGCCTAGCATGGAACCATAAATTAAATGTTAAAGTAAATGTTAAAGGATGAACTAGTCGTGCTGAAAATTAGTTTTCCTGAACTATTATGCTCCAATTTTGTTTCATGCTCGTATTTTGGTCATTTAAACAGGGGCTTAAAAGACTGAAGAAACTCCAACCTGAAGGAAGATATGGGCAAACAACTTCATCTGAATGCTGCAGAACTGACGAATCAAATCGCAGTTCTACTTCAGGTTCAGATTATAAAGAAGCACCAGAGAGTGCTTCAAAGGACAGGTTTGCCAGGGGAAGTATTATTCCAATCTCGATCAAGTTCAAGAAGTTGATCAATGAGGAAGCAATGAGTAGACAGCGAGAACAACACAGAAGGGACAGGTTCCAGGATGAATTGGGAAAGACTATGAGGAAACCCCCCCCTATAGAGATTGGACCAAAGCGTCTTAAAGTCAGAAGCCCATCATTTCTAGGTTCAGAGAGCAGGTTAGATTGACTTTATGATCACATGATTGATGGGAAAACTGGTTGGCCGGCCTCTGGAGTATTATCTAGAGCCTGACTTCGCTAACATTTTTTTTTTCTCTAAACGGGGTTCTAACAACACGGAATATCCAAAAGATTGATTATGGGAGCAGCAGCGGCAAAGATTAACCAACTCTAGGACACACTTTCATTCTTTGTGCAGGCCTCGAATTGGGGTACTTTGCACGGATGTTGATTCTTCGGGTTCTCATGCCTGGGTGTTTTTCCGTCTTTTGGCAGGAGAACGAACCTGCTAGCTGAAAGTAGAATGTGATTAGTAACTGTAAATTCGTTTTTAACAGTCAAATTAATTCTTGCAAGGAAAGTGGGTATTCCACTGCTCCTTAATTTAAAGTCAAGTCTGCTGCTTCCTCAGGTTCTTTATTCTTTTTGTAGCAATGGACAACTTGAATAAATGTAGGGAAGTATTCTCTCTCTCTCTCTCTCTCTAGATCCGAGTCATGCTTTGTACATTGTTTGATGTTTTGAATTTGTTATATTTTTTCAGCTCATAGCCATACCATTCATTACAGGGTTCTCACTATCTTGATTACTACTACTGTCTATGCCACTTGTATTCATGTTTGTATGTTAAGAACAGACTGAAGGCAGACTGAGGGCATGCTGACATGACAATTGGCAGCGCTGCATGTGTCAACCAGACCCGTTTGGATGTGAATTTATTCAGAAGCAGGTGGGCCACAAAGGTCATATGTTGTTCCTTGTCTTTTCAAAAAAGAAAAAGAAAAAAGAAATGGAAAAATGTTGTTTGTTCACGAAAGCTGGTAATGCCTGGGGAATCTTGGGCGCTTGCAAGTTCCTTTCAGAGAGGCAGCAAATGAACTAGTTGTGCAGAAAACCCTCCTTTCCGGCCTGGACTGCCTGCTTGTAGAATTAACGAGTAACAATAGGCTTATTGAATTGAATGAATGTGTATGCTATGATGTGACGATTGGCCGTGATCTGACGACTCCAGTTCATGTTGTGTCTATTTCAAATGATGAAAATAGAGAAGTTGATAGCTATTATTCCCTGAAATTTCTTATCTCCTGTCCATCTGTTTCGACGAGGGCACACAATTATGTAATTGCCGTCATTAAAACCATGACGACTTCAAAGAAGTTGACGAGTTATAGTGATTGGGACTTGGGATGGGAAATAAAGAGATCGGAAAAGAGAGGCCACAGGGTGGAAAGTAATTAATTCCTCTTGTCATTTGAATAATTGGAGAGGAGATGGAAAGTTTTCCAGACGGGCAAATTACAAGATGAAGAAGCACGTTCAGTTCAGTTTTTCCCGATTTTTCTATCTCAATCCTTATATTTTGGACCGGTAAGAAACGTGATAACCAATGTGCACAGAGCCACCATTGAACCGCAATCATAAACACAAGCATTTAATCATTTTTGGGCTCTACATAATTATACGCTTCCATTCCTAGAACTTTTTTTTGCTTCTAATCATCTTACATTAGCCCAATTTTGAAACATTATTTTAATATTTATCTATTAAAGATTTCTTTTGAGATCATCAGATCAATGAAATATCTGATGAGGTGATTCCTAACCAAATGGGGGTATGTTCATGGGAAAACATTGGAAACCATGTTTTTCAAAGGGTGGGATGCAATGTGGCACTTCGTAAGGTGGAATTGCCAACTCTCTAGGGTGATAATCCAAGAGGATGGACAAGGAGGTGTAAATAATTCTTCAAAATGCTCTTTAATCCAGTACATTAATGGAAGGCTGAAATTTGGTATGAAAGTCTCTTATCAGGCAATGATGATCTGGCTAATTGGTAAGAATTCACAAGGTCTATTTGCACAAGGTTTGGTATTAGATAAGACTAGATTTGTTGCCCATGTTTTATCGCCAGCCAGGTAATTTTTTTTTATGTAATAAAAGAATATTAGGTACAAAAATCTAAGATTTGAGTAATTGGTTAAATTAGTAATTTAAATAATATAAAAAATGCAAAAAAAAAAACTAACTAATAAAAAAAATAACAATGTTAAAAGGTAAAAAAACCAGACTTGAGCTTCCTCGAATTATTAAATAATTCAATGTTGAAGGGTGAAACTAAAAAAAATTATTTTTTAAAAAATAAAATAATAAAAAAGACATGAACTAAACGTGAAGGATAAATAAATTGTAGGGGCTAGTTTGAATTCTTGAAAGGGTTGACATTGAATTAGAGTTTACGAGA
>Ga0307508_10007265_pt1 | contig 10313 bp, 9 predicted proteins | sample 9_EM_MG_FD_203089 | JGI IMG/M metagenome (GOLD analysis project Ga0307508, IMG submission 203089) | Populus trichocarpa ectomycorrhiza microbial communities from riparian zone in the Pacific Northwest, United States - 9_EM | ecosystem: Host-associated > Plants > Roots > Unclassified | place...
GCTTCGTGATGATCTCGCCAAGCCGGGCGTTATCCGTAATGAATTCCTGGATGAACTCATGGACGCCGTGCTGGAAGATATCGTCCATATGGCTGTGTTCGAGCCGGTTGCGGACACCGCGGGCGTGGCGCTGGGAGGCGCCCTGGCGGCCATAGGCGACCCCGATCTGGTCGAGGTTGCGCACCAGATTGCTGTAACAGCTCGCCAGCGAACGCGGCAGCGTGTCATTGAGGATCAAGAGATCGGCGATCAGCCAGGGCTTTAGCGTCTCGCGGTAGACCCAGTGATAGGCGGTCAAGGCCGACACCGAGCGCAGGATCGAGGTCCACTGGTAATAATCCAGGGGGCCGCCGACATGCTCCTCCTCGGGCAGCAGCACGTGGTACTTCACGTCGAGAATGCGGGCGGTGTTGTCGGCGCGCTCCAGATGGAGGCCGAGCCTCGAGAACCAGTAGGCGTCGTTGCGCAGCATGGTCCGGTAGGCCGAGCCGTCGAAGCGCAATGAGGTCTCCTGCACGAAGCGCAGGAAGCGCGCCAGTTCCTCCCGGCTCGACGTGCCTTTGCCCCAGACTTCCCCGAGTTCGATCCAGGCCGAGTTGATGGTGTCCCACATCTCGCTCGTCAGCGCGGTGCGTACCGAGCGGGAATTTAGGCGCGCGGCCTCGATGCAGTTCTTGATCGAGGAGGGGTTGGACGGTGAGAACGCCAGATACTCGACGACGTTCTGCTCGTTGGCTTCCTCATAGGCCTCGTAGAAGCTGGCGCTGACGCCGGCGGTGAGCAGCGCCGAATCCCACTCATTGGTCTTGCCGATATAGGCGGCGGGCAGCGCGGTGACGCGCAAGGTCGCGTCGATGGTGCGGGCGAGATACTCCGCCCGCTCGACATAGCGGGCCAGCCAGTACAGGTTTTCGGCGGTGCGCGACAGCATGCGTTGGCTTTGCTCTCTACTCGTCCAGAATCCAAGTGTCTTTGGTGCCGCCGCCCTGGCTCGAATTGACAACCAATGAGCCTTCCTTCAGCGCCACGCGCGTGAGCCCGCCGGGCACGATGGTGGTGCGGTCCCGCCCGGTCAGCACGAACGGGCGCAGATCGACGTGGCGCGGCGCGAGGCCGGAAGCCGTACAGGTCGGGCAGGTCGACAGCGCCAGGGTCGGCTGTGCGATAAAACCTTCGGGCTCGCGCTTCAGCTTGTCGCGGAACGCCTCGATCGTGGCCTTGGTGGCGGCGGGGCCGATCAGCATGCCGTAGCCGCCGGAGCCGTGCACTTCCTTCACGACGAGATCGCCGAGATTGTCGAGCACGTAAGCGAGGTCCTTCGGCTCACGGCAGCGCCAGGTCGGCACGTTTTTGAGGATCGGCTCTTCGCTGAGATAGAATTTCACGATATCCGGCATGTAGGAATAAACCGCCTTGTCGTCGGCGATACCGGTGCCGACGGCGTTGGCGAGCGTGATGTTGCCGGCCGCGTAGGCCGACATAAGTCCGGGGACGCCGAGCGCGGAATCCGGGCGGAAGGTCAGGGGATCGAGGAAGTCGTCGTCGACGCGGCGGTAGATCACGTCGACGCGTTTCAGCCCCTCGGTGGTGCGCATGAACACTTCATCGTTCTTGACGATGAGGTCGCGGCCCTCGACCAGCTCGATGCCGAGCTTGTCGGCCAAAAACGAATGTTCGTAATAGGCGGAATTGTAGACGCCGGGCGTCATCAGTGCGACCACAGGCTCCGCCGAGGCGCTCAGCGGCGCCACCGACCGCAACGCGGAGAGCAGTTCGTCGGGATATTTCTCTACTGGTGCAACGCGGTGGCGGGCGAACAGGTCCGGAAACAGCCGCATCATGATTTCGCGGTTTTCCAGCATGTAGGACACGCCCGACGGCGTGCGCGCATTGTCCTCCAGCACGATGAAATTGTCGGCGTCGACCCGGACGATGTCGATCCCGGCGATATGGACATAGACGTCGTGCGGGACGTCCTGGCCGTTCATCTCGGGGCGAAACACCGGGTTCTGAAAGATCAGGTCGTCGGGAATGATGTTGGCGCGCAGGATGTCGCGGCCGTGATAGATGTCGCGCAGGAACATGTTGAGCGCGCGGACCCGCTGCTTCAGCCCCTTTTCCAGCAGTGTCCATTCCTTGGCCGACATGATCCGCGGGATGACGTCGAAGGGGATCAGCCGCTCCTGGGCCTCGGCATCGCCATAGACCGCGAAGGTGATGCCGATCCGGCGGAACAGCAGCTCTGCTTCCTGGCGGCGATACTCCAGGGCGTCGGGCGGCGTCTCCTTCAGCCAGCGGGAGAGCTCCTCATAGGCCGGGCGGAGGTCCCCGCCGGGGCCGTTCATTTCATCAAAGGCGACTGCCATAAATCCTGACTATCTCTCGAAGCCATACGCCACAGTGCATGACTTCACGGGACGGTAGCAAGGGCCGGGCCAGCGCGATATGCATTGGCCGGGGCATTTGGTAAGGGGTGTTTTCCCGTGCTGCCTGAAAAACCGGCTGCCGGGTGCTTATTTCGGCAGCAAACCCCCGTGACTTCAATGCGTTGCTTGCGCAATGTTGGGGTGGGGACAGGGTGAGGAAGAGGAAATGACTGAGATCGTCACAGCGGGCATTCTGGTCATTGGTGACGAGATCCTGTCCGGCCGGACCAAGGACAAGAACATCGGTTTTATTGCCGAGTACCTGACCAATATCGGGATCGACCTCAAGGAAGTCCGGGTCGTCTCCGACGAGGAGGCCGACATCATCGCCGCCCTTGATGCACTGCGGCATCGCTATGATTACGTCTTTACCACCGGCGGCATCGGGCCGACCCATGACGACATCACCGCCGACAGCGTCGCCAAGGCGTTCGGCGTCGCCATCGACCATCACCCCGAGGTGGTGGCACGGTTTCGCGAACGCTGGACCGAACAGGATCTGAACGAAGCGCGGCTGCGGATGGCCCGCGTCCCTGATGGCGCCGAACTGATCCAGAGCGCGACCATCCTCGCCCCCGGCTTCAAGCTCGGAAACGTGATCGTGATGGCCGGCATTCCGACCATCATGCAGGCGATGATGGACATCGTCGCCCCCAAGCTGAAATCGGGCGTGCGGATGCTGTCGGATTCGGTGCGGGCGAATGCGCGGGAAGGCGACATTGGCGGTCCGCTGCGGGCGATCGCGAGCGCCCATCCCGACACCATCATCGGCAGCTATCCGTTCCAGGACGAGGACAAGAAGCCAAACACCAACCTCGTGGTGCGTTCGCGCGATCCGGAAAAGCTCGCGGCTGCGATGGCGGCGGTGAAGGAGATGCTGGCGGGATTGAACCTTGGCCGGTAACGGCCCAGCAAAATTTTTCGAAATACAGGAGAAGACAATGGCGGCGAATGCTCCGGAACCGGGCGCGCAGGAGCGGGCCTTTCCCGTGTCATGGGACCAGTTTCACCGGGATTGCCGGGCGCTGACCTGGCGGCTCAACGAGGTCGGTCCCTTTCATGCGGTGATTGCGATCACCCGCGGCGGGCTGGTGCCGGCGGCGATCGTGGCGCGCGAGCTCGGCGTGCGCATCATCGATACCGTCTGCATTGCAAGCTACGACCACACCAAGCAGGGCGACCTGAAGGTTCTGAAGGGCATTTCGGCCGATACTGCAGCCCTTGGCGGCGGCACCGGCAAGGGCTTGCTGATCGTCGATGATCTCGTCGATACCGGCAAGACCGGCCGCCTGGTACGCGACATGATGCCGGACGCGCATTTCGCCACCGTCTACGCCAAGCCGAAGGGCCGGCCGCTGGTCGATACGTTCATTACCGAAGTGTCGCAGGACACCTGGATATTCTTTCCGTGGGACACCGCGCTGTCGTTCCAGCCGCCGATCCGGGATGGTGCTGCTTAACGTTTTAGCCGTCATTGCGAGCCACCGGGTCGCGCGAATGCGCGCCCGATGACAGGCTCCGCGAAGCAATCCATCTTGCCGCGAAAAAGAAAGAATGGATTGTTTCGCTTCGCTCGCAATGACGGATGTGGCTAATGGCCGGGCTCATCAATGCCGCTGCAAAACCGCGTCACGCCCACAGGCGACATCGTCGCCGATCCCCACCGTGGCCTGTTCACCGGCAATCGCGGCATCATCCATGATCCCGCGACGAAAACGTTGCTAACAAAGCGCTGGTCAAGCCCGGCGTGGCTTGTCTGCCTCTGCGAATACAAAGGCAAGCGGCGCAAGGTAATGGGCGGGCGGAGCTGGACCGAACTGTTCTTCCTCGATGAAGCGACCGCCTTCGCGGCCGGTCACCGGCCCTGTTTCTTCTGCCGCCGTGACGACGCCAACCGGTTTCGTGCCGCGTGGCAGCAGGGCAACGGTGTTTCCTCGATCCTCGCGCGGGACATCGACGCCGTGCTGCATCGGGAGCGGTTGGATCGTGGCAGGAAGCGGCTGCATCCGTTGCCGGGGCCAATGCACGCATTGCCTGATGGCGCGATGGTGCAGGCGGGGGATGCGTATTTTCTGATTGTGCGGGGCAGGGGGATGCGGTGGTCGATGGAGGGTTATCTCAGGGCCGAGCGCGAGATCGATAACGCGATGCTGCTGACGCCACCGTCGACGTTGCGGGCGATGGGGGCGGGATATCAGCCCGTGCTGCATCCAAGTGCGGTGGCTGCTGCTACACCCCCAACGTCATCCTGAGGTGCGCGCTCTTGCGCGCCTCGAAGGATGGGCAGCAGCACCGCCATTCCCGTCCTTCGAGGCTCGCCGAAGTGGGCTCGCACCTCAGGACGACGTTATAGCGGTTACCCCAACTGCTGCCGCGCCAGTTTCGCACCGGCACCCAGCGCCGCCAGCTTCGCCTCCGCGATGTCCCGCCGCATCGGCGCCATTCCGCAATTGGTGGTCGCGACGATGTTGCTCTTCGGTACGAATTTCGACACCGCGTCGATCACCTTTACGACGTCTTCCGCGGTCTCGACGGTGTCGCTGGCGACGTCGATCACGCCGGCCTGCACGATCTTGCCGGTCAGCAGCCCAAGCAGGTCGAGCGGCACCTTTGAATTGCGGCACTCGATCGCGACCTGCTGGATCGAGCTTTTGGCGATCGCCGGAAAGATCTGCTCATACTGCCGCCATTCGCCGCCCAGCGTCGCCTTCCAGTCGGTATTGGCCTTGATGCCATAGCCGTAGCAGATGTGGACGGCGGTGGCGCAGGTCAGTCCCTCAGCGGCACGCTCCAGTGCCTTGATGCCCCAGTCGGGGACCTCATCCATGAACACGTTGAAGGCGGGCTCATCGAACTGGATGACGTCGACGCCGTCGGCCTCTAGCGCGCGGGCTTCCTCGTTCAGCAGTTCGGCAAAGGCGAACGCCATCTTGACGCGGTCGCCATAGTGGCCGTCGGCGACCGTGTCGATGATGGTCATCGGACCGGGCAGGGTGAATTTCAGTTTGCGGTTGGTGTGGGTCCGGGCGACGCGAGCCTCGTCGGCGTGGACGCGGCCCTTGAGCGTCAGCGGAGCCACCACCTGCGGCACCATCGCCTTGTAGCGGTCTTTCCGGATTCCCATCTCGACCTTGTGGGCGAAATCGATGCCGTCGACCTTTTCCAGAAAGCCGTGGACGAAATGCTGGCGGGCCTGCTCGCCCTCGGTGACGATGTCGATGCCGGCATCCTCTTGCAGCTTCACCGCCAGCATGGTGGCGTCGCGCTTGGCGCGGGCGAGTTCGTCGCCCTTCGATTTCCAGGGCGCCCACAGCGTGTTGGGCTCGGCCAGCCATTCCGGCTTCGGCAGGGAGCCGGCGATCGTCGTTGGAAACAGCATGGGAGCCTCCCGGTCGGTTTTGTTTGAGCGCCTGTCTGCCATGTCTTATGATCCGCGTACAGAACAACAAAAGTCGCCATCCTGCGAGACGCCCCCCAAAAACGTGCCCTGGGACCGGAAAACGAGCAAAAGGAAACGCCATGATCGAATTCTTCTTCGACTGTTCCAGTCCCTGGACCTACCTTGCCTTCCACAACATTCAGCCGCTCGCCAAGGAACTTGGCGAGGAGATTTCGTGGCGGCCGATTTTGGTCGGCGGCATCTTCAACACCATTAACCCCAGCGTCTACGCCTCGCGCGAGACGCCGGTGCCGGTGAAGGCGCGCTACATGAAAAAGGATCTCGCCGACTGGGCGCGCTCGGCGGGTCTCACGATCAAGATGCCGCCGACGGTGTTTCCGGTGAACAGTGTGAAAGCAATGCGCGGCTGCATCTGGCTGGGAAATGACATGGTGCCGTTCGCGCGCGCCGTGTTCGAAGCATATTGGGGCGGCGACAAGGACATTTCGCAGGATTCGGTGCTGACGGAAATCTGCAAGAGCACGGGCGTCGACCACGTCAAGTTCTTTGCAGGGATCGGCGAGCAGGCGATCAAGGATCAGCTCAAGGCCAACACCGATGAAGTGATGACGCGCGGCGGTTTCGGTTCGCCGACCATCTTTGTCGACAAGACCGACATGTATTTTGGCAACGACCGGATGCCGCTGATCCGCGAAGCCGTGCTGCGCCTCAAGGAGGAGGCCGCCTGATGCCAAAGGCCGTTGTCTGCCGCGAACTCGGTCCGCCCGAAAGCCTGCGTCTGGAAACGTTCGTGAGCGCGCCGCTGAATCCCGGCGAGGTGCGTGTCGCGGTCCGCGCCGCCGGGATCAATTTTCCGGATATTTTGATGGCGGCGGGTGAATACCAGCTCAAGCCGCCACTGCCGTTCACGCCGGGCGTCGAAGCCGCCGGCGACGTGGTCGAGGTCAACGCTACCGAAGGCTTCGCGCTCGGCGATCGGGTGATCGTCAAGATGCGGCACGGCGCCTATTGCGACGAGGCGGTTACCACGCCCGCGCAGCTTGTGAAGCTGCCGTCGAACTTCGATTACGCCGAAGGTGCTACGTTTCTGGCCGGTCATGGCACGGCCTATCACGGCCTGATTGACCGGGCTCGGCTTCAGCCGGGCGAGGTGCTGCTGGTGCATGGCGCCGGCGGTGGCGTGGGGCTGGCCGCGGTCGAGATGGGCAAGATGCTCGGCGCCACCGTGATTGCGACCGCGTCGAGCGACGAAAAGCTTGCTGTCGCCAAGGCGAGGGGCGCCGATCATCTCGTGCGTTATGATCAGGAACCGTTCCGCGACGCGGTCAAGCGCATCACCGACGGGCGCGGGGCGGACGTCGTGTTCGATCCGGTCGGCGGCGAAGTATTCGAAAACAGCATGCGCTGCATCGCCTGGGGCGCGCGTCTGCTGATCATCGGTTTTACCGGCGGCATTGGTCTGGCGAAGACCAATCTGCTGATGATCAAGGGCGCCAGCGTGCTCGGTGTCCGCGCCGGCGAAGCGGTGCGGAAAAATCCTGCGCTGGGCGAAGTCAGGATCAAGGCGCTGCTGGCATGGGCGGAGGCCGGCAAAATCCGCCCAAACGTCTCGCACCGTCTGCCGCTCGAAGATTACGCCGGCGCGATGCGGCTGTTGATCGACCGTAAGGCGATCGGCCGCGTGGCACTGACGATGGATTCGTCGTCCCGGCCTTGAACTCAGATGCGCAATTGCGCATCGGGGGACCCATACCGCGTGATCTATCGAGTGGGCAAAGTGTGAGACGCGCTTCGCAAAGCGAAAGCCGGTGGTTATGGGTCCCGGCTCAAGGCCGGGACGACGTAAGAGAGTTGCGTCTCATTCATACTCCCGCTCGTCCCACCACGGGAAATAGTCGGGCATGTCCGCCGAAACCTGGTTCTTGAATTGCGCCGGGCGCTTCTCCAGGAACGACACCACGCCTTCTTTCACGTCCTCGGAGCGGCCGCGGGCATAAATGCCGCGGCTGTCGACCTTGTGGGCTTCCATCGGATCGTCGGCACCCATCATGCGCCACATCATCTGACGGATCAGCGCCACCGAGACCGGCGCGGTCTTCGCCGCAATTTCCTTCGCCAGCGCACGCGCGGTCGGCAACAGATCATCCGGCGGCACCACCTTGCTGACGAGGCGGCCGGCAAGTGCCTCCTGCGCCGGAAACACGCGGCCGGTGTAGCACCACTCCAGTGCCTGGGCGATGCCGACGAGGCGCGGCAGGAACCAGCTCGAGGCGGCTTCCGGCACGATGCCGCGTTGGGAGAATACGAAGCCGAAGCGCGCGGCCTCGGAGGCAATGCGGATATCCATCGCAAGCAGCATGGTGACGCCGATGCCGACCGCAGGGCCGTTCACCGCTGCGATGACGGGCTTCAGGCACTTGAAGATGCGCAGCGTGACCTGGCCGCCGCCGTCGCGCACCTGCGGATCGCTGTAGTCGACCGCGCCGTTGGCAAGCCGCTTGACCGGCCCGCGCCGGGCGTCGCGATCAAACGTGTTGGCGCCGGAGGACAAGTCAGCGCCGGCGCAGAAGCCGCGACCGGCGCCGGTGACGATGATGGCGCGGACATCGTCGTCCTTGTCGGCGGCATCGAACGCGCCGATCAATTCCTGCTGCATGGTGCCGTTGAAGGCGTTGAGCTTGTCGGGCCGGTTCAGCGTGATGGTGAGAATCTGCTCGGCGACCTCGTACCTGATGGTCTCATACGCCATGGGTGGTTTCCTCTGAGGTGATTCTTTTTCCGTCATTGCCGGGCTTGACCCGGCAATCCATCTCTTTGAAGAAGATGGATGCGCGGGTCGAGCCCCGCGCATGACAATAATGCGTGCAGCGCCGCCGCTCTACTTCTTCGGCGGCGCCGGCCACGGCTTTTGCGGGCCGCGCAGGCCCTCGAACGCCTTGGCCATGCCGAGCACGCCGAGATCGTCAAAACGCCGTCCGACGATCTGCACGCCGATCGGAAAGCCCCTCTTGTCGTAGCCGCCATTGATCGAGGCGGCCGGGTTTTCCGACATGTTCCAGGGCACGGTATAGGCGATGTGCTCGAACGGTTTTTCGGGGTCGTTGATCGGGGCGGCGAATTCGGCGGGAAAATTCACCACCGGCGAAACCGGGGAGACTACATAATCGAGATCGCAGAACAGCTTTGCCGCCGCGGTGCGGATCGCCATGGTGGCGTTGAAACCTCTGATGACATCGAGGCCCGAGAGCTTCGCGCCGGCTTCCGCCCATTGAAGGATGTAGGGTAACGTCCTGGCGCGATCTTCCGGCGATAGCCTGGAAAGATCGTCCCAACTTCGCGCGCGAAAGAAATTGTCGATCCCATCGAGCATCTCGCGGGTCAATATGCCATCGACTTCGGTGACGACGGCGCCGGCGGATTCGAAGGCTTTCGCGGCCTTGACCGCGACCTCGCGCACTTCCTTCTCCAACTTCTGGCCGGTGCCGGCATCGAGCATCAGGCCGATACGCAGCTTGCGCGGTGACTTTTCGAGCCCCTTCCAGTTGATTTCAACCGCGGGCAGGCTCATGCCGTCACGCCGGTCGGGGCGCGACAGCACGCTCATCATCAGCGCCGCATCGTCGACGATGCGGGTCATCGGCCCCGCGACGCGGCCGACATAGAACGGATCGACGGGAACGCGACCCTGGCTCGGCTTGAGCGCGACCAGGCCGCACCAGGAGGCCGGCAGCCGCACCGAGCCGCCAATGTCCGTGCCGAGATGCAGCGGACCGTAACCGGCCGCACCGGCGGCGCCCGCACCGGACGAGGATCCGCCGGGATTCTTGCTGAGGTCCCAGGGGTTGCGGGTGAGGGGATGGAAACTCGAAAGGCCCGACGACAGCATGCCGTAGTCCGGCATCGTGGTCTTGGAGAAGATCACAGCACCGGCCTCGCGCAGCCGCGCGGCCGGCGGGGCATCCTTCGGCGACGGCACCAGCTTGACGCTGGCCGCACCAAGCGGCACCGGTTGGTCTTTGGTCGCGATATTGTCCTTGATGGTCACCGGCACGCCGTCGAGCGTGCCGACCGGCTCGCCCTTCTGCCAGCGATCGGTCGAGGCTTGTGCAACTGCGCGCGCGCCCTCGGGGTCGTAGAGATAGAGCGCCTTGATGTGCGGCTCCCATACCGCGACGTGCGCGATGACCTCTTCGAGCACTTCCGACGGCGAGAACTGCTTGGCGCGATAGCCTGCAATCAGGTCGACGGCCGAGAGATCGTGGAGTGACGTGATCGCCTCTTTGCGGGCGGTTTTATGCATGGGAACCTACCGGGAGACGGGTTTCGATGATGCGGGCAAACACGCTGGCGCCGATCGGGAGGATCTTGTCGTCGAGCACGAAGCCGGGATTGTGCACCGGCACCGAGCCCTCATGGCCGACCCAGAAATAGGCGCCGGGCACCGCCTGCATCATGTCGGCGAAATCCTCGCTGCCCATCTTCGGTTC
>Ga0307508_10007266_pt1 | contig 10312 bp, 7 predicted proteins | sample 9_EM_MG_FD_203089 | JGI IMG/M metagenome (GOLD analysis project Ga0307508, IMG submission 203089) | Populus trichocarpa ectomycorrhiza microbial communities from riparian zone in the Pacific Northwest, United States - 9_EM | ecosystem: Host-associated > Plants > Roots > Unclassified | place...
CCATGTTCAGTATTCTCCCTTTTTAAATTTTCAGACATAGATTAAACACGAAGGGCTACATGTCTTTGTCTTGAAGATATGTTATGTTATATATTAATTTATTGGGGTGAAATTGATTCTCCATGAAATGAAGGATCCAGCTCTTAGCTTATTCGTGAAAGCAAACCCGCGTCTTCAAGCATTTAAAACAGGAAGTGCTTTCCAAGAAGAAACAGAAAGTGAAATACCGCGTTGAATCAGCCTCCATCCACTGCTTCCACGACCATTCTTTTGACATCCATCCACCTAATGGAATCTTGACACGTCACTATCAAGAGGAATTTCTTTGCTTCTACAGCAAAATTCGATCCATGAATTTCACTTTTACGTAGAAAAAAAAGGAATACAATTTTTTCGTTTTGATTATAGAGGAAATGCTTAAACTTGGGATTTCTTGAGGAAGGGAAAAAATTTAAATATTAGCTGAGCTATAAAAATATATTCCACTTCAATGCAACAATATAGAAAAGAAAAGGAAAAATAGAAATTAGCAACAGGCAACTTGTCAAGAGAATGGTGGATTGCCCAAAAACAGAAGCATAGTAGTGTTCGTACAAGATCAAATGAAAAATGTCCATTGGAGGTTACCTTGCTCACTTTGGCAGTTAGAAACCTGAAAAATCCTCACCCACTTTCTTTCTTTCTCCATTAAAATCCATTGAATTCACCAATTCCACCACCATACCATTTCTACGGAGATAAAGGAAAACAAGAAACCAAAGTACAGTTCCTTTTAAAGAAAGAGACACATGCAAGAACATCATCAAGAAACGTCAAACATGTCAAGAGAAGACATAGAAAGAGGAGGAGGAGTTAAGAGCAGAGGCAACAGCAACAACAACAACAACAACGGTTACTTATCAACTCCAACATATCTGATAGAAGATGCAGAAGCTCATTACTGGACATCATGGCTTGTACCTATGTTTGTGGTGGCACATGTTGTTGTCTTCATTGTTGTGATGTACATCAATAATTGTCCTAAACATTTACATACAAGATTTGAAGGGAAGTGTGCTGCAAGGTTTCTTGGGAGGTTTTCTTTTGAGCCTTTGAAAGATAATCCTCTCTTTGGTCCTTCTTCTGCTACGTAAGTAATTTCTCTTATTCTTTGCTTCACCTTTTACTCTTTGTATCATTTTTCTTGTTCTTGTTTTTCTTGTCTCTTTTCTGTTTTATGGAGGGTTTAAAACTTCTTCATGACTTAGCTTTTAGATTCCTGGGTTGCTGTTGTTTCAGTAGTTTTTGATTGATAAAGTGAGTTTGAGGAGGAATTTTAATCCTTTTTGATGTGTGTAGAAATGAATTTGGAAATTTGGCATTGCTCTGATGAATTAAGAATGCCTCGTGCGTGGCTTCCATGGCGGGGGGGGGGGGTGTTTTTGATTGATTAGATGCTTGAAGAGAACTTAGTGTGATCTGCTTTAGAGACCGATGCCCATATCTCAATTACTGTATTTCATTGCTGTGTTTTTAGGCTGGTCTGTGTCGTCTTTGGAGTCAAATGACATGAATTTTGAGATTATTGGTTTGAGATACTATATGTTTTTATGATGGATTTAAGGCTTCAGGGGTGGAAATTCTGTGGATATGATGAAATAGATCTTTTACTTTTTCTCTTTTTTTTCTCAAACACTTCTAACCTTGAAAATATGTTTCTAACCAGAAGCATTTGTAAGAAATTAAATGTTTTTGGATTTTTCAGGAACTAAATTAACTTATTGAAAAGTTGACATCTCTTGGTTCTCATCATTGTCAATAACATTAAGATATGGAAAAGAAGGCAGGAGAAACATTAAGCAATTACTTGAAGTTTTTTTTTTTTTTTTTTTGTGGAACTTTCAAAGGTTAGAGAGATTCGGAGCTCTTGAGTGGACCAAGGTTGTACACAAGCACCAAGGATGGAGGCTTATCAGTTGTATCTGGTTGCATGCTGGTATTATTCATCTTCTTGCAAACATGCTGAGCCTGGTCTTCATTGGCATTCGTCTCGAGCAGCAATTTGGGTTCGGTAAGTAGTTATCAAAATTTCTTGAGAGGCCAATACTTCTTTGCTATCAACACCAACAGTAAATTTGATGAAACTTTCAGTTGCTGTTATTTTTCGTCGGGCTGCTTGAGCTGTATCACAGGGCTGCACATAAAGATTTGTTATGAAATTGATTCTTGTAGTCTTTGTTTATCCATGACGAACAACTAAGCTCTCATGGTACTATATTATTTTCCTGTTTCTGGTAGTACAACTAACCTTAAGGCGATCTGATGCTTTTGTCACAAATTGGCAGTTCGCATCGGAATTGTTTATCTTCTGTCAGGATTTGGAGGTAGTGTGCTTTCCTCTCTATTTATTAGAAACAGCATCTCTGTTGGTGCCTCGGGTGCCCTTTTCGGGCTTCTTGGAGCAATGCTTTCAGAACTAATTACAAACTGGAGCATCTACACCAACAAGGTCAGTGGTGTTTATTCATTGTTTGACATTTTAGTGTTATGCCATTGTTCAAGATTTTCAGTTCCATTTCCTGGTTATCCATTACTGTGTTGCAAATTGCAACCATAGGAATACAATGGCATTTGTAACGATATACATAACTTAGTTGTTTCCGTTCCTCTTTCGCCTAATTTCTGCTATTTGTTGTTTCCACAGACTGCAGCTCTGTTTACACTTCTGGTCATCACAGCCATTAACCTTGCAATAGGAATTTTGCCACGTGTTGATAATTTTGCCCATATCGGTGGGTTTCTGTCAGGGTTCCTCCTAGGCTTTGTTCTGCTGCCCCGTTCACAATATGGTTGGCAAGGGCGTCGGAATCTTCCCTCCGGTGTTGGTTTCAAATCTAAGCTCAAGGCTTACCAATATGCTCTATGGTTGGTTTCTGTGGCGCTGCTGATTGTAGGGTGAGTCACACTGTCCAACACTTCAAAATATCAACTTAAACACACATTGATCTTGGGGCCCAGGAAATTCGTTGATTTATCATCCTCTCCATGTCATTTGAATGTTCATTTTCATCAAGCTACCATATCATAAGCATAATGGCATAATATTATACAATCCTGACGCGCTCGCCAGTTTGGAAACCCATTTTGATGTCATGAAAAAGGCAAACAGCTGGAACTATTTCACTTAGCAGTAAGCATCAGATGCTCCTTAACCAACATCATCAGTCATTGAACACCGATGTCTGGTTTGATGTTGTGGGGCATGAACACATTAACTTATTGTTCCACTTGATAGTACTAGATGGCCACATGAAAAACCAGTGACCACTGAGTTTGCCATTGCTTGAAAAGTTTGAAAAATTGATGACCAGATTTTCCGTCCTCACGATCAACAAGTTTTTACTTGATTTGTTCTAATGCTTTAATAAAAAAAATGCAGATTCACAGTTGCATTGGTGATGTTGTTCAAGGGAAAAAATGGAAATGATCATTGCCATTGGTGTCACTACCTCAGCTGCGTACCTACTTCCAGATGGAAATGCGATGAAAACAACCTGTAGTGGGGTAGAAGGTCGTGGTTTAATTTGTGGGTTTAAAATTTCAATTTCCGTGTGTATAAATTTGTATATGTATGCATAGTTTTAGCTTAGAAACTACTTTGATTTGTTGTTTGCCTTTTTTTTTTTTCTTTTTAACGTACAAAAGACTTGCCATTGTAATTGCTTCATTTTCTACCATATATATACATGCACAGTTCTTGTTTCGGGAGAAAAAAATGAGAGCAAATATGGCGTCGCCCGGACTCGAACCGGAGACCTTCAGTGTGTTAGACTGACGTGATAACCAACTACACCACGACACCAGATGCTTAACATGGGGAAAATGGTATAGTCCATATGATTATTCAAAGTCCAGGATCACAGCAAGCTTCGGTCCTCAACTTGTTCCTTCATACACTCATGTTCTCGGTCTCACGGTGGCCAGAGGCTCATTCAACAAGTGTGAACGAGCGCACACCCTCTTCATTTCACACCAACCAAACTGTATCAGCACTATTAATTTCCCATCTCGCACTAAATAACTCTTAACTATTGAACTAATACTAGAGGGTGATCCCAGTCTATTTTTCAAAAAATGGAGGTCCAAAAAAGAATGACTGGAGTGCTCCTGTTGCTGTTGCTCTCATGGGCTGTGACAGTGGCGGCCGACGTCGATTGCACGACCGTGACAGGGTTCCTCACGGCTTGCTCTACATTCATCACCTATGGCACACCAGACCCACTTCCAGGCTCACCATGTTGTGATTCCATGATGAGCCTCAATGTGATTGCTGAATCTGGAAATGATAGGAGGTCTATCTGTCTATGCTTAATGGGCCTCATCACTACCTATAATCCTAATGCTACAGCAATTGCTACTCTGCCTGGCTTCTGTGGATTAAGCCTTGGCTTCATTCTTGATCCTAATACAGATTGCTCCTCGTAAGCCTTTCTCTAGCCCATCTAGATTCTGTCTCAGTACATAATACATTTGCCATTCTTAGCTGCCTATCTATTTTGTATCCCATGGTTGCTTCAGAGCTTGCATTAATTGCCTGTTAATCTCAATCCTGCTTGTCATTTCATGTTATCTAATGCTATGTATTGACATGGAAAGTGCAGTGTTCCTTGAGTTGTTGAGGTCAGTGAAATTATGAGGTTGGTTCCAAAGGAGATGCAGGCTATGGGGGACTGAATAAGAAGCTTGTCTCCAAGTACAGTCACTAAGAAATACAAAATAAGTGACTCTTCTTTCTAAAATATCAAGTTTGAGCTTGTATGATGATGAATTGATAATTGATTTTCCCCATTGTCTCATTTAAGCAAGTTCGATCGATAATTAATCTAAAATTTTATCTGAATTTAATTTAAAATTAAATCAAGTAAGAATTGATATAGTTAAATCTCGTCAATCCAATCAAAATCTGATTTGATTTTAATTTTTTTTAAGATGATATTATTTTTATTTTAAAAAAATATATTGAAATAATGTTGTTTTAGATTGATCTAAATCAACCTGCTCAACTTATAACCTGATTTTAGGTCGGGTGATTTTTAATAACTTTGTTTCTAGATTAGGCCAATGTTTAATGTGAATTGATGAATTCATAAAATTGAACATATCCATTCATTCACTTAAAGTTGTTTTCTATAGTGCTGAATCAAAGCTAATCCATATCGAAAGACTCCTAGAATTAGATTGTTTAAAAAGGGAGATATGTGATGAATTGGTTGCTACTTTTCATTTCTTTCCACCGAAAGAGATTGGATAACTGCTAAAAAGTCCCAAGATCACACACGAAGTTAATTGGCAACTGGATTGGATTAGACCAGTTAAATCACTATTCTCTCAGGAAATGGTAAAAGCAAATCCACATTTTAAGAATTGCCTTTTTTTTAACCTCAAGATTTGATCCCACCTCATGCAATGTCGTTTCATTAATGGACTAGATTGGAGCTATTTGTGTAAGATCTGATTGTTTCTTGTGCGATAAACACTTTAGAGAAGAGTTCTTGAACCTGATTCGAATTAATTTGATAAACTTGTGATTTATAATGTAACTCGAGTTGAGTTTTAATTTAAACTGTTTTGACATTAACTTGGTTAAACCTCTGAATAACCCAATCAAACTAAGTTAAACTCTGTAATCAATAACTCGAGTTTTTCTTCGAGTAGGATCCCTAGCTGGTTTCGATAGCTATACTTGAGAGAGTGTGAATAGCGCAATCCTATATAATACTCATATTATAACATGTTCTTCGTGATTTCTAGGATCCCAAATTGAAGACAAAGTGAGACGAAAGAAGGACAATTGCACCATCACCTGCTGTCGCCGGCCATATTCCCCTCTCTGAATTGTTCTTTCTATGTCACCATCACTACTAAAAAGTTCGCATCATCTAAATTCTTCAAAATAATGATTCCTTTGCATGCTCTGGGAATCCAAGGTTTACATTTGACTGATATGGGCACTAAACAACATATACAAGCTGTTCTTTTTAACTGCGATGCATCAGTGCATTCTTTTCACTTTGATGTTCAGACAACCATTGACAGATCAAATGGGACCATCCAATGTTGATAAAACAAGTGAAAGAATCTAGCATCCGTGAATCCACAGTGGGGTAAAGATACAGATTTCGATACTTGTCGGGTTTAAACTTCTTAGCTTTGTGATTGCTATTGGCTAACATATTGCAATTTTTTGGTTTTTATACATATATGTGGGCTATGGTAAGGACAGTCACGGATCTTAACCGACCATACAAATCAGTCACGATTCACTCCTGTGAAGCAAAATCCTCATTCAAATAAAAATGTTGGTCAATCAAACCAAACATTTTTTTATGGAGGCAGAGTTCTAAACAGATGATTCTACAGACCCGAAAATGAAAATCCTCATTCAAAATAATAATTCTACTTGTTATTTTTCCCTTCTGTTTTCGAATTTTTAGCTTAATTTTGAATTTTATGTCGTGTTTTCTTTTCTATTTAGGAAATGATCGGTTTTTAACCTATTTAAAGAGTTATTAAATAAAATATTGACAATTATTCAAAAATAAAATACAAAGTAGGGTCCTCCCATGAAAACCCTTTTCAGCATCATTTCTATTTCTCGTGCTGTCTTCTTGTGTTTTCATCAGCGTCAGTTCTCTTACATAATGTTTTTGTATGACAGCAAAATTGGATCATGAATTTAGAGACAATAAGAAACGAGAAATATATAGGCATAGCTATAATAACACTTGAACATTGTTGTAATCAAAGAGGTTACAACCACAATTTTGGGATATTACATCAATCCGAAACACTCAAAATGTTAAAAAGTTCAGTTCTGTAAAGACAAAGTCTGTAAGATCAATGATCAAATAATTACAACTATAGGATGTTGCTGCACACACCGGAAACGGAAGAAGAAAAACCGATAAGAAATGGTACGGTTTTCACCTCAAGTCGGAAGTCCCTAGTCTATTCAAGTAGCCAGATGCTACGTAAGCTTTGTTTTGAAGTTCAGTATTTTGAGCAAAACCCCTTTCTGAACGAGTTTCTGAATCAGAATACCCCTGAACAGATCTTCTGCTTGAACCATATTTCTCAAACTCTAGCCTCTGCCTTGGGGCACTTTGTGACCTGACCTTGGCTCGAGATGATTCAGTGTTAGCCATGTAGTTGGGGTAACCCGAGTATCCATTAAAGAAGCCCCACGAGCACTCACTCCTTGTTGGTGTAAAAGGGCCTCCTCTCCGACCACTACTTCCAGGTCTAGATGTTGCAGAGAACATTCGAGGGCTATTCTCAGCGGTCCTATAAACTGCTTCATCATTTCCTAGAGGTAATTTAAGAGACTGCAAAATTTCTCCTGAAGAGATGCTCGGCATTGGATTCGGTTCTTTTTTTGATAGTTTTGACATAGAGTCAAAAGTCATAAAGCTCTGATTGTTATGATCTGAAGCCAAAGCATGCTGTGAAGTCTGAAATGTTCTATTACTTTGTTGGGATTTCACATGGGGCTTCCAAGTGTCCACTTCAAGAATCTTGTCACTCTTCTCATCATCAGCATTTCGACTTCTCGGTGGATTGCTGCCATGGTCATTCAAAAAACTTTCTTCCATCCAACGGTCTAGCCAGTTCGAACCCCATTTTACTTTGTCAAAGTCAATGCTCTCCCTAAAGTTTGCATTTGAACCACATCTCTGCATGTATTGAAAAGGGAAAATGCAATCAGAGTTCCATGGTGAATTGCAAAATATTCATGGCACGGGGATAATCATTCAAAATAATCTATGAAAACAATCAAGTGGTACCTTGAGAATCGAGGGCCCATCAAATTTGGTACTAGAAACACGAAACAGGTGATCCTTTGAAGGACTTGCAGGGACCTGAGGAAATGCAGTTAAAGGGTGACTATCACAGAAAAAAAAAAGAAGCACCTGTGTCAACAATCATATCAAAGCTTTATATTTTTCTAGTTGAGTCCTATGGATATGGTTTGATCAGATGGAGAGCAATTCTGTTTTGGCCTGATAAATTCTGCCACTCAAGGAAGTTTCAGTATGCTTAATTACAACTCTCAATTTACAAATGAACTTGGGTTTGGTCAACGACGTGCTATTCATGTTAGAGAGTAGGGCATCACTAAGCTGTCCTCATATGCTCATCATGGCCGTCTCTCAATCTGCTTCCGAATAGCATATACCATTCTTACAAAGCCAAATGCTTTTTAATTAGTTTAGCAACAAGCAGGAAGTAAGCACTTTCAAATTTCACTATGCCTCATGCTTGCATTCTTTGCTTTCACATGCACCTTCTGTCTTACTTGAATAAACAAAGGATAAACTATATTTTACAAGAAGTTGGCACACGGGCGTGATCCTTCAAAAATGATGTGTATTGAGAATTCTGAAGGACCATGGTAAGCATTTGAAGTTCTGTATTCAATCACATTTACATCTCTCTCTATCTGTTATTTATTTATTTTTAGTAATTTCTTTTGTTTATTTATTTTTCTAGTGATTTCAAAGTGACAGGAAAAACCATCTAAATAAACAGAAAAGAAAGTATACTTACAGCATAACGAGAATGAGAGGACTTGCCAGTAGTGTGCGATGAGTCCGACACATAACTGCGACTAGCACGGGCTCGAGCCTGCAGTCTCACTAATGTCTGCATACGCCTAAGCATGTCTGCTGTTTGCTTTCTCACAATGTGGCCTCTCACTAAGGCTTGAAGCTTCACCAAAGCTTTTAGTGCCCTTAGTGCTCTCCTTGCCTTCATTATCACCCAAAGAAAAAAACAAAAGATCAGCTAACTATTCTCACCATGAACTATCATGCCTAAACCACAACCAAATCTAACATGAAAAAAAATGAAAAAAAAATATAAATGCTATATTATGGAATTATTTAAGTTCTTAATGATCAAGTTCTATTGGCACCAAATTCCAGGAATTTTAAATGAAATGGATCAGAATAAGCATGGTATTTAAGAATATGAATGTATGAAATTCTTAAAGAAGAGTTGTGGGCTTAATCATTATCTCAACACTCATCAATTTATTTATTTATTTTTAAAGAAAGGAAAACATGATGGAGAAAAAAGTTTCAACTGGTGTGGGAAAATACTTGAACTTTCAGCCAAAATGACTGTAAAGCTGTGTCCTTGGGTAGGTGAAACTGGAAAATTATTACATACCTAGATTAGATAGCGTAATAGAAGAGACAAAATAATGAGGACAAAAAGAACATGTTTCACTATATCTTTTTTTTGTTACAGATTTCACTATATCTAAATACAAAAATTCACTCTGATATATATTTATTTTATGTTTTTATTTTTTTAATTAAATATTTTTTTATTTTTTTTATATATTTTTGAGGTGTAATAGTGTGAACTTCGATTAGAAAGTTTAACTGTCACATAATTTTTTTCATCAATCAAAGAACTAAAGTTTCAAGTTTGACAAACATAATAAAAGCTAAAAGGCTACATTCTTAAAAAAATGGCAACTTGCAAAGTAACACGCCAAGCTCTAGAATCCAAAAATTATGAAAAACTTCAAATCCAAGCTACAATATTAGAATGTTTGCCCTAAGCTGACACTATAAACCCTACCCAGTTGAGTGCTAATCACTCCTTCAATTAAGGAACAACCAGCTGATGATTTGACAACGAAAACTTGGCAGGAACCTCACACTTGCACATCTCATTAATGGACCACCCTAATTCCATGCACAGATGGTCCGTTTCTTTGTATTCCAAAACACATTTTGATGAACACAAAACTGCAGTTATCATGAAACTATTTCCCAAACTAATAGCTGCATTATTTCAACAATCATTTAAAAAATTGCTGGGCTAAATCAGCAAAAAGAAAACTTTTATAGGGTAAATTAATGGTATCCATAATAATAAAAAGAAAATTGGAAAGTAGTTTAAAACAGCAATTTGTAGCTGTTGGCATAATTCCGTGGGCTCCTTGTACACAACTGTAGAATCATGAAAAGCAGACAGTGAACCCCATAAGGCCATAACAACTAGCACCAACCATACACGAAAAATCACTCCAAATGGAAGTCAAATACTCTATGAACTAATAAATACTTCTCAAAACATACAATTTTTTCCTTAATTTTAATGATTAGGGGCATCTTAGATTAATTAATTATCTTAAAAATAAATTCACAAGCGCAGACAAGAGACTGGGGCTGGACTAGTGATGAAAGCATATCTCATGAAGTCACGAAGATGGTACTAACACATGTGAGGACATGAGACACGTGCAAGGGAAGAATTT
>Ga0307508_10007267_pt1 | contig 10312 bp, 6 predicted proteins | sample 9_EM_MG_FD_203089 | JGI IMG/M metagenome (GOLD analysis project Ga0307508, IMG submission 203089) | Populus trichocarpa ectomycorrhiza microbial communities from riparian zone in the Pacific Northwest, United States - 9_EM | ecosystem: Host-associated > Plants > Roots > Unclassified | place...
CGACGACGGCACGACGACCGGCAACCACGGCTGCGCGAGCGACTGCTCGTCCGTCACGCCGGGCTGGACCTGCCCGGCGACCGGCGGGACTTGCACGTTCAGCGCCGTCGCGGTCTGTGGTGATGCCAGGCTCGGTGCCGGCGAGGAGTGCGATGACGGCAACACCGCCCCCGGTGACGGCTGTTCGGCGACCTGCCGGGTCGAGCCCGGCTACACCTGCCCCACGGCGGGCGCGCGGTGCACGTTGATCGCGTTCTGCGGCGACGGCGCCCTCGATCTCGACCTCGGCGAGCAGTGCGACGACCACAACGCGCTCGGCGGTGACGGCTGCAGCTCGCTGTGCACCGTCGAGCCGAACTTCGTCTGCCCGTTGCCGGGGCTGCCGTGCGTGTCGACCGTGGCGTGCGGCGACAGCAAGCTCGGCGGCAGCGAGCAGTGCGACGACGGCAACCGCGTGCCCGGCGACGGCTGCACCGCGAGCTGCCAGGTCGAGACCGGGTGGACGTGCCCGACCCCCGGGCGGCCGTGCATCGCGGGGCGGTGTGGCGACGGTGTCATCGCCGGTGCCGAGCAGTGTGACCTCGGGGCGAACAACGGCCAGAACCTGGGGTGTACCGCCGGCTGCGCGATCCAGGCCGGCTGGACGTGCACGGGCAACGCCTGCCACCAGACGCACTGTGGGGATGGCGTGGTCGAGGGCCAGGAGCAGTGCGATGACCACAACCTGATTCCGGACGACGGCTGCTCGCCGACCTGTACCATCGAGCCGCGGTGCGCCGGCGGGTCGTGCACGGCGGTGTGCGGCGATGGCCTCAAGTTCCCCAGCGAGGAGTGCGACGACGGCAACAGCAACAACGGGGACGGCTGCTCGTCGCAGTGCAAGATCGAGACGGGTTGGACCTGCACCGCGATCAACCAGGCGCCACCGACGACCCTGACGATCCCGATCCTGTACCGCGACTTCCGCTACAGCGGGACGACGAGCGGCAGCCCGGACTTCGAGAACGTCAACAACGGCGCCGTGGTGACGGGGCTGGTCCAGTCCGCGCTGGGCACCGACAACGAACCGGTGTGGAGAGCCAACAACGCTTCGCTCAGCGGCGCGACGAACTTCTGCTGGTGGTACCACGAGCGCGGCTGCGGCACCGCGGCCGCGACCAACCCGTTCGACAAGCAGGTGTTCCTCGACGCGAACGGTAACCCGACGACGCTGACCCTCACGCAGATCCAGCCCAACGTCTACCAGTTCAACAGCCAGAAGTTCTATCCGGTCGACGGCCTGGGCTGGAACGCGACCGCGGCGACGCGGCAGACCAACGCGGACTGCAACGACAACCTCGCGCACAACTTCGCGTTCACCAGCGAGCTGCACTACCCGTTCACCTACCAGTCGAGCGCGGCGCCCACCTTCAGCTTCACCGGTGATGATGATGTCTGGGTGTTCATCAACGGTCACCTCGCCGTCGACCTCGGCGGCGTGCACGGCGCGACCAGCGGCAGCATCACCCTCGATGCGGCCCACGCGGCCACGCTCGGCCTGGTCAACGGCGGCATGTACTCGATCGACATGTTCCAGGCCGAGCGCCACACCTGCGCCTCGACCTACCTGCTGACGCTGTCCGGGTTCGTGCACACCGTGAGCACGTGTGCACCGGTCTGCGGCGATGGCGTGGTCGCGGGCAACGAGGTGTGCGACGACGGGGTCAACAACGGCGCCTACGGTGGCTGCATGCCGGGCTGCCACGCGCGCGCGCCACGCTGTGGTGATGCGGTGGTCACCACGCCGCCCGAGGCGTGCGATGACGGCACCAACCTCGTGACCTACGGCGGGACCCGCCGGGTGTGCGGCCCGGGCTGCGTGTTCGCGCCGTACTGCGGCGACGGGGTGATCAGCAACGGCGAGCAGTGCGATGAGGGGCCGAGCAACGGCGCGGGCTACGGACACTGCTCGGCGGGCTGCACGCTCGGGCCGCGCTGCGGCGACGGGATCACGAACGGCGCCGAGCAGTGCGACGACGGGGTCAACAACGGCGCGTCGAACGACGCGTGCCGGAGCGACTGCCTGCTCAAGTGTGGTGACGGCGTGATCGAGCCGGGCGAGCAGTGCGACAACGGCGGCGCGAACAACACCGGTGGCTATGGCAAGTGCGAGCCGACCTGCACGCTTGGCGGGCGATGCGGTGACGCGATCAAGAACGGCCCCGAGCAGTGCGACGACGGTACCAACACCGGCGCCTACGGCACGTGCAATCCGAACTGCACGCTCGCGCCGTACTGCGGCGACGGGGCCAAGAATGGCACCGAGCAGTGCGACAACGGGTTCGCGAACTCGCTGTTCGCGTACGGCCCCGGGCAGTGCACGACCGCCTGCATGACGGCCCCGTTCTGCGGCGATGGCATCGTCGAGGCGTCCTCCGGCGAGACCTGCGACGACGGACTCGACAACGGCGCGCCGAACGACCGGTGCCGCGCCGATTGCAGGCTCAAGTGCGGCGACGGCGTGATCGATCCCGGCGAGCAGTGCGACGACGGCGCTGGCAACAACACCGGCGGCTACGGCAAGTGCACGGCGAGCTGCACGTTCGGCGGGCGGTGCGGCGACGCGATCAAGAACGGTCCCGAGCAGTGCGACAACGGCAGCAACACCGGTGCGTACGGCACGTGCAATCCCAACTGCACGCTGGCGCCGTACTGCGGCGACGGCGTCAAGAACGGCACCGAGCAGTGTGACAACGGGCCTGGGAACTCGCTGACCGCGTACGGCCCCGCGGAGTGCACGACTGCATGCATGGCCGCGCCGTTCTGCGGTGACGGGATCGTCGAGCGGTCGGCCGGCGAGATCTGCGACGACGGGATCAACAACGGCGCGCCGAACGACCGGTGCCGCGCCGACTGCAAGCTCAAGTGCGGCGACGGCGTGGTCGATCCCGGCGAGCAATGTGACGACGGTGCCCCGAACAACACCGGCGGCTACGGCAGGTGCACGGCGAGCTGCACGTTCGGCGGGCGGTGTGGCGACGCGATCAAGAACGGCACCGAGCAGTGCGACGACGGCACCAACAGCGGCGCGTACGGCACGTGCAACCCAGACTGCACCCTGGCGCCCTACTGCGGCGATGGCCTCAAGAACGGCACCGAGCAGTGCGACAACGGGCCCGCGAACTCGCTGTTCGCGTACGGTCCCGGGCAGTGCACGGCCGCGTGCATGACGGCTCCGTTCTGCGGCGATGGCATCGTCGAGGCGTCGTCCGGGGAGATCTGCGACGACGGCCTCAACAACGGCGCGCCGAACGATCGGTGTCGGGCCGATTGCAAGCTCAAGTGCGGCGACGGCGTGGTCGATCCCGGCGAGCAGTGCGACGACGGAGCTCCCAACAACATCGGCGGCTATGGCAAGTGCACGGCGAGCTGCACGCTCGGCGGGTGGTGCGGCGACGCGATCAAGAACGGGCCCGAGCAGTGCGACAACGGCACCAACAGCGGCGCGTACGGCACGTGCAATCCCACCTGCACGCTGGCGCCGTACTGCGGCGATGGTGTCAAGAACGGCCCCGAGCAGTGCGACAACGGGGCGGGGAACTCGCTGTTCGCGTACGGCCCCGGGCAGTGCACGACTGCGTGCATGCCCGCGCCGTCGTGCGGCGATGGCATCGTCGAGCGGTCGTTCGGCGAGACCTGCGATGATGGGCGCGACAACGGTGCGCCGAGCGACCGGTGCCGCGCCGACTGCACGCTCAGATGTGGCGACGGCGTCCTCGATCCCGGTGAGCAATGCGACGACGGCGCGGCGAACAACACCGGCGGTTATGGCAAGTGCTCGCCGACCTGCAGGCTCGGCGCGCGGTGCGGTGACGGGGTCAAGAACGGCCCCGAGCAATGCGACAACGGCAGCAACACCGGCGCGTACGGTACGTGCAACCCCAGCTGCACGCTCGCGCCGTACTGCGGCGACGGGATCAAGAACGGCCCCGAGCAGTGCGACAACGGGCCGGGCAACTCGGTGACGGCGTACGGGGTGGGTGCGTGCACGGCGGCGTGCATGAGCGCACCGTACTGCGGCGATGGGATCATCGAGCAGTCCTACGGCGAAGAGTGTGACGACAGCTCCGACAGCTGCCGGGAGTGCCGCCAGGTGATCTTCTGATCCGACCCGACCGCGACCTCGGCGCGGACGCCCGAGCCGGCTGACGGCCGCGGGCTACCCGACGACGACCACGGTGCAGGTCCGCGCGCCCTGGGCGCCGACGACGAGCACCTGCTCGATGTCCGCGGTCTTCGACGGCCCCGAGATGAACAGGCCGTAGCCGCGAGGCCGGCCGGCGAGCCGGTCATAGGCCTGGTGCATGTCGTGCACGACGTCCTCGCCGCGCACCACCAGCACCAGGTGGTTCGTGATGACGAACACCGCGCGATGCGGCAGGGCCTTGCCGTCGACCCAGACCGCGGCGTTCTCCGCGACGGCGAGCTCGCCGGGAACGATCGCGAGGTCGAGGTCGTCGAGGGTGTGGGGGTCTTCGACGGCGGCGAGGTCGAGGGTGGATCGCCCCACGCCGGGAACCAGCGAGACCGTCTTGCTCGCGGCCGCGGCCTGGGGCAGCGCGGCGACGGCGGCGGCCGCCGCGGCGAGGTCGGGCACGCGCACACAGGCGCCGCCGACCGCGACCACCGCGTCCGCGAGCTGCGCGATCGGATCGGCGAACGCCACACCGAGGCCGGCGAGGTCCGGCGCCGGCGCGGCGGGCGGTGCGTTGCGGCGCAGCGCCGCGAGGATGTCGTCACGACTTGCCACGCTGTCGCCTCCGGTAGTGCGCGCGAAAGCTGTGGCGCGGCATCGGCGGCAGCTCGCGCTGGCGGCCCCACGCGTTCCAGCGCGCGTACAGCAGGCGTCGCGGCACGAGCGGTAACAGCCGCCGCGCCAGCCAGCCGCCGAGCCGGTAGGCGCCCGACCATGCCAGCACCCAGGCCGCGATCCTGATCGCGAGCCGCTTGCCCCGCGGGACCAGCTTGCTCCGCGCCAGCTCCTGGCGCAGCGCGAGCAGCTGGTGGTGGAGGTCGATCCGGACCGGGCAGACGTCGGCGCACGAGCCGCAGAGGGTCGACGCGAACGGCAGGCTCGCGTGGCGCTCGGCGTCGCGCGACGGCGCGAGCACCGAGCCGATCGGGCCGGGCACGGTGTAGCCGTAGCTGTGGCCGCCGCTGCGGCGGAACACCGGGCAGGTGTTCATGCACGCGCCGCAGCGGATGCAGGCCAGCGCGCCGCGGATCGCCTCGCGCCCGAGCAGCTCCGCGCGGCCGTTGTCGACGATCACGATGTGGAGCTCGCCGCCGGCGCGCGGGCCCAGGAAGTGGGTCGTGTAGGTGGTCACCGGCTGGCCGGTCGCGGACCGGGCGAGGAGCCGGAGGAACACGCCCAGGTCGCGCTCGCGCGGGACGATCTTCTCCACCCCCATGCAGGCGATGTGCAGCGGCGGCAGCGACGTCCCCATGTCGGCGTTGCCCTCGTTGGTGCACACGACCGCGGCGCCGGTCTCGGCCACCGCGAAGTTGACGCCGGTGAGCCCCGCACCGGCGGCGAGGAACTTGCCGCGCAGGTGGTGGCGCGCGGCCTCGGTCAGGTACTGCGGATCGGCCGCGCCGGGGCGGGTGCCCAGGTGGATCTGGAACAGCTCGCCGATCTCCTCCTTGCGGCGGTGGATCGCCGGCATCACGATGTGGCTCGGCGGCTCGCCGGCGAGCTGGACGATGCGCTCGCCCAGGTCGGTGTCGACGACCTCGACGCCGCGGGCCTCGAGGTACGGGTTGAGCTTGCACTCCTCGGTCAGCATCGACTTCGACTTGACCAGCCGGGTCACGCCGCGATCGGTGAGGATGCGGTGCACGATCGCGTTGTGCTCGGCGGCGTCGCGGGCCCAGTGGACCTGGGCACCGAGCGCGGCTGCGTTGCGCTCGAAGTCCTCGAGGTAGTCGGCGAGCCGGGACAGCGCGTGGCGCTTGATCCCGGCGGCAGCCTCGCGCAGCGCCTCCCAGTCGGGGACGACCGCCGACGCGGTGTCGCGCTTCTTCCGGATCCACCACACCGCCTGGTCGTGCCAGTGCGCCCGCGTGTCGTCGGCAACGAACCGGGCCGCAGCTTCAGGGTGGCCGCTCGCCATGCGCTACCGTAGGCCAGAACGCGGCGGGCGGCGCACCCGTGGTGCGGATTCTGGACCGCCCGAGCCGCCGGCGCGCGTGGTTCGACCACCGTGGCGGGGCGCTAGGCCGCGTGCCCGGCGGCAAGATCTGGCACGCCCGGCACGACGGTCTCGCCGGCGACGACCACGCGCCGGCACGCCTGGCCGTGGCCGAGCGCATACTTGATCGTCGGATAGAGCCGGGCAGCGGTGATCGCGAATGCCAGCGAGACCAGCGCGCGGGGCCCCCAGCGCCGGAGGATCTCGTCGCGCAGCTCGTCGGCGGCGGGGTCGTGCGCGGCGACCGCCCGGGCGAAGCGCACCCCGAGCCAGACCTCGGCCGCGAGCCGCGGCTCGCGGCCTTCGAGCACGGCGGCGATGGTGCGTGGGTCGACGCCGTCGTGGATCGCCATGGTCACGACCAGCTGGGTGCACGGCCCGCAGTCCGCGAGCACGACGCTGGTCAGCTTGACGGCGTAGTAGACCTCGAGCGGCACGTCGCGGCGATAGGTCGACAGGCCGCCGATCCGCGCGAACCGCAGGAACGCGCCGAGATCAGCGTCGAGGATCTCGCGCGCGTAGTCCAGGTTGTAGTCGAACTTGCGCTCGAAGGCGGTGAGGCGTCTCTTGATCAGCCACGTCCACATGGGTCGTCTCCTGGTTACCGAGGTGACGAGCCAGCGGGTCGCGCCGTGACATGGCCGTGACTCGCTGCGATTCTCGCAGCTTGCCGGGACCGGAGTCGGGGTATCGCCCACATCGCGGAGCTCGCATCGACCGAGCATCGATCGGAGCGTGGTTTTCTGACGTCACCTGGTCACCGACATCGTCGCGGACGGCGGGTGCGGGTGGTCGATCGGAGGTCGGTCCTCTCGCAGCTCGTCATTGATTGCGTGGTTTCGGTTCGGCACACTGTGGTGATGCGTCTTGTGCGACCCGAGGTGATCGCGCGCCATCGCGGCGTGCGTCCGGTGTTCCTGCTCGCGCTGGCGCTCGCGCTGGCGATCCTGGTGCTGGTGGCGACGCGCGAGCGCCGCGCCGATCGGGTCGTGTCCGACGGCCCGGCCGCGGTCGACTGGTTCGCGGCGAACAAGGCGCACTGCAACCCGGTCGAGGTGACCACGTTCCTTGCCAGCCACGATCCGGGGCTCGGGGTCGATGGCGCCACGCAACGCGCGGCGTGCCTCGCGATCGCCGGCAAGATCGGCGCCGCACGCAAGGTGCTGTTCGCGTTGCCGGTGCGCGAGCGCACCGCCGCCGCGGACTACGTGTTCCTCGTGGCCCACCCGGTCGCGGACGCCGGCGACGACGAGTCGGCCGGGCCGATCATGGAGCTCGTCGTCGAGCTCGAGCCCGACCAGTACATGGCGCTGTATCACGCCGGGATGGCCGAGGCGATCATGGGTGACGACGACCAGGCGCGCCGCCACCTGACGCGGTTCCTCGAGATCTACCGGGCGTCGGACGGCTGGACCCGGAACGCGTGGAATGCGCTCGGCTCGCTGGATCGGCCGAGGGCGCAGCGCGTGGTGAAGCGAGGCGGCGAGGGATCGATCGTGTACTGAGCGGCGCGACCCTCGGCCGGCGGTTCACCCGGCGCCGCCCGTGCCGGGCTCGCGCGCGCAGGCTAGTCGCGATCGCTCGCGCTCGGCGGTGCCGATCGCGACGCGATCGGCGCGCAGGCCCACGGCGGTGGTGCGCTCGGTCGCGGCGGCGCGAACCGGAGCGAGAGGCCGTCGGGGATCGCGCCGAACAGGCAGAGCAACACGACCGTGCAGCGCAGCTGAGCAATACGTCTCGTGACCAGGTATCGTGTCATTGTGTTCCTCTCGAGATTCAGTGTTGAGGACAGCAGAGACTTTCGGCGAAACCGCAGAACTGGAAATGACGGACGACCACGCCACGGTGGGCGGCAACCGTCGCCGGCTTGACTACACCGGAGTACCGGTCGGGCTCGCGATGCACACGATGCGCACATCGCAACGACGTTGCGATCCAGCTTACACGATGTACCGCCTCCGAGCATGAGCTCACTCCCATGCAAACAGACGGTCCCGGTGATGCGTTGTCACCCGCGTCTCGCGCCACGTGGGCAAAAGGCTGCGGTCATGGCGAACCGCAGCAATGTGCGCGACGACCTGTGACAGAATCGCAGCTCGGCCGTCCATGGCTCATCCACGATGATCGCTGCCACGGGCGCCGAGCTCACCGACCTGATCGCGCGCGGCGAGCGGAAGCGGGCGGCGGCGCTGCTCGTGCGCGACCACGCGGCGGCGGTGTTTGCGCTGTGTCGCGCGATGGTCCGCGATCCGAGGCTCGCCGAAGATCTCAGCCAGGACGCATTCACGCTCGCGCTGGGTGCGCTCGCCCGGTTCCGCGGCGAGGCCTCACCGCGGACCTGGCTGCTCCGGATCGCACGCAACCGCTGCCTCGATCATCTCGACCGCGCGCGTCGCGCGCCGTGGGCCGGCAGCGATTCCCAGCTCGACCACCATGCCGCCGATGCGCCGGCGGCGGACGACCTGCTCTCGGTGTACGAGGATACCGAGCTCGCGATGTCGGTCCTCGGCGAGACCGAGCGCGCGCTCGTCGTCCTGCACTTCGGTCACGGCGTGCGCTACCGCGAGCTCGCCGGGTTGTTCGGCCTGCGCGAGGGCGCCGTGCGCATGCGGATCTCGCGCGCCCTGGCACGCATGCGCGCCGCGCTCGCCGATCACGAGTTCTCGGCGGAGATCACGCGGCCGTTCATCGCCATCCCGGACGGCGTCCTCGGCGTACCGGCCGGTGCCTGCGCTGCACCTGATCGGCCCAGGGCGCTGGCGGAGGGCTCGGGGGCCGGACCGCTGCCCGACCCCCCCGCGGACCAGCCGCCGGCGCTCGCGTTCCTGTCGCTGCCCGACGACGTCCCCCCTGCGCTGCAATCGCGCCTGGACGCGCTGGTCGGCGACTGATCGGCCGCGCGTGCCTCCGAGGTTGTGCTGCCAGCAGCGTGGCCCTCCGCGATCGCGGGTCGCACAGCGCGGTGCTGCGCGGGTCACGGGCCCAGCGGCTCAGAAGCTCCCGCCCAGCGCGACCCCGGCACCCGCGGCCCCGACGTAGGGCGTGATCACGACGGCGGGAGTGCGCGCGGTGCGGCTCTCGCTCCGGTAGCGGAGCACGCCGACCAGGACGATGCTGGCGCCGGCGACCCCGAGCGATGCGCCGATCAGCCGGTGCCAGTCGGCGTCGCTGCGCGCGGCGGTGACGGCGGCGTGGGAGGCGTTGGGATCGGTGGCCGTGCTGGCGGTGGCGTAGGTCGCCAGGCCGGCGAGCGTGGCGAACGCGCCCCCGCCGATCAGGAGGTAGCTGGTCATGTGGACGGGGCGGGTGGGCGGCGCGCCGGCTGCCGGCCCGGCGTCGGCGAGCTGGACCTCGTCCGCGGCGGGCGATGGCTCGGCGTCGGGATCCGCGCCCGTCGTCGGCGCTGCCGGCTCGGGCACGAGCTCCGCCGGTGCCGGGCCCAGCGCCGGGATGACGCTGGCGTTCGAAGCGCGAAGCCCGGAGATGGGGGGCTCGGCCTGGCGCTGGGCCTCACACGCCGCGACGCCGAGCTCGGCGCCCTCGGCGAGCTTGGGTGTCGCCGTCTTGTCGAGCAGGAGCTTGTAGATCCGTGTCGCCAGCTCGCAGTCGCCGGTCGCGCGCACCGCCTCGGCCCAGCCGAACAGCGTCGCCTCGCGCTTGTCCAGCCGGTAGGCCTCCATCAGCTCGTCGGCGGCGAGCTGGTAGTCGCGATCGACGAAGTGCTCCAGGCCGCGCTGGCGGAGCTTGGCCGCGCGGGCGGCTTGCCGCCGGGTGACGGTCGGACGCCGCACCGGCGCGGCGTCATCGGCCCGGCTGACCCCGCCGGTGACGAGCGCGAGCGCGAGCGCGAGCGCGGTGGAACGTGGGCGTGGGCGTGGCGACATCTCAGCTCCTCACGGCGGCGTCCCGATGGTGACCGCCGCGCTGCCGACCGCCGCGTCGCGGGTGGCGGTGATCGTGACCCTGCCGGTGGCCAGCGCCTGCACGGTGCCGTCGGCCCCGACGCTGGCCGCCGCCGGGAGCGTCGACTGCCAGCGGACCAGCTTGGTGGCATCGAGCGTGTTGCCGTCGGAGAATACCGC
>Ga0307508_10007268_pt1 | contig 10311 bp, 7 predicted proteins | sample 9_EM_MG_FD_203089 | JGI IMG/M metagenome (GOLD analysis project Ga0307508, IMG submission 203089) | Populus trichocarpa ectomycorrhiza microbial communities from riparian zone in the Pacific Northwest, United States - 9_EM | ecosystem: Host-associated > Plants > Roots > Unclassified | place...
CGAAGAAGCTCGCCATCAGCACGACCACCGACAGCAGGTAGACCCAGAAGCTCAGCATGTTCATGTACGGGAACACCATGTCGCGCGCGCCGACCATCAGCGGGATCAGGTAGTTGCCGAAGCCGCCGAGGAACAGCGCCGTGAGCAGGTAGATCACCATGATCATCCCGTGCATCGTGACGAACTGGTAGTAGCGCTCGGCGTTGATGAAGGCGAACACACCCGGGAAGCCGATCTGCAGCCGCATCAGGTTGGACAGCACGAGGCCGACCAGTCCGACCAGGATGGCCGTGCTCGCATACTGGACCGCGATCACCTTGTGATCCTGGCTCCAGACGTACTTCGTGATGAAGGTCTGCGGCGCGTGGTGCTGCGAGTCGGCGTCGGCATAGATCATTGGAGGTCCTCGCGGGTTTCAGCGCTGCGCCTTGTCGATCGACGCGCTGCCGTTCGATCGGATGTAGGACGTCAGCGCCGCCAGCTCGTCGTCGGTCAAGTCGATCTTCGGCATGATTTGCGCGTAGCCCTTCACGGCCCGCGCCTGCGGGTTGCGGATGAAGGCCTTCACGTAGGCATCGTCGACCAGCGCGGTGGACCCGTCGGTCATGGTCTCGGTCTTGCCGAACAGCCCCTTCCAGGTCGGTCCCACACCGGGGCTGCCATCGACCGTGTGGCAGGCCACGCAGCCTTTGGTCTGGGCGAGCGAGCGGCCCTGTTCGGCCAGGGCGTCGGACCCGGCACGTGCGCCGGTCGACGGGGCGGGAGCCAGCGTCGTCGCGAAGGTCGGCTGCTGTTTCAGCCAGGCCTGGAATGTGGCTTCGTCCTCGACCACGACGAAGCCGCGCATGTTGGGATGACCGACACCGCACAACTGCGCGCACAACGATTCGTAGCGGCCGGGCTGGGTCGGCGTGAACCAGAACGTGCTCACCTGCCCCGGCACGATGTTCATGCGGGCGCGAAACGGTGGCACAAAGAAGTCGTGCAGCACGTCGTGCGAGCGCAGCAGCACCTTGATCGGGCGGCCGAGCGGCAGATGCACCTCGTTGCCCAGGATGACGATGTTGTCCTGCCCGGCGGGGTCGGCCGGATCGAGCCCGAGCGGGTTGACGGCACTGACGAAGCGGGCGTCGCTGCCACCCAGCTTACCGCTCGCGCCGGGCAGGCGATACCGCCATTGCCACTGCTGGCCGACGATTTCGAGCTGCAGCGCGTCGCCCGGTGGGCGCACGTAGTCGGCGTAGACCGATAGGCCCGGCGCCAGCAACCCGATGATGCCCACGGTGGTGAGGCCGATCAGCCAACGCTCGAGCCGCTTGTTCTCGGGCTCGTATGCGGCACGTTGACCTTCGCGGTGACGATAGCGCCAGACCGTGTAGACGACGAACAGGTTGATGACGACGAAGAAGAAGCCCGTGACAGCCAGGGTGATGGTCAGCGTGTCGTCCATCTGTTTCCAGTTGGAGGCCAGCGGCGTCGTCCACCACGGGGTGACGAGGTGGAACAGCACCGACCCGACGACGATCACCAGCAGCACGAGAGCGATGGCCATGGTGATCGTTCCCGTGCGGGCTGGGAGTCCGTGCCGTCAAGTACTGCGCTGCCGGCCCGGACGGCGCCGCGCCAATTTCCAGTACAGGAGCGATGCCGTGACGCCGAAGATCAGATGGGCGATCAACGTGGTCCAGCCGCGCAGTTCCACCAGCCACCCGAACACCTGCGTTGCGCCGTGAAAGCTGAACAGGTAGAGCAGCGCGCCGAACACGACACCGACGATCGCCAGCACGCCCGGGCTCGTGTCGTAGCGAAATCCGGCGCTGATGAAACCCAGGAGCATGCCGAACACCGTGCCCAGCACGTAGTGGGTGGCGAGCGCAACAGCGACGACGAGCGTGCTGAAGTCGTAGGCCGGCGATCGCAGCGTGTCGGACCCCAGCACGAGGGCTGCGACCAGCTGCGAGATGCGCCACGGGCCTGTGCTGCTCTCGACGGTGGCCCAGAGTAGCTCCAACACCATCAGTACCGCGCCGGCGGCAAATCCGGACACCGCGGCTGCCGACCAATCGGGGTCGTGTCGCTCCCAGCGATGCAGATGCAATTGAAGTTCCATGGTCACCTCCAGGCGAGAGGCGCCGTCGAACGGCCCCGGCCTAAGGGAACGCCGGGATGTTCGGCTCCACGCCCTCCAGATGAGCTTCCGGATGCAAGGCTTGCAAGCGAGCCTCGATGTCATCGACGCGCGAATGCGGCACGTCGACCATCAAAAGAATCTGCCCCTGCTCGATGGCGGGCTCAAAACGCTTGAGCCGGTTGTTGGGTGCGGAAATGCCGATCATGCTCGATGACCAGGCCCCGAAGCCCGCGCCCACGAGCGCCAGCACGGCGATCATGCCCCACTCGTGCGTGTCGCCGATGATGGGGAAGAACAGCGCCGCGATCACGCCCAGCACGGCACCGACGGCGCCGCCAATGACGAGGCCGGCCTGGGCCGAACGCACCACGTCCGAGGTTTGCAGCACGTTGGCCGGATGCAGCCCGGACATGTCCGCGTCTTCGCGCGCGACGAAGTGGATATGGGGCTCGGAGATCCGGGCGAGCAACAAGTCGTCCATCGTCCGTCTGGCGCTCGCCAGATCGGGCAACAGCCAATAAATGCGTCTGCGCATGGCCGCCTCCTTTTGCTGAATCACACGCGTCATGGAGCGGTACCAGTCATACACCTAATCGGCGAGATCGGCAACGGCATTCGCACCGATGGGACCGGACCGTGGCCTTGCGCGCGGCGCCGTGGAATGTTCCCGTTCCTTGCGTTTCACTCGCTCACGGCCATCTGCTGCTGCTCAAGCGCGCACGGCGAGCTGCCGACAACCCAATAGCGCGACTGCGTTCGACGAGGATCTCCCGTTGGGTGTGACCCCGTGCCGACACAGAGCGTTTCAGTTTTAAACAGATCACCTTATGAGCCGCCGCGCCGCCATCGCCTTCGACAGCGGCACACGCCTGCCGTCGATCCTGCGCCATTGGCGACTGCCGAAGTGGTCGATTCCCTCGCCATCGGCATACCTGCCTCGCTCGCTGCGCGGACAGTTCACGCTCGCGCTGACGGGTTTGTCGATCCTGATCCTGGCCGGTGGTGTGGCCGCGCTCTATGCGCTGCGCACGTCGAGCAGCGCCACCCAGCAACTGACGCAGGAGCGGCTGGTCCGCATGCAGGACGCGCAGGACGTGGTGCAGCGCACCTTGCTGATCGAGCGCGAAACCGACCGGTTGCTGACCACGCGATCGTTGCCGACGGTGCTCACCAGCTATGCCGCCATCGTTCAGCAGACGACCGCGTTGGATCGAGTGGTGACAGGCCTGGCGAACGCCGGCGACGCCACGGCGGTGCTCGAATTGACCCAGGCCAACCAGCGGTTTCGCAACACCGCCAACGTCGTGGCGCAGCTGCGCGAGAACGCGCTGCGAAGCGACCAGGCGTTCGCGCAATTGCTCGAGGACCGCACGGCCGGACTGCAGGCGAGCCCGGGCAAGGGCGCATCGTCGCTGGTCCTGTTGCTCTACCGCCTTCAGGGCGCGGACAGCGCCGTCGTCGTCGAGCTGCTGAGAAATCAGTTCGAGCGCCGCGCGCCCACGGTGCTTGGGTTGCCGGAAGGCGTTCGCCGCGACCTGGAAGCGCTGCGCGCGCAATCGGCGAACGTGACCAACCCGGACGGGCGTGATCCGTTCTCGGCGCGCCTGAAGCTGATCAACGAACGCGAAGGACTGGCCGAGTTTCACGACGTGCTGGAGCAGCAGGCCGAAACCATGGTGGCCGCGGCGCGCCTGCAGTCCGCTTCCTTCGACGGCGAGTACCGCATCGCCGTGCGGCAACTCGTCGACACCTCGCGCCAGCACCAGCGCTGGGTGGTGCTGTTGCTGGCCAGCAGCCTGCTGTGCGCGTGGCTGGTGGCGCATGTCTTTCTCGGGCGCCACGTGCTGCGCAGGCTGCAGCACGTCAGCCACCACCTGCAGCAACAGGCCGCCGCCGCAGTGCCGCTCGCAGTGCTCGGACAAGGACGCGACGAGATCGGCGACATGGCCCGCGCCGTCGACCGCTTTCTGGTCGATCGTTTGCAGCTCGAGCTGCGAACCACCGAACTGAGCCTCACCAAGGAGCATCTCGTCGAACAGGGACGCGTGCTGGAGATGATCGCCACCAGTGCGCCGTTGACCGACATTCTCGAGCGGCTGACGCGCCTGATCGAGTCACAGCTGGACGGCATCAAGGGGTCCATCCTGTTGCTCGACGACGATGGACAACACCTGCGGCACGGTGCCGGACCGAACTTGCCGGCGGCGTACGTTCAGGCGATCGACGGTGTGCAGATCGGGCCGCACGTGGGATCTTGCGGCACCGCGGCCCATCGGCGCGAGCCGGTCATCGTGGCCGACATCCAGGCCGATCCGCTGTGGGCGGGTTACCAGGAACTGGCCGCGCTTCATGGGCTGCGGTCGTGCTGGTCGTCACCGATCCTCACGCATGAAGGCACGGTGCTCGGAACCTTCGCGATGTACTCGACGTCGGTGCGGGTGCCGACATCGAGCGACACGCGCATGATCGATCTCGCGACCCGCATTGCCGGCATCGCGATCGAACGCCGGCGCTCGGAGGAACGCATCGGCCACATGGCGCACCACGACGAATTGACAGGCTTGCCGAACCGCGCGTTGCTCGGCGATCGCATGATGCAGGCTCTGGCGCAGGCGCGCCGGAGCGGCCGCGCGATGGCGCTGCTGTTCGTGGATCTGGACGGTTTCAAGTTTGTCAACGACAGCTTCGGTCACTCGGTCGGCGATGCGCTGCTGATCGCGGTGGCGGCGCGCCTGTCGGCGACTGTGCGCGAAGGCGATACGGTGGCCCGCCTGGGCGGCGATGAGTTCGTGGTGATGGTGCTCGATCTGGAGCAGGCGGAAGACGCCGTCAAGGTCGTGCGGAAGATCCTCGGTGCACTGTCGCTGCCGCTGCTGGTCGAGGGTCGCACGCTGCCGCTGAGTGCGAGCATCGGTGTCAGCGTCTATCCGGGAGACGGCAGCAGCGGCGAGACGCTGCTCAAGCACGCCGACGTCGCGATGTACCGCGCCAAGAAGCTGGGCGGCAACGACTACCGGTGCTACACCGACGACATGGGCCTGCAGGCCCGGCAGCATCTGGAGCTGCAGACCGCGTTGCGACAGGCCGTGGAGGAGCAGCAGTTCGAGCTGCACTACCAGCCGCAGGTCGACCTGCGGACCGGTCGGATGAACGCGATGGAAGCGCTGATCCGCTGGCGCCATCCCGAGCTCGGAATGGTTTCGCCCGCGCGCTTCATTCCGCTGGCCGAGGAAACGGGACTGATCGTGCCGATCGGAGAATGGGTACTGCGCACTGCGTGCACGCAGCTCAAGGCCTGGCACGAGGCCGGGCATGCCGGTTTGTGCGTGGCGGTGAACCTGTCGGCGCGCCAGCTCCAGGGACACGATGTGGCGCAGATGGTGCGTCGCGTTCTTCGAGAATGTGGTCTGGCCGGAGAGTTTCTGGAACTCGAACTGACCGAGAGCGCGCTGATGCTCGACACTGAAGCGGTGCTGCGCATGCTGCGCGAACTGAAGGCGATCGGCGTCGTGCTGGCGCTGGACGATTTCGGGACCGGCTACTCGAGTCTGAGCCACTTGAGGCGCTTCCCGATCGACGTCATCAAGATCGATCAGTCCTTCACCTTCGACGTCACCAGCAGCGCCGAGGCGGCATCGATCACGCGCGCCATCATCGCGATGGCTCGGTCGCTCAACATGAAGACCATCGCCGAAGGCGTCGAGACCGAGCAGCAGCTGCGTTTCATGGCCGAGCTCCGGTGCGACAGCGTGCAGGGTTACTACTTCAGTCGCCCGCTGGCAGTCGACGCGATGAGCGCCTTGCTGCTGGAGGATCGGCGCATTGCCGCGACCGGCTCCATCGAGCTGGCTGTCCGCAGCGACAGACCGACCGCGCTGGCCGACTGATCGGCGGCCGTCGTGCGCCGTGTTTCATCCGCAATCGAGTTTCCTTCATCCGCATCCGGCGCGGAGCCTGTGAAATTGAGGCGCAACGCCTTCGATCGACAGTAGAGGCAGCGATCAATCGGTCGCCAACCCTCTATCCGAAGGACATCGTCATGCAAGTCAAACAATGGTTCACTCTCTCAGCCATCGCACTCGCCACCAGCGCCGTACTGGCCGGTCAGCCCGACAGCAGCGCGCCGCTGTCGCGCGCCGAAGTCAAGCAGTCCGTCCTCGCCGCGCGTGCTGCCGGCGACCTGCTTCCCGCCGGTGAAGCCGCGGATTACTCGCGTGCCGAACCGTCGACGCCCTCGGCACTGACCCGCGGTCAGGTCCGCCAGGAGGTGCTCGAGGCCCGCGCCGCCGGCCAGCTCATTCCCGCCGGCGACGGCGAAGACGAGTTCTTCGCGCGATCGGAATTCAACACGGGCTCTTCACTGACGCGCGCCGACGTGAAGGCGGCCACGCGGCAGGCCCGTGATGCCGGGGAGTTGATTCCCGCCGGCGAAGGCGACGACACGTCGCTTGCGCGTGAACGTGCCCAGGACCGGTACGCCCGGACCGCCTGGCAGGCGCATGCGCACGCGACGGCCGCCGGACAGTGAGCCCTAGTTCAACACCTCGACCGGTGCATCGAACAAATAGCCCGCGCCACGTTCGGTGCGGATCAACTTCGGTGCCCTGGCGTCGACCTCGATCTTGCGGCGAAGTCGGAGGATCTGAACGTCGATCGATCGGTCGTACACCTCGGCGCCGTGGAGTCGGGACAGCTCGAGCAACTGATCCCGCGACAGCACGCGCTGCGGCGCCTCGCACAGCGCCAGCAGGAGGTTGAACTCGCCGTTGCTCAGCTCGACCCGCTGGCCATCGGGTGCGGTCAGGCGGCGCACCAGCACATTGAGTTCCCAGCCGACGAATCGGTACGCCCGGCGTTGGGTGTCGCGCGCCGGGGCGGCGACCTCGCGCCGCGTCTGGTAGCGGCGCAGCACCGCGCGGATGCGGGCCAGCAGTTCGCGGTTGCTGAAGGGCTTGGTGACATAGTCGTCCGCCGCGATCTCCAGGCCCATCACGCGGTCGGCCTCGTCGCGTTTGCCGGTCACGATGATCACCGGCACCTCGCTGGTTTCGCGCAGCCGGCGCGCGAGCTGCATGCCGTCTTCGCCGCTCAGCCGAAGGTCGAGCATCACGAGGTCGATCACGCGCTCCTGCAAGGCGCGCGTCATCTCGACGCCGGTGGCCGCCGTCGTGACGCGAAGATCGTTCTCGGCGAGGTACTCGGCCATCAGTTCGCGCATCGACGGATCGTCGTCGACAACCAGGATGTGGGGCGGGCTGGAACTCATGGAAGCGAAGCGTAGTGCAACATTCTTACGGCCCGGTAGAGTCTGTGTTGCAGCTGAAATCTTGGCGCGCCGCGCGACATCACGCCGGCATCCGCTGCGGTCTCAATACCGATCAGGCGGTCGGTGTCTGACGCCGGAGACGCACAGGACGGGCACTATGTTGAGCATTGTGGTGATCGACGATGATGTGGCGATGCGCACGCTGATCTGCGAATGGCTGACGGCCGAAGGCTACCGTGTGCGCGGCCTGGCCGCGGCAAACGGCGGCAGCGGCGTCGACGCCGCCGATCTCGTGATCGTCAACGTGCTGAACCTGCGCTCGCGTGGCGCCCAGACCTTGCGCGAGGTGCAGGCGATGTATCCGCAGTCGGCGCTGATCGGCATGTCGACCCAGCTCGGGTGCAGCCTGTCGAGCGACTCCGCGCTGGCGCGCTCGTTGGGGGTCGAGCGCCTGATCGCGAAGCCTGTGGCGCGCGACGAGATGTTGGCCGGCGTGATCGCCACGATCGGCGTGCCCGTGTGACATGGCGAAGTCGACGCAGCGCCTGCGCCGCTGGATCATCGCCGCGGGTGTGTTGCTGGTCGTCGCGTTCACCGCTTCCGCGGCCTACGACGGATGGCGCCTGCATCAGCAGGTGATGTCGGCCACGGAGCGGGAGCTCAGCAACCTCGCCAAGGCCCTCGCCGACGAATCCGCGCGCAGCCTGCAGGCCGTCGACGTGTTGCTGCGGGACACCGCGAGCTGGTATGAAACGTCCGGCGCGCAGCTCGACGCGGATGCCGTTTCCGCGGGCCTCGGCGCGCGCACCGTCGGGGTCGCGCAGGTCAGCGTGTTGACGATCGTCGACGCGAACGGACGCCAACGCCATCGCTCGCGCCAGACCGGCGAGCCCCCCGCGGACGTCTCCGATCGGCCGTACTTCCTGGCCCAGCGCGACAGCCCGGACCTCGGTCTGTTCATCAACCCCCCGATCGTCACCCGCACCGAGCGGCAGCCCGCGCTGGTGGTCTCGCGGCGCTTGAACGCGTCCGACGGATCGTTCGACGGCGTGGTGACGGCCATCGTCACGCTGCAAAGACTGCAGGGGATGTTTTCGGCGATCCGGCTGGGACAGGGCAGCGCGCTGCTGCTGGCCCTTGACGATGGCACGCTGGTCGTGCGCCAGCCCTTGGCCCCCGGCACGGAAGGCGTGCTCAAATTCCCCGAGCTGGTGGCCTTCAAACAAGGGCCGCTCATCGATCAGCTGGTCAGCCCGATGGACGGCCGCCGCAAGTTCGTGGCTGCCGTGGGTGTGGCGAAACAGCCGTTGACGCTGGCGATCACGCGCGACGAGGCGGTGGCCCTGCGCCCCTGGCGCGACGCGATGTGGAGCGCTGCGATCAGAACGGTCGTGATGTCCGCGGTGATCGGCCTGACGGTCGTTTGGCTGCTGCGCCAACTCGGGCGCCAAGACCTCGGTGAACAGGCCCTGCGCCAGAGCGAGGAACGCTATGCGATGGCGATGGAAGCGGCGAACGAGGGACACGCCGAGTGGAACCTGCCGCAGGACACGGTCTTCGCGTCGACCAAGTGGCGCGCACTGCACGGCATCGCTGCACAGGCTCGGCTCGAGACCTCGGCGGATGCGATGCGCGACGTCGTGCTGCATCCGGACGACAAGGCGCCGGTCAAGACGGCGATCGAAGACCATCTGGCGGGGCGCACGCCGGCGATCGAGCTGGAGTATCGGGTGCGCCATCCGGACGGCGACTGGCGCTGGATCCATGCGCGCGGTCGCTGCCTGATGGACGACGCGGGGAGGCCGCTGCGCCTGTTCTGCTCAGCCGTCGATGTCAGCCAGCGCAAGGCGTCGGAAGCCGACCAGGCCGCGCTCGAAGCGCGCCTGCAGCAAACCCAACGCCTCGAGGCTCTCGGCACGCTGGCCGGAGGCATCGCGCATGATTTCAACAACATCCTGGGCGCGATTCTCGGCTTCGGTCAGATGGCGCAGCAGCACGCCGATGCCGGCAGCCCGATTCGCCGCCATGTCGATCGGGTCCTGCAGGCCGGTGCGCGGGCGCGGCTGCTGGTGCGGCGCATCCTCGATTTCAGTCGAAGCGGCGTGGCCGAACATGTGCCGGTCAACGTGCAGGCGGTGGTCGAGGAGGTCATCGCGATGCTGAAGCCGTCGCTGCCGTCGGGCCAGAGCGTGTCGGCGCGGCTCGACGCCGGGAATGCCGCGGTGATCGGCGACGCCACGCAGCTGTACCAGGTCGTGATGAACCTCTGCACGAACGCCGCGCAGGCGATGGGCGATGAAGGCGTCATCGGGTTGACGCTGCAGCGCATCGAGGTGAGCGAGTGCCTGTCGCTGCCGCACGGTGAGGTCGAACCGGGGCCGCATGTTCGCCTCGAGGTCGCGGATACCGGCAGCGGCATGTCGCCGGATGTGCTGGCACGCATGTTCGATCCGTTCTTCACGACCAAGAAGGTCGGCGAAGGCACCGGCCTGGGCTTGTCGGTCGTGCACGGCATCGTTTCGGATCTGGGCGGTGCCATCGATGTCGCGGCGCGGGAAGGGCGCGGCACGCTGGTGTCGATCTGGCTGCCCGTCGGCGGCGAATCCGAGCCCTTGTCCGCCGCCGGGCCGGCTTCGAATTGGCCGCGCGGCCATGGCGAAGTCGTGATGATCGTCGACGACGAAGAGGCGCTCGTCGACCTGGCCGAGGAACTGCTCGCCGAACTCGGCTACGAGCCGATCGGGTTCAGTTCCGGCGAGCAAGCCTTGCGTGTGTTCGAGGCCGATTCGGCCGGCTTCGACGCCGTCCTCACCGACGAAACCATGCCCGGCCTGATGGGCACCGAACTCGCCATCGCGATGTTGTCCCTCCGTCCCGATCTGCCGGTGCTTCTGATGAGCGGGAACGTCAGCCA
>Ga0307508_10007270_pt1 | contig 10311 bp, 11 predicted proteins | sample 9_EM_MG_FD_203089 | JGI IMG/M metagenome (GOLD analysis project Ga0307508, IMG submission 203089) | Populus trichocarpa ectomycorrhiza microbial communities from riparian zone in the Pacific Northwest, United States - 9_EM | ecosystem: Host-associated > Plants > Roots > Unclassified | place...
GAGATGAGCACCGATCACATGCCTGACTAGTCTTCTCTCTTCATGTATCCAGAATTCAACAGCGTGTTGTTTGAGTCTTTCCTGACTTTTTTTTTTCTTTTGAATTGTATTGGAACCTTCATTTATTAAGATCATACCGAAGCATTCCTTCACACACATCACAAAAGCTAATTTCCTCTACTTCTTTTTTTTTTCTTTTTTTTTTAATAGAATAGAGACAACAATAATAACCATAAAGTGGCTCCTTGTGAACATATATAGACTTGGTGTGTATCCGCTTTCTGTAGTAAAAAAAGAATGGCATCCCAAGTCAACAAAAGAAACCTCACACTCAAACATATATATATTCATTATATATAGTGCTTGATTACAATAGAATATCGAAGACCTAAACCCTAAATCATAATTAATTAAATTAGGATAGATAGATCAGATCACATATTATTTGAGGATTAGTTAATTAATTAATGTATAATATTGTGGGGGGAGTACATATAATATTTGTCTAATACAAACGAGTGAAATTAATCATCAATCCAGGAGGTATCACATGCGATTGCAGATGATACTTCCGGACTGGGCCAACATGCTAGGATCCATTTCAAGTAGAAACTTCCATTCACTGGTCATGGAAAGATTATATTTCCGTGTAATTAATTAATCAATCAAATCAAAGACTACGCCCTGCAGGTTGCTTGTTACTTTTGCAGGTTAGGTAATCTGATGGTGATGGTGATGGTGATGACGACAACGACAATATTGTTTTTATATATATAATACACGTAATTAAACCTTGTTGACTAATTATCATTCCGAAGACCAGGCCTCCATCATCGATCTCTCATGCCTTCCGTCACATTGATCTCATTTCATACTCGGAATGTCAATCGATATCAGGGGCAGAACTACACGGTCCTTTATTTCAAAGACATTTCAATGTTATAGTTATGCATTGTCTCAGAACAAGAAGAAGAAAAAAAAAAACTCGCTTTTGATCCTTGTTATACGAGCCTATTTTCATCTCAGGCGCCCTTGAGTTTTATTTATTTATTTTATCAAGTAATTAATTATGAATGCGTGCATCATGGCTCGTATATATGCTAATTTTATTCTAAGATACTAATGTTAAGCATTAGGAAAGGATGCGATAATGATTTTTGTTTTCTTAAGAATGCACATGAATTATTTCAAGGACTTGCAAGTGAATTTCATTTTATTATGATTCAATGATTTATTTGTATTTTTTAAAAACACTTCTAATAATATCTTTTTTTAATATTTAGCGTTATTTAAAAAGATGGTAGCAAATCGCAGCACATACATACTAATGGATGAACCCTAGACTCTACCGACGACAAAAAACCACTGATCCATGGCCATTACCTGTGTTGCTAGTGCAATCCAAAGTGGAATCGGTATTCAATGCCAATAGTTTAGCTGCATATTGAGGTTTCGAGGATGGTGAGAAAATGCACAAGTTACAATCTGCTGATACAAGAGAAGAGGTCTTGTACTTGTTCTCCCCGCCCATGATTGGCATTGGAACCCCTCTCTTCACTGGATTCTCGAAATCCGGACGATACGTCTGCCCTAAGACACCTTCCACCTTCTCTGACAGATTGAAAAACTTGAATTGCACCTCCAAATGTGCAAAACAATCATCAGATGGTATTTCATACTTGTGTATGCGGTCGTCTTCCTTGGTTATGGGAACAATTTTCACAGATATCTCAACAACATTGCGCAATGTAACTGTAACGCTATTGTACTTTGTTGTCCTCTCCACCACAATATTATTTAGGTCAGGACTAGTCCAAGTAGAGAGGTGACCTTGAGGAATGTTGAATGGTGTGCCATCATAGGTGAAGAGGAGTTGGTCGACTTGGTCGTCCCATTGTGCCACCTTGTTTGCTGCTAGAGTGAACGAGTGAAAGTCGAACATGAGACCTAAGGCTTGAATCCATGTGTTGTCACGGGATCTTCCAGAAGGTCGGCGTCCAATGAATCGAGCATTTATTTGAAGATTAGAGTCAGATACTAAGCTAAAATGCTCGTTTGTCTTGCCGTGGAAGTAGAACATGACACCATCTCCTCCAACAAACCTTGGATCATAACAGGCTGCACCTATACCATTACAGTTTGGCCTGCGAGCTGCAACAAGATATACCATAAATATTTTAATATATGACAAATTAAGTTAAGAATTATAGTATAAATTGATGAATGCTCATTACTTTAGCGAGTGAAGTCATGAGAAATTAATTAAAATATATATGACCAAAGAAAGCTAGCTAGGATTAGGAATATATTAAGTACTTACTTCTGCAAATGGCTTCACATTTTTTGGAGTTACAATCTGCAAAACAGCCTTTATTCTTGGGGTCATAGGGCTTGAATGTAGGGCACTGGGAGGGGCAGGAAATGATTTGGCCAAAGCATTTTGAATTAAACTGATTGCAGTAGACTGACTCAGGGAACTCCACAGAACCATCTGGAGGTAACACTGGCGATAGTGGTGGTGGTGGTGGTGGTGGTGTGGCAGCTCCAATGTTGTCTGCATGAGACTTGGCAATAAGAAAGTAAAGAAAGAACAAGAGGGACAAAACTGAAGTGATAGTGGTCATGGTTGACACACACTAGTACTGTGCTGATTATGTTTATGATATTCTAGCAGCTAGTTAATTTCCAGCTGATCAGACCTGAAGCGACGTAGAATCGAAGAGAAAGCCTAGTCAATTTATAGCTAGATCGATGGATACATTGCATAGCATGATGTGGATGAGCATCTTGGTTAATTACAATGGACAAAATTGATAGGCTAGCAATTAGTCAAATCCATTTTTTAAATTGAAACTCGATCGATTGATCATCAGATTCCTTTTATTTTTGCTCAATAATTGTTATGATCATTGGGAAGTGCATGCCGCAGAGGCATCTGCGCCACTTTTTGTGTTTCTTGGTCATGTGCAATTAGTAGTCCACTTTCGCTATGAAGTTCTCCTCTCTGAATTCATTGCAGGAGTTGAAGTATTACTGGAATAATTCTCGTCATGTGGTCTTAATTTCTTCTTCTTCTTTTTTCTATTACAAAAGAGAGACTCGAACACACACGAGATATTATGGGGGAGGGTAGCTTTACTGCCAGTTGAGGTATATATTCATAGGCTGGTTTTCGACTTTGGATCCATCTCTCTGTTTATGTATCTGCCTTTGTTTCCAATTCCCACCAAAATTTATCTTCAGAATTCATGCTCCAATTTCTGATCTTAATTAATTTAGTATTATAATATACAAGTCAGCTGCTTAGTTTTTTTTTTTTTAACATTTGGGCTGATTTATGGGCTTGAAGCTCGTTGCTCGCGATAGAAGGGGAGCCATTTTTGAAATTGGACTTTTTAATGGGCCTGAAGCTTATTTGCATGATTTCGATAGATGGATGGTGAGGGCTAGGAGAAATCGGGCCGAAGTTGTCAAATAATCCACTTATTGGAGGCCTCAATGTCACGTGTAGGTGCTTAGTTCATCACTGGCTGCCTCGTTTTCTAGCCTTCTCTAATCTCTACTGAAGCAGCGATAATATCTGTGAGGTAGGATTTGGATTTAGGAAGGAGATGGAGGGAAGCTTGAGCTTGTTTTCTGCATCTTCTTTGACCAACTGCTCTATCCTCCTCCCTACTGCCTCTGCCTCTGCCTCTGCTTCTCTTTCCTTATCTCATCCTCATTTCTCTTATGATTATCCCCTTAAATTTCCTCATCTTTCACAGCGTGCGTCTCCAAATCATGCTCTCAGTTTTCCATTCTCACCTTCTTCTTCTTCTTCTTCTTCTACTACTACTACTACTTGTCAAAGAAGCAGAAGCAGAAGCAGACATGCCAACTTCATTTCCAAGTGCTCCACAAGCAGTAGTAGAAAGGCTGAATTGGAATTCGAATCATCATCATCACAACCTGTAGATGATGGTGGTGATCTTGATTGCGTGGGGACAGGCCTTGACTCGGAGTGCCTTGTATCCGAACCCAACCTCGACGCTCCACTCATCCAATTGTCGTCAACAGAAAAGGGAGAAACAGCAACTGAAAGCTTAATTGAAACGATAACGGAGACTGCAGTGCTGGTCTCTCCCTTCTTCTTTTGGGGCACTTCTATGGTGGCAATGAAGGAGGTTTTGCCCCTCACTGGCCCTTTCTTTGTCTCTTCCTTTCGCCTCATTCCAGCTGGCTTGCTTTTGGTTGCCTTTGCTGGATTCAAAGGGAGGCCTCTGCCTTCTGGACTCACTGCTTGGCTCACCATCACTCTCTTTGCCCTTGTTGATGCCTCCTGTTTTCAGGTCTTCACTCACGAATCCTCTTTCATTCTTTCTTTCTTTCTTAATAATTACGTAATTAATTGTAACTGCAACAGGGGTTTCTTGCTCAAGGATTGCAGAGGACTTCTGCTGGTTTGGGTAGTGTACGTTTCTTTTCTATTTTGCCTTGTTATTTGATTAATCTCTTTTTGTTTCATATTTCAATTTGCAAGAATTTTTACAATTTTGATCACTCAAAATGTTTTTATTGAATTGAATTCCCAAAGAGGAACATTGTTCTAATATAAGAAAATATTTCATCTTTCAAAAATAAGAAATCGTTTTTGTTTTTTTTTTTTTGCTGCAAATAAGCAAAGTTCATTTCTTCAATGCATTTCATACTTCTTGCTCCAGAACAAAAGGAGTGTCATTTGTGGATTTTTTTTTTTCATACTGCAGGTCATAATCGACTCGCAACCTCTGACAGTGGCTATACTTGCTAACTTGTTATTTGGTGAGTCCATTGGGATCGTTGGAGCTTCAGGCCTTGTGCTTGGTGTCATAGGCCTTTTACTTCTTGAGGTAAACACTTCACTTCTGCTAACGTTGATGCAAGTTACCTAACTTGTATGTACTTGTTGAGGAATTTTCTAAGAAGAGGAATGAAGTTTCAAATGTCACGCATATGTTCTTGTTGGTTCTTATAGATGTTTGTTAGGCATTCGTTTACTATGATGTGCTATTAGTATGTATGTAACAACTTTTTGTTTTTAGTTTATGGAGGGATGGTTGAGAAGTGAGGATTGTTGGGTATGACACCGAATATCAGTTTTGAGTCTCTCATTCCTTTCTTCTTCTTCTTCTTTTTTCTTTTATTATGGTCACTGGTGAGCTAATAAAAAATATTGAAGATGTTATTCTAGAGTTGGGATTAGTTACATCAGCTGCAGCTAGAGTTGGGAAAACTTGAAGTAAATCTATGGACTGCCAAGAGTCTGAAAGCTTCAGGCTGAGCAGGACCAAAATGAAAAGTATCATTTGCAGCTTTAGAATTTCTTCAGTGGAAGAGGAGTTGTAAGTTTGGATGGAGTAGATCTAGCAGTTGAATATTTTAAAAGATTCACATTTTGTAATACGAAAGGAAGAGAACATCAATGAATTTTTTACCCATAGAGTCAAGTCAAGGTGTTTTGAAATGGAGCAGCGCAGGTAGAGTGCTGCGCGATTGAAGGATAAATTTAAATTACTCAATCAGTCCAGCCATTCTTTATGTGAGCAACTGTTTGGCTGTGAAAAGGCAGCAATGTTAACTAAATGAGCATAGTGAGACAGGAATATTAAGATAGATGTGAGGAAACATAGGAAAGAACCAAATAAGAAATGAGTGTATGTGTGGGAAGGTGTGGGAGACACTCATCAAAAGAAAAAAAAGGAAGTGTAGCATAAGATGGTTTGGATGGTTAGTTGGATTGAAGTAGTATTGGCAAGGAAAGGGAGAGGTAAACAAGAAAATGGATAATCTAAGTTGGTAAATGTTTTATTGGTAATCTTACAACAGTTGACAAATTGTTTAACTCCTAACACAACTGGATAGAGGAAAATGATTCACATAATTGAACTCAACTTGCTTGGGATCAAGGCTAGTTGAGGTTGAGTTAATATTTTACCCTATTGTTCAGTTTGTTTTGTTTAATCTAGTTATCGCAGATGACATTACTTGAATTTTCCACCCTAGTAAGCCCCCCTAACCACATCATCAACAAAAGTTGTGTCATTATTACTTTCTCAAATCACCACTTGTCACTTTCCTTTGCTGTTTAACTATGCTGTCAGTCATATGATGCATTACAAGTATTTTTTTGCTACATTCTCTTATTGAGATATAGCAAATATTCCTAGATGAGACATAGCAAATATGATTTTCCAGCACCTATTTACATTATATTTAATAGGTACCTACTCTGACATTTGATGAAAGCAATTTTTCCCTGTGGGGAAGTGGAGAATGGTGGATGCTTCTTGCTGCTCAGAGCATGGCAGTTGGCACGGTCATGGTTCGATGGGTTTCAAAGTACTCCGATCCTGTTATGGCAACTGGATGGGTATGTTATCTTGAATCACTCAGCAAGTTGCCCATCATTTGTGCCATGATTTGATAATTAACATGGATAATTGCAAGTTGGTCCCTTTCTTTTCTTTTTCTATATTTTATCTGCTTATTCCATAGTCTCTTTTTCTCCATTAAAGGAAGAAAATTTCAATGAGTGTGTGTGTGTGTGTGTGTGTGAGAGAGAGAGAGAGAGAGAGAGAGAGAGAGTAGACAGCTAAACACATCATTTGCAATACAGAATATAAACAAATAACCTTCCAGTCCTGTTGAATATAAGCTAAGGACACGACTTGGAAAAGGCTCCATGATGAAGGGTAGCATGAGGGAGCTTAGCGTAGTATATTTGTCTATGATAACTGCTAGAAAAGAGATTGATTATTGAGAATTCCAGAATTTCTTAAAATTCATATGTGATTCTTCTGCCAGCACATCATTACAAACAAAAATACCTTCAGAGAATAATACAGTCATTGCCCTTCTTAAAACACACTAAATTAAGCAATGCCAGTTTTTATATCTTTCCTACGATTAATCACTGTTGACCACATAAATCAAAAGGTCTATTCCATATGCTCCAAGCAAAAGATGACCACTTTTTCTTGGTTCCTAATATCTTAATAGACAGTACATGCAAGAAGAGCGATGCTTTCTCACCTGCAAGAAGATATGATATGATAGTTTTATTCCTGAATTGCTTGGGTACTGGGCTCTGTTTGTGTTGTGATAATAAAATTGCCCATTATTGTAACTTGGATGTGATGGATCTTCAAATAATTAAGTTGTTGCGCTTTCAAATGTTGTAGGATGTCCCGCTTCTTCACTTTGGCTTTGTGATGAACTCAAAGCAAAAGGAATGGAGATTGACAGACTAACTCACATGAAACTATTCTTGCAGCATATGGTTATCGGTGGTCTCCCTCTTCTTGCGATCTCTGTTCTCAACCATGATCCTGCCTTCAATTTGAGTCTCAAGGACCTGACAGCAAGTGATATATTGGCACTACTTTATACCTCTATTTTTGGAAGTGCCATTAGTTATGGAGTGTACTTCTACAGTGCAACAAAAGGTTGAAGTCTACTTAATTTTTCATTTTGGTCGGTTACTATGTTTCATTTTGTTGATTAAAACTAAGTTGTCCATATGATCCATGGTTCAAAATATCTATTTTGTGTTTTTTGAACTTAAGTTTGCATAATTTCTTTGAATCTGTCCAGGGTTACTTGAGAATCCTTTCCTGAACTAATCTACCTTCGCTGATGCTTTTCAGGTAGCTTGACAAAGCTCAGTTCCCTCACATTCCTAACCCCAATGTTTGCTTCAATTTTTGGGTAAGTTCCATCAATCAGAATAACATAAGAAATGGAGATATAACTTGATTAAATTGCCTGGGCTAACTTGTTTACACAAAACAATATTAGACAGAAAGATCTGCAAGCATAAGATATGGATGAGAAACTTTATTACACTGCCTGGACTAAATCCATATGGAAAAGAATAACACACAAAAGATGAGCTGGGTAGCAGCTTGGGCCAAGTACTGATGTATGATGCATTATATATCATAGTGTTTGTCTGATTTGTTTCTTCATGTTTGATTTCCAACCCCAGGTTTCTATATCTTGGGGAAACTTTCTCCCCCTTGCAACTGGCTGGGGCCATTGTTACTGTGGTTGCAATATATATGGTTAATTATCGGAACAGTAATGAGTGATGTATTAGTGAGAGTGAGGGGCTATATAAGATGCAGACAGAGAATAAGACCAATTAATTTTGATCATGTTGGCTCTACCCTTGTATTAAGGCATGTTAAAAGCATGTATCTGGAAGGAAGTTCAATAATCAAGTTTATAAGGAAAGTTGATGGCTTTCAAGATGTGCTGTGAATGCTGGAAGCTCTCTCAATTCTCGAGGCTAAGAGACTGTTTTAGGGATCTTGTATCAGGCAAACTGTTCTGGTTGCACTTGTTGGGTTCCAAACTTCAAGAACTAACTGTCATCATGTCGGTTAATCAGTTTCATACCAAGTAAACTGGTCTGCTGCTTTTGGTAGGTACACGAAAACTGATGGCGTCATCTTCCAGGGCGTTGTAAATAATTATTGTTGCCATGTTATAATTTTTTAACATAGGAAAAGGTTCAGATATGCTTTATTTATGATGTTCATATATTTCTTAAGTGAGGTCTCTGATGTAGATATATTGTAAGCATGACTCATGAAGCAGAATTAGTTTTTTATTTATTGTTATTTTTATGGCTATGACCAGTTCTTTCTTGCATGTAACAAAAAAAAAATCTTGCAATCAAGTTTTATTCATATTGTATAAATAAATGCTTTGATATTCAATAAAGATATAATCTTCTGCATTTTAAGAAATACAAGACCTGCTTTCTCTTTTTTATATAACGAACAAATTGATATCATAGCAGATTATCTTAGAGGACTTGTAAGATTAAGAGATCCAACACACAATCTCTAAACATGTATCACCTAACACTACATATCTAATATGAAGTCATTTACCACAATTACACCTCCAGTGTTTGATGGGTATGAGTTATTAGAATGGAAGTGTTTGATGGGATAAGTTATCAGGTAGGTATGAGCTATTAGAATGGAAATCTATCTTAATGCTAATGATTTGTGGGAAGCTGTTGATTAAGTATATGAAGTTCTACCATGCCAGACAATCCAATTGAAGATCAAAAGCAAGAGCAATTTTGTTTGCAGCAATTTCACTATCATTTTTATTAGAATAAGGACTCTGAAAACAGCCAAGGAAATTTGATATTTTTTGAAGCAAGAATATGAAGGAAATGAGAGGATCAAAGGGCAAAAGATGAACATTCAAGAAATATTCTAACAGACTTCTTAGCATTGTCAACAATGTAAGACTTCTTGGTACTGATTTTTCTAATTCTAGAATTGTTCAAAAAATCCTAATAACAATTCCTAAAAAGTTTAAAGTTACAATTTTATCTTTGAAAAACTTAAAAGATTTGTCAAATATTATCTTGACAGAATTGTTGAATGAACTGCAGGTATAAGAGCAAAGGAGGCTTGTGAGGCAAAAAGGATATATAGAGGGTGCTTTCTTGGCCAAATCTTAAAACAATCATGGTGGCAAAAACAAGAAAACAAAGCAGAACAATAAGCATGGAGGTTATGCATTCAACATCGGAAATAGCAGAAACAGTAATAAGACTTTCCTCTTTGTCCTTACTATAAAAAGAAAAAAACAATCATCCACAGAAAAAAATGTTAGTGGAGGCTTGATGCATGATGTTTCAAGTGCGGTCAATTAGGGCACATGAAAAAGATATGCAAGACTCAACAACAACAAAAAGAAGCCAAAATAGATGAGGATCAATATCTAAAGGAGCAATTGTTTGTGGTATCATGCTTGGCCACCACCAGCTTCACAGAAAGATGGCTTATAGATAGTGGTTGTATAAATCATATGACTAATGATCGAAAGCTTTTTAGAGAGCTTGATAAAATTGTTATTTTCAAAGTTAGAATTGAAAATGGAGCACACCTGAAATTAGAAGGCAAATAAACAGTAGTTATTGAAAGACACTCGAATTTAAAATTAATTCTAGATGTACTATATGTTCTTGAAATTAATCAAAACTTGTTAAGTGTTTCTCAACTACTTAACAGAGGCTATAAGGTGTTGTTTGAAGACAATAATTGTGTTATTAAAGATGCAAAAGGTATAGAGGTATTCAAAATTCAAATAAAAGATAAAAGTTGTCTTAGGTTTTAGGAATAACAAGCATGTTGTTATACACAAATAGGATATTAATTCGATTCTTTGGCATCAAAGATTGGGGCATTATCATCATAAAGCTTTGCTTTTCATGAAGAAGAACAATATGGTGAAAGGCTTGCCTAAATTGGAAAAAGAATTCTT